>CDZJ01027049.1_pt1 | contig 67938 bp, 81 predicted proteins | sample 557391 | NCBI WGS metagenome assembly CDZJ01 (sample SAMEA3182111, study PRJEB8094) | gut metagenome | biome: human; feature: gut; material: Stool; isolation source: human stools | place: Canada | collected 2013-05-07 | reverse complement strand
GGGGACGCCCTGAAGGACGAAATCAGGGCCAGGGAGGAATAGAGCATGACTACGGAGGAACTGGCCATTAAACTGACCGAGGTGGACAGCCGGAGCAAAAGCAACACGCACCGCATCAATGAGCTGTCCGGCGAGATCGAGGCGGTAAACCGGCTGGCGAGGGCCGTAGAGGTCATGGCGACCAAACAGGACGCGATGTCCGACACGCTGACCCGATTAGACGGGAGGGTAGAAACGCTGGAGGCCAAGCCCGCCAAGCGCTGGGACGGTATCGTGGACAAGCTCATTTGGCTGGCCGTCTCCGGGGCGCTGGGGTTCATCGCGGCGCAGATCGTGAAGTAGGCCAAGAAAGCCCCCGCCACCCCCTACTGGGGTGGCGGGGGCTAATCTAATCAGACGCATCGGCGGCTTTTGCGCCAAACACAGGCGCATCATCCAGCATTCGGCCTGTGCGCGGGTCCCTGCCGGGATCATGGGCTACCCACTCCTCAGCGCCACATTTGGGGCATGGCTCATCTATGCGCCAGTGGCCATAGGGCTCTTCGCCTGTCGGAGGATCCCAGCGGCATGGCCCGTAGCAGCGGCCGCAGATCACGACAACGCGAGGATGGTACAGCGCCATATCAATCATCCTTTCCTGGCGCAAGGGTTGGATTTCCGTGTGTAATTTCGTGTGCAATTTTTTGTTTTTTGATGAGTGATGAGTCATATACAACATCAACACATCACAAAATAAAAAACCTGCAATCAATTGCGACTGTAAGCGAAAACCCCGAAACGTAGATTTCTAAACGCTTCGGGGTTTGGAGCAGGTGAAGGGAATCGAACCCTCGTGTTCAGCTTGGGAAGCTGACGTTCTGCCATTGAACTACACCTGCACTTTGAATCAGCGTGCTTAGTATAGCACACTTGGACGGGGATTGCAAGATGGATTTTTCAAATTATTTAAAGTGAATCGGCATAGTTCACAATTTAGATGCAGATAATTTGTATATTATATACATATGCTCTCTTGATTTTAGAAGAAAGAGCTGTTATAATGAAGCTACAATAAAAAAGGAGGTGTTGTGAAGCATGATGTTGCAGAACATTCGAGTGCAGGCTCTGGACGTCGATGATTTGATTTTCGGTGACAGCGGAGAACAGACCGTCAGCGATCGATGATTGGCCGGACAAGGAAGCAACCACACCGTTAGGTGTGGCTTTTTTGTTACCGGGCTCATGATAGATAGATAACAGCCTGCGTGTCGCAAGGCACGGAAAGCAGCGGATGGGCCGTGAGGTCGCCCGCTGCTTTTTTTCATAAATTTTTAAGGAATTCCTATAGTGCTGCAAAGAAACCTGTGATAACCTAAGAAGGAAAGACAGATAAGAGGAGCTCGGTACATATGAAAAAGCATAGGTGGAATATTACGCTTGCGCTTACAGTATTACTGCTGGGGGGCGGCTTACTCTTCCTGTGGCAGACCGGCTTTTTTGCTGCGGCGACCTCTCTGGAAGGAATCCGGGCATATATAGAAGAGTTTTCTCCTTATTCACAGGCGGTTTTCTTTTCCGTGCAACTGGCCTCCGTCATTTTAGCGCCGATCCCCAGCAACATTACAGCGGCGGCAGGAGCGCTGCTATTTGGCATGTGGCCGGCTTTTTTGCTCACTTGGGCGGCTGTGGCCCTGGGGTCGCTCGTTGTGTTTTGTTTGGCAAGGGCTCTGGGACAAAAATTTGTGGAGCGATTTGTGAGCGAAAAGGTGTCGGAGCGTTATTTGGGCCTTATGAAAAGGAAAAGGGACGTTTTTTTATGTCTGGTGTTTTTGTTCCCTTTCTTCCCGGATGATATCATTTGTATCCTAGCTGGACTCACTGACATCAAGCGCACACGCTTTGCAATGATTGTGGTTTTATTTCGTCCCTGGGGACTTCTGGTGGCCTGTGGTGTTGGGGGATCGGTGATATCCATTCCTCTGTGGGGCATGGTATTGATAGGCATTGCCGGGGCGATCCTGTTTCTGGTGGGGCTCAAATACGGGGACAGGGTGGAGGCGTGCCTGCTTGAGCGAATGAAGAAGCGCTGAAGCAGGCGATATGAGTACTCGGACCCATGAAAAAGACACGGGTGGATTCCGGTACATCTCAGTCAAGCCTGCAAAAATCGCACAAATGGAGCAAAAAGACCTTTTGTTTGCCCAGCGTCCCTCAGAGCAGACGGTGTCTTTGCGCCGTGAATTCGAGCGGAGCGGGAATTACGCAGAGCGAATTCACTTTGGTCCACGTATTTTTAATACCAGAGAGTGGGATGTCCAACGGAAGTGGGACCCAAAAAGGAAGGCATCTGCTGTTGCAGATGCCTTCCTTTTTGGTGGACCTGAAGGGATTCGAACCCTCGACCTCTCGGATGCGAACCGAACGCGCTCCCAACTGCGCTACAGGCCCATATCAAAATTATAATCCTATATGACACACCCGATCGGAGCCGAATGCTTACTTATTATAGCATACTCCGCGATTTTGTAAAGACCTTTTTTTCGCAAAAATAAAATCCGGGATTGATAAATTGAAAGGAGTGTAGTACAATATCCTATACCGGTTTTGCTGGACCCTTGTCCGGTCCGGTGCGAAATAAGGCCGCACTAGTTGGGGAGATAGCGGTGCCCTGTACCTGCAACCCGCTACAGCAGGGATGAATCCCGGCCCCCGGAGCTGCGCTGTGTCGTCTGCCCCCGGTAAGTGGCGATGATAGATCGGTCCCGCGCAACGGGAACCCGTGAACCATGTCAGGCGGGGAACCGAGCAGCATTAAGCGGAACCTCCCGTGTGCCGCGGGGCTGCCGTTCTTGAGTTGGCTGCCAGGGTCACGGACATAGCGCAGTGTTCAAAGGCCGGTGTGCGGCCTTGTTTTGCGCCGGAATAAAAGGGAAGGGGTACGGTACGCCGCGCCCCTCTTTTTTCATTTGAGGTGATTGGATTGTACCAGGCGCTCTATCGAAAATGGCGGCCCCGCACATTTGATGATGTGGTAGGCCAGACCCATATCACCGATACACTCAAGCGGCAGGTGGCGACGGGCCGGCTTTCTCATGCTTATCTCTTTACTGGTACGCGGGGGACGGGCAAAACGACATGCGCCAAGATCTTGGCCCGAGCCGTCAATTGTGAGCATCCGGTGGACGGGAATCCCTGTAATACATGCGATTCCTGCCGCGGCATTGAAAACGGCTCCATTCTGGATGTGCTGGAGCTGGATGCAGCTTCCAACAACGGAGTGGACCAGGTACGCGCCCTGCGTGATGAAGCGGTATATACCCCGGCGGCAGTGCGCAAGCGGGTGTACATCGTGGACGAGGTGCACATGCTTTCGACCGCTGCCTTCAATGCGCTGCTGAAGATATTGGAGGAGCCCCCTGCGCATTTGATGTTTATTCTGGCCACCACGGAGCTCCATAAGGTGCCGGCGACCATCAAATCAAGATGCCAGCAGTTCTCTTTTCAGCGAATCTTGCCGGGCGATATAGCCCAGCGCCTCTTATATGTGGCGGAACGTGAGGGAATTGCGCTCACCTCCGGGGGGGCGGCGCTGTTGTCCAGACTGGCGGACGGCGGCCTGAGGGACGCGCTCTCCCTGCTGGACCAGTGTGCCGGGCCGGCGGGGCCCATCGGAGAGCAGCAGGTACTGGATGCGCTGGGGCTTGCCGGAAATCTGGAGACCGCCCGCCTGATGGGCCGCGTGGCGGACCGGGATGCCGGAGGGGCGCTGGAGGACATCGCACGGCTCTACGGAGGCGGCAAGGATATTTCTGCGATCCTGGGGGAGCTGGCTTCGCTGACAAGAGACCTGCTGATCCGAAAGACAGCGCCCAGGTCCGGCGGCACGCTTCTGAACGGCGGGTTCGATGAGACCACGATCCGGGGACTCTCAGAGAAGTTCACGGCACCCCGGCTCGTGTGGATGCTCACTGTTCTGCAAGCCGCTCTGGCAGAGCTGCCGCGCAGCAGCAACCGGCGGACGGATGCAGAACTGTGTCTGATCCGACTGTGTGACGAGCGGCTGGATGACAGCGCAGGCGGGCTGGCCGCGCGGTTGGACCGCGTGGAAGCACAATTGTCCAGTGGTGTCCCACTTCCAAAAGTGAAAAGTGAAAACACTTGTCAGATAATTTCGGGGGAGAAAGCGGAAATCTCCATATCGCAAAGCTGTATGCAAGGAGAAACGCCTGTCGATGATGCCCGCTCCCAGAAGGATCTGCCCCCGTGGGAAGCAGCTGGCATACCGCGTGTGGAGCCGATGGCCGCCGCGTCCGATCCGAAACCTACGGCCGACACGGTGCCGCCCGTATCACCTGTTCCGGGTGGAGATATCTGGCCTGCGCTGGCGGCCGGACTTAAGAATAAAGTGAGCCGCAACGCATGGTCTTTTCTTGGAAATCCCTCGATGGTGCGGGGGGAATATGCAGATGGGGTGCTCACTCTTTGGGCGGACGACGAGTTGGTAAAGGGTGTCGTGAGCCGTCCCACTGTGCTGGAGGCGGTGGGAACTCTCGCACAGAGCAGACTGGGGCATGAGGTACGTGTGTCTGTAAAAGTAGGTCGTCCGGAGTCGGTGGCCGTGCATGATAAGCTGGATGATTTGCTGGCCTTCGGGCGGCGGTTCGACAATATTACCATCAAGGAGTGAGCGGATTATGGCAAAGGGATTCAACAGCCGCGGTATAGGCGGCATGGGCGGTGGTTTCAATATGAATATGATTAAGCAGGCCCAGAAGATGCAGCAGGATATGCAGAAGATGCAGGAGGAGTTGGAGAACAAGGAGTACACCGCGCAGGCGGGCGGAGGCGTGGTCTCGGCCACGGTGTCGGGGAAACATGAGCTCAAGAGCCTTGCTATCGATCCCGAGGCTGTGGACCCCGAGGATGTGGAGATGTTGCAGGATCTCATTGTAGCTGCGGTCAACGAGGCCATGCGGACGGCGTCCTCTGATGCGGCCGCCTCCATGGGACAGCTCACCGGCGGGCTGAATCTGCCGTTCTAAGAAAAAATGAGCATTCTTATCCCTAAAGTGGGTATGCGCACCGTTAAAACAGCGGTGTCGGTCATGATTTCTTATCTGGTCTTCGTGCCGTTCGGTCTCTTGTACCGTGAAGAGCTGGGAGGAGTATGGGGGCAGATGGGCCCACTGTATGCCTGCATTGCCTGTGTGGTGTGTATGCAGAGTTCACTGGGGCAGACGATGCAGCAGGGCATTTCCCGCTTTATCGGCGTAGCTGTGGGCGGCACGCTTGGGGTCCTGGTGCTGGCGCTGGGAGAACCGGTGCGTTATCCGCTGGTCAAGGCGCTGATGCTCGGCGTGGTCTGTGTGGCAGGCGTCTGGCTATGCCTGCTACTCAAGCGGCCGGCCGCCTGTGCCATGGCCTGTATCGTACCCTGCGTGATTCTGGTCAACGGGATGACAGGGGTGGAACGGTATTATTATGCGGCGGCCCGCATCATCGAGACCGTGGTTGGGGTGGCAATTGCCTTCGGCATCAATGCCGCCCTCCCGGACCATCGGGAAGGGTCCTCTGATGAGCCGCGGGAGCCGGCGGAGGACGAAGAGACGAAATAGCAGTCGATACAGGGCTTTCCACATCCGGAGGGCCCTGTATTTTCCTGAGGAGGGTATGGCCTTGGATGTTAAACTGAGGAAAGAGGGGCCGGAGGACACTAGACCGGTAGAGTGTCTGCTACGGGAGGCTTTTTGGAATGTTTATGTGCCGGGCTGTGAGGAGCACTATCTGGCCCATATTTTGCGGAAACACCGGGACTTTGTTCCGGAGCTGGACCTGGTGGCCGAAGCGGAGGGGCGCCTGGTGGGAAACGTTATGTGTACCCATGCCCGTATTGTGAGTGCACGCGAAACGGCATGGGAGACGCTGTGCCTCGGGCCGCTGGGTGTGCTACCGGAATATCAGCGGTACGGTGTGGGTCGCATCTTGGTGGAGCGCGTGACCACGCTGGCGAGCGAGATGGGTTTTGGCTCCATTTTCCTCTATGGGGACCCCTCTTATTATCGTCGGTTGGGTTTTCTGCCCGGTGAACAGTTTGGAATACGAAACGGAGAGGGGCAATGGGCGGCGGCCCTGCAAGGGCGGGAACTGCGCCCGGGCGCATTAGAGAAGGTGGAAGGCCGCTTTTTAGAATCGGAGGCATTCCGGACCGATCCAGAGGCGGCGGCCCGCTTTGACAGAACATTTCCGGAGAGAGAGAAAAAGTGGCTGCCCAGTCAGGATCTGTTTTTAGAGCTTGTAAACATGGTCCGACAATAGAAGCTCCCCTTGCGAATATGGCCTTCGGACCTGGATCAGGGCGTAATGGATCAAAAAACATGCGGATGGAGCTGCCGGAGCAAGTTCCATCCGCATGTGATGCTTTCCCGGAAATCCCGCTTAGGCAGCAGGGCTGTATCGTCCGGCAGGGAAGAAAACAGGGTTGTTTTTATGAGAGCATGCGATAGACCCGCTGGACCCTGACGCCCAGCCGTGAAAGAAGCTCATTGGGGATGGTCTCCGCAGCGCCGGCCACGGCTGCGGCGTCCAGACCGGAGCCGATGAGGACGGCTTCACATCCAGGCACTGCGGCGGGGATAGCGGTAACATCACACAGAGTCTGGTCCATGCAGACACGTCCCACGATAGGCGCGCTTTTTCCGGCGATCAGCGCGTGGCCCCGTCCGCCCAATGCGCGGGGAAAGCCGTCGGCATAGCCAATGGAGAGCACGGCCAGACGGGTGGGGCGGCTGGCTGTAAAGGTCCGGCCATAGCCCGCCGTATCGCCCGGGGCCAGGACATGGATCGCCGCGACCCTGCATTTCAGTGTGAGTACGGGACGAAGTCCGGAGCTGCCCACCCCGTAAAGTGCCAGTCCGGGGCGGACAAGGGAACAGGGGAGAGCCGGACAAGAGTAGATGCCGGCGCTGGCCTGGATATGGAGCACGCCCGGATCGATCCCGCGGGCCTTCAGATTCGCTGCAAGCGCGAAAAAGGCGTCGATCTGACTGTGAGTAAATGCGCGGTCGGAGGGTGTGTCGCTGTCCGCGGCACAAAGGTGGGTGAAAAGACCTTCTGCCCGCAGGCGGGGAGCCCGGTATACCGCAGCCACCGCGTCAACCTCCGAAGAGGGAAATCCCAGACGATGCATTCCGGTATCCACAGCCACATGGAGCCGGAGGGATTTTCCAAAGGCGGCAAGCTCTTCGGCGTGGACGGGATCTGCAACAGTAAGGATGAGGTTTCGGCGGTGCGCTTCGGAGAATTCCGGAGGAAATGTCCGCCCCAGCACCAGAATATCACCTTTGATCCCGGCACGCCGCAGGGTAGCCCCCTCATTTACGGTGGCCACTGCGAAGGCGCCCACACCCTCCCCGGCACAGAAACGGGCGATTTGGACGGCGCCATGGCCGTAGCCATCCGCCTTGACCACGGCCATCAGGGCACACTCCGGCGGGATTCGAGCCCGGAGCGCCCCTAAGTTATGCCGAAGGGCGGAGAGGTCGATCTCGGCCCAGCAGCGGGCGGGAGCAGGGGATGGCCGCGGCCGCAGGAATCGGCAGAACAGTGCTCCGGCGGCCAGAGAGAGGCAAGCTACGGCGAGAAAGTGAAGAAAATCGTTGTACATCAGCAGAGTGGTCAGGCCGGTCAGGCGGGCGAAACCGCGCAACGCGCCAAGGAGGCCGGGACGATGTCCCTTATAGAGCTGGAGAGGCAGATAGAAAAGTGTGGCGCACAGATAGAGAAGCAGCGTCCGGCGGAGGAAGGGGCACACGGCGCGCCGGCCCTCCCGTTCCGCCTTCGGCAACAGAAAATACCCCGAAACGGTCAGGAAAAAGGGGACGGCCACCCGTGCCAGGATCTGGGTCAGCACATGATCGGCCTCGGGGGAAAAGGCGAGAAGCGGAGAGGTGTGGTTGGCTACGACCAGCAGCGCGGCAGGCAGGCGGAACCAGTCCAGACCCCCGGAGCGGGGAGAGCGGCTCATAGCAGATACTCCTCCAGCGTGAGGCCGCGGTCTGCAATCTCGCGGGCAAAAGGGACGCCCACATACCGAAAGTGCCAGGGCTCCCAACCAATTCCAGTGACGGCCTCCTTGCCCTTGGGATAGCGGAGAATAAAGCCAAACTCCGCCGCCCGGGCCCGAAACGTTCCGCATATGCCGGTATCGGGGAAGGAGAGGCGAATAAAATCCAGCTCAGGGACATTTTCGCCCAGATCAATGGCGAGTCCAGTCTCGTGTTCACTGCACCCCGGGCGGGCCACATAGGTCTGGGTAAAGGCCGGGCCGTTTTCCCGGAGGGACGATGCCCAGAGAGATTCCTGTTCGGCACGGGAGCGCCACCCGCTTACCGGGACAATGCGGGTCCCGGTGTCCAGCGCCTGGAGCAGGCGGCGAAGTGCGTCGGCCGCAGGGCGAAGGAGAAGCACGTCTGGCCGGTCCGGAAGAGCAGGGACCAGGGCCGAAGCGGGCGGAGGAGCAGACAGGGGATGCTCCCGGTTGACCAGTACGAGAAAACCGCTCATGTGCCCACCGCCGTTTCGATGAGCCGGTCCAGCACCTGGGAGAAGGAGAGACCTGCCGCAGCCATCATGGCGGGATAGCGGCTGTGCGCCGTAAAGCCGGGGATGGTGTTGATCTCATTGAAAATCAACCGTCCGTCGGGCGTAAGGAAGAGATCCACCCGTGCCATGCCGCGGCAGTCAAGCGCGCGGTAGAGTTTGGACGAGAGCGCCTGCACGGCCTGTTCCTGACTCGGAGAGATTCTGGCAGGCGTGTGGATTCTGGCGGTGATGAGATGGTATTTCTCATCGTAGGTGAAAAAGCCTTTCTGGAGTTCGATCTCATCGGGGCGGCCCAGCGTGAGGTCCCGGTCCCCCAATACGGCACAGCCGACTTCAAATCCTGAGACTTCCTCCTCAACGACCACTTTGTCGTCTCGCTCCAGCGCGGCTGAAACGGCGGCGAAGAGTTCGGATTGGGCGGTAACACGGGTTACGCCGAAGGAGGAGCCGGCCCGGGCGGGCTTTACAAAAAGGGGCCAGGAAAGCGCGGCAGTCCTCTGGCGCAGTAGGACAAAGTCCTCCCCCGCACGGAAAACCACAGAGCGGGGGACCTCCACACCCGAGGCACGCGCCACCTGATGGGCGAGCTCCTTGTCCATGCATAGAGCGGAGGAGAGTACGCCGCAGCCTGCCACCGGGATACCGGCCAGTTCCAGCAGGCCCTGCACGGTACCGTCCTCGCCGTTGCGGCCGTGAAGGACGGGAAGCGCGGCATCCAGCCGCAGCGTGGAGGGCCCTGCGGCGTTCAGAAGCAGCAGCCCATGGAGCTCCCGGTCCGGTGAGAGGACGGCGGGGACACAGCAGGGGCCCAGGTGCCAGGTGTCGTCCGGCAGCGCATCATAGGGGCCGGTGTAGAGAAACCAGCGCCCATCCCGGGTGATGCCAAGGGGGACGGGCTCATATTTCTGCGGGTCCAGGTGTGTGAGCACCCCATGGGCCGATTGGAGGGACACGCGATACTCCGGGGAGCAGCCGCCAAAGAGAACGGCCAGCCTGCATTTTGACATAAAAAACGCCTCCTAACTGTTGGAACTATCATAATCCAACAGAAAGGAGGTGTTTTTAAGCGGAGCAGTCAGATTCCTGACAAATTCATTTCAGAAATCGAAAGACGTCCTGTAAGACTGCGTTATCGTCTGCCGGCGTCGGCGATATCCTCGCCCACGCGCTCGATGACGCGGCCGGTGCCCCGTACCGCGCCGCCGACCACATTACCCGCCTGATCCACGGCATTCCGGGCGGCATCGCCCACGCCGGTCTCAGGATTGGTGGTTCCGCCGCTCACCTGCCCGTCGGCATTGGCGTCGTAATGGTCGGTGGGGGCTACGGTATCGGTGGGATTCACCGGTTCCGTGGTCGGCGCGTGGGTGGGTTCCGGGGCTACGGTGGCGGTGGGGGCCGTAGTGGGCGTGGGAGTCACTTTGGGTGTCTCATTTTTGCTGCATCCGGCCAGCGCACCGATCAGCGCCAGACCACAGACCAGAGCGATTTGATTGCGCTTCATATCATTGCCTCCTGCATCATACAAAAAATAGGATTCCATCCGTGTCTTATTATGTGCGTACGCCGTGTCCTTACGCCCGGAAAAATTTTTTAAAAGATTTGAAAAAAGGCTTGCAATCGAGAATAATTACTGTTATACTTAACGCAGTAAAAGGAACAATTACTGATTATTGAGAAGAGGAGATGAGCATGAGCGGCAAACGATATTCTCGACAGAGAGAACTGATTTATCAGTGCCTGTTGCATACGGATCAGCATCCCACTGCGGAGATGATCTATAGCTGGCTCAAGCCGGAAAACCCCAATTTGAGCTTAGGTACGGTCTACCGAAACCTGAACCTGCTCTCAGAGGAAGGAATCATTGTGCGGATGCCCTTTCCGGTGGAGCGATATGACGCCGTTAAGGAGCCCCATCCACATTTCCGCTGCCGCAAATGCGGAGGCGTATACGACCTGGAGGGCTTGGAGTACGACCATGGGTTGGACGAGGAGGCGGCCAGGTGCAGCGGGCATGAGGTAGAGCGCCATGAGGTGGTCTTTTCCGGAATCTGTGCCCATTGTGTCGAAAAGCATTGATTTCCAATACAGAATATGGTAAAATTAGATTGTGTTAAAACACAAAAATTTTTTTAGGAGGTTATGTTGCCATGGAACTGAAACTTTATCGTTGTGCGCACTGCGGCAATATCGCGTTCAAACTGGTGGATAAGGGTGTGCCTCTGGTCTGTTGCGGCGAGCCCATGCAGGAGCTGAAGGCCAACGTCACCGACGGCGCTGTGGAGAAACATGTTCCCCAGATCACCCGTGACGGCGCGCATGTGACCGTGCAGGTGGGTTCCACCATTCACCCCATGCTCCCTGAGCACTATATCCAGATCATTGCGGCTGTCAGCGGCAATAAGGTGACCTTCCAGTTGCCCAAGCCCGGTGACGAGCCTGTCCTGAAGGTGGGAAGCAGCGAGCCTGTGACCGCTTACGAGTACTGCAATCTCCACGGCTTCTGGAAGGGCGAGGAATAAGGCGTCCTGCGGCGCGGTGCGCCGAACTGGTACATAAAAAATAGATATTTTGATGAAGGGAGATTTATATCATATGGAACTGAAAGGCAGCAAGACGGAGGCCAATCTGTGGAAAGCATTCGCCGGGGAGTCCCAGGCCCGCAACAAATATACTTATTTTGCCAGCGTAGCCCGCAAGGAGGGCTACGAGCAGATCGCAGCTATTTTTGAGGAGACCGCCGGCAATGAGAAGGAGCACGCCAAGCTCTGGTTCAAGGCTCTGGGCGGCATCGCCACCACGGCTGAGAACCTGCTGGCCGCTGCCGAGGGTGAGCATGAAGAGTGGACCGAGATGTACAAGGAGATGTCCGAGACCGCCCGTGAGGAAGGCTTCCACGCTCTGGCCGATGCGTTTGCCGCTGTGGCCAAGATCGAGAAGAGCCATGAGGACCGCTATGTGAAGCTGGCCGAGAACCTCTCCAACAGCGAGGTGTTCAAGAGAGCTGAGGTCAAGGTGTGGTACTGCCGCAACTGCGGACACCTGGAGTACGGCGTAGAGGCCCCTGAGGTCTGCCCCGTCTGCGGTCATCCCCGCGCCTATTTTGAGATCAAGGCTGAGAATTATTGATCTGCAGCATCATCCATACGGGTGGCCCGCCGCATACTGCGGCGGGCCACCTTTTATCGCGGCGAGGGGAGCTTTTCGGGCAATTCCACCCTTTCCTTTTGGAGAAGGATGTGGTATGTTTATACATATCTAAAAATAGAACACTTTAATTGGGAGGTGCCTCATGCCGGAGGAAATCATGCAAAATATCCATCGGATTCCCGTTCCCCTGCCGGGAAATCCGCTCAAGGAGCTCAACGCCTATCTGATTCGGGGGAAGGACCGTAATCTGCTCATCGACACGGGGTTCCGCCAGCCGGCCTGCCGGGAGGCCCTCTTCGCGGGGCTGAGAGAGCTGGGGCTGCGCCGTGGAGATGTGGACGTGCTGCTGACACACCTGCATTCGGACCACGCGGGACTGGCTCCGGAGGCGGCGGGGGAGACGGGAACGATCTTTGTCAGCTCGGTGGACCGTCTCACGCTGGACAACATGGCGGAGCGCCAGAAGTACTGGGAAGAGGCGGACAACCGGTTCCGGGAAGAGGGATTTCCCATCTCCATGATGATGCAGATCAGGGACAAGAATCCCGCCCGCTCCATGGCTCCACCCACCGGGGGACATTATTCCAGCCTGGAGGACGGCGATGTGCTGGAGGCCGGGGACTACCGGCTGCAGTGCCTGCTGATGCCCGGGCACACCCCGGGCCAGATGTGCTTCTGGATGGAACGGGAGGGCTGCATGTTCCTGGGAGACCACGTGCTTTTTGATATCACGCCCAATATTACCGCCTGGCCACGGATGCCGGACGCCCTTGGGTCCTATCTCAGGAGCCTGGAGAAGATCAGGGCATATGACGTGAAATTGGCCCTGCCCGGTCATCGCCGGGGCGGAGATATGCGCCTGCGGATCGACCAACTCCTCGAGCACCATAAGCGCCGCCTGGAGGAGGCCTTTTCCGCGGTAAAGAACCACCCGGGCCAGCCGGCCTATTTCCTGGCGGGAAAAATGACATGGAAGATCCGTGCCAGCTCCTGGGACACCTTCCCGGTGGCGCAGAAGTGGTTCGCAGTGGGGGAGTGTATGTCCCATCTGGATCACCTGATGGTGCAGGGACGCATACGCAAGGAGCTCCAGGGCGGAAAGGCGGCCTATTTCGCCGTCTGAGAGACGAAAAGAAACGAGGGACACAACATTGGAACAATCGAAGGTATATTTCTCTGATCTCAGGGCCCCGGTGGGCACCAATCTGCTGCGCAAGCTGGAAAAACTGATCCGCAGAGCGGGCATCGGGGACATCGACATGGAAAAGAAGCTGGTGGCCATCAAGCTCCACTTCGGCGAGCCGGGCAATCTCACCTATCTCAGGCCCAACTATGCCAAGGTGGTGGCCGACGTGGTGAAGTCTCTGGGCGGGGTGCCGTTCCTCACCGACTGCAACACCCTGTATCCCGGGCGCAGGAAAAACGCCCTGGAGCACATGGAGGCCGCTTATGAAAACGGTTTTTCACCCTTTTCCACCGGCTGTCATGTCATCATTGGCGACGGCTTGCGGGGCACCGACGATGTGGAGGTCCCTGTGGAGGGGGCGGAGTATATCCAGACCGCCAAGATCGGGCGGGCCATTATGGACGCGGATGTGTTTATCAGCCTGACCCATTTCAAGGGCCATGAGGCCACAGGGTTCGGCGGGGCCATCAAAAATATCGGCATGGGCTGCGGAAGCCGGAGAGGCAAGATGGAGCAGCACAACGCGGGCAAACCCCTGGTGCGTCAGAGCCGCTGCGTGGGCTGCCGGAGATGTTCCAGGGAGTGCGGTCAGGACGCCATTTCCTACGGCGAGGACGGTAAGGCCGGCATCGACCAGGAGAAATGCGTAGGCTGCGGGCGCTGCATCGGCGCGTGTAATTTTGACGCCATCCGCACCCCCGACGACGCGGCCAATGCCGAGCTCAACCGTAAAATGGCGGAGTACGCCAAGGCTGTGGTGCAGGACCGGCCGCAGTTCCACATCAGTCTGGTCATCGATATCTCCCCATACTGCGACTGCCACGACGGAAACGATACGCCCATCCTGCCCGATGTGGGCATGTTTGCCTCTTTCGACCCGGTGGCGCTGGACCAGGCCTGTGCCGACGCCTGCCTCAAGCTTCCCGTCATGCCCGGCAGTCTGCTGGACGACCGGATGCATGAGGAGGGGTTCGTAGACCACCACGACCATTTCATCAACACCACACCAGAAGCCGAGTGGGAGAGCTGTCTGGAGCATGCGGAGAAAATCGGCCTGGGGAGCCGCTCTTATACGCTCATAACAGTGTGAGCAGCAGCCGCAGGGCCGTGTGGGCGCCGCAGAGCAGGGAGGCGCGCTCGCACAGCGCGAGGTAAGCGGAATGTGCGCCCTCATAGCGCCGGTAAAGCGCCTTGTTTCCCGCCTCGCCCAACTGCTGCTCCAGCTCGTCGGCCAAACGTGTGTATTCCGAGTAGACCAGGGGATATTCCGGCAGCGCCTTCAGCGTCTCATCCTGAAGCTGGAGCAGATAATCCCACTCCCGCAGCAGGCTTTGCAGAAGCTTGTCCATGACTTCACCTCATATGTAGAATTTCTACGTAATTATATATGAATAAATTCTGCATGTCAAGAGGAGCGTGCATAAAATGTCTTTTCCAGACAGATTAAAGGAGCTAAGAGAAGAAAAAAAGCTCACGCAGGAGGAACTGGCGAAAATAGTTGGGTTGACTCTGCGTGCATATCAGCTTTACGAGTACGGGGAAGGATATCCAACATTTAAAAGGCTAATTATTATTGCTGACTTTTTTGACGTTTCCTTGGACTACCTCGTGGGGCGGTCCGATCTGCGGGAGCGGAAATAGGACAGAGCGCCGCCCGTAAGGGCGGAAACCGATTCGGAAAGGAAGTATCACCATGGATACTGAGAAAATCCTGGCCCACTGCGACCATACCCTGCTCAAGCAGGAGTCTACCTGGGAACAGATCAGGGAGGTCTGCGACGACGGCCTCAAATACCGCTGCGCCTCGGTCTGCATCCCCGCCTCCTATGTGCGCCGGGCGGCGGAGCACGTGGGCAACGCGCTGAAGATCTGCACGGTCATCGGGTTCCCCAATGGCTATTCCACCACTGCCGTCAAGGTATTTGAGACGGAGGACGCCATCCGCAACGGGGCCGACGAGATCGATATGGTCATCAATATCGGCTGGGTGAAGGACCGGCGCTGGGAGGACCTGCTCACAGAGATCAAAGCCGTCAAGGCATCCTGTCAGGGAAGGATATTAAAGGTCATCGTGGAGGCGTGCCTGCTCACGGAGGAGGAGAAGATCAAGATGTGCGAGATCGTCACCGCCTCGGGCGCGGAATATATCAAGACCTCTACCGGCTTTTCCACCGGCGGGGCCACCCGGGAGGATGTGGCCCTCTTCGCCAGGCACATCGGATCTGGCGTGAAGATCAAGGCGGCAGGCGGCATCTCCACTCTTCAGGACGCGGAGGACTTTCTGGCGCTGGGCGCGGACCGTCTGGGAACGTCCCGGATCGTCAAGCTGGTGAAGGGACAGCAAGGGGAAGGATATTGAATGACAGGACCGGCTGCGGTTCAGGAGAAACCGGAGCCGGTCCCTTAATGCGGTTAATACTTTTGAAACAATTCTGTAAACTTTTTTGATAATGGCGAAATTGCAGTTGCGCTTTGGTAAAATGTGCGTTATAATAAGCCCGTGCTCGGAGGAATGGACCTTATCGTAACGTCTGTACCGTACCGGGCATTGATTTTGAAAGGAAGGTAGATCAGTTTGAAGAATTTTAAGAAACTTTCCGCTCTTGTTCTGGCTGGTGTAATGGTCTTCTCGCTGGCGGCCTGCGGCGGCAATGCCGCCAGCACTCCCACGCCCGCCCCTGCGGACACCAGCGCTCCCGCCGACACCTCCGCCCCCGCCGATACCACCGCCCCTGAGGCAGTCACCAATCCGGACGAGATCGAGGACAGCATGACCTCTGCCGACGGTACTTATGAGGTCGCTTTTATCACCGATGTGGGCCAGCTCAAGGACAAATCCTTCAACCAGGGCACTTTTGACGGCGTGAAGCTGTACGCCGCCGCCAATGGACTGAGCTACAAGTATTATCAGCCCGCCAACGGCAACGAGGCCACCGACGACGACCGTTACGACGCCATGAAGGCCGCCGTTGACGCCGGTGCCAAGGTGGTTGTGGCCGCCGGCTTTATGCAGGAGAACGCCCTGAAGAAGGCCGCTGCCGAGTTCCCCGACACCCCCTTTGTCTTTATCGACGGTCATCCCCTCTCCGATGAGGCCGGCAATACCCTGACCAATGTGGCGGCTGTGGCCTTTAAGGAAGAGCAGTGCGGCTACTTCGCCGGCTATGCCGTTGTGAAGGACGGCTTCACCAAGTTGGGCTTCTCCGGCGGCGGCGGCGGCACCAACGACGCCTGCTGCCGTTACGGCTATGGCTTTGTCCAGGGCGCCAACGCCGCTGCGGCGGACATGGGCGTTACCGTGGATATGAACTACTCTTGGGAGTACGGCTCCAGCTTCAGCGCCTCCCCCGAGCTGCAGACCATGGCCAATGGCTGGTATGAGAGCGGCACCGAGGTCATCTTTGCCTGCGGCGGCTCCATGTTCCAGTCCATCGCCGCTGCTGCTTCCGCCAACGACGGGTTTGTGGTCGGCGTAGACGTAGATCAGTCCAGCCAGTCCGACACTGTCATCACCTCCGCCATGAAGGGCCTTTCCGACGCTGTCGAATGGGCCGTGGCCAAGGTCTATGACGGCACCTTCTCCGAGATCGGCGGCGTGGCGACCTCTCTGGGCGTCAATGAGAACTCCGTTGGTCTTCCCACCGACACCTGGAGCCTGGAGAATTACCCCGTGGAGGAGTACGAGGCTCTGTATCAGGAAGTGCTGGATGGCACCCTGGTGGTGGACAACGACTTCACCAAGCTGGAGACCACCGAGTGGTCCAATGTGAACCTGAACGTCATCTAAAATCCGCTTTTTCATGAAAAGGAGGAGACGCCTTTCGGGCGTCTCCTCCTTTTTGCATGTGGAGAATAGGAGCGGGATTATTTGCAGCAGCCGGACTGCACGTCGCGGAAAGCGTCTCCGCAGGCGATGGTATTGGGGGGGAAGAACTCATCCACGGGGAATTTGACGTGGCGGAAAATCTCACAGGGGTCATCCTCGCCGCCGCCGCAGGCGCACTCCTTGTCGGGCATGCAGTAATCATACACCGGCATCAGAAGCTGAGTCTCGCGCTCCAGGCGAATGATGGAAAACTGACCCAGGGTGACATAGACCCGCTTGCCCTCGCCGCCGAAGCACAGGTCGCTGCCGAAGCAGGCGCAGATGCAGGGCGGGATCTCGGTGAGCTCGCAGTCACAGGGACGGCACTCGCAGACGTCCACCAGCTTCATATTGAGCACGATGGGATCTACGGCCTCCACAACAGCGGTAGGCAGGTTGCTCTTACGGATGTTCTGCTCGTCCAGCGCCTCAAAGGCGGCTTCAGAGCTGAAGATCTTGGCGTTACCCTCGCTGCCGAAGAGAATGACGCGCTTGTCAAAAACGGCAAGGCCGCAGATCTCCACAGGACGGGCGGCGCCCACAAAGGCATCCGCGGTTACGCGGTAGAAATAGCGGACGTCTACAGTATAGAAGCCGCGGTTAAAGCCGACGGGCTCCACATCGATGTACACGTACAACAGCTCCGCGGTTCCGGCCTTGATGCTGATGGCGCGGTCAATGGCGCATTGAGAGCTCTGCGTGGGGTAGAAGCGAAGATCTTCGATACAGTCCTTATCGCGGCAGCTATCATAAATCTTTTTCGTGTGTATGCACACGGCCTCCCGGATACAGGCGGCATCCTGCACGGGACCGGGCACGACCTTTTCAGGCATTGCAATACCTCCTAAGAATAGTGTCAGGATGGGGAAGGCAGAGAGGCGGTTCCCTCTGCCTGGGGCTTCCATCCCATTCTATGTCTTAGAGGCGGATTGGTGCGCCGTGTGCGCTGCGGAAAGTGGTGTACGGCGCGGGGATAAAAAGGAGGAGCCCGCACGAGATCCATCGTGCGGGCTCCTTTCGGACCGGATCGTCGAGTTAGAAGAACATCGCCCAGCCCAGGAAGCCCAGGCAGGCAACCACGCCGGTAAAGAGAAGAACGATGACAAGGTAACCCATTACGTTGCGGGCGGACAGCCCGGCGATCCCCAGGGCAGGCAGGGCCCAGAAAGGCTGGATCATATTGGTCCACTGATCGCCCCAGGCAATGGCCATGGCGGCACGGCCATAATCGATGCCCATTTCGGTGGCAGCGGGCATCACGATGGGAGCCTGCACAGCCCACTGGCCGCCGCCGGAGGGGACAAAGAAGTTTACGATGCCGGCGGACAGGAAGGTGAGCATGGGGAAGGTGACGTTATTGGAGATGTTGGTGAAGAAGTTGGCAATAATGGAGGCCAAAGAAACGCCGTCGCTGTTGGCGGCCACCATCAGGCCCATGATGCCGGCATAGAAGGGGAACTGGAGCAGGATACCGGCGGCACCGGAGGCGGCCTCTCCGATGGCGTCTACATATTTCCGCAGGTCGCCGTGGAGCAGGATGCCCAAGAACATGAAAATCATGTTGACGATATTGAGCCCCAGGTTGAAGCCATTATTTACAAAGTAATAGACGATGTAGGCAAAACCGAGCACCAGCGTGATGACCCACAGGATCTTGTTGTGCTCGATTTTGGCGGCAGGGGTGTCAACGACATACGATTTCTCTTCCTCGTCCACGAGGAGGGCGGGGTCCACGACGATGGTGTGTGCGGCATCAGGATGCATGGCATAGTTGACAAAGGGCATCAGCACCAGAATGACAAGGCACATGATGAGGTTCATAGGATGAAGGATGGTAGCCGTGGTGGGAGCCTGATAGGCCACCCCCAGAATCTCGGTGGTGCTGGAGAGCTGAAGAGGAATGGAACCGGAAAGGCCGGCGTGCCAGATCACAAATCCGGAATAGGCGGAGGCGATGAGCAGCGGATAGTCCACGTCACGGACCCGACGGGCGATCTCTTTGGCAAGCAGAGCGCCGGCGATGAGACCGAAGCCCCAGTTGAGCCAGCAGCAGACGGTGGACACGAAGGTGGTGATGAGGATGGCGCTCTTTTTATCCTTGGCCAGAGAGGCAATGGCGCCTAGGACTCTTTTACAGACCTTGGCGGACGCCATGGCAGAGCCGAGGACCAGAACCAGGGCCATCTGCATGGAGAAGGACAGCAGCCCCCAGAAGCCCTTGTCGTTGCCCCAGGCATCGACAAGAGCCATAGGAGTCTGCTGCGTACCGATCATGGCGCCGATAAACACCACGATGGTCAGGATGATGGCGAACAGGAACGGATCCGGCAGCCATCGGTTGACTACGCGTACGCAGCCATTGGTAAACTTTTTGAACATGCGTTTTTCCCTCCTTACAAAACTGATTGTGAACGAATCCCAACACAATTTGTTCACAATTACGGACTACATTATATACGAAAAATATAGTTTGTCAACCGAGGGGAGGAAGACACGAGGATGAAACGGAAAATAGATTGCAGTGCAATGGATACAAGGTTTTTTTCAGTAAATGGAAGGAAAGATGAAAGACTTGCGTTCTGGTTCGCGGAACAATAAACCGTCATTTTAAACATATAAAAAACAGAACTTTTTTGACGAAAAAAGTGACAAAAAATTAAATTTTAAAATGGTAGTACCAATATTAACAGGGAATTGCAGACAAAACGGAGCGGCGAGAGGGGATGCTTGCGGGCGGAATAGAAAAACGTGCAGAGAAAAACCTCTGCACGTTTCAAAAGAAAGAGATTTTAATCAGCGACGGGCAATTTCGTGACGCTTGGGACCGGTGGAGACGAGTGTGATGGGAACGCCGATCTCCCCCTCAAGAAAGTCCACATAGTTTTTGGCCGCCTGGGGCAATTTGGCGTAGTCGATTTCGCCGCGAATGTCGCACTTCCAGCCGGGCAGCGTGGTATAGACCGGCTTTGCCTGTTCCAGCAGGCGGGTAACGGGAAAATCACGAGTGACCTTACCGTCGATCTCATAGCCGGTGCAGACCTTGATTTCATCCAGATAGCCCAGCACATCCACCGCAGTGAGGGCAACTTCGGTGGCCCCCTGTACCATGCAGCCGTAACGGGTGGCCACGGTATCGAACCAGCCCACCCGCCGGGGACGCCCGGTGGTGGCACCGTATTCACCCGCGTCTCCGCCCCGACGGCGCAGCTCATCGCCCTCATCCCCGAAAAGCTCGGACACGAAGGCGCCCGCGCCTACAGCGCTGGAATAGGCTTTGGTAACGGCCGTGATAGTCTGGATGTCGCTGGGCGCGACGCCTACGCCCATACAGCCAAAGGCGGCCAGCGTATGGGAGGAGGTGGTGAACGGATAGATGCCGAAGTCCGGGTCCTTCATGGCGCCCAACTGCGCTTCCAGCAGGACCTTTTTCCCATCCGCAAGGGCTCCCTTCACAAAGGTCAGGGCATTGCCGACATAAGGGGCGATCTGCTCACGATAACCCATAAGCTGCTGGAAGAGCGCTTTGGGGTCCAAAAGCGGCTTATGGTAGAGATGTTCAAAGAGCACGTTCTTGATTTGGCAGACCTGCTCCAGACGCTCCATCAGCCTCTTTTCATCAAAGAGCTCGCAGACTTGGATGCCATATTTGGCATATTTGTCGGAGTAGAAGGGGGCGATTCCGGACTTGGTGGAACCGAACGCATGACCGCCCAACCGCTCCTCTTCATATTGATCCTGGAGCACATGGTAAGGCATCAGCACCTGGGTCCGTTCGGAGATGATGATGTGGGGGGCGGGGACGCCTCCCGCCTCCAGGTGTTCCAACTCTTCTAAAAATTTCGGCACATCCAGTGCAACGCCATTTCCGATGATATTGGTGATGTGGGGATAAAACACGCCCGACGGAAGTTGGTGCAGGGCGAACTTCCCATAGTCACAGATGATGGTATGGCCGGCATTGGCACCGCCCTGGAACCGTACGACAACGTCGGATTCCTCAGCGAACATATCGGTGATCTTGCCCTTGCCCTCGTCGCCCCAGTTGGCTCCGACGATTGCTCTGACCATAATGATTCCTCCTGTGTTTTTTCATTCTGAGAACTGAGGTATTATATACTAATGTGGACCGGGATGCAAGAAAGAATTAGCCAATTAAAGTATTTTTCAGGATTTTTCTGGGGAAAGTTTTTGTAGGGAAGTGGGGAGCGGCAGGAGAAAGACGGGGATACCCTCTGCGGGGGAACCCAGGGACCACATGGGGTAGAAGAGGGATAAGCCTTCTTCTGTAAGGTAAAACCGCTTTGTAGAAAAATAAGAGGCCACTCTGGTCTCTACATCCTCAAAAAGAAGGGACTCTCCCCCTTGGAGGCGGTCCAGAGCCTGATGTTGCAGCGCTTCGATGATCGGTTTTTTCCAAAACAGACGGGGCGGGAAAAATTCAGAGAGGGTCTTGGGCGTGCCTGATCGAAGTTCCCACGTCTCTGCGGTGCGGACTGTGAGAGGGCGGGTGCCGTTTTGACGCTCGGTCACATCTACATAGAGGCTGGAGAGGCCGTCACGCTCCAAGGTGACATGATAGACCAGCTCCGCCTCCCAGGGCAGGAAGGGACGGGAGCCGGCTCTGGCCTCCTGGAGGGCGGCACAGGCACGGGGGTAGAGGACGGCGGCCCAGCGGTTTTTCCAGAGCTCTCCCAGATGCCGGTAATACCGTTCCATCCGGCGGTCTGGACGCCTTTCCTCAACCGGAAGGGGCAGGGCTTGGGAGAGGGAGAGCACCGGCTCCCCCTCATGCTCCAACGTCTGCGTCCAATGCTGTGATTTCCACATAACTTAACCACCTCGTTTCTATCCTATGTGGCGCGTAGAAAGTGGTGAAAATCTGGAAATCATCCTTTACTTTCATACTTCACAGTGGTAAAATAGAAGCGGCTCGATGCCAAGGATAATGAAAGAGGTGTCTTCCCAATTATGACGAAAAAAGCCGATAAGGAGCATGGCGACCTGCTTTACGAGAGCATCCTGACCCTAAAGGATCTGGACGAGTGCAAGAAATTTTTTGAAGATCTCTGCACGGTGGCGGAGCTGAGGGCCATGGAGCAGCGGTTTGAGGTGGCGCTCCTCCTCAGCGATGGGATGATCTACAATGATATTCTGGAACGCACCGGGGCCAGCAGCGCCACCATCAGCCGAGTCAACCGCTCGCTGAACTACGGCGCGGACGGCTACAAGAATGTACTGCCCCGCGCCAAGGAGATCCGGAAGAGGTATGAACAGGAGGACGAATGAGCAGCTATGAGGCCCTGGCGGCCCGGTACGATGCCCTTACCGCTGACGTGGACCATCGTCGGTGGGCGGATTATATCGAAAAGCAATTCCAGAAATGCCCCATTCCCATTCATACCGTGCTGGATTTGGCCTGTGGGACAGGGGAGATGACATGTCTGCTGGCGGAACGGGGTTACGAGATGATCGGCGTGGATCAATCTCAGGATATGCTGGCCGTGGCTGCGGAAAAGGGCCGACAGGTAAGGGGAGAAGCCCCGATCTTTCTCCAGCAGTCCATGCAGGAGTTGGATCTGTACGGCACCATCGACGCCTGTATCTGCTGTCTGGACAGCGTCAACTATGTAACCCGCCCGGCCGATCTGCGCCGGGCGTTTGATCGGGTGCATCTTTTTCTGATGCCGGGCGGACTGTTCCTCTTCGACATAAACGCGCCGGGGAAGCTGCGGGGACTAGACGGGGGCATATTTCTTGACGAGACAGAGGACACTTACTGTGTCTGGCGGGCGGACTGGTCTGAACGGAGAAAGATCTGCACCTACGGAATGGACCTCTTCTTCCGGGAGGAAGGCGGCCTCTGGCGCCGGGAGGAGGAGGTCCATGAAGAACGGGCTTATGAGCTGGAGGAGCTGGAAGCCTACCTCTATGGAGCGGGATTTTCCAAGGTGCGGCAGTACGGCGAACTGAAGTTACGCCCGCCCGGCGAGGATGAGCAGCGTATATTTTTTGCAGCGCGAAAGGAAATGATAGAGATCCATGGATGAGATCGTACGCATGATTGCAGCCGATGGCACGGTGAGGGCCGTGGCCATAACCGGAAAAGATATGGCAGAGCGGGCACGGCAGATCCACAAGACGCTGCCTGTGGCGACCGCCGCCTTGGGACGCACCTTGATGGGATGCGCCATGATGGGCTCGGATCTGAAGACGGAGGACGGCTCAGTCACCCTGCGCATTCAGGGCGGAGGCCCCCTGGGCAGTATTACAGCTGTGGCGGACAGCCATGGGAATGCCAGGGGCTACCTCCAGAACGGGCAGGTGGATCTGCCCCGGAAGGCGCCTGCGAAGCTTGATGTGGGCTCTGCCGTGGGAACAGACGGGTATCTCACGGTCATCAAGGACATTGGGCTCAAAGAACCCTATGTGGGCAGCGTGGAGCTGGTAAGTGGGGAGATCGCGGAGGATCTCACGTCTTATTTTGCGGTCAGTGAGCAGATCCCCACCGCCTGTGGTCTGGGCGTCTTGATCAATACTGATCAATCCGTCCTCTGCGCCGGTGGTTATATCGTGCAGCTCCTGCCCGGTGCCGACGACGCTGTGGCGGGCCGGCTGGAGGGTGCTGTAGGCAGGCTGGGACCGGTGACAGATGTACTCAACCGCGGCGCCGACGCGCAGACCCTTCTGGAGCAGCTGCTGGAGGGGATGGGAGCGGAGCTGCTGGAGAGCGTGCCGGTGTCCTACCGGTGCTATTGCAGCCGGGAGCGGGTGTCCAGGGCCCTGATCAGTTTGGGCAGAAACGAATTGGAGCATATGATCGAAGAGCAGGGGGAGACGGACCTCACCTGCCAGTTCTGCGACGCGGTTTATCACTTCTCAAAAGAGGAGTTGAAGACAATCTTGCAGGAGGCGACCAAGGCGTAGCAGAAAGCTCTCATGCCGCGGAAGGACCTTTTCCGCGGCATGAGAAAAAAATCTCAAAAAATGGTCAAATTAGTGTTGACAGATTGAGGCTGGTTTAGTATAATAACTTTCGCCGTCTGAAAAGAATGGCCAACAGGGGAGCATAGCTCAGCTGGGAGAGCGCATGCCTTACAAGCATGATGTCACAGGTTCGAGCCCTGTTGTTCCCACCATGGGTTGATAAACCCAAAGTGTCAAATGGCGTGGTAGTTCAGTTGGTTAGAACGCCGGCCTGTCACGCCGGAGGTCGAGGGTTCAAGTCCCTTCCGCGTCGCCATTTGCCTCTGTAGCTCAGTTGGTAGAGCAGGGGACTGAAAATCCCCGTGTCGCTGGTTCGATTCCGGCCGGAGGCACCAAGGCTTCTCCGGAGGATACGCTGTGTATCCTCCGGGGGAACTTTCCCTCTTTTGCAGTATCAATGGCAGATCACATGCATAAGATAGACTGTGATTTGCAGGTGTAGCTCATCTGGTAGAGCGCCACCTTGCCAAGGTGGAGGTAGCGAGTTCGAGCCTCGTCACCTGCTCCAGCAAATGATAGCAGGAGCGTTTTGCTCCTGCTATCCATATGGCGCCATAGCCAAGTGGTAAGGCAGAGGTCTGCAAAACCTTTACCCCCAGTTCGAGTCTGGGTGGCGCCTCCAAAAAGAAAGACGTCTGCTTCGGGCAGGCGTCTTTCTTTTCATGCGGGCGTGGGGTTTATTCTGCGGGTGGATGTCAGATGAGCCTGATCTGATGCGGGAGGGGGAGCGGGCATGGAGCTGGAAGGACTGGGCAAGTGGGGACCGCTGTTGCAGGAGGAGTATAAAAAGGAGTATTTCCTCCGGCTGGCCGAACGGGTTGATACGGCCTATTCCCGTGGGGATCCCAGGGTATTTCCGCCCAGGGAGGCGCTCTTCCGTGCGTTTTCTCGTACACCGCCGGAGCGGGTTCGGGCAGTCATCCTCGGCCAGGACCCCTATCCTACAAAGGCACACGCCGATGGACTGGCCTTTTCCGCGCGGGAGGGAATTCGTCCGCTCCCGCGCTCTTTACAGAACATCCTGAAGGAACTGAGAGAGGATGTAGGGGTAACGCCCTCTCATGGAGCCGGAGATCTGTCTGTATGGGCCGATCGGGGTGTGCTGCTGCTCAACACGACGCTCACCGTGTATGAGGGGGCTGCGGGCAGCCATGGCCGCTGGGGCTGGGAGCAGTTTACCGCGCAGGCCCTCCGGCTTACCCGGGCACTTCCGCAGCCGGTGGCCTATCTCCTGTGGGGCGGCCATGCTCAAAACACCGCTGCGGGAGCGGGGATTCCGCGCTCGGGGGCAGGCGTGTTCGTCAGCGCACATCCAAGCCCGCTGTCTGCGGGCAGAGGATTCTTCGGCAGCCGGCCATTCAGCCGTGTCAATGCCTTCCTGCGGGAAAAAGGCGGGGAAGAGATCGACTGGAGCCTGTAGCACGGCGGAGGGATCAAGCGCATCTTTGGGGGCCGGTCCGCATACCCCTTGTACGAGGGGGTATGCGGACATGTCTTTTTTGGAGCGCCTGGGTGATTGGATCTGGAATCCATGGCTTTTGGGTGCCTTCTTGCTGTTGGGGCTCTATTACTCCATACGCAGCGGATTCTTCCAGCTTTTTGAGTTCCGGCTCTGGATGCGCGCTACGGTAGGGTCTCTTCTGCACTCGAAGCGCGGGGGGGAGGCGGAAGGGATCACCCAATTTCAGGCCCTGTCTACGGCGCTTGCCTCCACCATTGGTACGGGCAGCATCGCAGGTGTGGCCACCGCGATTTTTTACGGGGGACCGGGGGCTGTCTTCTGGATGTGGATTTCGGCGTTCCTGGGGATGATGACCGGGTGTGCGGAAAAGACGTTGGCCGTCCGCTACCGCCACCGTGGGAAAAACGGGGGCTGGGAGGGCGGCCCCATGGATTATATGGAAAAGGGCCTGGGACTTCGGGGCCTGGCGCTGGCCTTCTCTCTCTTCTGTGTCTGCGCCTCCATCGGCGGGGGAGATATGGTGCAGGCAAATTCCATTGCCACCGCCCTGGAGGCGGCGTTCGGCTGGGACCGGCTGGCCGTGGGTGCGGTCACCGCCCTGCTTACGGGGCTGGTGATCCTGGGCGGGATCGGCCGCATTGGAAGGGTCAGCGAAAAGCTGGTGCCCGCCATGGCGGTTCTGTTCCTGGCGGGCGGGGCCGCTGTGCTGTGGGTCCACGCTACGGCCGTTCCGGCCGCCCTTTCCCGAATTGTGGCGAGCGCTTTTGCGCCCAAAGCCGCGCTGGGGGGGACGTTGGGCTATTCCATGGCCTCCGCCATGCGCTTCGGTGTGGCCAGGGGAGTGTTCACCAATGAGGCGGGTCTGGGCTCCTCCGCTATGGCCCATGCCGCGGCGGATGTGGAAGAGCCGGCGGAAGAGGGGATGTGGGGTGCGTTTGAGGTCTTTGTAGCGACGCTGGTGGTCTGTACGGTAACGGCGCTGGTCATTCTGACCTCGGGCGTCTATGACGAGACAGCGGCGCTTCTGGCCATTCAAAGTGGAGGCGTGGACAGCTCCATGCTGGGCTCTGCGCTCTCCGCCGCGGCATTTTCCACTGTCATGGGGGCCTGGGGCGGCCCCTTTGTGGCGGTGTGCCTTCTGATGTTTGCCTTTTCCTCACTCCTGGGCTGGAGCTATTATGGGGAGAGGGGTCTTGCATATCTTACAGGCAGCGACCGGTGGGTTGGGTGCTATCGAATGGTATTCCTTCTCTTTGTCGTGGCGGGCAGCGTGGGAGACGTGGGACGCGTGTGGCAGGTGGCGGACATCTGCAACGGTATGATGGCTCTGCCCAATCTGGCCGCGCTGCTGCTCCTGTCGCCGGAGGCCCTGCGGATGATTTTTCAGTGGTCGCTGCGGCAGAAAAAGGCCCGAAAAGGCCAGGGAGGCGTTTCCGGAAGATAGCACGAGTATTGCGGGTGCATCTGAAAGAGAGAAAGAGATACGCGGCGGCGTGCCATCCGAAGGGAAAAGAAACGCCTAGGACCGCCGGAATGGCAGTCCTGGGCGTGTTTGCTTGGCAAAAGAGAAACGCTAAGAGAGAATAGGCACCTCGGCCCAGTCCTCCGTCCCGGAACCCGCCTCCGGTACAGAGGAGGGCTCCGGGGCGGCTTTCCCCTCCACAGTGAGCGTGTAGCCGTCTAGAATGGAGGAGGACTCCCCCTCGGCCTGAGGGGCGTGGTCGATCGTGACGAGGTCCCCGGCGTTGAGAAGAACAGCCACCGGATTCTGCACGGCGGACAGGGAATAGAATACCTCCTCGCCCTCCAGACGGATGAAGTAATAGGTGGTACCGTCCAGCACGGCGGATCGGATCTCCGCTACCGTACCCGAGACCTGGGTCTCGATCCGTTCTTCCGGAGCGGCAATGCCCTTTTCACCCAGCAGGCGCAGATAATCCTGCTCACAGGCCGCCACAGTGTCGCCGATGCCCACCAGATTGAATTGCCCCACATTGACCATGGCATATTTTTTTACCAACTGCCGGTCGTCCTTCAGGGCGATGAAGTAGGTGGGCTGGTCGGAAATATTGAGCAGGAGCGGGAAGGTGGAACGGTAGCCCTGATCCTGGACCATCCCCTCGGCGGAAGCCCGGGCAGATTGCTCGGTGGCACCGGGAATGGTGTAGAATTTGGTCTCTTTGGTGCGCTGGTTGCACAGGAGAAAGCCCAGATTCGACTGATCGCTGGTAGCGGAGGTGACGCCGGTGTACATATATACGTCGTCGTTGAGCGCAATATAGTTATAGCCCTCGGTCGTGATCTTCACGTCCCGCTGGCCGAACACGGAGTTGATGAACCCGTGGACCAGCGTGCCGTAATAGTCGTACTGCTCCATGATGAGAGAGGCGAGGTAAACTCTGTCCACCCACTGCGGGACCTCTTCATGGTAGGAGCATTCGCCGGTAACAGCGTCCATGAGCACCGCTCCCCGGATATCCGTGCCTCCAAAAAGACCGATGGTCTTGACCACACGGGGACAGACCCACCAGGGATTGCCGGACTCGTCAATCTCAAAAGAGGGGGTGGCGAAAAGAAAGGTGGGATACTGAAAGCGCAGATGGCGCATCACGTTGCGATTCAAAGGCTCGGAAGGGGAGTATTTGATTCCCTGGCCATCGGGAAGGCGGACCACCTTGACCTCCTGGGAGACCATATCCACCACAATGTAAGCGGGCAGACCGTTGGAGCGGTTGGTGAACCACCGAATAAGATCGGCGTATTCCAGGGGGGCCACACGGACGGGACTGCCCTGATAGTTGATCTGGGTGGAGTCGTAGGCCACCTCAAACTGGCTGGCCATGTCGGGAATGGTACCCATCTGTGTGGTGCTCAGATATCGGGCGGAGTCCTCGTCCAGCAGAGGAATTTCATTAAAGGAAATTTCCTTTACATCTGTTGAAAAATCGCCCTCTTCCACCTGGAGAAGCTGCCGATAAGCGCTGGCGCGAAACAGCGGCATGGAAATCACACTGCCTACCACGCCGACCAGGATGAGAGCGGCCATGAGAATACCCACCGGCAGACACTGGGACTTGATGAAGCGGAAGTATTCTTTGAGTCCGCCGCCCGGGTCCATGTGAAAGCCGGTGGTGAAGAGCGCCGAGATCACAAAGACCAGGCAGAGCACAAAAACAAACACGTAGAAATTGCTGTCCTGGAGGTTGAGCGCGGGGAGGGAGACATAAAAGTAGATGAAACCAACCACGGCGGTGATCAGCAGGCTCTGAAGGACGGCGCCGAGCTTGCTTTTAGGCCCTCGCTGCTTTTTGTTTTCCATAGTAGCTCCTTTAAAATAATAATGAATCGTCAATAGTATACCCGCTTTGAGAGGGAACGATATCAGGTCAACTGAGCCTGCACAGCGGCCTCAGTATCCTGCATAGCCTGAAGCGTCATATCCAGCAGCTTGTCCAGCTCCCAGCCCAACAGGTCCGCGCCCTGGGCAATTACCTCGCGGGAACAGCCAGCCGCAAACTTTTTGTCCTTGAATTTCTTTTTCAGAGATTTGAGTTCCATGTCGGTACAGCTCTTGGATGGACGCATGAGGGCGGCGGCGCCGATGAGCCCCGTGAGCTCGTCACAAGCAAAAAGGACCTTCTCCATCTCGTGCTCCGGCTTGACATCGCAGGCCAGCCCCCAGCCGTGACTGGCGGTGGCGTGGATCAGTGCCTCGTCCAAACCAGCCTGACGCATCAGCTTCTGAGATTTGATGCAGTGCTCGTCCGGCCACATCTCAAAATCCAGATCGTGGAGCAGTCCGGCGGCGGACCAGAAGTCCGCTTCATCGCCATAGCCCAGCTCTCGGGCAAACCATCCCATCACGGCCTCCACGGTAAGAGCGTGGCGGATGTGGAAAGGGTCCTTGTTGTACTGCTTGAGCAGATCCAATGCCTGTGTACGTGTGAGATCCATGCTGAACACTCCTTAGTAAAAACAGATATCGCACCTCGATGTTTCTTACAGTTATAGCATAGTTAAAGGCACTTTGCAACGGCGGCAAATTTTTCACAGGTTTTTTAAAATAGCTCTTGACGAAAGCAGAAAGAACGCTTATAATAATCAACGTTGTCCAGCACTATGGAGAGATGGCTGAGCTGGTCGAAGGCGCACGATTGGAAATCGTGTAGGCGTTAATAGCGTCTCGAGGGTTCGAATCCCTCTCTCTCCGCCATATTAAGGGACAAACCTTTAATACAAAAACAGCCTTCCTTTTTGGAGGGCTGTTTTTGTATCTATGCCCGGAAAGCCTAATATTGTGGGCTTTCCAGGCTTTTTCTATTTTCAGGTAGCTTGGCGATGCAGCTCGCCAGCGGGCTTGCCTCCTTCTTTATTTTCTGCCCGCTTGAAAGGCTCTCCACAATCCCTGCAGATCACATTGACCTCACGCGTCGCCCGGATGATGGTGCCGCAACAGGGGCATACATGCTTGATACTGCGGTTCTTGGATTTTTTGCTCCCGCCCTTTGTCGTGCCTTCCACTGGCTGGCGGCTAGCGTTGATTTTATCCTTGCCCAAGGATTTTCTGATCCAGGCATCTGCCTCGGCTGTCGATGTTGTGATATTTGTCGTGCTTCTCAATGTGGGGGCCGTGGGCCTCGGCGGTGGCCTTGAATTACACACCATCGGTCAAAAAGCAAGCTCAAAAAGCCTTAAAACATATCTTTTTTCATTGCCGAAGGGGACGCAAAAGCCCTGCCGGAGCGGGGCTAATCAAATCAACAAACTGGGAGTTATCGCTCTGACATATATTTTTGTATTTCATCAGAAGTCAACTTTTTTATCTGTGTTTTTGCATACTCTCTATATTCTTCAACAATGAAAACAGGTTTCATATCCTCACAAGTTTTTCCTTTGTTCTTTTTTAGATATAACTGTAAGCTTTCGCTGTCCACAAAGATTTTGTATGAAAGTCTGCCACTTTCACTTTTCAGCTCATAAATACCACATGGCTTTTTCATACTATAATCAGCAGTACGCAAATACAATTTTGCAATTTCTAACGACTTAAAAGGGAAATTCCACCGTTGCAATCCACGATTGGGGTCATGTTCAATGCAAATGCACCGCCCACAAGTTCCACAAATGTATTGTGTGTGATTTTCTAAACAATCCAACGGATTTAATAGTGGCGTTATCCTGTTTTCATCAACATAACATTCCATACACATTTCAACTTCACCCCCTTTGCAACTTCCCACTTGTCAAAATGCCCCCTTTAACCAATCATCAAGAAAACTCATTTGTTCCTCGGTGTGAAACCAATGCTCGCCATTCCTCATAACAGTAAGCGATGCGCCATGTTCCAGGGCAAACTCTGAAACTGTATCATAAGAGGTTAAATTATCCTTTGCTCCGTATAATATAGCCGTTGGAACAGTCCATACAAGAGGGTTTTCCCTAACATAGCAGAGATATGCCCATGACAGGGTTTCGCCAAGATCCGTTTCAATCTCTTTCTTTTCCCGCAAGTCGTTCTCTGTTACATTGGACCACAACATCATATTGCAAATTAGCTTCTCCATGTTTACAACAGGAGAGATAAAGAAAGCCCGTTCTATGTTTTCTTCATACAAAGCGTTCATAGCAAAGAAGGCGCCAATGCTATTCGCAATAAGAACAACCGAACGATAACCCTCACAAACCCTATGAAACAGGGTGGGAAATTCCCGCTTTGCTTCCCACGGCGTTTGAGCATGATAATCTAAACCAAACACATCATTTTGGGGAAACAGGGCTTTGTAATGCTCCGCTTCATCTGGACTGCCGCCTTTTCCGTGTATATAAATCACTGCGTTTCGCATTTTCGACTTCTCCACAACTTCCAATTTGTTTCTCCGATTATAGCATACCGAGCTACAAGAGTCCACAAAAATGTTCGGGATTTCACAATATGCGCGCCGGAAGTCATTGATTTTCAATGACTTCCGGCGCTTTTTTAAGGATTGTTTTCTGTCCCTGATAGCATGTTCATTGAGAATGGGCAAAAGGGGCACGCTTGCAAACCGAAAAGGCGCATTGATTCGGAGGCCATCCCGCTCTGCGGGACTGGCATCTGCCGTTATTCTTCAGGGTCGGTCTCCGTCTGAATCAAGTTGCTGACATAGGAGCGTTTCCCCGCAAGTACTTCGTCGTAAAAATTCTGCTTCCAGTCGATCTAGGCGATACTGTCCTCCAGGCACAGCGCCGGATACTCCTTCATCTCCTGAATGGTCATGCTGCATTTTTTCAGGCAGGACAGGTCGCGGATCCACTTGACATCCCGCTCACCGAAAACATGGCGGTTGTTTTTATCCCGCTTGACGTTGGGGACAAGCCCCTCGTTGCAATAAAATTTTAAGGTCTGATAGGTCAGGTCCAGTTCCCGACAGACCTGCATCAACGTATACATAATTTATCCCTCCTGCGGGGGACAAAAAATTTTCAAAAACGCAAAAAACGCTTGAACGATTGTAACAACCGCAAATTATAATCGGTTTCAACAAGCGATTCAAGCAACCACAGAATACTACACGAAAAACAAAACTGCAAGAGGAGAGGACGATGGCGATGAAGGTTCTGTTGGTCAACGGCAGTTCTCGAAAAGAAGGCTGCACAGGGGCGGCGCTCCGCGAGGTAGCGCGCGCTTTACAGAGCGGGGCTGTTCGCGAAGGACCGGAGCCGGCGGTACCTTCGGAGCCGGAATTGCTTGCGGAATATGACACACTCTTCATCAGCTACCATATCTGGTGGCACACCGCGTCCATGATCGTCGGCACATTCCTTGAAAACTATGACCTGACCGACGTGGATGTGTATCCCTTTGCCCAGTCCGCCTCCATGGACACCGAACAGCTTGAAAACTCTATGGAGTTCGTGCGGAACAGCGCCGCAGGTGCGGTTGTCCACAATGGACTGTTCACGAGAGCATCCAGTATAAATACGATCGATACCTATCTGACCGAAAATGGGTGGAACGATAAAGAGGGGTGACGGTCCGTACATAATTGCACAAGAGCCGCAAGGAGCTTTCCAAAGGTTGGATGCCATTTCGTCACCATTTGGATGTAGCAGCACCAGCGTACGGATGGATGGGAGGACGGAAAACCTTCAATGGTATTCTACGCTTGTGTTATCATTTTGGTTGTGTTAAAATAAAGTCAAAACTTTAGATTCGTTTTTATTATGCGCGTGGAGGTAATGGAATGCCAAAGGTGGCTTATTCCGAAGAGGATAGAGAGCGCATCAGGACTGCGCTTATTACAGTTGGGCTTGAACTGATGGCAAAGCAAGGTATACAGCATACAACCGTTGCGCAGATCTATAAAAAAGTCGGTATTTCACGAACCTTCTTCTATTCTTTTTTTCCAACGAAAGAAGATCTGATCGTTGAAACTCTGTATTTGCAACAGCCTAAAATCATTGCATATGTGCAGGAACTGATGAATGATCCCGCTTTAAGCTGGCGCGACGCTGTCAAGCAATTTCTCCATGCCTGCTGCTATGGAGAGAAAAACGGGATTGCCGTTTTGACAATCGAGGAGCAACAGCTTATTTTAAGCGCCTGTCAAAGGAAAGTTGTCAGGTGTTCCGTGGAAGGCAGCTCCGCCTTTTTGGGCAGATTCTGGAGAACTTCGGAATCAGGGCGGACACGGCCAGGGTCAGCCTATTCACAAATCTAAGTTTGACAGTGATGGTCGTACGCAGAACCATCCCCAATACGCTTCCTTTGCTTATACCCGAAGTTGTGGATGAAACGGTTGACTTCCAAATCAATGCAATCGTGGACGCACTGGAGATCTTAAAAGAGCAGAATCCGCAACCCCAATAATGGAAATTAGGAGATCCGTCTGAATCTGATGTTCCGGCGTTGTATTCGGACGGATTTCTTTTGAATCAAATAAAGACAAATTAAAAATTTATATTTATTTTTGCACCTAGGCAAAATCAGATCATAAAATAACAAAATTTAGGAGGAAAAAATAATGGGATTTTTCAACAAATTGTTTAAGGGGCCCGAAATCGATAGGGAAAAGAGCGACGCCAACGCGGAGAAAATGCGTGTATTATTTAACCAAGTCGTAGAAGGGGGAGACGATTACAGGCTGATTTTTGGATATACCGCGGATGTGAGCCGTTTCAATTACGGATTTGTTCATGGAAGCAAAACGAAAATTGGGAATTTGATTGTCGGCTGGAACGAGACTGGTCAGACGATCACAGTCGTACCCACCGTCCCCGATCTTTCCGCCTGTGGAGACCCGACCTACTACCGTCGTTCTGCAATCTTTAAAGCCTACCGGAACAAGTACCCCACCGATGCCTTTATCATTTACCCAGATAAAAAAAGCTATATCGGCATCAATGCCTATGATTGGTTGGAAGATGAAAAGCTGTATGTTTATGTGTCACAGGATGAAGAACTGGCCGCTTTTACCGACTTCTTTATGAACCGATTTGCAACGAGATGAGGTTGGAGACACTTCCTGGAGAAGTTGGCGCGTTCCTGCCGGTCTTTTTAGTCCGTATTTAACGTATTTAATATGTAGAAAAACAGAGCTTAGGACAGGTCGAAGCAAGCGTCATATCGCTTGCTTCGACTTTTTTGCGGGAAATAGCAGGGGCAAGGCATCAAAGCCGGAAGCGCTGTCCACGAGTGGAGCCCTGCTCCTCGTGGGAATGTGTCCGGACAGTCCCCGTATAAAAGTGCGGAAAAAGAATATGCTAAGGGCGAAAAAACCATCTTTTGCCTGGAGGAGGAGGCCAATGGAACGAGCGTTCTGCTTATTGGCAGGGTATTTCTGCGGCTGTTTCCTGACTGCAGAGCTGGTAGCCAGGAAGGAAACGGGAAAACGGGCGCAGGACGTCGGCTCGGGAAACCCGGGCATGGCCAACATCACCGAGCACCTCGGTCTGCGATGCGGCGCAGCGGTATTGGCGGGCGATGTGGGCAAGACCGCGTTTGCATGTCTGCTATGTCGGGCGCTCCTGTGTCGGGAGCTGGGACAATTGGGGGTGTTTTGGGCCGGATTGGGAGCTGTACTTGGACATAATTTCCCGTTTTGGAACCGATTCCGGGGCGGGAAAGGGGTGGCTGTGACCTGCACATGTTTGATTTTAGGCGCACCCATATGGGGAGCCGTAAGCTGTTTGGCGGGGCTCGCCGTGGTATGGATCACAGGATACCTGCCCTTGGGCGCTGTGGTGATCCCAGGCACGTTTTTACTATTTGCAGGTTCTTTTCTGGGGGCCGAAGCCGGAGGGATTGCTGCGGTGCTGACCCTGGTGATGCTCTCACGACACACCCACGGACTGCTTCGGATCATTCGTGGGGCAGAGAGGCGGTTTGGCCCGGCAGGGAACACGGATTCGGGCCGGGAATCCGGGCCCCGCAGATGAGTGGGATTCTTGCAAAATCGCCACAAATTATTTCTGAATTTGCAAGCGAGGGCAAGGAAGCTTGAAGGATGAACACATTGTGCTGCAATGGATACATGGCATTTGACAAAATAAAAGAAAAAATTGGGCTTGCAATTTATTCGGAAATGGGTTACAATCTGGTTACAAAAAGTAAATAACAAGCTACAATAGCAACAAGAAACTACAACGAAACAGTAAGGAGGAAGCACGCGACATGCAGAAGCGTTTTTTATGTCTCATGCTTTGCCTGGCTATCGTACTCCCGGTGGGAAGCTTTGCTCTGGCGGCGGAGGGAATCCAGGCGGAGGAAGAAGCTGCCCCATATTTTCTTGTGGATGGCATAGCCTATGAGGATCCTGGTCTTACGGTATATAACAATATCACCTATGTATCCCTGATGAACGCGGTTCTGGCTCTGCGGCCGGACGCCGTCATTACGTGGGAAGGGGAATACGCGGTGGTCAGCGCCGAAGGCCTGACGATCCGTGTCCGAGTGGGGGATCAATACGTCGAAGCCAATGGCCGGTATCTGTATGTCCTCAACGGTGTGATTGCGATGAATGGCCGTGTTCTGGTCCCGGTGCGGACCATTGCCCAGGCCATGGGCGCATGGGTGGGCTGGAACGCTGAAACCGGAGAGGTGGAGATCTACAGCGGCAGCGGCGCCATCGTCTCAGGTGAGAGTTACTACGACAGCGATTCCCTCTACTGGCTGTCCCATATCATCAACGCTGAGAGTGGGAATCAGTCTTTGGATGGAAAGCTGGCTGTAGGCACGGTCATCATGAACCGTGTAGACAGCCCACGTTTTCCCAATACGATTTACGAGGTCGTCTGCGCACCCAACCAGTTCACGCCGGTACAGAATGGTGCGATTTACCGTGAGCCCAACGCTGAGAGCGTGATCGCGGCCAAGCTGATCCTGGAAGGGGTCAGAGTGGGAGGAAACAGCCTGTATTTTGTAAATCCCAGTATATCGCCCAACAGTTGGGCACAGCGGAACCGGCCCTACGTGACCACAATTGGCGCGCACGCATTTTTCGGGTGACAGGAAAGGGACCGGGGCCGCGAGGTCCCGGTTTTTTCCTGAAAACTGTTGACATAGCGCGTCTGATATGGTAAGATAACACTCGCGTTTGGTGTGCTTGGTGGCGCTCGGCTTGTGGAGAGATGTCCGAGTGGTTTAAGGAGCCGGTCTTGAAAACCGGTGACTCGCAAGAGCCGTGGGTTCGAATCCCACTCTCTCCGCCAATTTTATTCAAATGAATCACACATCCTGCCGTCGGCATGGAGAAGTACCCAAGTTGGCCGAAGGGGCTCCCCTGCTAAGGGAGTAGTCCGGGAAACCGGAGCGAGGGTTCAAATCCCTCCTTCTCCGCCAAAAAGAAAACCCTTGCAGTTGCTAGAAAAACTAGTGATTGCAAGGGTTTTCTTATGTTTTTTGTGTGTCGCTGTCAACTACTGAAAAACCGCTGCTTACGACTATCAAATGTCGTAAAAAATTAGCCTATATGGCCTTGGGTTTGATTTTACCTCGAGGGCGTTGACCCTCTTGTTCCGCATGCAGAGAGTATGGCAGCGTAACTGCGCCTGGGAGGAAACAGTCTTTTTCCCTCTTTCCCTTGCATTTCCTCCTATCTTTTGGTAAAATAAAAGAGCAGATAGCCCCCAAGCTTTTCTGCTCCTTTCCGCCGTCCCCGGTACGCAAATACCGGGGGCGGCACCCTTTTTCATATAGATAGATCATAAGGCCGCCCTTTAATAGGGCGGCCTTATCTCAGATATATTGTATTAAGAATTGCCAGGAACGGTCCATGCAGGGAAGTCAGCCGCTTCAGACGGTGATGACCCTTTCAGTGTGCTGCATCTGCTCGACGATGTCATACATATTGCTGATCACGCCCACCTTCAAGTGCTCCGCCAAGCCAAAAAAGTTGAGGCAGGTCCCGCACACCAGAATTGTGCAGCCTTTGGATTCCAGGGCCTTCAGATGTGCGACGATCTGTTCGTCTTCGCCGGCGGGGAGCTGTACGCCTCCATTCATAAAAATAAGCGCACGGGGCGGTATGCTGCCCTCGGCCAACGTATAGAGAAACATTTTCATCAGGTTCCGGCCCAGCTCTGGGCTACCGTTACCAATAAAGCTACGGCTGATGAAAAAGGTGGGCGCGCCGGGTCCGATGGAACATTTGACCGCTGCTGCGGGAGAAGGCGCTACGCCCTCTCCTGAGATCCGGACGGAAAAGCGGCCGCTTTCCGCAGCGGATCGGACCGTCATCCCCTGGCTTTCCGCCAGACGGGTCAAATTTTGGACTGCAATGTCGTTGTCGACCAGGACCGTGATATCCCGTGCGCCTTGATCCAACGCTTGTTTGGCCAAGACTACAGGCATAGGGCAGGCTTTGCCCAGCGCGTCGATTTCCAGTGTCATTTGGTCAGCCTTCTTTCATCTCTTTGATTTGCGTGTGATCCACATAGTAAAGCCGATACTCTTCCGGGGACAAAAGGGCATCCCTCAGGGCAGCTACCAGCGCGGGGTAGTGTTCCCGCTCCACCCGCAGGGAGATACCGCAGCTCACCGAGAGCTGGCGGAGCGTTGGCATCACCTGGACGGGGACCCGAGGGCGCAGGACGCGCTCGGCGGAGAGCGCGCTTTGAGAGCGATCGAAGGTCAGAAGGTAGTAGCACGCCTCCATGTTACCGCACCCACAGGAAGGTGTCGCCCTGCTTGGGCTCGACATGACCGATCTCCTCGGCGCAGGGCAGATGATCCCGAAGGGCGCGCAGGAGTGGAGGGGCGCTCTTCTCAGGAACGGATATCAGGAGGCCACCTGAGGTCTGTGGGTCGTACAGCAGATCCAAAAGGGCGCGGGAGATACCGTCGTCCGCGCGGGTATAGGGCTCTGCAAAACGGCGGTTGCGGTACATACCCTCGGGAAGGAACCCCATGACGGCCAGCTCCAAAACGCCGGGAAGCAGAGGGATGCGCCTGCTGTCCAAAACAGCGGTAACGCCGCCTCCTTTCGCCATCTCCAGTGTGTGCCCCAACAGGCCGAAGCCGGTCACATCGGTACAGCTCTCCACTGGGAAATCCGTCAGGATGTCGCGGGCGGCCCGATTGAGCATGGCCATTTGTTCCTCTGCAAGGCGCAGGAGGGACGGCTCCGCAAGGCCGGCCTTAGCGGCGGTGGTGGTAACGCCGATGCCCAGAGGTTTGGTCAAAATCAGAATGTCTCCCACTTTCGCCCGGTCATTGCGCAAAATGTGGTCGGGGTGGACAAAACCGGAGACCGCGAGGCCGTATTTGGGCTCCAGATCCCGAATGGTGTGGCCGCCGGTGATGATGGCGCCGGCCTCATAGGCCTTGTCATATCCCCCGCGCAGCACCGCACGCACCGCCTCATCATCCATCTCAGGGGAGACACAGAGCAGATTGAGCGCCAGTTTGGGTTCGCCTCCCATGGCATAGACATCGCTGAAGGCATTGGCGGCGGCGATCTGTCCGAAGCGGAACGGATCATCCACGATCGGCGGAAAGAAATCCACGGTCTGAACAAGGGCGAGCTGGTCGGACAGGCGGTAGACCGAGGCGTCGTCACTGGTGTCGTAGCCCACCAAAAGACGCTCGTCGGTACGGGTGGGGAGCCCGTCCAGCAGTTGTGCCAATACTCCTGCACCGACCTTGGCGCCGCAGCCGGCGCACTCGGCCAGCCGGGTCAGTTTGATATCAGCGGACATAAGTGCCGCCCTCCTTTCGATGATATTGCGTCAAAATGGCCTCCAGTACGCCGCCTCCCACTGCTCTTGCCTTGTCTGAGACGGAAAAACAGTGTTCCCGGCGGCAGCGCGGATCGATATCGCCCGCCTTCATTCCGGTGTGGACGGGAGTGCCATCGGGCAGAAGTCCCCGCAGGACACCGGAGATCTGGGCGCGCATAGGAGTTCCCTCCACGTATCCAACCGGCTGCCCGGCCTCCACCAGGTCGCCGATCCGCGCGGCGGGCAGAAATACGCCGTCTGCCGGGGCTCGCAGGAGGCGCTCCACGGTATAGCCGCCGATTTCACCGGGAACGCCCGTGTTGGAGGCCGGCGCTCGGTCCCAGAGGACGCGGCCCAGATCGTGCCCGCGCTGGGTCTCCACGGCGGCATGACAGTCGCGTCCCGGGAGAAAGCCCGGCCCGACGCCCACCACACAGGAGGCGTCGGTGAGATGCGTGCCCAGGTTTCGCTTTGCCAGGACGGCGTCGACCACTACATCCGGACGGAGGGCCTCCACGCTGGTCCCGCTGGGATCGACCAGCACGGCGACGAATCCGCGCCCTGTGAGGGCCAGCGCCTCCTCAGGAGCGGCGGCCAGGCGGGCCGGGATGTCCTCCACCTGAGCGCTTCCCCGGTAAACCGCCTGTGAAAAGGCTACCGTGCACCGCACGGTAGTGGGCCGTGCTGTTTCCGTCATAACAAGGGCAAAGCCGCAGCGAAACAGACGGCAGGCGATGCCTGTCGCCAGATCTCCCGCCCCTTTGATGACTACGAGCATCCGTCAAACACCTCTTTGATGCAGTCCTCTTCCCGGAGTGAGGCAATGACGACCCGGCAACCGGGGAGGAGACGTTCGATTTCAGCCGCCGCGGCGCACGCCAGATGGCGGGGGACCATGTCGGCCTGGTTGAGTAGAACCCGAAAGCGGGCGGGGTCCTCTACTCCCTTGCGTTGTCCGTGTTCAGAGGTGAGCAATCCAGCCAGCAGCGATGGCGTCAGCGCCGCACCCGGGGGGACGCCAAGGAGTGCCGCGGCAAGCGACGGCCTGTGGCACACCTCTGACAAGGGGCGGCCCAGGGCGGAGAGCCCGGCCACGCCGACAACATATCCGCCCGGCAGCAGGACCGGCTCGTGACAGGCGGGCGCCTTGACGGGGAATCCGTGGGCGCCGTCGGCCTCCGCCAGGACCCAATCCGCTAAAGTGGGCGCGGCGCGCAGCAGGGCGGGCGGGGGAGGAGAGAGCTTGTCGCCCTCCGCAGATAAGGCGGCGCAGACTGCGCTGTGCTCCCGCAGAGCGGCGTGCAGGGCGTCGGGCGATCCTCCCAGCAGGAGCAATCCAAGAGCCTCACCCTGCGCGCGAGTGATGTGAGTGGTGGTGACGGCCACGACCCGCCGGTCCACCGACCACTCCTTTGTCAGGCGGAGGAGAAGTGAGCTCTTTCCGCCGCCGCCCACCAGGGAAAGAACACCGCTTTCAGGGAGACCAAGTGCCTCGCAGAGGCGCATGTTCCAGACCTCCTCACGCAATCGTTATTCTCATTTGAGAATAACATATTGACTTTCCAAAGTCAAACAAATATAATGGAAACATAAAATATTTTCAGGGGGAAGCCGACTGAGTGCAGAGCCAACGGGGAAGGGAGACCGAATGGAAAAGTTTCTGGAGGCGCTTCGGGGCCTGCTTGCCGATGGAGATGGGGTGGCCTTGGCCACGGTGGTGGCGCGCTCTGGCTCCGCGCCCCGGGACGCCGGCGCGCGAATGCTGGTCGGGCGCTCGGGGCGTCTCTGGGGAACAGTGGGCGGCGGGCTGGTGGAGCACGAGGCGGAGCTTCTGGCGATGGAGACGCTGCGCTCGGGGACGTCGGCTTTGCGGGAGTTCTGCCTACGGGCGGAGGGGCTGGAGCGCATTGGAATGGTCTGCGGCGGAGACGTGACGCTGGCGGTGCAGTATCTCCCAGGCGGTGCTGCGGGACCGCTGGCAGCGACGGACGCCGCACTGAGATGCCTCCGGGCCGGTGGAGACGGCTGGCTGGTCTCCCGGCTGTCCACGGCAGAGGCGGGAGACCTCTCTTTTCTGGAGAAAGAGGCGGCGGAGATACGGTTTTCGGCCTTGAGGCAGCAGGCGGCAGACGAGGTTCTGTTTGAGGCGGAAGGGAACCCATGGTTTGCGCAGCGCCTGATAAGGTCCGGCGCGGTATATCTGTTCGGCGGCGGCCACGTGGCCCGTGAGCTGGCCCCGCTCTTGGCTCGCCTGGATTTTTGCTTTATGGTGTTGGATGACCGGGCGGAATTTGCGGTACCTGCAGATTTTCCGGGTGCGAAGGGGGTCCTCTGTGCTGATTTCGGACATATTCTTGATGCGGTTGCCCCAGGCTCGGGGGATTATGCCGTTGTGATGACCCGAGGCCACCTCTTTGACCTGGAGGTGCAGAAACAACTGCTTACCACCCCCGTTGGCTATATCGGAGTCATGGGCAGCCGCAAGAAAAAGGAATTTGTTTTTGAAAGGCTGAGAGAGGCGGGATTCTCAGACCGGGCGCTCTCCCGTATCGTAACGCCTGTTGGCCTCCCGCTGGGTGGCGAGACGCCGGCGGAGATCGCCTTGAGCGTGGCCGCCCAGCTTGTACAGCTCAGGGCCGAGAGGAAAGGCCGGGTATGGAAGAGAGAAGAGGGGGAGAACATGAGATGAAACTGGTCAGAACCGAGGAGGCCGTGGGGCAGGTCCTGTGCCACGACATTACACAGATCATCCGGGACATTTCGAAAGGGCCTGTTTTCCGCAAAGGGCATATCGTCACTGAGGAGGATATCCCCATCCTCCTCAGTGTGGGCAAAGAGCATCTGTACATATGGGAAAACGATGAGACGATTCTCCATGAGGACGAGGCGGCGGAGATCCTGCGGGGGCTCTGCCAGGGACCGAATATGAAGGCCTCCGCCCCCAAGGAGGGAAAGATTGAACTCACCGCCGGCTGTGACGGCCTGTTTCTGGTGGACACCGAGCGTCTGCGGGCGGTAAATGCACTGGGGGATATGATGATCGCTACCCGTTTTGCGGGTTTCCCCGTCAAAACGGGAGATAAGCTCTGCGGCACCCGTGTGATCCCGCTGGTCATCGCGCGGGAAAGGATGGAGCGGGCCAAGGCGGTGGTGGGAACGGAGCCGCTTTTGAAGCTGCTGCCCATGCGTCCCAAGCGGTATGGGCTCGTCGTCACGGGGAGCGAGGTGTTCCACGGGCGTATCCGGGATACCTTTACCGGCGTGATACTGGAAAAGCTGGGGGAGTATGGGTGCGAAATGGCGTTCCATACGGTGTTGGACGACGACCCCGCCGCCATCACCGCCGCTATTACCGACATGCTGGACCGGGGGGCGGAGCTGGTGCTGTGTACCGGCGGTATGAGCGTGGACCCGGACGACCACACCCCACTGGCCATCAGGAACACCGGGGCGGACGTGATCTCTTACGGCGCTCCCGTGCTGCCGGGCGCCATGTTTCTGGTGGCTTACACGGGGGACGGCCGGCCCATCTGCGGCCTGCCCGGCTGTGTGATGTACGCCAAGCGCACCATCTTCGATCTGGCGCTGCCCCGGCTTCTGGCGGATGTGCCGATCACGGCAGACTGGTTGGCCGGGCTGGGGCAGGGGGGACTGTGCCTGGACTGCCCTGAGTGCCATTTTCCCAACTGCGGCTTTGGAAAAGGGGGATAGACCCATGTGTTTTTCCCATATTGACGCCGACGGGAACGCCGTGATGGTGGATGTGACGGAGAAAGCGGCCACCCATCGCCGGGCCGTGGCCGCCGGATCCATCCGCATGAACGAGGAGGCTTTCGCCGCGGTGCGGGACAAGACGGCCCGCAAGGGAGATGTGCTGGGGGTGGCGCAGGTGGCCGGCATCATGGCCACGAAGGAGACCTCCAGACTCATCCCGCTGTGCCACGGCCTGGGACTGACTGCAAGCGGCCTGCAATTTTTCCTCCACCCGGAAAGCAGCGAGATCGAGGCGGTCTGTACCATACAGTGCGACGGAAAAACGGGAGTGGAGATGGAGGCGTTGACCGGGGTAACGGTGGCCCTGCTCACTATCTACGATATGTGCAAGGCCATTGACAAGCGCATGGTGCTGAGGGACATCCATCTCGTGGAGAAGGAGGGCGGCAAGAGCGGGCGCTTTCTCTTCAGCAGCGCGCCATGAGGGATCGGATGGGGAGGGAGATCGATTACCTTCGGGTCTCCGTTACAGACCGTTGCAACCTGCGGTGCCGGTATTGCATGCCCGGCGGGGTCCCCAGTGTGGAGCATGCCGAGGTGCTGCGGTATGAAGAGCTTTTGCGCCTGTGCGGCCTGGCCGCGGGGCTGGGTATCCATGCGTTCAAGGTGACCGGAGGCGAGCCGCTGGTCCGCAGGGACTGCATGAGCTTTTTGGCCGAGCTCAAAAAACTGCGGGGTGTGGAGCAGGTTACGCTGACGACCAACGGCATCCTGCTGCCTGACCATCTGGAGGCGCTCAGGACGGCGGGGGTGGACGGGATCAATGTGAGCCTGGATACGCTGGACGACGGCCTTTACAGCAGTCTCACCGGAGCGCCGCCCGGCACCGCTGCCCTGGTATGGCGCGCGGCGGAGGCCTCCGCCGCGATGGGAATCCATACGAAGCTCAATGCGGTCCTGCTTCCGGAAACGGTAGAGGGAATTGTGGAATTGACGGCGGCGGCGGATACGGTACCTGCCGATATTCGCTTTATTGAGCTCATGCCGATTGGCGCAGGGAAGGGAAGGAAAGGTCTCCCAGCCTCTGAGGCGCTAGAGCGTCTGCGGACGCGCTGGCCCGACCTGGAGCCCACAGGGGAGCGCAGAGGGAACGGCCCCGCCCGGTATTACGGCAGTACCAGTCTCCGGGCGCGGGTGGGGCTGATCAGCGCGGTGAGCCGGGCCTTTTGCAGCAGCTGCAATCGAGTGAGGCTCACCAGCACGGGGGAACTCAAGCCCTGCCTCTGCTACGGCGGCGGGACGGATCTACGAGCTTTGCTGCGCAACGGCGGGACGGACCGGGCCCTCCGTGAAGCGATGGCCTGTTGTATCCTGCAAAAGCCGGATGCCCACGGCTTCGGCGAGGGCGGCGCCGTGACCGAGGCGCGGGGCATGCATGAAATTGGAGGATGACGGATGGGAAGGATTCTTGCGGTCTGCGCCAGCCCCGCCCGGGGCACGGAGAAAAGGCGCGTGGGGGCCGGCCGATTCACCCCGGAGTGGGGGCTTGTGGGTGATGCCCACGGCGGAGACTGGCACCGGCAGGTCAGCCTGCTGAGCGCGGAGAAAATCAAGGCGTTCAATGCGCGGGGGGCCGGGGTAGAATACGGCGCCTTTGGTGAGAACTTAGTGGTGGAAGGGGTGGACCTGCGGGCCCTTCCGGTGGGGACTCGGATGCGCTGCGGCCAGGTCCTGCTGGAGCTCACACAGATTGGAAAGGAATGCCACAGCCACTGCGCCATTCACCAGCGGATGGGGGAGTGCATCATGCCCAGGGAAGGGGTATTTGCCCGCGTGGTGGAAGGCGGCGACCTCGCAGAGGGAGATGTGCTGACGGTGGAGCCGCGCTTCGGCGGCCGGCCCTATCGGGCGGCGGTGATCACCCTTTCGGACCAAGGCGCGGCGGGGAGACGGGAGGACCGTTCCGGCCCGGCCATAGCCGCCCGCCTGGAGGCCTCCGGCTATGAGATCATCGAGCGGTTGCTTCTCCCGGATGGGTTGGAACCACTGCGGGGACAACTCATCCGGCTCTGCGACCAGCGGCAGCCGGACCTCATCCTCACCACCGGCGGAACAGGTTTCAGCCCCCGGGATGTGACGCCGGAGGCCACCCTGGCTGTGGCCGAGCGGCAGGCGCCCGGCATAGCCGAGGCCATCCGCGCCCACTCCCTTTCCATTACGCCCAGAGCCATGTTGTCCCGCGGTGTGTCCGTACTGCGGGGCGGGACGTTGATCGTCAATCTGCCGGGGAGCGTCAAGGCTGTGGAAGAGAGTCTGGACTGTTTCCTGGAGGTGCTGCCCCATGGTTTGGAGGTACTCCGGGGGGAAGCCGTGGACTGTGGCATGTCCCGGATGGAGGGATGAACCCGATCGGTCGACGCGCAGTAGGCGCGTGATCCATAAGAATCAAAAGGAAAGAGGCGTTACTCATGAAAAGGCTGTGCTCCCTTACCCTTGCGCTGATGCTGACTCTATCCCTTGCAGCCTGCGGAGGCACCTCCGGGTCCCAGGCGGATACGCCTGCGCCGGCGGAACCCTCCGACGCATCCATCGAACTCATCGTGTATGCCGCAGCCTCCATGACGGAGACGCTCCAGGAGATTGCGGGGCTCTATGCAGAGGCAGCTCCCAATGTGACCCTGACCTTCAACTTTGACTCCTCTGGTACCTTGAAGACACAGATACAGGAAGGGGCGGATTGTGATCTCTTCATCTCAGCGGGTCAGAAACAGATGGATCAGCTGGATATCGCGTCCTCCCCCGAGGTGAACACCGAGGGGCTGGACTTTGTGGACACGGACAGCCGTGTGGATCTGCTGGAGAACCGCGTAGTCCTGGTGGTCCCTGATGGGAATCCCAAGGATATTCAGAGCTTTGACGATATGGCCGCCGGGCTCTCCGACGGATCGATCCTGATGGCGATGGGGAACAGTGATGTACCTGTGGGCCAGTACACCCAAAAAATCCTGCGCTACTACGGTCTGGACGAGGACGCGCTGGCCCCCTCCGGCGTTCTCAGCTACGGCACCAATGTGAAGGAGGTCACCACACAGGTCTCTGAGCAGAGCGTGGACTGCGGTGTGGTCTATTGTACAGACGCTTTCAGCGCCGGACTCACCGTGGTGGATTCGGCCACGGCGGAGATGTGCGGACCGGTCATTTATCCGGCGGCCGTTCTCAAAGGCAGCGCCCATGCCGAGGCAGCCCAGGCATTCCTGGACTATCTGACGGGAAGCGAGGCCATGGCGGTCTTTGAGAGCGTGGGCTTCTCGGCCTCCTGACAGCATGGACTGGTATCCCCTTTGGAACTCGCTGCGCATTGCGGCCATCAGCAGCGTGATCGTCTTTTTTGCGGGGATCGCCGCAGCCTATTACGTGGCCCGGCTTCCCCGGGCGCTGAAAGGGCTGCTGGACGTAGTCCTCACCCTGCCGCTGGTACTGCCGCCGACGGTGTGCGGCTACTTTCTGTTGCTGCTCTTTGGAAACCGACGGCCCCTCGGGATTTTTCTGGCGCAATTCGGCTTCAAGTTTGTCATGACCTGGTACGGCGGCGTGCTGGCCGCTGCGGTGGTGGCGTTTCCTCTCATGTACCGCACCGCCCGGGGCGCCTTTGAGAGCTTCGACGGGACGCTGGCTTACGCGGGGAAGACCCTGGGGCTCAGCAATTCCTATATTTTTTGGCGCATCCGCATGCCGGTGTGCCGTCAGGGCATCCTGGCGGGGGCTGTGCTGGCCTTCGCGAGAGCGCTGGGAGAGTATGGAGCGACGAGCATGCTCGTCGGCTATACGCCCGGAAAGACGGCCACCATATCCACCACGGTCTATCAGCTCTGGCGCACCAATGACGAGAGCGGCGCTTTTCGATGGGTGATGGTGAATCTGACCATCAGCGCGGTTGTGTTGCTCGCGGTCAATCTGCTGGAGCGGAGAAACAGAAGGGGGACGGCGCCATGAGCCTTACGGTGGACATCCACAAGCAGCTGGGGCGCTTTTCCCTGGATGCCTCCTTCCGCGCTGACGGTGGAACACTGGGACTGCTTGGCGCCTCCGGAAGCGGGAAGAGCCTTACCCTGAAATGTATCGCGGGGATCGAGCGGCCGGACCGGGGAAAGATCCTGCTCAACGGCGTTACGCTTTTCGACTCAGAGCGGTGGATTAACCTGCCGCCGCAGAAACGACGGGTCGGATATCTCTTTCAAAACTATGCGCTCTTCCCCAATATGACCGTGCGGCAAAATATTCTGTGCGGAATACGCTGGGAACGGGATCGTGCCCGCCGCGCGGCGGAGCTCCGCCGGGTGGTGGAGTTATTGCACCTGCAAGGGCTCGAGGAGCAGCGGCCTGACCAGCTCTCGGGTGGGCAGCAGCAGCGGACGGCGCTGGCCCGCATACTGGTGAGCAGGCCGGAGCTTCTGATGCTGGACGAGCCCTTCTCCGCGCTGGACGAACATCTGCGGGATCAACTGCAAATCCAGATGAAGAAACTGCTGGACACCTTTGACGGAGATATTCTGCTGGTGACGCACAACCACGATGAGGCCTATCATATGTGTGAAAAAGCGGCGGTGGTGGACGGGGGCCGCATCCTGGGCGTCCGGGAAACCGAGCTGCTTTTTCTGGACCCGGGGAGCGTCCCGGCAGCCCGCCTGACCGGATGCCGGAACATATCCTCGGCCGCCCGAAGGGTGGGGGCCTATGAAGTGGAAATCCCAGGGTGGGGAATCCGCCTGGCCACAGCGCGACCGGTGAAAGAGGGGGTGCGGGCCGTCGGGGTGCGGGCCGGCGCTTTTTCCCACACATGCCCGGAGAATCGCTTCCCGGTGAGCTTTACCGGACATATGGAGCTGCCGTTTGAGACGCAAATGTGTTTTCGGTATGAGGGTCAGGCGGAAACGGAAGGGGAGCTCTGGTGGAGCCGGCCCGGACGGGATGGGAAAAAGGGACTCCCGCAGGAGTTGGGCGTGCCCCGTGAAGATGTCCTGCTCCTTTACTAACAATTAAAGCTACTTCCCGGCAGACATAAAAAAACTCCGCACCAACTGGTGCGGAGTTTTTCAAGTATCACTCACACAGCGCGGGTGACCTTACCCGAACGGAGGCAGCGGGTGCAAACGTACACGTGCTTGGGCGTGCCGTTGACGATCGCCTTGACGCGCTTCACATTGGGCTTCCAGGGACGGTTGGAACGACGGTGGGAGTGGGACACCTGAATGCCGAATACAACACCCTTGTCGCAAAACTCGCATTTGGCCATATTTCCTTCAACCTCCTCGCTGGTCAAAGTATCAGCTTATCACAAAGCATCGAATGATATAATACCAGATTGAGTGAAAAAATGCAAGTAGTATTTTCATTCTTTTTCTATTTTTATAGGATGACTTGAATTGAAGTTGCGAAATCTGGGAGATTCGGTTATACTTAAGCGTGACATTGAATGTGTGAGGGGTGATGGAAGTGGACAGTCACTATTCCGTCAAACTGGGAAAACTGATCGAGGACTTTGAGCTGGATGTGCTGCGAGGTGCAGAGGGATACCGGGAGGTCCTGATCCAGCGGGAGGACGTGAACAGGCCGGGCCTTCAATTGGTGGGTTTTTTTGACTACTTCGACGCCAAACGGATGCAGCTTTTGGGCAGAGTGGAGAGTACTTATCTGGCCCAGCTCTCTCCGGAAGAGCGCCTCAAGAGCTTTGACGAACTCCTGGCCCATGACATCCCCGCTCTGGTCATCACCCGCGGGATGGAGCCTTTTCCGGAGTGCATGGAGATGGCTGAGAAGTATAACCGTACCATTCTCCGCACGCAGGAGACGACCACGGCCTTTATGGGCGCGCTGATCGCGGCGCTGCGCAACTACCTGGCTCCGCGCATCACACGCCACGGTGTGCTGGTGGAGGTCTACGGCGAGGGAGTCCTACTGCTGGGCGAATCGGGCGTGGGGAAAAGCGAGACGGCAATCGAGCTGGTAAAGCGCGGCCACCGCTTGGTGGCGGACGATGCGGTGGAGATCAAGCGGGTGGGCGTCAAGCGGCTGGTGGGCTCGGCGCCTGAACTGATTCGCCATTACATCGAGCTGCGGGGTATCGGCGTTGTGGATGTGCAGCAGCTCTTCGGTATGTCTGCCGTGCGTGAGGACCAGGATATCGATCTGGTGGTCAATCTGGAGCAGTGGAACGACAACACGATGTATGACCGCCTTGGTCTGGAGGAGCTCTATACGGTGATCCTGGATGTAAAGGTGCCTGCCCTTACGGTGCCTGTCAAGCCGGGAAGAAATCTGGCGATTATCGTGGAGGTGGCGGCGATGAACAACCGCCACAAAAAAATGGGGTATAACGCGGCGCAGGCGTTTACTCAGCAGATCAACGAGCATTTCGACCAGGCCCTGAGCGGCCAGATGTGAAGAACGCCAGTATATGCGTGGGAGAGGGCGGCTTGGTTTGAGGCCGCCCCTCTCAAATTTTTTGTTGTGGGGGCCGTTCTGGAATGATATAATACATCAGTTCACAACATCACCCGTTGACTCTGAAAAACGGAGGGAATAAAGCTATGTGTGGTATTGTCGGATATATCGGCGCGGAAGAGGCAGCGCCGATCCTGCTTGACGGCCTAGAGCGGCTGGAGTATCGGGGGTATGATTCCGCGGGACTGGCAGTCTATTCACAGGACGACGGCCTCCGCGTGGTAAAGGCAAAGGGGCGTCTCCGGGTACTGGCGGACTTGGTGGAGGGCGGTAAGAACATCCATGGGACCGTGGGGCTGGGACATACCCGCTGGGCTACCCACGGGGAGCCCTCAGACGTAAATTCCCATCCCCAGGTCAGTGCTTCAGGACGCATCGCCGTGGTCCACAACGGCATCATTGAAAACTATGTACAGATTAAGGAATTCCTGGAGTCGAAAGGCGTGGGCTTCGTCTCCCAGACCGATACCGAGGTAGTGGCCCAGCTCTTGGAGTACTATTACCGTGGGAACATCATGGAGGCGGTCACCAAGGTCCTCCACCGGATTGAGGGGGCTTATGCGCTGGGGATCATCTGCGCCGACTGCCCGGATCAACTGATCGCCGCCCGAAAGGACAGTCCGCTGATCCTAGGGTACGGCGAGGGGTTCAACTTTCTGGCCTCCGATGTGACCGCTGTCATCAAGTATACCCGGGAGGTGTGCTATCTGGAGGACGGCGAGATCGCCGTTCTCACCAGAGACGGTATCCGGGTTTTTAACCACCCTTATCTTCAGCCGGTGGAAAAAGAGAAACACCATGTGGACTGGGAGGTGTCCGCCGCGGAAAAGGGCGGATACGAGCACTTCATGGCAAAGGAGATCATGGAGCAGCCAAAGGCCTTTCGAGATACGGTATTTCCGCGCATCCAGGACGGCAGAGTGGTGCTGGACGACCTGAACCTGGACGGAGACTATCTGAGGGAGACGGATAAGATCTACATTATCGCCTGCGGGTCCTCCTATCATGTCGGCATGGTGGCCAAGTATATCCTGGAAAAGCTGCTCCGCAAACCGGTGGAGGTGAGCCTGGCCTCCGAGTTCCGCTACTGTGATCCGTTGGTGACGGAGAAGACGCTCTGCATTGTCATCAGTCAGTCCGGTGAGACCATCGATACGCTGGCCGCGCTCCGGGAGGCCAAACGTCTGGGCGCCCGGATACTTTCCATCGTCAACGTGGTCGGTTCTTCCATTGCCCGCGAGTCCGACGATGTGCTCTATACGTGGGCGGGGCCGGAGATCGCCGTAGCTACCACAAAGGCATACTCCACCCAGTTGGCGGTCATCTATCTGATCGCACTCCGCTTTGCCGAGTTGCTGGGTACCATCAGCGGGGAGATATACGATCATATCGTATCCGAACTCCTGACTATTCCCACCAAGATGGAGCACATCCTGGAAAACCGGGAGGCCATCCAGTACTATGCCTCCATCTATTTTAACCACGAATCCATTTTCTTTATCGGCAGGAACATCGACTATGCCATCGGCCTGGAGGGCTCTTTGAAGCTCAAAGAGATCTCCTATATTCACTCCGAGGCCTATGCGGCCGGCGAGCTGAAGCACGGCACCATCTCCCTTATTGAGCAGGGGACGCTGGTGGTGGCTCTGGCCAGTTGTACCCAGCTTTTTGACAAACTCATGAGCAATGTGGTGGAGGTAAAATCCCGGGGGGCGGATGTGCTGGGCCTTACAGTGGAGTCCAGGGCAGAGGCGATGAAAAAGACGGTGGATCACGCTATCTTGGTGCCGGACACCCATCCTATGCTGCTCCCGTCACTGGACGTGCTGCCCATGCAGCTTTTTGCCTACTATGTGGCGCTGATGCGCGGCTGTGATATCGATAAGCCCAGAAATCTAGCAAAGTCGGTGACGGTGGAATGAGAAAGCGGTTTGTTGTATGGGCGGCGGCCTTTACCCTGCTGTTGGCGGGATGTGCCGCCGGGAGCGACGGGGCGCCGCAGGATACTGGGACGGTCACGGCCGATCCTGTGGTGGTGCGCTACGGGATCTCAAACGCCTGGGATGCCCTGATGCCCTATAACAGTGTATCGGGGAGCAACTATGCCAGAATCATTTATGATAAGATCTATGACCGTCTGGCCTATGTCCATGCCGACGGCACGCTGTCCCCGCGTGCAGCCAGGAGCTGGAAGAGCGTGGACGACGGATACGGGATAGAGTTCGCGCTGGATGAGCGGTTTTCCTTCCATGACGGGACCCCTGTGACGGCGCAAAACTGGGTGGAGACCTTCCGCCTGATGACCGATCCGGATTGTCCCATGCTGGGGCGGGATAACTTTTCCGTCCTTGCCGGCACAGACGAGAACGGCTATGCGCTTTCGGAACATTCTGTGGCGGCGGAGGCTGTGGATGCGTATACGCTGAAGCTCACCTTCAAGAATCCCACATCTCCGGAGGACTTTTTGCTGGATAAAAACCGGGAGTTTTATGTTTTGCCCACCCACCTCCTGGAGGGGGTCGCCTCCGCCGACCTCATGGACCTGGACCTGTGGAAGGCGCCGGTGGGCTCCGGGCCCTGTAAATTTGTCTCTGAGCTGGCGGGCAGCCAGCTCATCCTGGAGGCAAACAAGGCGTATCCGTTGGGTACGCCGGGGTTTGACCGCCTGGTCATCACCGTGATGGATAAATCCAATCTTCTCACGGCGCTGATTTCCGGAGACTTGGACTACTACGCTTTCGGCGGCAGCGTCTCCGCAGACGACGCCCAGGTGGCGGAGCAGAATGGGCTGACCGTACTCCGCGGCACGGTACCCAACACCTTTTTTGAGCTGATGCTCAACGGGGCGTCGCTCCCGGATGCCCGCATCCGCCGTGCGGTTGAGCTGGCGCTGGATAAGGAACTGTTGTGTCAGCACTCCACAAACGGACTGGGTACTGTGACGGACTCCAGCATCCCGCCCACCAGCCCCTACGCGGGAGAGGGAAGCGCCGCCGGCCGGGATGTAGAGGCGGCCAAAGCGCTGCTGGAAGAGGCGGGCTATGACGGGAGGACCTACCGTCTGGCCTGTACCTCCAACCGGGCCGGATTGGCCGCCCTGATGCAGCAGAATCTGGCCGATGCCGGGATTTCGATTTCCATTGAGACGGTGGATTCGGCCACCATGTTCGCCGGCATGTCGGACGGCACCTACGACATGGGGATCGCAAGCCATACGCCCGGCCCGCTTCCTCTGTGGTTTGTGGGGACCCGCCTGACGGAAAACAATAATATCTTTCATGTGTCCGACCTGTCTGAGTACGACGTCTATATCCAACGCATTCAAATGGAGACCGATCCGGATGCCAAGCAGGATCTGGTGCAGGCTCTGGAGGACTATCTGGCCCAGGAGCGGCCCTTTGTACCTCTGTGGTTTGGTACAGCGCTTCATGCCCAGTCGCCCACGGTGTCCGGCATTGATTACGCCTCCTCCAGCTTCTCCAACGAGAATGTCTGGGAGTGGGAAAAACAAGAATAAAAAATAACCTCTGTAGGGCGGCCCCTGTTATGGGGCCGCCTGTGCCCCGCGCGGGGCCGGAAGTGCAGGAGGAAGCAGAATGGCGCACTATATTCGCAGACGGCTGATCACCGCGGTCCCCGTCTTTTTTGGTATTACCCTTGTTGTTTTTTTCTTTATGAATCTGGCCCCAGGCTCGGTCACCGACCTGATGGGGGAGGGGGCTTCCAGTGCAGAGGAACAGGCCGCGCTGAAAGCCGCCCTTGGACTGGACAAGCCCCTGCTGGCCCGTTATGTACTGTGGCTGGCGGGGCTTTTCCGCGGGGATTTGGGAGAGTCCTACCATCTGGGGCAGAGCGTATCCCACCTGATCGGGCAGCGCATTGGGCCATCACTGCTTCTCACAGGGACCGGAGTGGCGGTGGCGGTGGCGGTGGCCATTCCGTTGGGGATCCTGTCGGCCTGGAAGCCGCGTTCCCATTGGGACCGCCTTTCCAATCTCTTCACCGTGGCAGGGTCCGCCGTCCCGGGCTTTTTCCTGGCACTGGTGTCGATCTACCTTTTTGCTGTAAAGCTCAGATGGCTGCCGGCCTCCGGTATGTACGCCTCCGGCTCCTCCGGCCCACTTGCGGATTTGCTGCGACACCTGCTGTTGCCGGCGGGCGTTGTCGGGCTGAGCAATGTGGGAGGCATCCTGAAACAGACCCGCAGCGCCTGCCTGGAGGTCCTGGGAGAGGATTATGTTACCACCGCCAGGGCTAAGGGGCTGAAGGAAGCGGCGGTGGTGCTCCGCCACGGATTTCGAACGGCGCTCATTCCCGTCCTCACCACCGTTCTCACCCATATCCCCCACATCATTGGAGGTTCCGTGGTAGTGGAGCGGGTCTTCGGCTGGCCCGGAATGGGAAGTCTGATGTTCTCCGCCATCAGCGGCCGGGACTATAATGTGATCATGGGCGTCACCGTGGTCATTGCGCTGGCGGTGCTGTGTACCAATCTGTTGCTGGATTTGGTGTATGGTATGGTAGACCCGAGGGTGCGCTATGAGGGAATTTAAACGCGCGCTGGGGCGCCTGTGCCGGGACCGGCGCTCCGTTGCAGCGCTGTGCATTTTGGGAGCGGAGGTCCTGTGCGTTCTTTTACTGCCGCCCCTGCTGGGTCTGGAGCCCAACTTGACGGACCGCGCCGCCGGTTTCTGGGCGCCCCCTTCCGCGGAACATTGGCTGGGGACCGACGACGTGGGGCGGGATGTCTTCGCAAGGCTTCTTTACGGCGGGCGCGTTTCCCTGCTGGTGGGCTTCTCCGCCGCCGCTATCAGTATGGCGGTGGGGGTGCCTTTGGGGCTCTTGGCGGGCTACCGCAGAGGGAAATGCGAGTTCTGGATCATGCGCTGCGCCGATGTGTTCCAATCCTTTCCCAGCATTGTACTGATCCTGTGTCTGGTGACGCTCGTAGGGCCGTCCGTGTGCAATATCATTCTGGTCATTGGACTTTTGGGATGGACTTCCATCGCCCGGCTGGTGTATGGGAACGCGCTGGCGATCCGGGAAAAGGAGTATATCATCGCGGTACAGGCACTGGGGGCCAGGAGCCGTACCATCATGTTCCGGAACGTGCTGCCCAATGCGGTGGCCCCGGTCTGGGCGGCCCTGGCCCAACGGGTGGGGAGGGCGATCCTCTCCGAGTCCAGCCTGAGCTTTTTGGGCGTGGGTATCCGTCCACCCCAGGCCAGTTGGGGAAATCTGATGCAGCACGCATCCAATCTGGCGGTCCTCACCGGAAGGCCCTGGGTCTGGCTCCCGCCAGGGCTGTTCATCGTCTTGACTGTCATTTGCCTTCAACTGGTAGGGGACGGCCTGCGGGATGCACTGGACCCCAAGTTTATTACTACAAACAGGCCGTGTGCGGATTGATCTGCACACGGCTTTTTGCAGGATTAAAAGTATATTTGCAACAAAAAACATGGATAAACCCAAGAAAATATTGTTGATACGAACAAAATTTGGCGATATAATGAATGTGTCATAGAGTGCATCTCCTCAATGCAGGCCAACCCTGGAAAGCCTCAACACAGCTTTGGAATTAGTATGCGGACAAGAAACGATAGGGAGAGGATAATATGTCAAGAAAAAGAATGTTCAAGATCGTAATATCCTGCGTACTCATATGTTCCTTCTTATTCTGATTCTGAAGTTTTGCAAGGCGATATATTCGTTGAACCGTATGCAGAAACAAACGCCGATTATTTTCACATTGGGATCGATACTTCCGTAGACAGGGACCTTGAGGAGCTGTTGGCCTGTACAGATATTTCTCTGGATGGCAACGGATGAACGGCGTCTGTCCATCTGGAACAGAATGCAGGTTTGACGCCAGGCGAAGTAAAAAGTCTTTTTGGCCAGATCACATATGCAGAAGCGAATACGGTAGAGCTTGACCCCGTGTATGAGCTTCAGGCAGAAATCGTGCAGATATATTAAGATTCGTCCAGAGCTCCAAATGATCCAGGATGGGTTTGGATACACATATGAAGAAATCGACAGCGCCATTTTTTATCATGGAAATATCGGAACGCTCCAAAAGTCATTAAAGGGATTCATAACCGCACAAAAATATTGCAGCCTGAAACCGGGAGAAAAGTCTGACATTCTAGACCTGATATTCGGAGGGTATACCAATAGTCAGGCTTTCGCGGCATATGTAATCGAGCGGTATTTTGAACAGGTCGGTACATCAGCTTATTCGTGACAAGCAAACCGAGATTACGGAAGGACGCGAACGTGCAGAGAAGGTGTTTGTTGAAGACGGTCAGGAGGAGGAACGGAAAGCACTTGCGGCGCTGATGGGCATCCCCTATATCACACTGGATACATTTTTGGAGGATTCTATCGAAAACATCGAATCGCTGAAAACTGCGTATACACAGGCGCGCAGCAATTTTACAGAAATACAAACGAACCAAAAGCGCTTTCTGCCAATGCTGCGCAGGAGACAGAGAGAGGGTACACGCCGGAAGAAATATGTGATCAGATTCGCGTTATTATAGCTATACGACTTACTAAGAGTCAGGGGACAAACAGTATCGTCTATGGATACGATGGCTTTAACCGGCAGACCTCCGCTACTGTGAACGGGGTGAGCACCAGCTACACCTATGGTCCCGACGGACTGCGTACCGGGAAGGGATCAGTCTCTTATGTGTGGAGCGGCGGGGAGCTTGTACTGGAGGGAAATACCCGGTATTTCTATGGCCTGGATTTGATCGCAGAATTAACTGATTATGAATTTGATGAGGTATATTATTTTCATGATGCGCACGGAAATGTAGTCACGACGTCACACCGGGCGATCAATTATACCGCTAATTCTGCACTGGAAGAGGAGGATCAGGGGGCGGTACAGCGGAAACCCGACCCAAGCGAATTTGAGTACATATTTAGCGGTCAGGAGTGGTATGACGCATTTGGCGTGAGGGACTCCAGCATCGTAAAGAGCGGTTTTGGCTATTGCGGAGAATATCTGGACAGGGAAACTCAAAATTACTACCTCAGGGCTAGATATTATGACCCGACAATAGGTCGCTTCCTTGCAGAGGATACGCATTGGAATCCCACAAACAGAATCTATGGGGATAATCCGGTCGAGATGTCCTCCGGACCTATACCCGATGTAACCGCAGTCATGCAAAGCGGGAATCTGTATGCATACTGTGCGAATAACCCGGTAATGTATGTCGATAGGGATGGGGAGATAGGAGTACTTGCAACAATTGCTATTGGAGCAGGAATAGGAGCATTGGTAAGCGGAGGGCTTCAAATATTTAAAAATATCAAAAGTGGTGAAACTTGGACAAAGGGACTGGGGAAAGCGCTTCTTGCGGGAGGTGTTAGCGGAGCAATTTCTGTAATTCCAATTCCAGGTGTTAATGCGTGGGTAGTTGTCACGGTGACTGGTGCGGCTGGGAACTTAACTGGACAAATGATTGCTGGAGAAGTAAAGTCAGCTAAAGATGTGGTATCTGCATTGGGAGCTGGGGCGGCGGCCGGAATTATAGGTAAAGGTTCAGCAGATTTGCTGTCTAAAGAGTTTCAACTTTATTTTCAAACATTAACCAGAGCCCAACAAAAAAATATTTTGAATAATATTGGACATATAACCAATAGAGAATTAACACAAATCAGGCAAGCATTTAAGCAAGGTATTAGTAGTACGGAATTAGATGAGCTATTGACACTCCCCACGGCTAAAGCCGGGGGATTCTCGGTTCGCTGACCGCAGCCTGCACCATGCGAGGTCTTACATGGTCTCCCCGAGCGTATCGGTTCGGGCGTGTCCCGCCCTACCATATATTCTATCTACGCCAGCAGGCGCAGACCTTCGTTGAGGATGTTCTTCGCGGCGTTGATGTCCCGGCCGTGGACTGTACCGCAAACCGGGCAAAACCACTCCCGCACAGAAAGGTCTTTCGTTCCGGGCCACTGAGCACCACATACAGAGCAAAGCTGGCTGGACGGAAAGAAGCGGTCTATCGTGACCACCTGTTTTCCATACCACTTTGACTTGTATTCCAACTGCCGCCGGAACTCACCCCACGATGCATCTGAGATGGACTTGGCCAGCCTGTGGTTCTTGACCATGTTCTTGGGTGCCAAGTCCTCAATGCAGATCAGATCGTACTGGCGCATAAGGTCAGTGGACAACTTGTGGAGCATATCCTGTCGCTGGTTGGCGACGTGCTCATGCAGTCTTGCCAACTGAAGCCTTGCTTTCTCCCGGCGGTTGCTCCCCTTTGTTTTTCGGGAGAGCTGCCGCTGGAGCCGGGCTAGCTTTTTCTCGGATTTTGCAAGATGCTTGTGGTTGGGATGCTCCACGCCATCTGAAGTGACAGCGAAAGACTTGATACCCATATCGAGACCCACAGCGGCCCCGGTGGAGGGCAGTGGTTTTATTTCCACATCCGTACAGCACAGGGCAACAAAATACTTGCCGCTGGGATTGCGGGATATCGTGGCGGAGAGAATGCGGCCCTTGACCTCTCTTGAAATACGGCACTTCACTTTGCCCAGTTTTGGCAACTGTACGGCATGATCCAGAACTTTGATGTTCGTCCCTACGCATTTGCTCTTGTAGCTCTGCCGGTGGTTGTGTTTGCTCTTGAACCTGGGGTATCCGGGCTTCTCCCCTTGCTTCATACGTCGGAAGAAGTTCTGATAGGCGGTATCCAGGTCTTGCAGGGCTGCTTGCAGAGATGTAGAATCCACTTCTTTCAGCCATGGCAATTCTTGTTTGAGTGCCGTGAGACTTTTGTCCTGCTGGAATCGTGTGGGGGCCTTTCCGTTTTCCCTATACTGTTCATGCCGCTGGGCAAGAAAGTGGTTGAACACATAGCGGCAACAACCAAAATTCCGAGCCATTTGTTCCTGCTGCGTTGCTGTTGGGTACAAGCGGAATTTATAGCTGTATTCCATCTTCCCACCTCACACATTCTTCTGATTCTCTATGTACTGCTTAATCACCGACAATGGCGCACCACCCACAGTAGATACAAAGTACGAGTTTGTCCATAGTGTTGGAAGCCGTGAGCGGAGCCAGCCAAATTCCTGCCGCAGCACCCGAGAAGTACGGCCCTTAATCTGTTTGACAGCCTTATGAACACCGAATTGCGGATCTACTTCCATGAGCAAATGTACGTGGTCCGGCATGATCTCCATCTCAATGACATCGATATGGTACTCATTGCAGATTTCCTCTATGAGTTCCTTTAAGCGCACATCGACACCATTGACCAAGACCTTACGGCGATATTTTGGACACCAGACCACATGATATTTACAGGAGTACACCACATTATGATTACTTTTATATTCCATGACTACATTATACCATTCAACGGTATCTAATGCAAGCCGCGCAAAATCTCTTTGCGGGGGAGCAAGGTGTGGCTTATATCCCCATGCCTAAAGGCAGGGGCTTTACGCCACGATTGGTAAGTAGGTATGGGTATGATGTTATCATAAGCGCATTTGTATCATCTACCACAGCGACTGCGATACAATGAGGTGGAGCATGTATTGGAAAAAATTGGGTCCACATATAGAGGAATTTATTGTTTTCTTAACTATTGTAATAGGATTAAATCTCTTTTTTCTATGTACAGACGCAATTAGAATTAACTGGTCCACAACGGTGGTTTTATTTGTAATTTTGTTGAGTATTTGGCTCATTGGATATGTTTTTACCTTTATTGTATTCGACATATTGGTTGTTGTAGATTTAATAACGAAAAATTACATTACAGAATCGGCCCGTTTTTTGGAGCAATATATTTTTAGGTCAACTTCGTATTTGGATAAATGTGTATACGAAAAGAGAAATATTAAAAATGTTAGAATATATCAGTACAAAGTTGTTGCAAAAACTAGAAGTGGAATTAAAATATTTACTTCAGTTGAATATTTTGAACTAAAGTCAAATGAGACTTATGAATTTGTCTATGGTAAAAAATCGAAAGCACTGGTAGAAGTCAAAAAATTATCTGCTGGATGCGGAAATTCTTAAAATTGTAGAAATAAGGGACGGGCAACACCCTCGGCCCGTCCCTTATCACTCTTGCTGCTATTTAGATGGTGAAAGCATAGCACTAACTGGTATTATTGTAGGTGCAATAATAGGCGGAGTAATCAATGCGGGAGTTAACGTATGGCGACAAATAAGTGATGGAGTTTCTTTCCAAAATCTTAATTGGGCAAGTGTTGGAGTATCGTTTTCAGCAGGTGCAGTTTCAGGAGGTATTGCTGGATCTCCGATTGGACTATTAGGGCAAGTGGGATTTAATGCCGTGATTAGTGGTGTAGAATCGGCGTTACAGGATAAACTTTATGGACGCGATATTAATTGGAAACAAGTTGGGATTAGTGCAGGAATTGGTGGACTTGCTGGTTTTGTTGGTGGAGAAGGTGCTTCTGCTCCAGTAAAAACAGTATATGGAAAAATAGTTGGTGCTGGAGGTGTTAACACTTCGGTTGTATATCTAACATACTCTTCAAGAGCAACGGCCGAAGCCGCAGCTAAATCATTAAGCAAAGGGATGACTAAAGGATCATTAACGCAAATAATTGTTACAGATAATGTGGTTAAATTCATATATGTGGAGTGATTAAGATGAGTGATCCTTTTTATTTCTTTTCCTACTTTATAGCAATGTGCATTAGTGTTCGGTATATAGCGGATAATAGAAGCTATATTGGCGTGAAAATCTCAGACAAATGTAGATACTTGCTGCTCATATTTTCATTTAAGGAAATTAGGATTAGTGTTATTGCCATCGTAGCTCAGATATACTTGTACATAATGTTAGTACTCTTTATTTTATCAAAAGTAGCGCCGCCAGAAACTATAGCCATGATTTCCAATGATCCCAACAGTCTGTTATCGAAGCTAGTATTGATTCATATTGCTGTGATACAGCCTGTTGGTATGCTTGAGTCGAGCATATGTGAATGGCAATTTAAACGACGCAGATAGTTTGCATCATTAGTACGGTGGGTGCGGGAATACAACGAACATAGATAGATTTACTGCCTTGGCATAGCCGCCGGAATCATTGTGATTCCGGCGGCTATGCCATTTAGTGAGGGAAATTTTTCTCCGGCTGTCATAGACATGGACAACCCCACATAGAATGGAGCATCACACAGAAGAAGGGAGCTGGAAAAGGTGCGGGCTCCGGAAGAGGCATATGCGGTCGAGCGGTTTGAACAGGCGGCGGCGCTGCTACCGCATGAACTCAGAGAAGGGGTGCAGAGGCTTTCGACAGCAGAGAAGGCCAGAGCAGAAGAGTTTCGGCTTCGGGCGGGCAGACCGCCGATGGTTGCAGATCCGACGGGGGAACGGACGGTACCGGGCTGCGGTCAATGCCCGATCACCGCCGCCGATCTGACGGGAGTACTGGAGGTTGCCAGTCAGGCGTCGACACATACGGTATTGGACCGGGTAAAAAGCGGCTTTGTTACTGTCCGGGGCGGATATCGGGTGGGTCTATGTGGAAGTGCGGTGATGAAGGATGGAGAAGTATGCAATGTAAAACAGATCTCTTCGCTTGCCATCCGGATCGCCCGGGAGGTCCCGGGGGCGGGAGCTGAGGTCTTGCCGCAGTTGTGGGAGGCAGGCACCCTGCAGAGTACGCTCCTTCTCTCGCCGCCCGGCGGAGGGAAGACGACTCTCCTGCGGGATTTGATTCGCCGCATTTCCGACGGTGTTGGAGGGCCGCCCCTTCGAGTGGGGGTGGTCGACGAGCGTGGGGAGCTTGCCGCCATGTATAACGGCGTCCCAATGACACAAGTGGGGATAAGAACGGATGTGATGGACGGGTGCCCCAAGGCGGCAGGTCTGATGATGCTGCTGCGCGGGATGAACCCTCAGGTCCTGGCGGCGGATGAGATCACGGCGCCGGAGGATGTGGAGGCGCTGGAGCAGGCAGCCGGCTGTGGAGTCGCCCTCTTGTGCAGCGCGCACGGGGGGACGCCGGACGACCTGCGGCGGCGTCCTCTGTACCGCCGGCTTCTGGCAGGCGGTATCTTTCGCCAGGCGGTTCTCATCGAGCTGCGCGGGGGCAGGCGGAACTACCGAGTAGTGCCGCTGGAGGAGGGGTTGAGATGATCCGGTGGATTGGAGCGCTCCTCCTGATGGCGGGCGCGGCAGGTCTGGGCTTAGGCGCGGCGGCACAGCTTCGGACAAGAGTGGCCAGTCTGCGCTCCCTGGTGGGGGCCCTGGGTCAACTGGAGAGGGAGCTTACGTTTCGCCTTACGCCGATGCCGGAGCTGATGGAGCGGCTGGCACGGCAGTCACAGGGGCCGGCGGCCTATCTGTTCGCACACTGCAGGGACCACCTCTGGGAGCTGGGCGAAAAGAGCTTTGGCCAGCTATGGAGAGAGGCGCTGGACGGCGAACCTGACCTCCTACTGGACGAACGGGAAAGTCAGATCCTGCTCGAGTTGGGCGAAGTATTGGGGAGATATGACGTGGAAGGACAGAGCGGGGCCCTGCGGAATTCGGTGCTGGAGCTGGGGCGATGTCTCGCCGGGGCGGAAGAAGAGCAGCGGAGGCTGGGAAGGGTCTACACCACGCTGGGACTGGGCTCCGGGGCCATGCTGGTTATTCTGTTGTTATGACTGATATCAATGCGGGGATGTGGAGAAGGCATGAACGTAGACCTCATATTCAAAATTGCGGCGATCGGGATACTGGTGTCGGTGCTCAACCAGGTGCTCACTCGGTCCGGGCGGGACGAGCAGGCCACCATGACCACACTGGCGGGGCTTGTGGTGGTTCTCATGATGGTGGTCCAGGAGATCAGCGATCTCTTCAACCTGGTAAAGAACCTGTTTGGGCTGTAGTCTATGCCGGATATGGTAAAGATCGCGGCCATTGCGGTGGCCGCCGCACTGTGCGCAGTGGTGGTCAAAAAGAATGTGGCCGAGCTGGGGATGGTGCTGGCGCTGTGCGCCGGAGCGATCATCCTGAGCTGCTCGCTGGGAGCGCTGGAGGGAGTCAAGGAGCTGATGGACACCCTGGCGGATACGGCGGGACTCTCGCCTGCGGTATTGGCGCCCGTTGTCAAAACAGTAGGGATCGCAGTGCTGACCAGAGTCTCGGCAGAGCTCTGCCGGGACGCGAAAGAGGGGGGGATTGCCGCGTTCGTAGAGACGGCGGGCGCGGCGGCGGCGCTGCTTGTGTCTCTTCCTCTATTGAAGACGGTGTTGAGTATGGTGACAGGGCTCCTATAGCGGCGTCCGGCCGGAGGGAAGAGGGGCGACGGATGACGGGAATACATAGGAAAATTAAAAAAATTCTGATGCTGATCCTTTTCACCTGCCTTTTTGTTCTTCCGGCGGCGGCATCCTCATCTGAGGACGTATTGGACGAGCAGTCCAAGGTGCTGGGGCTGGACAAACTGGCAGAGGCGGCGGGCGAGTACAGCCCCGGAGATACTGTGACTGGGGTGGATCTGGATGCCGGGCTTCAGGATTTGTTGGATACCGGCAGCGACCAATTGGCGGGTGTCCTCCGCAAGGCGGTGCGGAGCGGTGTGCTGCTTTTGACCGTGGTGCTCTTGTGTTCTCTCGCGCAGGGAACGTGCGAGGCCATTGGAGATCCCGGGGGACTTCAGGTAGTTCCGCTGGTGGAGGCGCTGGCCATCACGGCCATTTCCGTCGCAGATGTCCATTCCCTGATTGGAATGGGGAGAGAGGCGCTGGACAATATGACCGCTTTTTCCAAGATACTGCTGCCTACCATGGCGGTGGCCACGGCTGCCAGCGGGGCGCCCGGCGGGGCGGCGGCCAGACAGATGGCTACCATGCTCTTCTCCACGGTGCTGATGAGCCTGATCACCAAGCTGCTCCTACCCCTTGTGTATGGGTATATTGCCGCTTGTGTGGCCCATGCGGCGGTGGGGAACGAGGGGCTCAAGCGCATTGCCGGGGTGCTCAAGTGGACGGTCACCTCGATCCTTACAGTATTGCTGTTGGTATTTGTGGGCTATCTCACAGTCAGCGGGGTCATTGCAGGGACGGCGGATGCAGTGGCGGTCAAGGCGGCCAAATTTACGGTCTCAAGCATGGTGCCTGTGGTGGGCGGTATCCTTTCCGACGCGGCGGAGACCGTTCTGGCCGGCGCAGGAATTTTGAAAAATGCGGTGGGGGTGTTCGGCATGCTGGTGATTCTCTCCATGTGTGTGGTCCCTTTCCTGCAACTGGGGATACATTACCTGGCCTATAAGCTGACCGCCGCCCTGGCGGCCACGGTGGCGGATGGGAGGACCTCCGGACTGATCGACGGTCTTGGCGGTGCATTCGGACTCATCCTGGGTATGACGGGAGCTTCCGCAATGCTGCTCTTGGTATCCATGGTATCGGCAGTGTCTATGGTGACGCCATGATGGAATTGTTGCGGCAGTGGCTGGTTGGGATCACCTGCGCAGCTATGATCGTGGCGCTGGCGGACAGTCTTACACCGTCTGGTACCGTGAGGAAGATCGGGAGGATGGCGGGAGGCTTATTGCTCCTGGTTGCTGTGGTCCAGCCGGTCCTGCATGTGGATTTCAGCGTTCTGGCAGCGTCCGCCGTCCAGATAGAGCTGGAGAGTACGCAGAATGAGCTGGAAAAAACTGATTTGGAACTGATGAAAACCATCATAGGAGAGAAGACGGGCGCATATATTCTGGACAAGGCGGAAGCACTGGGGGTCCCCTGCAAGAGGGTGACCGTAACATGCACAGTAGGAGAGGACGGCGTGCCCTATCCCTCCGCAGTGTCCATCACGGGAGCGCCTGGCGGGGAGGAGAGACGCCTCCTGGCACGTATCATAGAGGCGGACTTGGCGATTCCCGAGGAATGTCAAACTTACGAAAGCGGGGATGGAGCATCATGAGGGGAACGGATATGGCCGCCAAGGGCGGCAGGCGGCTGATGGAGCTGCTGGAAAAATATAAATTCGTGCTGCTGGTCCTGCTGGCTGGTATTCTCCTGCTCCTGCTACCCACCTTTGAAGGGGGAGATGGAACAGGAGGCTCAGGAAGAACTGATCCTCCGTCGGAGTTGGCCTTCGACCTGGAGGGTCTGGAAAAAAAACTGTCCGATACACTCTCGGAAGTAGAGGGAGCGGGAGAGGTCTCAGTGGTCCTTACTGTGAAGGCCAGCACGCGCCAAGTGCTGGCCCAGGACATCACCTCCTCTCAAAAGGAAGGGGCGGTGGATGAGGGGAGGACCACCGTAGTGGTCTCCAAGGGTTCCGGCAGGGAGGAGGCTGTGCCGCTTCAGCAGATATATCCGCAGTTTCAAGGCGCTCTGGTGGTCTGCCCCGGGGGAAGCGACCCGGAGGTACGGCTCAAGCTAGTGGAGGCGGTCTCTGCCCTGACCGGCCTGGGAAGCGATAAAATTTCAATTTGTAAAGGAAAGTAAGGAGGAGACTTGAGATGAAACTTTGGAAGCGGAACGCGGTGGTGGCCGCCATCGTGCTGTTTGTGTGTGTGGCGGTATATCTCAACTGGTCCTACAGCCAGGATGGAGCCGGAGAGACCGCGGATACGGGGAAGGTGTTGGGAGAGGCGGCCCTGGTGGGCGGCAAAGCCACGGATCCGCTGCTCAAGGGAGAGAACGCATCATCACCCGCGCCTTCCGAGAGTCCTGCGGCGGGAGAAGAGGGACAGAGCAACTCCAGCGGCTATTTTGCCAGTGCGCGTTTGAACCGTCAGCAGGCCAGGGACAGCGCCCTCTCTCTCCTCCAGGAGGCCGCAGCCGACGAGAAGGCGGATCAAGCCTCGGTAGACCAGGCCAACGTTACGATCCAGGCGATGGCCACCTATACACTGGCCGAAGCCAATATTGAAAATTTGGTCACGGCAAAGGGATACAGCGACTGTGTGGCGTTTCTCAACGATAACAGCATCAGCGTGGTGGTGTCCAACAACGGAACGCCGCTCGCCGACGCAGACACGGCAAAAATCAGCGAGATCGTGATGGAGGAGACAGGGCTCAAAGCAAGTCAAATCAAAATCATCGAGGCGAGCTGAATGAAAGGGGCGGACCGGCGCGGCACAAGGTGTGCGCCGGTCCGCCCCTTCAAATTTCAAAAATTGGATTGTAAATGGCCGGCCTTTGTGGTAGAATAGCAACAATCGGTGTATTGTGTGCGTCGTCCCGCCGCAGCGGGGCAGCCTAGCCCCACATGGGGCTACAACTGCCCGGGGGCCATGTGATGCCCCAAACCGGCGTCGCCGGTTTCCACGACGGTGGCCATGTCGCCGAGGCCATCGTGTTGTAATCCCTGAACATGATAAAAGGAGCGTGACCACTGTGGGTGAAGGCAGAGAGTATGTTTCCCGGTCCGATGAGTTGGGAAATATCCATATATCAGAGGAAGTTCTGGCGGTGATTGCCGCCGCCGCTGCGCTGGAAGTTGAGGGCGTGGGAGGATTGGCGGCCAATCTGGGCACTGACCTTGCGGAACTGCTGGGAAAAAAGAACCTGAGCCGCGGGATTCGCCTCCAGGTGGAGGAGGAGAACGTTACGGTAGAGGTGGCCATCCTTGTAAAGTATGGCTACACCATTCCGGATGTGGGCCACGCCGTGCAGGAAGCTGTGGCTGGCAGCATCGAGGCCACCAGCGGTCTCACTGTCGCCGCCGTCAACGTAAGCGTGGGCGGTGTGGTCTTTGAGAAAGAGCCGAAGAAGGCTCAGTAAATCGGCGTACCCTCAAAGAGCATTGGGCGATATGATGCGCTCAGTGCTCTTTTGCCGTCTGTGAGGGGAAATTGGGGGTTTATTTTCCACCGCAAACTGTATATAATAGTCTATGAATATTCACAAAAGAGAGACAACGGGAGGAACCGATTATGACCAGGAGCAATGCCAGGGAAATTGCCGTCCATTTATCCTTTGCCCTCGGCTTTTCAGATCAGACCGCGGAAGAATTGCTGGAGGACTCCCTGAGCCGTGAAAACTTTGCGCAGCTCAAGGACGAGGAGCCCCTGTATGGAGAATATCCCAACGAGAAGCAGCGGCAGTACATAACCGCGCTGGTGAAAGGGGTATACGACCACGGCGCCGAACTGGACGGCTATATCTCAAAGTATGCCATCGGCTGGTCCTTCTCCCGTATTTCCCGCATGACGGCGGCCGTCATGCGGGTGGCGATGTATGAGATCCTGTATATGCCGGATATCCCCGCCGCCGCCGCTATCAATGAGGCGGTGGAACTGGCCAGACGCTATGACGCACCTGAGGCCGCGTCCTTCGCCAATGGCATCTTGGGTGCGTTTGTCCGGGGAGAACTGCCTCCGGAGCGGGCCGATGCGGTGGACACACAGGCTGAGGACAAGAAGGACGGAGTGTGACCATGGCGCTCTGTCTGGGAATTGACACCAGCAATTACACCACCTCTGTGGCTCTGTTTGACGGGGTGTCCGGATACAATCTTGGCAGGCTTTTGGATGTACCTGAGGGAGCGTTGGGGCTTCGGCAGAGCGACGCGCTGTTCCAGCATGTCAAACATCTGCCTGAGATTTTTGCCGCGCTGCGGGCGGAAGGGCGGCTGGACGGATGTATCGCAGCGGTGGGTGCCAGCACCAAACCGCGCTGGGTAGAGGGCTCTTATATGCCCTGTTTTCTGGCGGGAGAGTCTCAGGGGCGCGGGATAGCGGATACACTGGGCGTCCCCTTTTTCCCCTGTGCTCACCAGCAGGGACACATTGCGGCGGCCGCCTGGTCCGCCGGACGTCCCGATCTTTTAGACCGTCCCCATCTGGCTTGGCATCTGTCCGGCGGGACGACGGAGCTTTTGTATGTGCAGCCGGACGGGGTGAGCGTCTGGGCGCAGAAACTGGGGGGGACCAGTGATATTTCTGCGGGACAGCTTATTGACCGGACCGGACAGCTCTTGGGGCTGCCATTCCCCGCGGGAAAGGCGTTGGATGGACTGTATGGTCAGGCAGATGTTTGTCAAAATTACACTGTAAAGATAAATGACCTTACATTTTCTCTCTCCGGAATGGAGAACAAGGTGAGAGAACTGGTGGAGCGCGGGACACCTCCGGCCAACGTAGCTAGGTTTGTCGTGGACACCGTTGTGAAAGCGGTGCTGCGGACCACGGACAAGGCATTGGAGCAGTATCCGGGCCTCCCAGTACTGTGTTCCGGAGGGGTGGCCTCCAATTCCGCCTTGCGGGCGGCTCTGCGGGACGCGGTGTTTGCACCACCGCAATACTCCACAGATAACGCTCTTGGTGTGGCGATCCTGGCCCGGCGGGCCCTGACGGGGGGGAGCCGGCTATGAGAGAGGGTCAGCCTGTCTATACTGTCACCCAAGTCAACGGCTATATTAAAAATCTGTTGGATCGGGATGGACTTTTAAGCGGCGTATTTGTTCGAGGCGAAATTTCCAATTACAAAAGTTACCCCTCTGGACACCATTATTTTTCCATGAAGGATGAGGGCGGGGCGCTCCGCTGCGTGATGTTCCGGCGGGAGGCATCCCGCCTCCGCTTTCGTCCGGAAAATGGTATGAAGGTCATTGCCTTTGGACGTGTGGCGGTATTCCCCCGGGATGGCCAGTATCAGCTCTACTGCTCGGACCTCATGCCGGACGGGGTCGGAGACCTCCATGTGGCCTTTGAGCAGCTCAAGGAAAAGCTCTTCCGGGAGGGGCTATTTGACCCGGCGCATAAAAAAAACATTCCGAGATATCCAGGGCGAATCGCGCTGGTCACCTCTTCGGCCGGCGCAGCGGTGAGAGATATGCTGCGCATCCTGGGGGCGCGGTATCCGCTGGCGAAGGTCCTTCTCCTCCCGGTCCGCGTACAAGGGGAAGAGGCGGCGGGAGAGATTGCCTCCGCTATCCGGTATGCCAGTGCCCATGCTTTGGCGGATCTTCTGATTACGGGCAGAGGCGGCGGCTCGACGGAGGACCTCTGGTGCTTCAACGACGAACGGGTGGCCCGTGCGATTTACGACTGCACAATCCCCGTGATTTCCGCGGTAGGGCATGAACCTGACGTGACGATCGCAGATTTTGTGGCAGACCTGCGGGCGGCTACGCCCTCCAATGCGGCGGAACTGGCGGTGCCGGATCAGAACGAGATCTATGCCAATCTCGCTTACTATGAGGACAAGCTGATGGGGACCATGGAGGTCCGGCTGGATCGGGCGCGCCGGGAGCTGGAGCGCCTGGAGAAAAATCGCGTGCTCCAGGACCCCATAAATTACATTTTGGATCGGCGGGCACTTTTGGAGGATCGGCGGCGGCGG
>CDZJ01011139.1_pt1 | contig 68294 bp, 96 predicted proteins | sample 557391 | NCBI WGS metagenome assembly CDZJ01 (sample SAMEA3182111, study PRJEB8094) | gut metagenome | biome: human; feature: gut; material: Stool; isolation source: human stools | place: Canada | collected 2013-05-07 | reverse complement strand
GAGTTTAAGAGGCGGTGGAAGAACGCTCCGGCGTTACATGAATATGCTTACAGCTCTAACAGGTATTGGAGAATGTCAAAGGGAGTGCAGATTCATATGGCTCTGAGCCTGGATATTCTTCTGAAAGAAGGGTGGTACGATCTGGGAAAAGCAATGCGGGAAGCAAGTAGGCGACCCGCATAGGTTAATTGGAACCGCTGGGTGCGAGACCCGCATGCCCAGTGGTGTGAGAGGGGTAGGTGAAAACTTCCCCTACTCGATTTGGTGCCTGTATCCTTGCTAAGATTTCAGGCACGATCAATGAGAAGAGAACAACATGGAAAAACACCAGCCGAAAGACGCCTCCGAACTCAAAGGCAAGACCGGATTACGCCGCCTGATGAATGCAGCCAAGTATTCAGCTCAGGGCTTCCGGGGGGCTTGGCAGACAGAAGAGGCTTTCCGCCAAGAGGCGATTTTGGCTTGCGTCATGCTGCCTGTCGCGGTTCTTCTTCCGGTGACAACTGTTGAGAAACTTTTGCTGATCTTGGGACTTTTCATCGTTCTTATCGTTGAGATTCTGAATTCTGCGATCGAAGCAGTGGTGGATCGTTTCGGCGGAGAAATTCATCCTCTGTCAGGCAAAGCCAAAGACTTAGGAAGCGCGGCCGTTTTATTAGCTCTGACGATCTGCGCAATCATTTGGTGCACGATACTGTTCACGAACTTTATTCTCTAAGTATCGTTTTTCAAAAAATTTTTCGATAAATAAAAACGCCGGCTGCTTAAGAAGAACAGCCGGCGTTTTCACAAGAGGAAAACTTAGATTTCCTTGGCCAGGGTCTCAGCTAAACCGATATAAGTGGCGGGGGTGAGTTTCTGCAGAGAGGCTTTGGCATCTTCAGGAATGTCCAGCGTTGCAACGAACTCGTGGATGGTTTCAGGGCTGATGCCTTTACCGCGGGTAAGGGCTTTGAGCTGTTCGTACGGATGAGGAACACCGTAACGGCGCATCACGGTCTGAATGGCCTCCGCCAAAACTTCCCACGACTGATCTAGGTCAGCGGCAATGGCCTCTTCGTTCAGACGGAGCTTGTTCATGCCGCGTTCCAGAGAGGTGTAACCGACAATGCTGTAGCCGAAAGCAACGCCCAGGTTTCTGAGGACGGTAGAGTCGGTCAGGTCGCGCTGCCAGCGGGAAATCGGAAGCTTCTGAGCGAGGAATGTAAAGAAAGCGTCAGCCATACCGAGGTTGCCTTCGGAGTTTTCGAAGTCAATCGGGTTGACCTTATGCGGCATTGTGGAAGAACCGACTTCGCCTTCTTTGAGCTGCTGCTTGAAGTAGTTCAGGGAGATGTAGCCCCAGATATCGCGGTCCAAGTCGATCAGGATCGTGTTGGCACGAGTAATGGCATTGAAGAGTTCAGCCATATAGTCATGCGGTTCGATCTGAATCGTGTAAGGATTGAATGTCAGGTGCAGACGGTTTTCCACGACATTGCGTGCGAAAGCAGGCCAGTCTTTGTCCGGATAAGCGATCGTGTGGGCATTGTAGTTGCCGACGGCACCGTTCATCTTGGCGAGCAGCTTAACTTTTTCGATGGCCTGGACGGCAAACTCGAGACGTGCGGCTACGTTGGCCATTTCTTTACCGACGGTTGTCGGAGAAGCATGCTGGCCGTGTGTGCGGGACAGCATGGAAACGCCGGCCCATTCATGAGCAAAACCCTTGAGCTTGTCGATGATCATCTGAAGGTGAGAACAGATGAGCTGACGGCCGGAAGAAAGCATCAAAGCGTGAGAAGTGTTGTTGATGTCTTCAGAGGTGCAGCCGAAATGAACGAATTCGCTGGCGGCAGCCAGATGTTCATTGACGGTCATCTTGCTCTTGATCCAGTACTCAACGGCTTTAACGTCATGGTTGGTGGTTTTTTCGATGTCTTTGATCGCCTGGCAGTCGGCAACGGAGAAGCTGCTGACTAATCCGCGAAGATAAAGTTTGTCTTCTTCGGAAAGATCTTTAAGTTCGGGCAGGTTGAATTCGGAAAGGGCGATGAGCCATTCAACTTCAACCGTGACACGAGCACGCATCAGTGCAAATTCGGAAAAGATGTCGCGGAGTTCGGCAGTTTGGCGTCCGTAGCGGCCGTCGAGGGGAGAGATTGCGGTAAGAGCAGACAGTTCCATGACGATGAAATTCATAGAGAAATAAAAAGGAGTCAACATTTTAGCAACTTGGAATGAGCATTTTTATGTTGGCTCATGGATGGATTGTTCTAATTTTTAACGGCTTAGCCTTGGTTTCCGTGAGAAGGACCGGCCGGCAAAAGAAAAGTCGCCGGAGAAAAACTCGAGCGGCTTTCTAGAAAGTGAAACGTTATAGTACGACAGGTGTGTTGGGCACCGGATCCTGAACGGGCTTGTTCGGGAAGGGCTTAGACAAAATCGCAGCTAGCGATCTGAACGCCTGACAGACACCTTCCACGAACTTCTTATCGGCAAAAGCGATTCCCATCTGTTTGACGATGTCATCCAGCTGAGTTTGCGCGACTTCTCGTGCCGCACCGCGATCTAAGTAAATCTCAATCGCGCGGTCCGACAGGTTTAAATAAATCAGCACACCGTTATTGTCTTCCGTGTCCCAGACACCGTAGCGTCCGAAGAGCTCCTTGGCTCTTTGAGCGTCCGTGATGTTCTCTCGAAGCCCTTTAGAAGGAATACTGCGTTCGATGATGAGTCGGAACTCAGCGCTCGTCTGCTGCTCGCACTCTTCAATGCATTTCGTCACTGCATCCAAAGAGGACTGAGGAAATGCCAGGGTGACGGGGACGGGAGACATTACCCAATGTTTAAGAATTCTTCCGATAGACATTTTTTACCAGCCTCCGCTTGCGCCTCCGCCGGCTGCGTCACCGCCTCCGCCAGATCCGGCTCCGCCGCCCATGCCGCCGCCGAAACCGCCTCCTCCGAAGCCGCCCCCGCCAAATCCGCCGAAGCCTCCGAATCCGTCATCTCCGCCGCCGCGTTTACCGCGGTAGCGACGATCGGTTCCGTACATCTTGGCGGTACGTCGGGCCCCGGCCTCAAGTACGGCCGTCGGAATGCACATGGCAATCACGACCACGATCAAAGCGATCACAATGCCGGCAAACAGCGACTGCATGATAAACGCAGCCAAACCGCCTACAGCCAGCCCCGCAAGAGGAGCTGACTTACGCCCCATGAGTTCACGCAGCATCATCGTAATAACGAAGCCGATGAAAAGGACTGCCACCCAAGGTTCGTCCCAAAGGGCTTCTGCCGGGTCGTAGAGGATATTAGCTTCGGAGCGTTTTTTCTGAGGCGCCGGAAGTTTGGCATCTTCAATCAGCGTAAACACTTTGTCCAAGGCCTGGCTGATGCCTTGGTAGTAGTTATTCTGCCGGAAATTCGGCGCCATGACATCGGTAATGATGCGTGATGCGGCCACGTCGGGAATGGCGCCTTCGAGCGCTCTCATCACATCAATACGGATTCTGTGGTCATTGACGGCAACGATCAGGAGAAGACCGTCTCCGACATCTTTACGGCCCAGCTTCCAATTGTCTCCGACGCGATGCGCGTAGTCCTCAATCGGTTCGCCGTTTGTGGACGGAACAATGATGACGGCAATCTGAGAACCGTACTTCTCCTCAAAGCCGGCAAGCTTGGCTTCAAGCGAACGTTTCTGTTCGGCCGTCAGAAGGTGTGCCGTATCGGTGACATAAGCCACTTCCGGTATCGGAAGCAGATCCGCTGCCGATACGGAACAGAACAGTGCGCTCAGCCAAAAGAAGAACGCACCGATGAGAAGGCCGAAACGATTAAGGTTTGGCCGGAGCTGTAGCTGCTGAACCATTGAAATCTACCTTAGGAGGTGTCGTAATGGCAGCTTCGTCGGCTACCGCGTACTGAGCTTTAGGTTTGTATCCGAGGATCCAAACCCAGACCATCTGCGGGAATTGACGGATGTACGTGTTGTACTGCTGAACGGATTTAATGTAGCGGTTGCGTGCAATCGCGATGCGGTTTTCACAGCCTTCAAGCTGTACACGCAGGTCCTGGAAGGCTTTGTTGGCTTTTAAGTCAGGGTAGCGTTCGACAGTGACGAGCAGGCGGGACAGCGCGCTGCTTAATTCGCCCTGAGCCTGCGTGAATTTCTGGAAGGCTTCTGGATTTTCCATCAGTTCAGGCGTTGCCTGAATAGACGTGGCCTTAGCACGGGCATTGATCACCTGTGTGAGCGTGGATTTCTCGAAATCGGCTTCACCCTTAACGGAGTTCACCACGTTCGGAATAAGGTCGTTGCGGCGCTGATACTGATTTAAAACTTCGCTCCAAGCTGCCTTGGTCGACTCATCAAGCGTCTGGATCTCGTTGTATCCGCATCCGGTCAGCATAGTTGCGGACATGAACATGCCGAGAAGAATAAGGAAAAAGCGTTTCATGACGGCCTCTTAATGTTTGCTTCTTAAGAAAAATAGGTTAACAGTTCGTCGTAAATAGAACGGACTTCGGCGCCCGGGGCATCCGGTTTTGCCGTGCCGAGCATAATCCAGCAGGCGATGACTTCGCCCTTCTTGCAAAGGGCATCGACGGCGTCGCGGTAGTGCGTGGACGAGCCGCTCACGATTTTACCTGCAAAGCCTTTGAGCTCAAGAGCGGCAAGGAAATTAGAGGTAGCAGCGCCGACGGTCATCCACTGCTCGTAGGTAGGAACTCTTTCGTTGTGTTCATCGATTTTGGCGACCACAGCGACCATAGCCGGAGCCTTTAAAGCTTTGCTGCGGGCGCGCTGGGCGCCTTCTTGATCAGCTCCGTCGGCCAGAGCGCCGGCTTCAAAAAAGTCGGCAAATTTCTGACGCTCTTCAATGACCACGAAACGAGCAGGGCTCAGATGGCAGTGATCAGGCGCTGCAATGGCCCATGTGAGGGCTTCAGCATAGTCTTCTTTAGAGGGGGCAGGTGTGGTGAGGTATTTTGCTCCGAGGGAGCGGCGTAACGTAACACGTTCAAGAACAGAGTCGTGCATTTGAGTTGAATCCAAGTACTTTCTTTAATTGCTTGAAAGTATGGCAGTCCGGCGTAATGACAGCGTCTAAATTCGCTCAAATTGGATGATTTGAAGGTCGAAAAGGCTCAAGAGAGAGTTGCTTTCGTTGCGGGAGGGTCAGAACGCAGATCAAGTGCTTCTTCTGAGTTCCAAAGACGCTCGATGACAGCGCGATGCTTCTCCGCATCTCCGCTGATATAAAACACTTCTTTGCCTTTTGCACCGTCCGAAAGTAAGCCGCGTTTGGAGAGCTGGTGTTTAAGTTCTCTGGCAACTGCTGCGCTTGGATCGATGAGTTCGGTTCCGCTGCCGAGTTCACGCTTCAACACGTTAGACAGGAACGGATAATGCGTGCAGCCGAGGACGAGCTTATCAGCACCTGCACGCTTGATCGGGTGCAGATACTTTTCGATTAGCTTTTGGGTCTTGAAGGAGTCCCAGTCACCGCTTTCGACGCATTCCATGAGACCCGGGCACGGAACCGAAACGACCTTGACCTTGGTTCCGGCAAATTCACGAACGAGTCTCAGGTAGCGTTCGCTGGTGATGGTGCGGGTCGTGGCGATCACGCCGACTACGCTGCTCTTTGTCGCCGCCGCTGCCGGTTTGATTGCCGGCTCGATGCCGATGATCGGAATATCAAACGTATCCCGCATCGTGTTAACGCCTTCTGCCGTGGCGGTATTGCAGGAAACTACGATCGCTTTAGCGCCTTTGGAAATTAGAAAGCGTCCGATCGCGAGACACCGTTCTTTTATGTACTCGGAGTTTCTGTCGCCGTACGGTGCGTAGAGACAATCACCGTAATAAATGATGTCTTCGCCGGGGAGGGCGTCTCGAACAGCGTGCATGACGGACAGGCCGCCGAGCCCCGAATCAAACATTCCGATGGGAGCGTTACTCACGGACCGCCTCCTTAGAGATGTGGCCTCGGTTCTTGAGGTAGCCGGGCAGCCAGGAACTGATGAGGATACTCAGCACCACCATGACGGCACCGACGACCGCGCCCTTCGTAAACGGCTCTCCGATCGCGTAACCGATGATGCCGGCAAATACAGGCTCAAGGGTATAGATGAGAACGGCACGTGTCGGCGAGACGAATTTCTGCGCCCAGCACATCATAACCTGGTTAAAGACAATCATGCCGATCAAGATGGCCATACAGACATAAGTCACGGGCGTAGGATCAAAGCGAACGTCTTCAAAGACAATGCAGTAGAGCGTGCTCCAAAACGTGACGGTAACCAACTGAGTAAAGCAAAAAGCTTTCGGATCACAAGAGTTGGCGAAGCGCCCGAGAACCAAGATTTCCATCGCGCAGGCAGCCGCACTGGCAATCGTCAGCCACTCTCCGATGTTCCCGTTAAAAGAGATTTTGGTGGGATCTAAGATGAGGAGCATGCCGAGGAAGGCAAATAAAATGCCTCCGGCAATAATGGGCGTCGGGCGTTTTCTAGAGATAATCCATTGGAAAAGCGGTACAAACGGCACGTAAAGCGCCGTCAGAAAGGCCGAAATCGAACTCGTAATCGTCTGCAGGCCCACCGTCTGCAGGAAGTAACCCAGAAAAATACACGTTCCCGTGGCGCAGCCAGCAATCCAATCGACTTTTTTGAGTTTGAAAAGGGCCGATCTCAAGAGGCACGCCATTAGAACGGCACCGCCTCCGAAACGTAAAGCAACAAGCAGCCCCGGCGAGAGTCCTTTAAGACTCAGGGACAAAAGAATAAAAGAAGAACCCCAAAGGGCCGTCACCATCACAAGGCCCCACTCGGGGCTGAGGTTAAAGCGACTCGGCGTCATTCGTCTCGAGTTTTTCTAAAGTTCGGTTTACGAGGTTTAAAGGTTTTCGGGCGACGCGGCGCACCGGCAGCCGGTCTGCTGGAAGAGGCTCTTTTAGGGGCGGGACCGGTAAAACTTTCGCCGTCTTCCAAATATCTCCACTTACCGACCGGAAGCTTGCCGAGGCGGACATTGCCGACACGGACCCGTTTAAGTGCGAGGACTTTCAGACCGACAAGATCACACATTCGGCGAATCTGACGATTTCGGCCTTCACGAAGGACGAATTTTAATTGGTCTTCGTTGAGCCAGGAAACTTCGGCCTTCTCCAAAGGCTTACCGTCCAGTTCCAACCCGTGATTTAAAAGCGCAAGCTTCGCCGGAGGAATTTCGCTGTTGGAGCGGCCGTCGGTCATCGCAACACGCACGATGTATTCTTTTTCGACGGAGCTGTTCTCACCGATGATGGTTTTGGCAATGCGTCCGTCCTGAGTCAGAACCAGAAGGCCGGTGGAGTTGATGTCCAGACGACCGGCAGGAACCAGGCTCTTTAACTGAGAAGGATTAAAGCGGCGAGGAGAAGGATCATCGATCCAGCGGTTTCTCGGCGTAATCAAAATGCGTGCCGGTTCATGACCGTCCTCAGCCTGTCCGGAGACATAGCCGAGCGGCTTGTTGAGAATAATGGTCACACGCTCGTTCTGCTGATCTTTAGCCTTCCGGTCAATCGTGATCTTTTGGTCAGGGCGCACTTTGCTGCCGAGTTCGCTAACGACTTGACCGTCAACTTTAACCCAGCCTTTGGAGATCCACTCATCGGCTTCTCGTCGTGAACATAAACCGAGTTCGCTCATGCGCTTAGATAAGCGGACGAGATCTGCGGGTGTATCGCTCATTTGCTTTCCTTGTTGGGTCTTTCAGCGGCAGCGCGGGTCAGTCGATCCAGAACACCGGCTGAAGAATCGGTTAATTCCGGCTCGACAGCAAAGATAACGTCTCCGCCGTCACGGTCGAGTTCGTGCAGCCACTTGTAAAGGTTGACCTGGAGTTCCTTGGCGTCTTTGTAGCCGCGAACTTTTTCTGCGACCGTGCTGAAGCGTTTCGCGATCTTTTCAGGCGCAATCAAAGAGAAGGTTTTGAAGTGACGGGCTAAGAACTGTGTCTCACCCGACAGGTCGTCTGCCGAGACAATCTTTAAAACGTGCTCAGGCGCGTAGTGGCTCTTCATTGAGCCGGAGACGCGCGGAGAAGCGCCAACCGCACCGTGTTCAACGGGTTTGCCGATCACTTTAGAGATCATTTCGCCGCTGACGTCGCCTTCGCGAAGGATGCGCGGTGTTTCGCCCGTGAGGTCAAGAATCGTCGATTCAATGCCGACGGTGCATTCTCCGCCGTCAAGGATGAAGTCGGTTTTGCCGTCGGGCTTCTCCCCGAGGTCATCACGCACATGCTGAGCGGTTGTCGGACTGATCTTGCCGAAGGTGTTGGCGCTCGGTGCGGCTAAGCCGCGGCCTTTGCCCGCGTCAAAACGCTTTAAAAGTTCGTGAGCCAAAGGATGCGACGGACAGCGAAGCGCAACCGTGTCCTGTCCGCCGGTCACAAAGTCTTTGGCGTGTGCGGAGCGTTTTAAAACGATCGTCAGAGGACCGGGCCAAAACGCCTCAGTCAGCTTTTTGGCATCTTCCGGAATCTCTCGGGCCCAGTAGGGCAGAGCTTCTGCTGAGGCAACATGCACAATCAGCGGATGCGTGGCCGGGCGGTTTTTAGCGGCGTAAATCGATTTAACCGCCGCTTCGTTCTCTGCGTCGGCGGCTAAGCCGTATACCGTTTCAGTGGGAATAGCAACCAAGCCGCCGGCTTCGAGAATTTTGACGGCCTTCTCAAGATCAGAATGCATAACGTTATTCGGGAAGTTCGAGACCTAAAATGCGGGCCGCCATTTGGGCTTTAAACATCGCTTCCTCTTCCGTGGCGGCTAAACAAGTGATGTGGCCCATTTTACGTGCATGCCTCGGCTGCTTCTTACCGTAAAGATGCAATTTGAGACCCGGGATGTCCAGTACTTGGCTCCAATCCGGTTCACGGACGTTTTCGTTTTCATCGAACCAAAGATCGCCGAGCAGGTTGAGCATGACGGACTTAGAAACTTGAGTGGTATCGCCAAGCGGTAGGTTGGCCATAGCACGAACCTGCTGTTCGTACTGGCTGCAGATGCAAGCGTCGATCGTGGCATGACCGGAGTTATGCGGTCTCGGGGCCAGTTCGTTAACGACCAGACGTCCGTCGGAGAGCACGAAGAGTTCGGTGCAAAGCACTCCGACGTAATCAAGCTTCTCAATAATCTTGGAAGCGATTTCACGCGCGCGCTTTGTGATTTCTTCATCCAAACGAGCCGGCATGATGGAAACTGCCAAAATGCCGTTGCGGTGGTAGTTTTCGGAAACCGGGAATACGGCTACTTCTCCCTTGTTGTTGCGTGCGGCAATCACGGAGACTTCTTTAAAGAGCGGCAGACGCTTTTCTAAAACACAGCGAGCTTTGCCGAGCTTTTCAAAAGCCATCGCCAGTTCACGGCGGTCATTAACCGTGATTTGTCCTTTGCCGTCGTAGCCTAAGCGAGCCGTTTTTAAGATGGCGGGAAAATAGGGAGCAGAAGCCTTCTTGAGATCCTCGTCGGATTCGATCAGCAAATGAGGGGCCACCGGAGCCCCGGCAGACTTGATGAAAGACTTTTCATCGAATCGGTCCTGCGTGATACGGACAGCGTTAGCAGCAGGGCATGTTTCGACGCCCTTAGATGCTAAGAACTCCAGAGCGGCAGCAGGAACGTTTTCAAACTCGGTCGTGACGGTCTTGCAGAGCGAGGCGAGTTCGGTCAGTGCAGCTTCGTCCGTATAGGGAGCACAGATGTGCTTTTCGGCAACAATGGCGGCCGGGGCGTTTTTATCAGGCTCCAATACGCAGACGCGGTAGCCCATGGTAGCGGCGGCTTGAGCAAACATGCGGCCTAATTGACCGCCCCCCATGAGTCCGAGCCAGCTGCCGGGAAGAATCGGTGTGTCTTTCATCATGTATCTGTTAAAGCGGAAGAGTCATGTTGCGGGCTTTTTCGTTCTGAGCTTTGCGGAAGGCCGCAAGCTTATCTGCCAAACCGGCATCTGTCGTACCTAAAATCTGGACGGCATAAAGCGCAGCGTTAGCAGCGCCGGCTTCACCGATGGCAAAGGTTGCGACCGGAACGCCTTTAGGCATCTGCACGATGGAATACAGAGAATCCTGGCCCTTCAAGTAGCGGCTCGGGACCGGAACACCGCATACGGGCAGCGTTGTCTTAGCGGCGAGCATGCCGGGAAGATGAGCAGCACCGCCGGCGCCGGCAATAATCACACGGATGCCGCGGTCGCGGGCTGTTTCGGCGTATTCGAACATTTCGTCCGGCATTCTGTGTGCGGAGACGACTTTTGCTTCGAAGGGAACATCAAAAGACTTGAGCATTTCAGCGGCGTTTTTCATGACGTCCCAGTCAGAATTGGATCCCATCAAAATGGCGACAACCGGTTTATTTTCTTGCATCTTAAGCTTCCTGTTGGATTTCTGTTAATCGAAACGCGCCGCAAGCGGCGCGTTCTGTGTTTCGTTAAGAGGATTTTAGGCGGTAACGCCTTTGCCTGTCAGACGGATCAGAGCTTCTTCGTATTTGCTGCTGGTCTTACCCAACACATCCTGCGGGATCTTGGGCGCCGGAGCTTTCTTGTTCCAGGGCTGGCTTTCAAGCCAGTCACGGATGAATTGTTTATCAAAGCTCGGTTCCGACTGACCGACTTTATATTCGTCGGCAGGCCAGAAGCGAGAGCTGTCCGGAGTCAGGATTTCGTCCATTAAAACGACTGTGCCGTTGTCGTCCAGACCGAATTCAAACTTGGTGTCGGCGATGATGATGCCCTTGGAGGCGGCATATTCAGCGGCTTTCTTGTAAAGAGCCAGTGTGTAGTCACGGAGCTTGGAAGCGGTGTCTTCGCCGTACTGTTTGACGACATCTTCATAAGTGATGTTTTCGTCGTGATGGCCGGCTTCAGCTTTTCCGGCCGGTGTGAAGATCGGTTCAGGCAGCTTTTCGCTCTGTTTCAGACCGGCGGGGAGTTTGACGCCGCAGATCTGGCCGGTGGTCTGATATTCCTTCCAGGCGCTGCCGGAGAGGTAGCCGCGGGCTACGCATTCGACGAGAATCGGTTTCAGGCGTTTGGCAACGACGGCGCGTCCCTTAACCTGATCGCGTTCTTCGGGAGCAACTACGGATTCGGGATCAATGCCCGTCAGATGATTCGGGACGATTCCGTCGAGTTCTTTGAACCAGAAGTCCGTCAAAGCTGTCAGAATTTTGCCTTTCTTGGGGATCGGATCGCCGAGGATGACGTCAAAAGCAGAGATACGGTCGGAAGCGACAATAAGAAGTTTGTCATCGCCGACAGCGTAGCTGTCACGGACTTTGCCGCGATAGACAAGCGGAAGAGACTTAATGGACGTCGTAACAATTTCAGCCATGTTTTCTCCTGAACACTGATTCCCGCTGAAGGAAGGAGTGTGTATGTGAGGAATTGAGAATTTCGGAATGGCATCATTTTAATTCGAGGCAAGTCCTTCCAACGAGAACAAAACCAGGAAAATTCGGCAAAGAAAAAAGAAAAAGCCCGAGGTTTGTCTCAGGCTTTCGAAGAAAAATACGTTCTGATTAAGACGCAGGTTTCACAAAGATATTGGACGCCACGGCGTTAAAGAAATTGCTTTCTGCCTGAAGTCTTTGATTCAGAGCTTCGGTCTTTTCGTCCTTGCTGCGCAAGACTTCTCCGCAGACTGTGGAGACCTGATCTCCTGTCGGAACGGCGTAGTAATAAACGGCATTCTCTGCATCGGTTTTAGCAGGGAAGTAAACGCGAACGATCTGAGAATTCGGGAGTTTTTCTGTTACGGCGTCGGGACGAGCTTTCTGAAGGCCCGCAACAATGCTGTTAACGGTTGCTCCGGTCGGAGTTTCAATTAAAGCGACCACATATTGGCCGGTGCCGGATTCACTGCGCCAGCTCATGAATTCATTCTGACCGAGCTGCAGGTTCTGAGAAAGATTCCAAGAGAGCGGCAATGTGACCTGAAGAGGACGATCCATGCCTTTAATGGAGACCGGATATTCACGACGATAGCCCTGGTTCCATTCGTCCATCGGATTGGGATAACGCATGGCCAAAAGGTAAGGTACCAACGGGTCGACAACGTTATCCGTTACGCCGTTTTTGAAGTTGGTCATCCACTCTTCGGCTTTGTTGATGCGCTCCTGAGAGAAAGTGTCATCCAGCCATTTTGAAACAGCTTCTTTGGATTGCTGACCTTTCTCCATGCCTTCGCTGAGTTTCTGATTGAACTGCTCTTTGATAGAAGGCCACTGCTCTTTGAGCTGGTCTTTGTACGTAGCAGCGTCTTTAGACCACTCTTCGCTTTTTTCGCCGAGCGTTCTGACGGAATCGGATAACTTATCGAGCCAGCCTGCGACTTTGTTTGCCATACCGTCAGCGGCTTGCTCAACTTGCTTGGTGTCTTGTGCGACTGCGGACGATGCTTCCTGTGCATGGACGGCTTGTCCGACGGCAGCAGAGGCGATCAAAGCGGTCATCAGGTGCTTCATTTTTAAGTTCATTGTTTTGCTCCGAAATTGTTTCGTATGTTGTCGGCATAGTACATAGAAGAACGGTTTGACTTAGACTTGTGCAGCCGTTATGAGCAAGTAACACTTCTTTTCCGTTTGAATCTGATCCGTATGAAAATCCGCTGGCAGCTTTGGTTTCTGGTAACGCTTTTAATTTGCGCTTTCTATTGCATCTGGGACACGACCTTTGCGTTTTCCAGAGGAGAAAAATTAGCGCAGGCGGACTGGACTTATGTCGAGAAGGCGGGCCATAAGAGTCTGGCGGGCTACTGCTCCAAGATCGGCGTCACCGGCGACGGCAAGACGCCCCAAACCGTGACGAAAGAAGTATTTGAACCGGCTAAGAATCCCCTTATCTGTGCTTCCTCATTGGAAGAGGCAAAACAGAGCTACGGTTTATTTGTTCAGGGCCAGTCAAGAAAAGCCAGCACGCAGATGGTGTTTATGTTTATCGGTGCTTGGCTTGTGATCCTGCTCGCGCTCTTCGGGCTGATGAAATGGACAAATAGAAAGGCCGCACCCGAATCCGCGAGCACGGCCGAAAAATCTAAATCGAAAGCGCGTCGTTAACGGCTTTCTTGATGGCAGCTGCGGCAGCTTTCGGATCTTCCGCGCCGCAAATTGCTGAAACGACTGCGACTCCGTCGGCTCCGTGACGAATGCAGTCTGCGGCATTGCTTTGATTGATGCCGCCGATGGCAACGTTTGGGAGCCCCGCTTCTTTAGAAATATACTCAAGCAGGCCTAAGCCAACAGCTGCGCCCGCATCGACCTTCGTTTTGGTAGAGAACACCGGGCCGATTCCGATGTAATCCACATCAGGTCCGATCGTGTTTAATTCTTTAATACTGCCAACAGATAAACCGATCACTGCATCAGGACCTAAAAGCTGTCTGACGTACTTAGGATCGATGTCTTCCTGTCCGACGTGAACACCGTCGGCACCGCTGAGCAAAGCGATATCAATGTGATCATCCACAATGAAAAGCACATCCGTGTCTTTGAGGAGCTCTTTGAGAAGAAAGGCAGCTCGAAGCTGTTTTTTCTTTTTCCACTCCGGCGCGCGAAGTTGCACAACGGTACATCCGCCTTCTACGGCCTTTCTTGCTGTCTCAGCCATTCCTTCAGGCGTTTTGCAAAGGTTGGCATCCAGGACAAGGTAAAGAGAAAGATCTAATTTCTTGCCGGATTTCATTTTCTGAAGTCCTCAGGACGGATTTGATAGAGGGCATCCAAATATTGAAAATGGAAGGATCCCGGACCGCTTGAGCGAGTGGAAGCGGTATCGTTGGCGTAGTTTACGTAGTCACAGCATGCAATGCATGCTTCAAGCGAGCGTTCAGCTCCCCCGAGGAAGGCGGCGAGCAGTGCGGAAAGTGAGCAGCCGGTTCCGACGACCAACGTCATCATTTCACTGCCCCCGACGGAGCAAAGCACGCGTTCACCGTCTGTTGCGTAGTCCTTCAATCCGGTCACGACAACAAATGTTTTGTACTTTCGAGCTAAGGTTTTAGCGGCTTCAATGGCAGAAGAAGAGTCATCCAAACTATCCACGCCTTTCCCGCCCGTACCTACTCCGGCTAAAAAGCGGATCTCGGAAGCGTTGCCTCGGACAGCCGTCGGCTGCATTTCTAAGAGTTCAAAAATGACTTTGTCGCGCCAGGGAATGCCGCCGGCTGCAACAGGATCGAGTACCCATGGTTTTCCTGCGGCAAGAGCTCCGCGAATGGCCTTCTTCATGGTTTCGATGCGGGCTTCGTAGGGGGTTCCCACGTTTACGGAGAGTGCAGAGGCGATGCCGGCGAAATATTCGGCTTCGCCTTCGCCCACAACCATCGCGGGGGAGGCTCCTGCGGCAAGCAGAACATTAGCCGTAAATTCCTGCACGACTTCATTGGTAATGCAGTGAACGAGAGGACGGTTGGCACGGAGCCTGTGAAGCATTTCTCCGGTCTTGCGGGACAAACAAAGTTGGACTGAGTCTGAAGACATGATATAAGGAGCTTCTCAGTAAATAGAGGTAAACAAATTATGGCAGGTTTTGAGCACTATGCATGGCTGATGAAGTCAGAGCCAAGCGAAGTTTCCGTTGACGATGTCCTCGGCATGAAGGACTGCAAGGTTGGTTGGTTCGGCGTGCGTAATTACCAGGCCCGCAATTTCATGCGCGATCTTTGCAAGATCGGAGATCCGGTCCTTTTCTACCACTCTTCGTGTGCTCAGCCCGGCATCGTCGGTATTGGTGAAATTGCCTCCGAACCTTATCCGGATCCGACGCAGTTTGATGAAACTTCAGAATATTTCGACGCGAAGAGTACTCAGGCGAAGCCCCGCTGGGTTCAAGTCGATGTGCATATTCTTCATAAAGTCAAACTCGTTTCTATCGCTGAATTAAGAACGATTCCGGGTTGTGAAGGAATGCGGGTTCTTCAGAAGGGCAACCGCCTGTCGATCACGCCTGTGAATGAGGACGAGTGGAAAGCGCTTCAGCCGCATCTTATTTCGCAAACCTAGTATTTACGCCACTTCCAGCGAAAAGCCGTTAAAAAACGAAGATAAGCGCTAAGATTTTTCCTATTCAAATTTTCAAATTCTCAAACCATACAAGAGGATTAAGTGGCACTCACAACAATCGGCCTTATGGCTTTATTAGGCTGCTTTACGGGATTTATGGCAGGCCTTTTGGGTATCGGCGGCGGCATGATCATTACACCGTTCCTGATTATGCTGATCCCGTCGAGTTTGATTCCCCATGAACATATCGTTCATGTTGCCATTGCAACATCGCTGGCAACCATCGCTTTTACTTCTCTTTCTTCCGTCAGAGCACACCATAAACGCGGTGCTGTTTTGTGGAATGTCGTGGCTTCCGTAGCTCCCGGCATTTTGGTCGGTGCGGTTGTCGGTGCACAGATCGCAGGCTGGTTGCCGACATTCTGGCTGTCTTTGATTTTTGCGGCTTTCGTCGGGTTCTCCGCGTTCAAGATGTTTTTGAACAAATCTCCGCGTCCGGACCGCAACTTGCCGGGAACGATCGGTAAGTTTTTCATGGGCATCGCAATCGGTATTCTTTCGGCCTTAGTCGGCGCAGGGGGCGGCTTTATCTCTGTACCTTGGATGATTTGGTGCAACGTCAAAATGCAGAATGCCGTGGCAACCAGTGCTGCTTTCGGTTTCCCTATCGCGCTCTTCGGCACCATCGGCTACATCATCAGCGGTTGGAACGTATCGGGTCTGCCTCCCTGGCCGATTGACCTGGGCTACATTTGTATTCCTGCCTTATTCTCCGTTGCGATTACCAGTGTGCTGTTTGCACCGCTCGGAGCAAAAGTCGCTCACTCTATCGACACAAAACCGCTCAAGAAGATCTTTGCCTGCCTGCTGTGCTTCGTCTGCCTTTACATGATCAGACAAGCCTATTTGGCGATGTAATCTGAGTAAGATTTAGGGCATGAGCCGGCGGAAACGCCGGCTTTCGTCTTTTTACGCTTTCAGCATCCGCGAACGTGTTGGTTAACGGCGGTTTCTTGTAATATTGGCCTACCTAATTTTGCGAAAAGTCCATGACCGATACTGTCAACAATTCAACAAGTTACCTTTGGTACGACTACGAAACATTCGGAACAGAAGCGCGCAAAGACCGCCCTGTGCAGTACGGATCGTTTCGAACCGATACCAACTTCAATATCATCGGACAAAGTATGGTGCTTTATGCCCAGCTTGCAGACGACTACATCCCGTCCCCGGGATCTTCTCTGGTGACGGGTATTACGCCGATGTCGCTCATGGATGAAGAAAACGCGCTGGCCGAAGCTGATTTCGCCAAAGTCATTCGTGATGAAATGGGCAAACCCGGCACGATCACAATCGGCTACAACAATCGCAATTACGACGATGAGATGACGCGCTTCATGTTCTGGCGCAATCTGCTGCCGGCATACGACACCGAGTATGGAGAAGGGCGTGGACGATTCGACGTTTTTCTCTTAGTGATTGCCGTTTATGCTGTGGCACCTCAAATTTTGAATTGGCCCACAAAAGAAGACGGCACCGTTTGTTTCAAATTGGATCGCCTGACTCCGGCAAACAATCTGCCTCATCGCCATGCGCACGATGCAAGCTCGGATGCCTTTGCCACCTTGCAGCTTGCCAAACTGATTGCAAGCAAGAATCCCCGTCTTTGGGAGTACGCACTCTCGATCAGCAAGTCCGACAAGATTGTCGAGCTTCTGAACGAAAAGCGACCGCTTCTATATGTCGATCGCTACAGTCTTCATCACCGCAGAGGCTTAAGACCGGTGATGCCGCTGTTTGAGAACCCCTCTGTTCGAAACGAATGGATTTGCTGGGATCTTTCTGCCGATCCGAACGAAATGTGGGCTATTACAGAAAAAGACATGAAGGAAAGATCTTTCGTGACGCGCGAGCAAAAAGAGCAGGGCATTAAACCGCTGCCGTTCGTGCGCATTAAGACCAAAAAACAGCCCTTCCTCATGAAAGGCATGTCGGTATGGATCACTAAGAACGGACAAGGCTTATTTGAGCACCCGGCCGCTTATTACTCAGAAAACGCTTCGAAGATTCTTGCTTCCGCAGATCGCCTTTCCGAACTTCTGTCGCTCTTTATGGCGCTGGCAGATAGAAAGGCCGAAGAGCACGCCAAAGACATTCCGGAAGAAGCACTTTACAGCGGGGGCTTCCCCAGTAACTCGGACGCTCGCAAGATGGCGACCTTTAGGGCCTTGCCCCCTGAAGAGATGGCAGATGCTTTCGATCGACTTGAGTTTGATCGAGAAGACCTAGCCGAACTTACGCTGTATTTCATGGGCCGCAACTATCCTGAGTATGCACTCACTCCGGAAACGGAAAGACTTTGGCGTCTCCACAAGTACAACAAGCTTGTCAAAGGTTTAGGAGGAGCCAGAACGTTTACTCAGTTCTACGAAGAGCTTGAAGAAGTCCGAGCAGGTGCTGATGAGCACGGTCTGGAAATCTTGGAAGACGTAGAAGGCTACGTCGAAAACCTTCGTTCGGAATACGAGGCCTAAGTAATGCTGGTACATCCTCAGTTTGATCCGATTGCCGTTCAGGTCGGGCCTTTAGCCGTGCACTGGTACGGACTGATGTATCTGATCGGTTTTACGCTTTTCTACCTTTTGGGCCTTTACCGCTGCCGCCAGGAATGGAGAGGAATCACCAAGGCAAATCTTGAAGATTTACTCTTTGTCGGTATGGTCGGCGTGATCGTCGGCGGCCGCTTGGGCTTTGTGCTGCTTTATCAGCCTGAATACTATCTGAGCCATCCGCTTGAAATCTTCTCTGTCTGGCAGGGCGGAATGAGTGCGCACGGCGGGTTTATCGGCGTCATCCTTGCGCTCTTTTATTTTGCGTGGAGAAACAAGAAATCTATTCTTACCGTCGGTGATTTCGTCGCTCCGCTCGTGCCGTTGGGATTTTTCTTCGGCCGACTCGGAAACTTCATTAATGGTGAACTCTGGGGAAGAGTTGCTTCCGCGGACTTGCCCTGGAGCATGATTTTTCCGCAGGCCGGGGACGGCGTTCCGCGTCATCCTTCTCAGCTCTACGAAGCAACATTGGAAGGACTGGTGCTGTTCCTCGTTGTTTGGATTTACTCAATAAAAAAGAGACCCCCAGGTGCAGTCTCGGGTCTCTTCTTATTCGGTTACGGGCTGGCTCGTTTTGTCGTGGAATTCTTCCGCGAGCCTGACAGCTATCTTGGCTTACAGGCCTTGGATCTTTCCAGAGGCCAATGGCTTTCGCTTCCGATGATTATTATCGGGGCAGGCCTTTGGATTTGGGCCTGCCGTCGGAAAGATTAGAAACCGAAGTTGTCCATGAAGATGTGATCTTCACGAAGGCCGCAGCGAGCTGTTAAATAGTTCACTGCGGCTTTAATCATGGAGTTGCTGCCGCAGAGGTAAGCATCCATGTCGGTCATATCGCCGTTGTCGGCAGCGGCAAATGTCTGAACGTGACCTTTGGCGCCGGGCCAGGTGTCTTCGCGAGAAACCACTCCGGTGTAATGAATCTGCGGATGAGCGGCAGCCCATTCTTCGAAGATTTCTCCGACAACGAGTTCCTGAGAAGTGCGAACACCCCAATAAATGAAGAGCTCACGGCCTTCGAGGTCGTTGTTCTCTACCAGTGTAGAAACGATGCTCTTGACGGAAGCAATGCCGGTTCCGGTAGCTAGGAAGACGGCTTTACGGCCTTTCGGTGTCTGGAAAGTGCTGGTGCCTTCCGGTCCTTTGAGGCGCATCTTGTCGCCGACGCGAATCATGTCGGAGAAGAGCATGCCGGTGAACATGCCGTTCGTGACTTTACGAATCAGGAATTCGACGGTCTCTTTCTGGTTCTGAGAGCTGGCCACGGAGTAATAGCGCTTCTGATTGCCGGGGAGTTCTACGGCATAGGTCTGGCCGGCCTTGAATTCAAAGAGGGCGCCGTCAGCACGCTTCAAAACTAAGCGCATGATGGACGGATCAAGCAGCGTTTTTTCAACGATTTCAGCTTGAACGCCTTCGGGTTTCTTTTGAGCGAGTTTGACGTCTCGGACTTTAATTTCGCAGTCGGATGTTGCCTTGGCACTGCAAAGCAGAGTTAGTCCGAGCTTTTGGTCAGCTTCAGTCAGCGCAAACGGCTCATGCGGGCCTAGTGCCACGGTGCCGGAAAGGACTTGAGCTTTACAGGCCCCACAGGCTCCGCTGCGGCAGGCACTCGGCAGCAGAAAACCGGCTTTATCTCCGGCTTGTAGGATAGTTTCGGAGGCTTCAGCCTGGAATTCATAAGGGGTCCCGGCTAGCTTGATCGTAAAAGACATAATTCTTTTCTTCTTAAGTTAGGGTTGAGTCTCAATGGTTTTGTTTCGTCTTTTGAGACATTTAAGACAATATTGCGGGTATTGTAAGACTAAAGTTAATGTATTGAATTTTTTAGTTTTGATTTGTTGCTACTGAGGGGAGCGGCGTTTTTCGGGCACAAAAAAGCTCTCGAAGTCCGAGAGCGTTTTTGTGTCTCCCGCCGAAACCGTCCGGCTTGAGTCCTGAACCGAGGGTTCAGGGTGGAGGCCTATGCCAGGCACAAGGAGCAGCAACGCGTGCCGCTCAACTTAATGGCTGACAAACAGCCCCCGAAACTAGAGTATTGGTTCAAAGAACAACAGCCGATGCTCGAATTTCGCAGGGGACGATTTGTATTGTAGCCTTCTCGAAAAATTTTTAAAGTCCGTATTAAAGCTAATTGCGCTATTCGGGTTCTGTCAAAATCACGGATGTTTCGTAAGTCCTCTGTCGCAAAGGGAAATTAGTTTTTTGATCTTCTCGAGGGTTTCCTGGTCGTCACGAATGTTTACTTTTTCATTCTCTTTTGCCAGAGCTGCTGCCGTCTCGTGCGTTTGTTCCTGCTTCTTTTGCATTCCGAGAATGAAAGAGATAAGCGTAAAAATCAAAAGCTTCACTTCCTTACTTTCGAACAGCTCCACTGATCTGCCGCCGTTAAATGTCATGAGATGATCATTGAATTCTCGGACGACCTTATCGAGAGCCGCCGTGTCAGTGGAGTCCGGCACGGAGACTTGTAGCCTTAAATTTTGAATCGCTATCGTGTAAAGCATAGAAATCAGGGGTTCCGGTATCGGTCTTTAATGGCTTTAAGACGTTCGAGTTCGACATGGAGCTGTTCGGCGGCAATATTGACCTTTGCTTGCGCAGCCTGCAGCTGAGCAGCCTTCGAGGAGAGGTCTTTTTGGAGACGTGCGTTCTCCTCCTCAAGATGGCTGATGCGACTCAGAAGCTCAAGGATTCTGGCCTCTAGAATTTTGAAAGCTTCTTCTCGGTTCATAAGTTACAGACTGAGAACGTCGCTCATGGAATAAAGTCCCGGCTTTTTACCTACTTCCCAGATCGCGGCTTTGACAGCGCCTTGTGCATAGCCGGCACGGGAGCTCGACAAGTGAGAAATCACAATTCGTTCTCCGTTTCCGGCAAAAGTTACCTGATGGTCTCCGACCACGTCTCCGCCTCGCAGAGCGGCAAAACCGATGGAACCCGGGATTCTCGGACCGGTGTGACCCTCACGAGCCCATACGGCAACGTCTTCTAATTTTTGTCCGCGAGCCTCGGCAATTGCTTTGCCCATGGCGATGGCGGTTCCGCTGGGCGCATCCACTTTACGACTATGATGCATTTCAAAGATTTCCGCGTCATAGTCTTTGAGCAATTTGGCGGCGAGTTCGAGGAGTTTGTAGGTAACGTTTACACCGGCGCTCATGTTCGGTGAGAACACAATAGGGATGACTTTGGCTGACTCTTCAATCGCAGCCTTGCCTTCCGCATCTAATCCAGTCGTTCCGATCACCATACCGATACCGACATCTGCACAGATCTTCAAAAATTCCTTAGTTCCTTCCGGTCGAGTAAAGTCGATCAGTACTTGTGCACTGCAGGTACGAAGCACATTGTAGTCGTCCGTAATTTTGACGCCCGTGTTGTAGCCCAAAGAGGCGCCGGCATCTTCATCGGCTTCCCATTTGTCGGTTCCTTTGTGCGCGAGTGCTGCGACAAGTTCGGCCCCTTCGGTGTTCCAAACGGCATCAATAATCATTTTGCCCATGTGTCCTTTGGCGCCGGCGACTGCGATTTTGACCATAAATACTCCGATGTTTGATTTGTAGTTAGGAACGGGAACACTCATGACAGCAAGAAGGCAGATTTCTTCACATACCGTCGGGGGCGCTCCGCAGTTAACTATTAAATGTACTCTAAAATTGCCGATAATCCGACCGATTAAGATCTCACAAAAATAAACGGCACCGTTTTTCGGTGCCGTGAGCTGCGTTTGGTATGGGCTCCCGATTACTGTGCGGCCGGGGTTTCAGCGGTCTCTTCTTTAGCCTGCTCGGTTTCTGTAGGTTGCTGAGTTCCATCCGTAACCGGAGCTTCCTGTTTTTCTTTTTCTAGTTCTTCCTGACGCTTCAGGGTGCTTTCTCTGGCGCGTTCACCGAGGATCGCTAAGTCGGCATTTGTTTCATCCGGCATCCTGTCGGATTTGAAACTTTCTACACGTCCATCCTCGTCGAAAGTAATTTCAAGCTTACGAATGCTTGTTTCTCCGAAACGAGGTTTAAGGAAGTAAACGTAATTCCACTGTTCTTTATGGAACAAGTTGCGCAGCGCAGGAGTGCCTAGCAGGAAGATAACCTGGTTTTTAGTCATGCCTTCATGGAGCGCGTCGACCATTTCGGAGGTAACGACGTTGCCCTGATGAACATCAGGGGTATAAGGCTTGAGCCATCCGGGGATATGGTCTCCAACGGATGAGCAGCCCGATAAAAGTGTTAAAGGGATAAGAGCGCAAAAAATAAACCGTTTCATTTCCGGAAAGAGGGTGTAGAAATATTATCAAGCCTGTATGATAATCGATAAGATTAAATCTAAGAACCATCGAACTTGTAAATCTCGAGGTTGGAATAAAACATGCCAGATACACAACAAGAAAATGCCAAAAATTTAAAAAACCTCGGCTTAAAAGCTACAGGGCCTCGTCTCAAGATTCTCGAAATTTTTCAGGAGCGAGCTAAAGCCGGAGAAGACCGTCATCTGAGCGCTGAAGAAGTTTATAAAGAGCTCGTCAACGTGGGAGAAGACGTCGGATTAGCCACGGTTTACCGCGTCTTGGCCCAGTTTGCTTCTGCCGGGATTCTGACACGCAGAAATTTTGAACACGGCACAGCAGTTTTTGAGTTGGACGACGGACACCACCATGATCATCTGATTTGCGTGATGTGCGGCAAGGTCGTCGAATTTGTCGATGAAGAAGTCGAAAAACGCCAAGCCGAAGTTGCAGCGAAACACGGCTATGAGCTGGTGGATCACTCGATGGCACTTTACGGCGTTTGCCCGGAATGCAGAAAACACAAGGCAGAACAGAAGTAACAGACAACGGTTTTCACTATGGCAAAAAAGAAAGGATCCGCAGTTTTGGATCCTTTCTTTTTCTGAGTGATTAGCGCCGAAGCATCTCCCTAGCGTGATCTAGAGTTTTCTGAGTGATCGTCAGGCCGCCGAGCATGCGGGCGATTTCTTGGACTCTCTGGTCATCGGTAAGCGGATAAACATTGGAAACCGGCGCCTCGCCTTCTCCTGTCGATTTTTTCTCAATCTTGAAGTGTTGAGAGGCGCAGCTAGCGACTTGGGGAAGGTGAGTAACGCAGAGAACTTGCTGGTGTTCGCCGAGCTGAGCAAGAAGACGACCGACTGTTTCTGCAACGGCGCCCCCTATGCCGGAATCCACTTCGTCAAAGATCAACGTATCGACGGTAGCAGTCATTGTGTCGGTTACGGCGATCGCAAGACTGATACGAGCCAGTTCACCGCCGGACGCAACCTTGGATAGAGACCGGCGAGGAACGCCGGCGTGGCCTGCAACCAAAAATTCACAGTGATCAATACCTACAGAAGAAGGTGCTTCGGCAGGTGTCACCGCAACTTCAAAAGAACCGCCGGCCATCGCCAGAGTCTGCATGACGTCTGTGATGCTCTTCTGCATCTTCAACGCGCCTTTTTTTCGCTCTTTCGAGAGTTCTCCGGCAAGTTTGTCGTACTGCGTCTTTGCCTTGTGCGCTTTATTAAAGAGCGCCGTCAGATCACTCAGCCCCTCCATCTCAGCTGCCTTCTCGGAGACTTTCTGCATCTCTGCGTAAAGCTCTTCCGGCTCGACATGATATTTGCGAGCCAATTCGAGATAAAGGTTGATTCTTTGATCGAGTTCTTCGAAACGGCCTTCGTCAAAATCCGTGCGGTCTAAATAGTGTTCGACATCATCGGAGGCAGAGTCAATGATTTCACGTGCATCGTTGAGCTGCGCGTAGATCTTCTCGAGTTTCACATCGACGTCCGACACGTCGCCGATCGCACTGATGGCAGAGTCGACCAGCTCTAATGCACTGTAGTCTGCTTCCGTGAGGGCCTCACGAGCCTTCTGACAGGAATCAATTATGTCGTTGTAACGAGAAAGACGTGTGTGTTCTTCGTTGATACGAGCCCATTCTCCTTTAACCGGAGAAAGCTCCTTCATGTCTTCCAAGAACCATTTCATGCGTTCAAGCTCAGCCTGATTGAAGGCCTGTCTTTCACGAGCCTCTTCCAACGTTTTTTGTGCTTCGCGCCATTGCGTCCAGGCGGAACGAACCGCATCAACCTGAGGACGCAAACCGGAGTAAGCATCCAGCATTTCAAGCTGAGAGCCTTTGCGAAGCAGAGATTGGTGGGCATGCTGACCATGAACCACAACCAGCATATGGCTGAGTTCTTTTAACTGAGACAAAGAGCAGGTTGTGCCGTTGATCCAAGAACGGCTTCGGCCTTTGATGTCCAAAGTTCTTCTTAAAACCAGCTCTCCGTTGAGGCCGGAAAGCTCTCGCTCTTCAAGCCAGGCTTTGATCTTGTCGTTGATCGTAAAGCTGGCCGTAAGGTCAGACTTCTGGGCGCCGGAGCGAATAACTTCCGGATCGGAGCGAGCGCCGAAAAGGAGCTGAAGTGCGTCAATAAGGATCGATTTGCCTGCGCCGGTTTCACCGGTCAGTGCAGTAAAACCGTCTGAAAATTCCAAATCAAGTTTGTCAACGATGACAAAGTCGCGAATGTTCAGTGAACAGAGCATGAGAGATTATCGGTCCGTGGGAAGGTAGTTCCAATGTAACTTTTTGCACAACGTATCGAAGTAGTTGTGTCGACTTGGATGGAGAATTTTAACGCGATGCGGGTAGGGGGAGGCCTTAATGATATCACCTACTAAAACCTCGGAATTATCCTGCATATCGAAATAAAGAGTGGCATCTCTCATATCTGTCACGGTAATTTCGATCAGAGAGTTCTCCGGAATCACGATCGGACGATTCGCTAAGGAATGCGGCGCAACCGGAATGAGAAGTGTGCAAGCAACCGAGGGATAAATCATCGGACCGCCGACGCTTAGTGCATATGCCGTCGAACCGGTCGGCGTGGAAACAATTAAACCGTCTGCTCTTTGGCGGCTCATCGGAAGTTTATTAACCGAGACCGACACTTCAATCATGCCGCCGGAGTTGCCTCGGGAAACGCAGATTTCGTTGACTGCGACATTGCGGTAAATCTCTTTGCCGTCGCGAATCTGAATTCCTTCAAGGAGGCACCGGGTGTCGGTGTAATAGTGGCCGCTCAGGATTTCGGAAATTTCTTCGACCATTTTGTCTGACGGAATGTCGGTCACAAAACCGAGACGACCGGCGTTAATACCGATGAAGGGTACATCGTAGTGCGCCATGCGGCGGGAAACGCCTAAGAAGGTTCCGTCGCCGCCGTAAATGATAATGAGGTCGGATTTTTTGCCGATTTCGTCACGGGTGAAACCTTCTCCGAGCGAAAGTGCTTCCGCCGGCTTTTTCTCCAACAGAACTTGGCGTCCAGATTTAATAAGAAGCTCGGCAATAATGCGCAGAGGTTCATAATCGAGAGAGTCTCGCTTTCCGAAAACTCCGACGGTGCTGAATTCTTTTGTCATTGTCTACTCTTTACTCCGTACCAAATTTTTCGAATGCTTCATCAAGCAGCTGAAGGGTTTTTCCCGGTTTTCGAACTTCGTATAGTAAATTTGTTAAGGCCGGTCCCTGAACCGTACAGATCCAATCTTCAGATGTCCAAAATTGGAAGGTCTCACGCAGGAGTACGCTCGAGCCTTTGACGGTTAAACAATCATCGTCGTCAATTTTGATTCGAACCGTGGGATCGTTTCGGTCCTTCAGGCATTCGCTCAGCGTCCAGTATTGGTAAAAGGCGAGTTCCGGGTTCTCCTGACGGTCAATCCAATTGTTAATAATCGCTGGGAAACGAAGTCTGGCAATTTCTTTCAGATGGTCATTGACGGAGTCAAATGATCGAAAGGACAGAAAAACGGGAAGATCGGAGACAACCAATGCCAGATTGTTTCCTTGCCAGTCGGTCTTGCAGTAATGATAGGAATCTCCTCCGAGCGTCAGACTTTTGGTAAAACGATCCGAGACAATCATCAAAGGGGGATCATCCGGATATTGCTGATAGGGAATGGAGAGAAGGAGCAAGCGGCTCCAGAGGACAGCGTTTTGTTCCAGAGGATGATCAGCTGCGTATTTCAGCAGCGCCGGGCTCAAATACCTGTCGATGTACTTTTGCGGCGGCCGCTCTGAGCAGTCGGACACAAATAAAAGCGGATAAGGCAGAGAAGAGAGCATCGATCTTCAGGAACAAAACAAGTTAATAGAAAGAGCTGTGCTTCGGCTTAGAGGTCAGGCAGGCCAGAGCCATAACTATCCACGCGGCGATCATAAATCCGCCGGAGATCGGGGTGACGAGGGGCCACGGTCTCCACTGAGCAAGGACCAGCAAGTAAATGCTCAGTGAAAAGCCGATCGAGCCGATTAGAAGCAGAAGACCGGCCAAGTTAACCAAGCCGGCTTTGAAATGGTTGGTTGCCCAAGCGATCGCAAAGAAACCCAAAGCACTGATCAGTTGGTACTGAACGGCGTATTCAAAGGCTTCGATGGAACGAGGCACATCCACAATGGCCCGCAACCCATGCGCACCGTAGGCGCCCATAGCAACGCCGGAAGCAAGCAGAAGACTTCCGATGAAAGCCCAAAAATGCATATTGAATCCTTATTCCAAAATATCAGGGACGGCAACGGCGTGGAAGCCGGCGTCAACATATACATTATCGCCCGTAATGCCGGAAGCGTAGTCAGAGAGCAGGAAGGCTGCCGTGTTGCCGACTTCATCAATTGTGACTGTGCGTCTGAGTGGAGCAGCCGTTTCCATGTACTTTAAGATTTTGGAGAAGTCTTTGATACCGCTTGCAGCTAGAGTCTTGATCGGACCGGAGGAAATTGCATTTGCCCGAATGCCTTTGGGTCCGAGGCTGTTGGCAAGATAGCGAACAGAAGCTTCAAGAGCGGCCTTGGCGACACCCATGGTGTTGTAGTTCGGCACAACGCGCTCACTGCCTAAATAAGTGAGCGTCAGCACCGATGAAGGGTGACCCTCCATTAGAGGAACAAGCGCTTTGATCAGTGCCGGGAAAGAATAGGCGGAAATGTCCAGAGCCGTCTTGAAGGCATCCCGAGATAAGCCTTCCAAGAAGTCTCCTTGAATGGCTTCGCGCGGAGCGAAACCGATAGAGTGAACCACACCGTCTAAGCCTCCCCATGTTGTCTTGAGAGTCTCAGCTAGAGCAAAAATCTGAGCGTCATCTGCCACATCTAGCGGAAGGACGATTTCGCTGTCAAATTCTTTAGCAAAGCCTGCAATACGGTCCAAGAATCTTTCATTCTGGTAAGTGAAAGCGAGCTGAGCGCCTTCACGATGACAGGCTTTGGCAATGCCATAGGCGATTGAACGGTTGGATAGCACACCCGTTAGCAAGATTTTTTTGTCTTTGAGCAAACTCATTGTTCTTCCTTGTCCTTCCAGAGGAATTTCTAAACTCATGGAATATTAAGCGACTTTGTGAACAAAAGTTCAAATCTTGCCGAATTCAGTGCGAATTGCAAAAAACAATTAAAGGAGGTGCAGAAAAGTACGTAATTCAGAATTAAGTCATCAACCATAGCGAAAACGCAAAAAAGCGCAGTGACCAAAAAGCACGCTGCGCTTCAATTAAGAAAGAATTGGACTTATTGAGACAGTTTTAATGTTTGTCCGACCTTGAGGTTGTTATTACGGATGCCGTTTAACTTTTTCAATTGGTTGACCGACATGTTGGCTGAAGATGCAATAGAGAAAAGCGTGTCGCCTTTCCTGACTTTGTAGGTTTTCTTTTTAGCTAAGGGGCGCTTGCTGACCTGCTTCTGCACTCTTTCCGGAACCTCTTCCAGCACTACATGCCGTTTAGTCGGCGTACCGGAAGCATTGATGGTCAGGCGCTGACCGACGGAAATATTATTGCCCGAAATGTTGTTGGCATTTCTCAATGCAGACGCTGTGATGCCGTAGCGGTTAGCGATGCTGTAGAGCGTATCGCCTTTTCGAACCACATAGAACTTGGTGGAGGCGACTGGTGTATCGGGCGTGCTCCTTGTCGTAGTCGGGCGGGAGGTCGTTGTCTGGCGAGTGACGATGGGCACATTGACTCGAAGTGTCTGACCGACGCGCAGCCGTTGGGAACGCAAGCCGTTGCTCTTCATTATTGTTGCCGGAGAGACACCCAGGCGGCGTGCCACGCTTCTCATGTTGTCTCCGCGGCGTACGCGATAAGTCACGCGGCGGTAGTCTTGCGCTAAAGCGAAAGAGGCATCAATCGTATCGGAAGAAATATCCTCAGCGTTTCCTAATCCGCTGGATTTGCTGACGAGAACTAGGGATCCTGGTTTGATTCTTCTGCCTGCGGGAATCTGGTTGGCCTCTCGCAGCGCAGCTTCTGTCATGTGGGCCTTGCGCGCGATCGAAGCAACGGTATCCTCTGGCTGTACTCGGTAGGTAGTCCAGCTGGAGAGCGGTTTTCCGCTGGTGCGATAAGCGACCAAGTTTTCGATAAATTGGTCGAGCTTATCTGTCGGCATTAGCATCGAATGATTGTGGGAAGCAACAATAACAGGACGATTGAAAGAAGGATTGAGCGTACTGAATTCTTCATGACTCATACCGGCAAGTTTTGCGGCACGTTTGACGTCGATATCTTGGTCTTTAAAGATTTGAACGAAAAAAGGTTCGTTGTAGATCGTAGGAAGTTTGATGCCGTAATCGTTTGGATTCTGAACGATATTCTTAATCGCCTGAAGCTTGGGGTAGTAGTTCCGGGTTTCTGCAGGCATCTTGAGCGACATGTAATCGGTTGGAAGCCCTAATGATTGATTGCGCTTAATCGCGCGTCGTACATTGCCTTCTCCCCAATTGTATGCCGCAAAGGCAAGCGGCCAATCATCGAATTCGTCGTGCAGTCTCTGTAAGTAGGTGAGGGCGGCAGCCGTACTCTGCAGTACGTCGTAGCGCTCATCTTTCCACATTGTTTGGTCGAGTTCATAGTGCTTACCGGTAGCTGGCATGAATTGCCAAAGACCGGCAGCCTTTACTCGAGACTTAGCGTTTGTGACAAAAGCACTTTCCACGAATGGCAGAAGGGCAATTTCGGTTGGCATTCCGCGTGCGGTGACTTCTTCAATGATGTGGTAAAGGTACTTCTGAGAGCGGTTGGCCATGCGTTGTAAGTAATCCGGACGTTTGGAGTATTTAGCGAGGTTTTCATCCACGACAGAATTCTCCATGTTCGGGATCTTGAAGCCGTCTCGTACGCGTGTCCAAACCGTATAGATTTCGTCGTCATCAGCACCTGGGGTCACGATTTCTTCAATTTCGCCCGGAGGCTCGGAAGCGTAAGGAGACAACGGAAGCGCTAATGCTAAAGACAAAGCCAACGTACGGAGAGAGGTTTTCAAAAACATCGGAGTGGTGCTCAGAAGTCAGGATAAAGATACAATTATTAGGCAATTTAAAGGAAAATCATTCTGGATCGATGAGATTGTGTTTCAAATATCATCGCCCGCAATGTCAGTCATTTATGGCCGAAACAATAACACTCGAAAAATTTTACTCTTCATCGCTGGGCCAATATGCCCTGCGGTGGGAGCAGAACCAATACGACAAATTGGTATCCGATTGTTTCGGATATAACGCGGTGCAGCTTGGGGCGACCGGGATCGATTTTTTAAAGAACAATCGGATCGGGCTTAAGGTTGCCGCGGAGCCGACCTTGCGGCCTTTGACTCAGCTCTTAGAAACGGATGACAGGACGCCCTTGCAGATGCTGTTTGAAGCAATGCCTTTTGAGAGTGAAAGCATAGATTTAGTCGTTATGCCTCATGCATTGGAGGTCTCTGAGGATCCACACGCTTTGTTGAGAGAGGTATACCGAATATTGATTCCGGGCGGAAGGGTTATTCTGACGGGATTTAATTTAATGAGCTTATGGGGGCTGCGTTTTAAAATGCAGCGCTTCGGGGCGAAGACTTTTCTTCCCGGCAAACAGTTTATGTCGGTTTTCCAAATTCGCGACTGGCTTCACTTGCTCTCATTTCATGTAGACAGAGGGGCTTTCGGATGCTACGGTCTCACGTTTTCTTCCGCTCAGATTAAGGAAGACTCCTGGATTGAAAAGGCTGGCGATCGTTGGTGGCCGCAGTGCGGCGCAATTTTTGCGATCAGTGCCACAAAAGAAGTGCCGGGCTTTAAGCTTGTCGGGCGCGCCGTGAACAAGAAATTTTTCTTCTTGGGGCGCCGGCCTGCTCCTAAGAGCGAATGAGCATAAAACCGATTCAATGTGATCAGATTAGAGATGAAAGAAGTAGAAATTTGGACTGACGGGGCCAGCAAAGGCAACCCGGGTCCCGGCGGATGGGGCGCATGGATGAAATATAAAGGCCATGTCCTTGAGCTTTGCGGCGGAGCCTTGAGCACAACCAATAACCAGATGGAATTGACGGCTCCGACAGAAGCTTTATGCCGCCTAAAAGAGCCTTGCAAAGTAATTCTTCATACTGATAGTAAGTATGTTCAACAAGGAATGACAGCGTGGATCTACGGCTGGATTAAAAAAGGCTGGAAGACGGCTGACGGCTCACCCGTAAAAAATGCCGAGCTTTGGAAAAAACTCTACGAAGCATCAAAGCCGCATAAGATTGATTGGGTTTGGGTGAAAGGCCACGATGGAATCGAAGGTAATGAACGCGCTGATTTCCTTGCAAATCTAGGGGTTGAGAAGACTCTCGAGGAGAACAAGAAAAAGGATTAAAAAATCGTGTAGAATCTCGCTTCATTGGAGCGCACGGTTAGCTCAGGGGTAGAGCACTGCCTTCACACGGCAGGGGTCACTGGTTCGAAACCAGTATCGTGCACCATACTGTTAAGCATATAGCCGCATACCGACGAATCTACGGGCATGCGGCTAATTTTTTACGCATATTCACGCATACAATCGCATAAATGACAGATGTTTGACAGATGTAATGACAGACGTAATCGCGGTTGGAGGCGACTATGGCAACAATTTCAAAAAGACCCTACGGAACGTATGAGGTCCAATGGCGTGTAGAAGGCAAAAGACACTCAAAAACATTTAAAACACGTAAAGAAGCTAAAGAGTTCGCGCTACAAGTTGAATTAAATCCGCGTCAGCGATCAAAAGTAATTACGTTCGCTGAGATTATTCATCAGTATGCAAAAAACGAAACACCGAAAAAGAAAGGCGCACGCTGGGAAACGTTTCGATTAAATCGTTTAGCTGAGACTTCTTTAGCTCAAAAATCTTTAGACGAACTAACGCCTAATTTGTTTCAAAAGTATGTAGATGCTCGTATGCGTGAGCCAGCGCCGACAGGCGGGACGATAGCCGCGTCAACTGTTATTAGAGAATTGTCTACGATTAGCTGTGTACTGACATACGCAAGAAAATTAGAGCTGATTGAAAATAATCCGCTAGCGGGCGTAAGGTGGCCTCAAGCCGCGGATCATCGCGAGCGCGTAGCTACTGAAGAAGAACAAGAAGCAATTATTTTGGCTGCTGGCTGGGATGGAAAAACGCCTCCACTAAATTCAACGCAGTTGACCGCTTTAGCGTTTATTTTTAGCTGTCGTACTGGTATGCGTGCCGGAGAAATACTTGCTATAGATAAAAAATGGATCGACGGTAACGTTATTCACCTACCGGCTCCGGTTACGAAAACGAACTCACGTAGAGACGTAGCGTTATCGAGTGACGCTAAAAGACTTTTAAATTTAGTGATTGAGAGTAAGAAAGATAGCTCGCCTAAAGTATTTTCAGCGTTAAGCGATACTAGGAGAGATGCGCTTTGGCGCAAATTAAGAGACCGCGCCGGCCTCGGTGAGGTTAGAGACTCGGCGGGAAATGTGATAAAAGAGGGTTTGAATTTCCACGATGGGCGCGCTACGTTCGCGACGTGGGCCGCGTCGCCTGACCCTCAGACGGGGGCGCCCCGCCTAGACGTGTTAGCGTTAGCACGTCAGACGGGACACAAAAATATAAAGATGTTAATGAAGTACTACCGAGCGAGCGCTGAGGATATTGCTAAGCGACTCGGTTAGCATAACAGGCGGAGAGCGCGCATTTAGAACGCGCTTGTCGTTGTTTCTCTATCCAGTTGAGCACGTCTTTTTTGAACCATCGACGATAGCCTGTTTCTGTCAACTGAGTAGATAACGGGAAATCATCCTGCTCGGTGATTTTCTTTACTGCGCTGGATCTAGGCTTATATCCGAGCATTACGCAAACTTCGTCAAATGATAAAAACTCTTTACTCTGCTCGGCTACAATTTCTTGCGCTAGACGTTTGTAATCAATATCGCTCATGACGCACCTCTAAAATTTCAATTTACTGTTATTGACTACAGAGTCGAAAAACTCGACGTAATACTCTGAATACGATTGTTTGAATCGAACGTGAAAACGAACGAGATATTTCATGCGCAATTCGTCGGCGGTCATTCCGAGCGTTTTTGCGAATAGGCTATAAATAGCGTTTAATTTTTCCTCGCTGTATTCCTCATAGGTATCAGCGTTGAGAATGATCATTTTCGCCCATTCGGGAATTTCGATTTTGTCTGTATTGTGTTTGAGAGAAATTTTCAAGTGATTCATTGTTTCGTACCTTCTTTTATTCGTTCGATTTGTCTGTCGGCCTTTTGGCGCATGATGTTTTCGATGTATTCCGCGTATTCAGGATGATGCGTATACATGAGATATTCGATTTCACGAGCTACGAGTAAAACGTCTGCTAATTCCTCGCAGATAGCGCCATCGACTTGATCGAGCAGGCGCATCGTTACTAGCTCATCTTTGTAAATGAGTTGTCCTGTTTGAAGCTGGACGAATTTTTTAGCGATGACCGCGCCAAGCTCAGCGCCTTCTTCGCCTAACTTGCATATCTGTAACTTCAAGCCGTAAAAGTCGGCGATAGCTTGAATCTTTTCTTGCATGTTCATTTTGATTCGGCCTCAATTTGTTTTAGTTTTTTGTCTGCTTTTGCGTTCATCAAACGAATCATTTCGTCGTTAAACGCCTGCTCGTCTTTCATTAGATATTCGATCTGTCTAGCTAAAACGAGAACGTCAGCGAGTTTGTTGCGGCAGCCCTCAGCCGCAGTTTTTTCAAGTTTTCTGAAATACTTTCTTGCGTTACCGTCGTTTTCATCCCCGCAATTAATGATGACGCGGTATTTGTGAACAGCTGAGGAATATTCGGAGCATTCCTCAGCTAACTTTAGAAGCTGAACATTTAGACCATATCGGTTAGCGATAGACTCTAGTTTTTCCTGTAATTCCATATTCCACCCATAAAAAAAGCCGCAGTTACGCGGCCTCTTTGTCTTTTGATTTCGTCATTTAGTGATGTCTAAAACGTATTCACACGCTATACCGCACTCCGGCATGATCTCTGTCGGATAGTTTCCAGCGTCCGGCGGCAATTCGTCTAAATACATTCGTTTTCCTTGATAGTTGCATAGTCTCGCGCCTAGGCGCCTCGACTGCTCAGCACGTTTTTGAAACACGTCCGGAAAGTCAACCCGTATTTTATTCCAATAGCCAACCCCCCCCCTTCACACAGCCGATGCAATTGTTATTCTGATAGCCTAATTTGTACATCGCTGGCAAAGCGATATCAGCGCGCTCTAGGATTTCTAAACATTCGGCCTTAGTCAATCCGAAGTCGATCAGCGGCGCCCAAATTCGGACGTTATTGTTCGCGTCGATAAATCTATCTAAGCGTCGTTTTTCCTTGATTGTGTAGCCGAATACCTGCGTATCTATGGGTTTCTCGAAACTTTTACGAACCTCCTTTTTCAAAAGACGTGTGCAGGGTGCACCAGCAATTCCAGCCATATAGCGACACTTTTCAAACGTATTAACGATAGAGCCGTCGTACTTTTCATTACGTAAGACGGTAATCGGCACACCGAACCATTTCTCGCAGTCTTTTAAAAACCGCTTGTTATCGGGGTGCTCTTCTCTGACTTCGGTATACGCGACTACGACTTCATCGAAACGATGATTTTTCTTGTTAATCTCGATTGCTGTATGCGTCGCTACAGCACTGGCGGCACCGCAGGAAAACCAGCAAAGTAATCTATTTGTCATTTACTTAGGCATTAAAAAAGCCGCTAAAGAGCGGCTAACTGATTTAAAACTTCTTCTCGTTCGATTTTTAGGTCGAGTAATCTCAGGCGTCGTTTTAACGACTCTTTGAGACCGTCGTTTTCGTTAGTTTTAGGTGATGACGAAACAGTCTCTTTTTTCTCAGAAACCCTGATAGATTCAGGCTTTAAGGGCGCTGCCTTAACGTGCGTAGACGGCGCCGGTTGCTGGTTTAACGACTCCTTTACCGAGTCTGCGAGAGATTTGAACCTAAACGGGTCAACAATGCTAATGCTTGGCGGTTGTATCGGATAGTCTTTTGTATAGACATTCGGCACTAATTTTCCGTTTACGCATTTTGAATCTTTAACGTTAATTTTTCCTATAGGATCGTCGCTAATCACGCGCCCATAACGTTTTACTTCTTCGCCTCGTTGAAGAATTTCGTCATACGTATAAAACGGCGCCGGAGGCAGATGATAGTTAATCTCAGGATCGGTTTCTAAATCTTCGCTGTAGTAGTAACCGAGAAATACCCACGTGCTTTTTTTCGCCCTATAAGCGCGAACGTAATCCTTATAAATTTCAAAAGATATTGCAGTGCCTCCATTTAAGCAAAGTCTGACCTTTGTAGATTTCGGATTAGGTTCAACAATAAAATTCTTAATCGCCTGATCCACTTGTTTTTGAGACAACAACGATAATATTTTTCTTTCCATTTTTAAGCCTCGTTTAGCGTCTTTAACGCTATTTTGTTATTGATATAGACTGGCGCCGCTGTAATAACGTTATTAAGTTGATCGCGTAGCCACTTGGCTTTATCGAAATCAAGGATTAACGTAGTCGAATAGAGATTGCTACTTTTTAGATATACGACTACAGCTAAATCGTTTTCTGATCGCGGGGCGCCAGTCCATTCTCGCTGTCGTAAAGAAACGCCCTCTAAATAAGATTGAGGATGATCTACGAGGTATCTCATGCCTTCGCCTCTTTATCGTTACGCCGCTCGACGACTTCCATAAGACAGTAATTCGCGAGGTCGAGTAACGTATCGTCGACTTTTTCGTCAGCGACTTGGAGGCGTTCGCCATTGAGTAACAGCGTTTTGATACGCTCCATTTTGTCCATTAAGCGGACTAAGATCGCGTTAGGTACTTCGCGGCGTACTTTCGCGAACGAGTCTTCGTAGTCTGCATTTTTACGGCTGTAAATGTCGTTTAGCTGATCGCATAACGTTTTATGAATTTCGATTTTGTTCATCATTAATCCTTAAATTAAATAAAACTGCATATATATCGCGTTCCATTTTTTTGACGATTGAAATCTCTTCTTCGAGCATCGTTAGAAACGTTTTAGCGATAAATTCATCCTGATTTTTTTCATCTTTCAAGTAAAAAAATGCAGGTCTTATTAGTTCCTGATGATTTTCTAAACGATGTAACGAAGTACCTAAAGACCACGCTAAATTGACTAGTTTTCTATGAGCGTCTAACTCGACTTTTGATACGTATTCTTTCTTCACGTTAGATAATAAAAAAGCCCTCCGTAGAGGGCGCAGACAATAATTATTTGAGAACTACGAGAGTAGCCTTGATTGCACCCATCGCACATTTTTGGCATGGGTAATAGAGGCCCGGGTAACCTTCAGGATTGTTTTTGCAAGGAACGTATTTAAATAAGTCACACTTTATTTCTTTAACATCAGATGGCTGAATAACCTCATCAAAATAATTTTCAATAGCTTTAATTGCCTCGTCAGGTTCTAGCCAGCCATAAAGAAGAATTTCTCCATCAACGCAGCTCATGACTTCGCCTAGTGAAAACAAGCTTGACATTTATTTGTTCCATAAAAAAAACCGCCTTTTGGCGGTCATTCTTGCAATTCCTCCGGCGCCGGAGGTTCGACGTTAGGCGCTCTAAAAGCTAAAACTTCGTATCTAAAGAAAGATTTCCAGTATTCACTTAATCCGTTAATTTCGTATTTATCTACTGTTATAGGAATCTCTCTTTCACTGCCTAAGAAAATTAAGTAATAACCTCCTTCAGGTGGAAGAACGTCCGGAAACGGATTCCAGCCGTTGGGGTTATATTCTTTAACTGCAGCGATTTCTGTTTTAGAAATCGTAGTAGAACTATGATCTAACTCGAAACAAATGTATGACGTTGTATTCGTCATTTGCCTGTTGACCTGATCTTCTACGTATTCCCGTCCATAAAGTACTCCTAATGCGTTTTCAAGTGCCTTATTTTTGAATCGATACTTATTCGTCATTCGTTAGTCTCCTTCTTCCGGTTCGCTGTCGTCGTCATCCCAAGGTTTACGTTCGTATTTCGGGTCGTAAGGCTGAGGCAATTCGCGAAACGCTATAACGTCGTTTTTCATGAACCATTGACCGTTTTCAAATCCCGCCAATTGGATGAATATAGCCGTATCGCCGTTATCTATTTTCATTTGCCGCGTTACTAAGTATCTTCCGTCTGCTGGCGGTTTTACCTCTGGGTATGGGTTCCATTCAGTAGGCGAGTACTCGCGCACATATTTGAATAACGACTTACTAACCTTGAGAATAACGGATGCATTAGGATTTCTGTTGTCAAATAACTGTACCCAGTCGATTGAATCATTGCTTTGCATTACGTAAGCATTATGAATTTCGGTTTCCTTCATAAATGCCTTAGCAACCATACTTATCTTTTCATCGTCAATTTTCCACATCGTTTTTCTCCTTGCTTTTAAGTTGAAGGTCTACACCTTTCGTAATCAACCTCCATGCCTCGAGGCTTATTCCAATTTCAGCTACTTTTCTTTCAGGAATCGTTCTAAAAATTAAAGTCACATACCCATCATCTGCTTTCAGCTTAATGCCGTTTATAGCTGTATCCCTTGTTATGTTTTCGCCATTGAGATCAAATTCTCTGACGTATCCGAAGAATGACGTTTTAATAGGCATTATTTGTGCTCCTTGAGTTGCATAAGCGGCGCCGGTAACGTATCGCCACCTAAGTAAGTAGGTAACTTTCCATCCCAGCGCGAAATCGCTTCCAGCATTAAAACCTGCGGATTGTCGCGTAACGCTTTAGCACGAATAGCGATAGATTCAGCTTCGGCCTTAGCTTTAGTAAGTTGCGCGTCGGCCTCACCTTGAGCGGCTACACGTGCTTTTTCTGCTTCAGCTTTAGACTGAGCTACTTCGTTTTCTCGAAGCATTGCGCGCTGTGTAGCTTCGATTTTTGCGTTAATCGATTCACGTACTTGAGGCGGATATTCGATATCTGACGCCCACGAAACTCTAATAATATGAATACCGACATCCTCCAACTGGTGACGAAGTTCGTCGGTTACGTGCTCAAGTAGCTTAGATTTACCGTTTGCGGTCAGCTCGTTAACGTCCATCAAACTAGCGTATTTAATCAGCGCGTCGGATACGTTCTGTCGCAGGTTTACGTCCGTGATTTCCTCGACGCCTTTGCGGTAAGTCTGAAAAACTTTCGTAGCCATAGACGGCTTAACTTGGTACTCAACGCCTATACGTGCATTGACCGCCATGGCGTCCGAAGTCTGAAACGTAAACGGTACTTTGTACGTATGGAGCTGATTAAACGTAGGGAATAGATAAGCCTGCTCATTCCATGTAAGCAGATAGCGGCCTACTCCTAATTCCTCCTGCTGAACGCCTTTATCTGAGCCGTAGAGATTTACTTTTACTCCGACGTAACCAGCGGGGACGGTTTGCAGATTACATAACGCGTAAACGCCACCGATAACGATGGCTGCCGATACTCCGGTAATCGCGGCGATTGTAGACAATTTCATTTTTGATTCTCCTTTTCTAGGATTTTTAAAACGATTGAATAAACGAGGTACGTCAAAAGCATGAATAAACCGATTAAGAAACATCCGATTAAAAACGTCGGCAAATCGGACGAAACTATTAACGGTAAAAACGAAACGCTAAAGACAATTAAAGCTACGCATATACATACGATTTTCATTATTTATCTTTTCCGTAAACGTCAATTTTGAATTTCATTAAAACAACAGTAATTTCTAAATCATCGCTAACGCCAAATAACTCCAATGGTGAAGAAGAATTATCATCCGGTGGATAAAACGTGAAATTAAGTTCAAAGGCCTTCGACATATCCTCAACGAGTTTTACGTACTCTGAACTAAACCAGCAAAAACGGCTATTTTCGTATGGTATTTGTTTAGTTGGCATGACTTTACGAAAATCAGGATATTTCCCTTTGATTGGCTCGTATGATAAAACTACATCATCGATACAAATCTCTGAGTTTGTAATTTTTACCTTGCCTTTTTTAGGACTAATTTTTATTAAATTGGAGATTGTTTCTCTTGGGATAATGACCTCTCCGACTCCATCTAAGAAATCAACGTTTTCGATTAAAACAAGAACATGACCGTTTGTTGCGACAATTTCTTTTTTATCGAAGTTTACGTATAGACCATTTAGGAAATATCTAACATTACATTTTGGTATTGCGTTAAGAATTGATTTAAGTTGTTCTTTATTTATAGGTGTCATTTTTTCTCCATTAAAAAAGCCCATCAAATGGGCTCCTTTTCTTTAAGTTCGTTGTAAGCGTCTTGCATATATGCAAGCAATTCTCGGTATTCTTCTCGCCAGTAGGTTTCTTTCTTGTTGAGCCTGATCCGTGCTTTTAAGTCTTGAATCAAGCTGTTAATAAAATTCAGAATGTAGTTGTGCAAATCTTCCGGAACGTAAACAAAAGAATCCTCCTGTTTTTCGTTCCCGTGATAGTCCACAGTTTCACCCATCCAGTTCTCAAGGAAACGCAAAATACCCTGACCAACGAGGAATGCTTGAGGCGCTGTGATCTCTGGGCTGTCGATGTAGTCCGAAAACGCAGAATGCAGATTGTTCAAATCTTGCTTGGTGTACAGGAAATCACTCATTCCTTTCCTCCTTTAAGTATTTATTGATCTCACGCCTTATCTGCTTGAAAAATTGTCTGTCTGAGCTAAACAATCTGAATCGGCAGTAATCCCGGATGACGTGTAAAACATCAATATCAATAGACACATCGAACCCTTCATCGAAGCACCAAAAGCTGTGGTTGTCGATCCTCTTTTTTATCAACTGCCCATAAGGTGTTGTATCTATCAAAAGAATTCGCGTTCTGGGTGTATGAAGTACAAGCTCAATGTTCATCGTTACTCCATAAAAAAGCCTCCGAGTTTTGAATTCGGAGGCGTGTTGTTTTTGGAAAATCATTATTCCAGCGGAATTTTTTGTCCGTTGATTATTAGCCGGATATCTGAATCTGCATCATCAATGATCACAATATCGTCATCATCGTTATATTTTGATTCATAGCTCAAGTCGATGACTTTTCTAATCGCAGGATCCAGAGAACAACCACCATATCCTTCACTCTCTGAAACGCGTGACAAATCCGCAATCTGAATCAGCAGATTCGTTGAATCGTTGGATTTAATTGTCAGGGGCATGATTTTTCCTTCTTACTAGCGGGTTTGTCATCTTTTTTCGCTCCTATTATTAAGTGGCTTAATAAGCTTATCGGCCGCTTGCATTGATCTCGAGACACCTAATTCAATCATTTTCCTTATATACCTGTCTGCTAGATAGCGCCTATTTAAATAAACTCGTATAAATCTTTTTGCTTCTTTTAATGAGTTAAATGTTTCTTCTGAATAATTAAAGAAGGGATTAATGAAAGTCAAATACCATTTATTTTTATTGACTTTTTTTAAAACCGAGACAATTATGTTTTTGTAATAAACGAAATAAATGCTGTGATAACCTTTGAATCGAATTGTCTGCATTATCCGCACCATCCTCGAAGTTTTTTTGAAATCTCGCGTTTAGCGATAGTCAGTCTTTCGTAGTGATAAGGCAGTGGAAAAGACGCACTTAAAAACGCTTCAAGTTCCTCATCTAATAAGATCGATTTCCGCGTAAAAGTCCAGCCCTCCGACGTTTTAAAAAGCATTCCTACCGGCTCATAATTCAATTTGACGATGTAGCATTCGTGAGCGTTCCAAACGTAACTAACACGCATAGCACATCTCCCACGTTTCCACAGCTTCTCGAACGAGCTCTTTGATTCTGTCGATGTCGCGTCGACAAGTAAAACCGTAGTCGTCTAGCCAGTTACAGATGAAATCGTCGAGCATTTCGTCATCAAACGATTTTCCGTTCCATTCAGCAACGTACGTCCAGCCTTTGTTAGGCAAAAATTTCAGAGTACCGATTCTTTTGTCGTTACGCATAACGATGTAATAACCGTTAATAACGTACAAAAAATTTACATTTACTTTCATGCAAAAAGAGCGCCCGTTATTAGCGAGCGCTCGTTAAATCGTTAGAACGGGATGTCGTCCGGAGAGAAATCGCCAGCAGGCGCCGCTGGAGGAACTTGCGCCGGCGCCGACGCGTAACCGCCTCTAGGCGCTGGTGCGCTTTCGAACCCGTTAGACGATTGAGCAACTAGTTTTTTAAGAGGCTTGTCCTTCAGGTTCTTGAGCCTAGCGTCTACTGCTTTCGCTTCAGCTTGATCTAAGATTTCGGCGGCGTTCTGACGTGTGCGAGGGTCAAACGGTGTAAGAAGGTTCAAACGAATCATCGTTTTAATTTCGCCTTTTTCATCGTATTCTTCAGGGCCAGCTTGAATAAGTAATCCAATAGGCTTGTTCATAAGATCAACAAAGAAATAGCCAAGTTGTTCGTTACCCTGCCTATCTTTGAATCGACGTTGCTCTGCTTTAAGACTTCGAAGGCGGCAAACTGTCATAAGGCTGTCGACAATAGCTCGATTAAATGTTTCTTCGCCTTTTTTATTGAAAAGGCACATTTGAATATGAGCGCGTTCGCCTTCGTTCGACTCAAAATCGATACCAAGCATTTCTGAACCGCTTTGCGATTCATAAAGGCGTGCAGCAGTAATCATTCCAACGTAGGCGCCGGAAGTAGTGATAAAACTGGCGCCCCCAACTGTGCGGGCGGCCTTAACGTTGAGTGTCATTTCAGTATGTAGCATTTTCTACCATCCTGTTGTTAGTAAGTGAAGTGTGAGAGGGGGACGATTCGAGGCCGTAGAATTCGCAAATAGTTCGGTCTACAGCCGCGAGGTCGTTATCTATGAGTTGTTCGTTAAACATCCCCATAGGGCTTTTAACGGTGTCTGAGCCGTTATTTTGCGTAGAGAAAAGATAGTTACCGTTCTCTACATGTGTACGTAAAACCGTCGTAAACATGCCTTCAACGACGATCTTATCGTCCAGCAGTTTGCCTAGAGTCTTAATACGAACGCGGCCAAATTCGTCAGTCTGCGTATGCGCTAAAACGTAAACGCGTTTATTCTCAGCCAGCTCAGAGGCCGTCTTAGCAACGTCGAAACCTACGCCGCCGATGTCCGTAAATTTGTCGAACGATTTTTCGTTACGTCTCGCCATAAACTGGTTAGCGAGAATGTACTGCCAATCGTCAACGATGATGATGTCGGCGTGGGTACGTCGCATCGCGGTCAAAATGTACGACGGGTTAGACGTTACGTATACGTTCCCGTTCGGATTTTCAGGCGTTTTTTCTTTCCAGCCGTTGTTACGAAACGGCAGGGGTTTACGAAGCGGCTGAATCAAAAGACATTTAGCCGGATCGAAGTTTCTAAGCGAGCACGTTTTACCGCTGCCGCTTTCTCCAAGCACTAGACAAGCATAGCTCATAAGGTTTATCCCTTTTATTAACGGAATTCAGATGTTTTCATTAAAAACGCCTCAGTCGTTACAGCGATTGAGGCGTTTATTTCATTAAAAAGGCGATTAGCTCAGGCATACAGAACGCTAAAACTATCGCGCCGAAGAAACATACGGCGCCGGCGAAGTCTTTAACGTTTTCGACGCTTACGTTATTAACGAGCTGGCGAACTAATCGAACGAGACACGTAAGAAGAAGCACCCATGCCGCAGTCATGACCGCCAACTGAGCGCCATTCATACCCTTCAAAAACATGATGTTTCTCCATGAAAAAAAGCCCCGCAGAGGGGCTCTAAATATTTATCTATGTAAAAAAGTCCACAATCTGAATTAAGAGTTGAGACTGATGATTTTCATGATCACCCTGTCAATCTCGTTTCGCTTAGATCGAAGAAAGAAAATGGTTGCTCTGAGTTGTTCAACATCTGTTTTGTTGTTCATGTATTTTTGAGCAATATTTAAGAGGGCAATCATCTCTCTGATTTGTTCCTCAATGACGAAAGCTATCCTTTTAGCATCTGACAGACCTATGATTTCACTAAAGTCGTCATCTTTAATCTTTATCATTTGGCGTTCCCTATAAAAAAGACCACATAAAAAAGCCCCCGTCGCCGTAAAAAAAATGGAACTAACATTAGTTAGGAAAACGACGCGGAGGCTTATTTATGTGAACTATTAGTAAATTCCTAATAGTTCGGAAACTTGATTAAGGCAAACGTTCGCCAACTTCATAGCAATCAAGGAAGTTTTCTAAATAATCAGTCGCTTCTTCCTTTGTTTGAAAAGTTCTCGAATAGCTATTGCAATAAAGAGAATCCTGTAAGCCTTTGGACTTATGCGTAGGTCTAAACGCTGAAAACATCCATTTTTTACGATCAACTTTCAAAAGATCGCAAATGTATTCACCTCTGTAAAAAACTCTAAATTCGTTTTTAAAAGACGTGTACTCAGTAACTTTTTTACGTTCATACGTGGCTAACATGTTTTTTCTCCAACTAAAAAACACAGGGTTAAAAAACAGAAGCGCGCCGAAGTACGCTAACGAGAAATCCTCCGAAACACGTTAGCCGACGCGCTTGTGTTTATGAACTGTCTTTGTTTGAACGGCCTCTACTACGATCGTTTGCTTACTTTGTCAGCGCTCTTATTACTTCTCTGAGCCTGTACAGGGAGCTGCTCTCTATGCTCTCGCACACATACGCACTTGGAATTTCTCTAGCCTCGTAGCCCCTCTCGGTGGCGGACTCTAACCTGTGTCGGTTCGACATTCTCTCTGCCGCTGGATTTCTTTCGATTTCCATACTTAGGCGCAATTCACTTGCCGCCTTGTAGCTCCATGCGTTTTCGTTTTACTCACGTTTAGGAGCTTGTGCCTTACCTGACAATCATCGGTAAGACTTGTTAAAGAACGTTTGATTGTTAAATATCGGTTTACCTAAGTAAAGTTCCGATGCGCAAATATTAACCTAGGTAAAATAAAAAGTAAAGTGATTTGCAGGAAAATTTTTACTTGAATGTTAATTTAGGTAAAAAAAGACCGCCCGAAGGCGGTCTGAGGAAACCTAAGAAAACTATTTATTAAACTCAGCGGCGCTTACCACGTTTAACGGAAAACACGGCTCATAAACTTTAAACGGCTTATTCGTGTCGCATAGGGCTTTGCTATACGTGTATTTTTCTTCTTCATAGATAGGCTTAAGAGTAATAGGAAAACCGTTTTTCATGGCCTCTAAGTGGTCTCCTTCGGATCGTACTCTTTCGGCTAACGTATCCATTAACATCCCTAAGATGTGATGTCTTTGTTCTAATGTAGCACCGGAGCAAGTAACGTCTACTTTGTTATTTGACATTAAAACAGTAGGCTCGCCCATAGACGATAGCTTTTGTCTCCAGTAATCCCACTCATTCCAACGCCACTCATACGGATCAACGATACTTTGTATTTCTTTTTTGTCATCCTTATTAAGATAAAGAGAATCCTTTAACTTCTTTACTAAGACTTTTTCCATGTTTTCTCTTACGTCTACTGGCAAGCCGGACACATAGGAAAGAGTGTTATCAACAACGGCCTTAACGTAATTATTTTTATTCGTTTTTGTAGGAGCTTCTGCCGTTATTGATTGAACTACTTGAGTATCACTATTCTGTTTTCGATTTGCGCGAACGTAACGAAATATAACTATTGTCATTACAGCTAAAAACATCGCGATTAACAGTGTCGAAACGTCTGAATTTTCCGTCCCATTTATCGCGAATAAAGCAAATGAATAAACAAAGAAAAGGAAAATAAACCAACAAACTAATACCGCTGCTTTTAAGATGTAATAAAACAATCGCTTCATAATCCCTCCTAAATATCAACGACCTTAAGACTTTTGATAACGCGGCCTAAGACTCGTATTTCTATGTCTGAATCTAGGCTTACTTCGATGTCTTTATATGCTTTATTTGTAGAAAGTAAGGCGATTTTCTTTCCGATCAATTTCTGCACACGCTTGATATACGCTTCTCCGTCAACAACTAATAAGTAGATTCCGTCGCGTAATGTTTCCCTGTCTGTTACGTCAATAAAAACCGCGTCTCCGTCACGAATTTCCGGCTCCATTGAGTCACCTAGGGCGGTGATTATTTTGATGTCTCGCGGGTTGTAAAACGAGAAGTTTTTAGTAAACCAAGCTGGTGTTACTTGAAGCGTTTTGATTTCCGGAAAATCCTCAAAGTTCATAACGCCTAAGCCGCATGAACCGAAGTAGTCAACTTGCTGGATAGAAACCATATTTGAAGAAGTCGGCTGAGTCTTATCGTCCATCGTGCCGATGCCTTTCATTAACCACTCAGGCGTTATTTCAAGATATGTACAAACGTCGAAAACATCATCGAATTTTGGTTTAGACACAGCACCGTCAAGCCATTTTTTGATACCGGCGGGTGTAATTCCTGTGGCGCGTGAAATATCAGTTTGCGATTTGTCCCTAGCTAACATCGCTTCTTTTAAGCGCTCATTCCACTGTTTCGTAGAGTCATTGTCATACATAACATTCTCCTTATCTTTGAGAATAAATTTAACTTAGGTTAAATCAAATTTGTTTTACTTAGGTAAAAATTTAGGTTAATATAATGGCGTATATTTTTAACCTAAGTAAAGAAATGAAAAGGATTGAACAACAGGTTTTTGACGAACTAATGAAAGAGTTCAAGAAGAAAACCGTCATAGCTTCAACGTTCGGATTAAGTCCGTCAGCTATTACAAAGTGGTCGAAACAAGGAGTGCCGAAAGTGCGCATCCCATATTTTCGCCTCGCTTTCCCGCATTTCAAGGCTTGGAAAAACCTTCATTAGGAGGCGTTATGAGCTACCAGCTTTCTTTTAAAGCATCGAAATGCACGCTAGGCAGTTCGAGCGCTAAATCAGTGCTCAGGTGCTTATGCGATTACGCAGATGACGACGGTACAAACTGCCGCCCTTCGACCGATACGATTTCACTGGAAACAGAGTTCGATAGGCGAACAGTTTTTAAAGCGATTGCCTTTTTGTCATCTAACGACTGGATTCGTGTCTACAAAAATGGACGCGGCTCGAGGAATTTTTACGCTCTTAACGTTCAAAAAATAACGAACGCTTTCGAGCAATTAAGGATATTAAAAGAAGGTTTTTACGCTGAAAGTAGTAGCAATTTTGTAACTAGTGACAAAAACGATACTAGTATCAAAAATGCTACTAGTTGTGGTATCAAAAACGACACCACTAGTAGTTACATAAATGATACCAGTAACAAATTTGATACTAGTGACAAAAACGATACTGATGTAGGTACATTTTTGCGTTCTCATAGTGACAAAAATGATACTCAACTCAGTCAATACTCAGTCAATACTCAGTCAGATATATATACAAGCAAGAAAAACGCTTCGTTTAAAAACTCTGAATCGGTAGAGGATGAACTACCACTCGTCGAGGTGTCTGAGGTCGTAGAAACCGCACCTACTTCTTCTAAACCAAAAGCAGAAAAAAAGCCTCGGTCTACTGATAAGGCTACTAAATCGAAAGACGACGTAATTAAGCCTGATGACGTTAGAGAAGCTCTATGGAATGACTTTTCTAAACAATTAAACGCGAGAGGAAAGCCGATTACTTACAGCTTTATCGGACTTCTTAGAAAACAAGCAAAAAACGCCGGATGGACGTTAGAAGAAATTATCGAAGAAATTGTTCTTCGCGGTAGTACATACGTAAAAGCCGAATGGCTTACGCCGAAAGATCGTACTGCCGTATGGGTTAAAGCTGAGGATTACTTACCTGAGTTGCCGCCAGTCGAATACGCTACGACAGCTCGCGACAGATTCGATCAAATCATGGCGAAGTCTACGTATGCGTATGACATTAAAGACCTTTCGCAGCTCGAGAGAGTTGTGAAGAAGGGGGACAAATGATGTTTAGCGCTGCCGCGATGGTACGAAACGAAAAAGGACAAACGTTTTACGAATATCCCGATGCGTTCACAACTTCACAGCTCGTATTTTTTCCTGTACTTACTGAGGACGAATTACGGCTCTATCAAGCTGATGCGATAGTGCGTGAAGGTATCGAAGAATTGCCTGAACGTCGTCCACACGTGCCTACTGTACTTTTTTCTTTTTCCGATGACCCCATGAAGATCAAGGCGCATTTTATTGAAGGAAAAAATGTGCTTATTGACTTTATCGACGTTGACGATACGCCTCAGCTTCGCGAAACGTTGACACGCTGGATGCGTGCAATACCCGTCCTAAGGCCGAAAAGTGTAGTCGTTACGGTCATGTTTAAAAACAGAGAACTAATAGCTTGGAAATATGATGATGACATCAAAAAATACAACCGATTCGCCTGAGTTTTGGGCAGACCCGCTCGGCGGTCAACAAATAACAACGTCACTCGCCGAATACTCTGAGCTGGCTAATCGTCCCGAGGAATTTTTCGTTACGAAAGACATTCGCGAATTTCGTAATGATTTTCAAGTCTATCTTGACGAAAAAAAGCATCACGTCGCTAAGTACGTACTGCCGTTTAAACAAACAGGTTTAGACGGCAAAGAAAAGCCTATCGACTTTGAGTTTCGTCCAGGCGAGCTTACGTTACTCGCAGGCGAAAACGGTAGCGGTAAATCGCTTCTTCTTGGTCAAATTGGCTTGCATTTACTCGCGGCTGGAGCGTCGCTTTACATCGCTTCTTTCGAGATGGCGCCGGTTAGAACTATCGAGCGAATGCTTACGCAAGTCGTTTGCTCACGTGAAAAACGAATTATCGAAGAATCGGATATCGAAATGTTTTTCAATGAGTACGCCGCACGCCTACACATTTGCGATTTACAACGAAAAGTTGAGCCGGATGAACTCATTCGGCTGCTCGAAGCGGCGGTTAAATACTATCGCTCAGACGTTTTATTCGTTGACTCGTTGATGATGTGCGTTAAGAACGATATGGACAAGGAGGAAACAGATTATGCGATGGCGCGACTCGTAGAGTTTGCTCGCGTGAATAACGTTCATATCGTAGTCGTAGCCCATTGCCGTAAACGTCTCGAATCAAGCTCAAAAATGTACAACGTTTTCGACGCCGCGTCGAAGGACAGCATTAAGGGGTCGTCAAACATTACGAATATCGCTTTTAACATTTTCGTACTTGCCCGCGACTACTCAAAAATTCAAAAACGTGCAGAAGGCAAAGACATCGACGATAGCAAGCCGGATTGCGTTCTAAACCTGTGCAAACAGCGTAACGGCGCATTCGAAGGTTACATCAAATTATGGCGCGATAACGCTTCGCTCAATTTCTGCACGTCGATGTTACGTATCCCCGTTCGTCCAGCGTTCACAAAAGAAACCCCGGCGCCGGATGAAGAAAAAGTAATCGAACCGTATTTCTAAGGAGAAAGCATGACATTCGAATCTTACGTACTTCTAGCGATTTTCGTTGCTCCGGTCGTGTTAGTTAACGCGTACGTACTAATACGCCTAGTAGTCGTGATGATGTCTGAATAGGGGTGAGTAATGTTTCGATGGTTTTATAAATTCTTTTTTATGCTGGGTATGTACGGTGGCTTGATTTCGTTCTGTGAAACGTTAGACATCGCAACAAATCGAACGCCTAAAACGTTTGACGAATGGGATATGTACTTAGCAATCGGAGTCGCATTTTCATCTGCGTTTTTCAACTGGAGGCGGTTTTTATGACTGGCGGTTGCTGTCTCTATTGCGCTCATGCCGCTTCGTATTGGATTGACGGTGCCGGTAATAAACGCGTCCCGCCTGTTAAATCGTTCGGAGATATGAATATCTATTGTTTACACGAATCTCGCGCCCCGGGAGAGTGCTATCCGATTAGTTTCGCACGCTGTACACGTTTCAAACGTGCGCAAGACGACCAAATTCAACGCAGACGCGCTTTTTATTCGCAGTTTGATCGTTGGCACACTCACGCGCAAATGATCGCACAGCGACGCTAAAAACCGCATTACCGAGGAGATTAAAAACATGAGTTTCGAAAACGATCGCGACGTTAAAAGTATGGATTTATCAGACTACGGCTTTGAAGTCGTACGCCTAGCGTCATTGAATAAAACACCTAGAGAAATTGAGGAAATTTTAGGGCTGGAGCATTACTCGATTCATAAGAAGTTTCACGCGTATCTGATGATGGGTTATCAGCAGTATTTCGAGACTCACGAATGGAACGCAAACCTTACAGAAGAACGCCGTGCCTTAATTTGGCGCGTTTTCGGTCGTTTATACAAAGTAATCAGGAAGAAGAATGAACAAGTATTTGCAAGCTAAGGGCCGTTTACGAGCTGGCGAAATGAATAAGACCGAAACCGCGTTTGCAGCCATGCTCGAAACTCGTAAGCGAGGCGGCGAAATCGTCGATTATTGGTTTGAAGCGGTCTCGTTCAAAATCGCCGATAACCAGTGCCGCTATACGCCTGATTTTCTCGTACTGCTTAATGACATGAGCCTCGTTGTTTTCGAGGTTAAGGGCTCGTTCCGAATCATCGCAGACGACGCAAAAGTTAAATGTAAAGTATTCAGCTCTAAATATCCGCTACAGCTCTACATAGTTGCGCCTAGACCTAAAAAAGCTGGCGCCGGCTGGGAATGTCTCAGCTACACAGACGAAAAACCGCCTATCAATCTCAACTAAAAACAATCAGGAGGGTTAATGGACGATAAAGAAAAACAGTTAATCGCAGATTTACGACCGCGCCTAGATAACTGGCGCCGTGCGTATCGCGATAAGATCATTAAAAATATTTCGATTACGTACGCAGTTCAAAAAGCGCTAGCGTTGACGCGTGATAAAACGGATTTTTCCGAGGATTACACGGGGCCGGAGGATAGATCAGACGATTACGGAATCGAGGTAGATCAGAAAGACGCAGACTTACTAAACACTGTATGGCAATACATGAGCACGCCGGATACCGAAATGCTCACTATCGGCACGCACGGGCTAAACGTGCGTACAGCTAAGCTAATCGTCTTGCTCTACGTATTCGGCTCGGGAAACTCTCTCAACCGTGCCGGACGTAAAATTTGGCGCATAAAACAGCGTGAATTAGATCATTGGACGACTGACGCACTTACATTCTTCGCCATGCGTATTCGTGTTTACACTATCTATTGCACAAATAAAAAATAACGTGTAGTGTCGTACGTGACAATTTAAAGCCTGTGTTAATCAGGCGGCCGACTTGCCTTAATTAGAGACGTTTCCTTGCGGAGGCGGCGCCGTGCTCGAAAGAGAACGGCAAAGAAGGCGATTCAGCTTAAAAGAATTCGCCCGCTCGCTTTTATGAGTAACTCCAACTTCTCATGATTTCGCGAGCGGTTTTTCGTTTCACGGTAACCAATATACAAACACTGTCATAGAGCCATAATGGGGAGTCCTAATCATTAACCGTAAACGAAAGCCGTCCTACCTTGTATATGTAGAACGGCACCTCTTAAGCCTCTCGGCGGGCGTCGTTCACCGAGCCAAACAAAAGTAAAACCCCGTCAGTTGCGAGCTGTACGGGGTTTTTTAATGTCAACCTAGAACCAGTAGGTCGATATGAAAATTATAGCAACCGTAGGAAAACACATGTACCAATTAATGACTAGAGATCATCTGCCGAAACGAGCCGTCGTTTTTGGCTGGCTCGTCAACTTCATTATTTTTGCGCTGGCGGTTTTCCTTCTTTGTAAGTCTGTAAGCCTGTTTTTGAAGTAAATCACTTATAAGGATTCAGCTCAAGGCTGAGATAGTATCCGAGCGCTTTAAATGCCTCGTAATACATATCGAAGCTAACAGGGCCGCTTCCATCGACAAGGCGTTGTGCCTGCTGTCTAGACATATCGAGAAGGCGTGCAAGTTCAGATGTGCTCATGTGTCTTTCTCTGAGCAGATTCCATAAACGAATACGCGCCTCGAGTTTCAGCGGCACAACTAAGATACCGTCGTGATCTTTAGGCGCAGACGGTTCGGGAATTGGCTTCCGCTGCTTGCGGAATGTTTCTTCGATAAAGTTTTCGACCTTATCGGAAAGAATATCTAAAGCTCGCTCAAGCGAATCAGCTTCGCAAGTTAAGCCAAGATCACGAACGCTAAAAACGTTGTGTTTGATTTCAGAAACTGGATAAAACATTTAAAATGCTCCTTTGGTGAGTATGTGGATTTCCCCCTCTTTCGAGGGGGACGGTAGTTAGTCTCTAACTAGCACGATTTTTATGAAGATCAGGTTAATTGTGATTTCCTTTACTTTCCACTTAACCTTGATTTCACGAATCAATCGGTTTCTTAAATCCACATTTCTCACCTCCTTTCATGTTTAACTACCATGTTTATAATTATACATAAAATGTATAATTTGTCAACCGTTTCAGGTTAAAAAGAGAAAAAATGGCCACTTCAACAAAAAACAAAGTCGGCCGTCCTTCTTCGTATACGCAGGAATTAGCCGATGAAATTATCGAGTTGATTCGTAACGGATACTCAGAGCGCGAAATTTGCAGAAAACGCGGCATGCCGTCGCTTAAAACGCTGTGGAATTGGAAAGATCAGCACCCTGAATTTTTACGACAGTCCGCGCGCGCGAGAGCTGACAGCGCGATGATTTTCGATGACCTTCGGATGAAAGAGGTTACGAAGTTAAAGCGTTTAGCTGAGAATCGTTTAGATTTAGGACTCGAATTGCCGCGCACATACATTGAAGCGAAGAAAATCATTATTCAAGAATTTGCGCGGTCAGCTGCATTAAGAGACGATTCAAAATTTGGCGACAGGAAACAAGTCGCGTTAACCGGCGCCGATGGTGGCGCTGTAAAGGTCGAAACTAAACAGGAATACGACTTATCGAAATTAAGCGTAAGTCAGCTAGAGGCGCTGGAGGCTATTTTGCATGATTCGGACACTTCCAAGCCTAGCGGAGATACGACTATGGAAAGCTCGTAAGTCTCTCGCTTACTTCACCACGTACACTAAGCCCGATTACTTGATGGGCTGGGTTCATCGTGAGATATGTGCAGAGCTTGATGATTTTTTACAAGCTGTAGCCGATAAGAAATCGCCGCGACTAATTATTACGATGCCGCCGCGTTCAGGTAAATCAGAGCTGGTTTCGCGTCGGTTTCCTGCGTACGCGTTAGGTCGAAATCCTGACTTGAGCATTATCGCTACCTCGTATTCCGCTGATTTATCTCAGCGTTTTAATCGCGATGTCCAGCGCGTGATAGATGATGAACCGTACTACGGTTTATTCCCGAATACGAAACTTAACGGGTCGAGAGTAAAGACAGACAGTAGAGGCGCCTACATTCGCACGTCTGATTTATTCGAGGTCGTAGGGCACGTTGGTTCATATCGTTCATGTGGTGTAGGCGGTGGCATTACGGGTCAAGGCGCAGACATTTTAATTATCGATGACCCGATTAAAGATCGTGCTGACGCTAACAGTTCAACGATTAGACAATCTATTTGGGATTGGTACACGTCTACAGCGTATACACGTTTATCGCCCGGTGGCGGCGTTATTGTCATGGCTACGCGCTGGCACGTTGACGACCTGATCGGACGATTGATTAACGCGATGAACGCAGACAGCGAAGCCGATCAGTTCAAAATCGTGAATTATCCGGCTATCGCAGAGCATGATGAATTACATCGTAAAACAGGCGAAGCGTTACATCCTGAGCGCTACAACCTCAAGCAACTAACGCAGATTAAAAATACGGTTGGTTCTCGTGATTGGAATGCGTTGTATCAGCAGCACCCGATTATCGAAGGCGGCGGTCTCATTCGTACCGAATGGTTTAAACGTTATCGCATACCGCCGAAACTGAGCTATCGAATTATTGCGTCCGATACTGCACTAAAAACACGTGAGTACAACGACTACAGCGTTTTCGGCATAGCAGGCTTAGGTGAAGATGGAAATCTTTACATCCTCGATATTCTGCGCGGTAAGTGGGAATCGCCGGACTTACTCAAACGAGCGTCAGACTTTTGGAATAAACACGTAACGTTAGATAGCTCAAAGATACGAGGTTTTTACATCGAGGATAAAGCTAGCGGTACGGGACTCGTTCAAACGTTACAGCGAAGCCGTGATCCGGTTATTCCCGTCTTACCAGTTGAACGAACGATAGACAAGTTAACGCGTTATCAAGACGTTTTACCGTTTATCGAATCAGGTCGCGTATATATCCCTGAGTCCGCTCCGTGGGTTAACGATTTCTTGCGCGAATGCGAGGAAATTCAACCGGACATGAAACATCGACATGATGACCAAGTCGACGTACTCGCAGACCTCATAAATCTGACGTTGCAGAAAAACTCTAATTTCTCATGGCAAAGAATCTTCAATTAAAAAATGCTGGACGTACGAAACACGACAGCGCGACCGCATACGTAAGTTCCGTATGCACAGGCGAGCTAATTACGAACGTCGCAAACGAAATAAGTTTTTCGTTACCGGACGAACTGAAAGGCCGTTTATTTTCGTCGAACTGGGTTGCTCGTCGGATGGCTGAGTCAATCGCCAGCGACATGACATCTAAAGGCGTTAACTGGCGCCTTGACGCGGATACGTCTGCGTTCTTAGAGAAAGAGTTCCGTCGCTTAAACATATGGCGGCTATTGACTGACGCCATTACGTACGCACGTGTATATGGCGGTTCGCTCGTAATGATTGACATGGGCGACGGGGCGCCGGAAGGCGTTTTAAACCCTAACGGTACGTTACTCGGTTTCCGCGTATTCGATAAAACGGAAATCACGCCTAGTACGACCGTAAAAACGTATGGCGCTGAAGCTGGGTTACCTGTTAAATACAGCATTCAGCCTGCCTACGGTACGCTAAGCACGTTCGACGCTGACGCTAGTCGCGTTATTCGTTTTGATGGCATACGTTCAACACATCGTAAGCTCAACGTAAATCAAGGTTGGGGTGAGTCCGTTTATGACGTAGCTAACTCAGCCGTTAACGCATACGGAGCCTCGTTAGATAGCTGTCTCGAATTGCTCAAGCGCTGCTACATCAGATACTTAGGTATCGAAAACTTTTGGCAGGGCTTGCAGGACGACGAACGCGCCTCCTTCATGGGCCGTGCTGTAAAAATGATTAACGACGTTCAAAATAACTCGTCGTTAACCGTTTCTGACAACAAAGATACGTTTCAGTCTCAGAGTTACTCGTTCGGCGGCATTCGTGACGTACTGATTACGTTCTCAGAACAAATCGCCGGCGCCGCAGAAATACCGCTCGTTAAATTATTCGGCATGTCGCCAGCAGGTTTTTCGACCGGAGACGCTGATCTAGCGAATTACTACGATACGGTCTCACGCCTGCAAGAAGATAAGCTACGCGAACCGATTAGCCGTATCGCGTCGCTAATCCTCACCAGCTCAGGCCGCGAAGTCTCGGAGATTGATTTCGATTTCGTACCGCTTAAGCAAGAAACTACGAGCGAACGTATTACTAACGCTCAGAACGCTGTTAATACGATTCTCAGCGTACAAGCAGCAGGGCTAATTTCAGATAAGCGAGCACTCGAAGAAATCGCCGCGTTATCCGAAAAGACGGGTATTTTCTCAACGGTTACGCCGCAAGACATTGAGGCGCTTAATGAAGTAGAGCCGCCGCCGATTCCTAACGAAGAAGGGCAATACGTTAACGCTGGCCTGCCTAACATCGGTACCGTCGTAGACCCTAACGAAAAGCCTAATTTCGGAGCGTTTAACTTAAATTAAATGGCAACGTTTAACCACGAAAAAACGTATCGAGCGCGAGTGTGGCGTTATTACCGTCAAGTCGCTCGTAACATTCAGGCGATTATCAATATGAACCTGAACGCAGACGGGACGATTAAAGACTTCGGAATTCTGCAAGTACAGCTCGATAATTACGCGAATGCGTTACCGGCGCCTACTGCGTCGCTTTGGTCAAAGATCATTAGTAACAATGCGGTTTTACTTGCGCGTGACTTTAAGAAAGTCTCAGGCCTACGCATTGATACACAGTCGCCGCAGATGATTGCGCTCGTTAACAAGCTTGTACAGGAAAAAGTAGACCTCATTAAAACGCTACCCGGCAATGCCGCGTTAGAAGCTCAGAAGCTTAGTTCTCAGATAGCTTTAGAGACTGGCGCACGTCACGAAACGCTAGTCGCGAAAATCCAAGGCATGACGCCCGGATATCCTGAGTACGCGGCACGACGTATCGCACGTACTGAGGTAGCGCGTACGCAGTCAACGCTCGTACAGGCTCAGGCGCAGTCCGTCGGAATCGATCAGTACGTATGGCATACCGTTGAGGATGAATCCGTACGCGCTTCTCATCAGGCGATGGACGGTAAAGTTTGCTCGTTCTCAAATCCGCCTGAAGTTGAACCCGGTAAATACTATAACCCCGGGGGTACTTACAACTGTAGGTGTTTTGCTGTACCCCTCCTGCCTAATAACGCTTAGGAGTCTAAATGTATGACTTGAGCTATCCAATTTCACCGAATAAAGCCCTCACGAAAGAGGGTTTTTTAATTTGTCGTAATGCCGTCATCGCGTCGATTGGCGCACGTGAATACGCTCTCTCTGAAACCAACGAGGTTAAGCCGAATGCCGAAGGGAAAGTGTTCATTATGCGTCCTAGCGATGTGCTGTTCTCAGACGACACTATCAACTCATTAGAAGGAAAGCCTGTAACTCTCGGACATCCGCCAGTCGATAGCGTAACAGGTGACAACTGGAAACAGTACGCAGTTGGCAGTATTTCGCACGTTCGTAAAGGCGAAGGACAGACAGCAGGGTGTCTCGTAGCTGATCTAATGATTTTTGAACCTAAGGCGATAGAGGCCGTTTTTAACGGTGTCGCTAAGGAGTTGTCATGCGGCTTTAAATCGAATGTTATCGATCAAGGCGGCGGAATCGGCATCGAAACAAACTTCATAGGTAATCACGTTGCTTTAGTACCTCAAGGAAAAGGCGGAGCGACGTGCTCTCTAAAAGATTCTGTAATTACTAAAGAGGATACAGACATGGCATTTTTCAAGAAAGACGCAGCACCTGCTGACGTTAACGCTCAGATTCTCCAACAGCTCCAAGCCATGAGCGAACGATTAGCCGCGCTCGAAAAATCTGCGCAAGTTCAATCTCCGGCGCCGGCTACTAACGCTGATGAAGCTAAACAACCTGAGACAAACGAAGCTCAGACTCAGACGCCAGCACCGGAAAACAAAGCCGCAGAAAATCCGGCGCCGGCTACCGAAGAAAAGAAAGCTGACGATGACGATATGAACGTCGCTCCTAATCCGCTCGCTGGCATTGACCCTGCTGTACTCGGAGCCGCAATTCTTCAAGCGTTGACCGACGCTAAAGCAGACAAGAAAGCCGACGAAAAAGCTGATGAATGCAAGAAAGAAGAAGCGAAGAAAGACGCTAAGCCCGAAACCAAGTTAGACGCCGCGATGATTCGCGACGCCGCAGATATTGCCCCTTCGTTAGCGCCTACGACGCCTAATCTGCCGTATGCCGCAATTCTTGAGTTTGCGAAATCTCAGCAGGGTAAATCTTTTGTCGACTCTTTCGGCGACTTGTTTAAATGTGATCATGCGATGGTTTTACGTGCCTGCGCAAATTTCAAGCGCTCTATGACTCAGGCGACGCTTGCAACAGTTAAACACGATGAAGCGCCGAAGAAAGCGAAGTCTTTTGTCGAGCAAAGCGCGGAACTTTGGAATAAAGCGAAATAACTTATCGGAGATAAAAATGCAGACTGGATACATTGAACAAAACATGATCGCGGGTTTCGTAACTCGCGGTGGAGCGGACATTAAGTCCATTACGGCAACCGCCGCTATCGGCGCCGGCTTGCCTGTCAAACAGGACTCGGACGGCAACGCTAAATTGCTTGAATCCACTGACGGCCTCGACGCGATGATCGGCGTTGTCGTGCGTTATCACGACGGCTGGACGTTACAGGTGTTTCCGCAAGAAATCGGCGTACTTTCGACTGGCTACATTCAGGTGCCTGCGGCCGCGTCCATTACGCCTAAACGTAATCAGCCCGTCTATTACGACGCGACAAACAACGTCTTTACGACTGACAACACGAAAGTACCGATTCGCGCAGTTTTCGCCGCCAATGGTATTGCCGACGGGTGCGCCGAAATTCAGGTAACTCAGCAGGTCGTAATCCCTGTTAAAGCTACAGGTTCTTAATCAAACATCATTTTTCTTAACTAACTAAGCCTCGTTCGTTCACTCGGACGGGGCTTTTTTTATGGACAAATAAAATGGCAATTTCAGCAGATCAAGTAAAAGCGCTGTGGAATTCTCGCCTTGCACAGCTTGAGCCGGAAATCATCCGCCCGCTTACGAACTACTATTTCACTCGCGACATTCCTATCGTCGAAGACCTCGATAAAGTCTCTAACGTCGTCGCTCTGAGAAACATCAAAGGTATCGGACAGGGCACTAAAGACGCAAAAGGAATGTCTTGGCTTGGAAAGGGTGCAAATGACCTTCGAGGCGTTGATTACGAACTGAACGCTACGGCTGTCGCAGTTTATACAGCTGGCCGCGAAATCTCCGTAACCTCTATGGAGCTTGAGGCCGCTCAGAAAGCTGAGGATATCAACGTTAACGCCGAGCAGGTTGAACTCGTTAACGATAAATTCCTGCAAGAAGCGCATCAGGTCGGTTACCTTGGCGATAGCGGTTTAGGTTTCAAGGGCTTCTTGAATAACACTTCTATCAAGAAGGGAACGACTACAGGCGCTCTCGCTGAAACCTCCCCGACATGGGACGGTATGGCGAAGGCTATTGATGACTACTTCAATCAGGCATATCAGGCTACTAACGGCGTCATCATGCCAAACACTATGCTCCTTACGCCTGCTCAGTACGTCAAGCTCTTTAGCATGAAGGCTCCCGACGACCGTCACTTCTCTATGATCGATTACATCGAGAAGGAATCTCTCGGACGTAAGGTTGCAGGTTCTATGACGGTTAATCAGGTCAAAGAATTGACTTCTCTAGGAACCTCTTCTAAAGACCGTATGGTTCTGTATACGAAGGACAAAAATTATGTTCGCTACCATATTCGCCCGGTATGGCGTGAAAAGACCTACGATAAAGGTCTCGACTACTGCGCCGCTTACTTGTGGCGCTTGGCTGAAGTTCAGTTCCGCCGCCCTGAGACCGTGATGTACTTTGACGGTATCTAAGCCTCGCACTCGCGAGGTTTTTTTATGCCTGCTGGTTTACGCCAGCGGGCGTAATCACGTTAAAAACAAAATGACTTACGACGATTTTTTAAAGATTTTTCCTGAGTTTTCTGAGTTTCCGAAAGCTCGCGTAGAGTTTTATTTAGACGAAGCGGACAACCAGATTAGCGAGAATCGCTTCGGGAAATCTACGGAATTTGGGAAAGCTCTTTTTACAGCGCATTACTTAGCGTCTCTCGATAACGGTCAACGTACCGGCGCCGGTGGCGTAGTTTCAGGCGGTAACGTTAGCAGTGGAGCTCATGGCGCAGTCGCTTCTAAAACTGTCGGTTCCGTCTCTGTTTCTTACGATACTGCGTCCACGTCGTTCGCTGACGCTGGCTATTGGAATTCGACGCCTTACGGCAAACAGTTTTTTGACCTTTTAAAACGCTATCGGCGTATGCCGTTCGCAGTTACAGGACGCGCATCATGGCCCTAACGATGAAAGTAGAAGGAGCGGACGCGCTCAAGTCTGACATTTTTTACTTAAAGAAACGTTTTGAGCGTTTTAATAAACAAGGCGTTTCGATTGGCTATATAGAAGCGAAAAGTTTAAGACGTAAGGACTCGCCTGTAACTAACCTAAAAATCGCAACGTGGCAAACGTACGGAACGCATACGATACCGCCTAGACCGTATCTAAAACCAGCGTTACTAACGAACGAAAAACGGATACACGAAATTCTCGAGCAGGCGTTAGTCGACGAAGGATTGAGCGGTAAAACCGGCGCCGTAAACAAAGCGCTGAACGTCGTCGGTATGCTCGTTCGCGATACGGCCAAACAAAATATCGTCGATCAACGAAACTTCGTGCCGTTGGCGCCGGCAACAATCGCGGCCCGTAAACGTCAGGACTTCAAAGGTACGAAAGCACTTATTCGCACTGGCGCGCTTCTTAACGCTATTCAATACGCCGTAGATAAAAAATGATTGATGTCTCAGAAATCGTTAGAGACCCTGATTTCACGGTCTCATGCGTACTCATTCGTCAGCAGGCTAAACCGCTCGGAAACGGACGCGACGAAATTACGAAAATCCGTAAGCCGATACAGGCGGTTCTACAGCCGTTAACGGATGCGCAGTTAGTAAATATCGTCTATGCCGACGGTTCCCCCGTAACGTGCGGTCTCACGTACTACGGCGTCGAGCGCGTATCGCTCGCAGACGACGGCTTTATTAACGATCAAATCGAATTCAACGGCGTTCTGTACGACGTTATGTCTATCGCCAATTACAACCCGAACGGTGCCTACTATCAGGCAACGTTCGCAAGGAGCAAACAAGCATGAGTTACGTAGACTCTACGCAAGCAGGCGTGCTCGCAAGCACTGCTACATACGTTTATTCAAAGGAATTCGACGACAAATTTCAGACGTGGTTAGCTAACGCGCTCGGATGTTTTCCGATCCACGTCAAACCTATGTTTCGAGAATTTGAAACAGCGATTAGTACGAACGTTTTAAACGTATTTTTCGAGTTCTATCAAATTGAATTCATCGGTGAACCGTATACCAGCGAAGAGACCGACGACTATCTAACGCAGATGTACGAGGGTACGGCACATTGTCGCGTTAAATTGATCGGAGAAAACAGCCGCGAGAAGGCGTTTTTACTGCACGACCTAATTCATTTGTCTCAAAACGTTGACGCCTTGCAAAAATTCGGCCTCAGCATTAACGAAGCTCAGATTATTGAGATTGACCGATTAGCCGAGGGCCACGCTCGAACGCCCATGAGCACCGTCGACCTAACGCTCGATTACTCGTACGAGCGCAAGTGGTCGATCAAATCAATAGTTTCAGCTCCTACCCGTATTCAAAACTCCTAACGAGGATTTTTAAAATGGCACTTTCTTTAAACAATATCGTTAATGTCGATATGGTATTTAGTCCGAAAGCCGCGCAAACTCGCGGATTCGGCATTCTCTGTATTCTCGGAGATACCAAAAACGTTATCACTGCTGGAGAGGGCTATCGCACGTATACAAGCTCCGACGATGTAGCTACGGATTTCGGCGATGACGCGCCGGAAACGTTAGCAGCGATGGCGTATTTTTCTCAGTCTCCGAAACCGCAGACTTTGATTATCGCCGAGCCGTGGGACTCTACAACCGATACCGCTATCAGTACACGCGTTAGCAAGTTATTTGCAGATTACGGAAGAAATTTCTACGGATTTATTACCGCTACCAGCGCTACAGTCTCAGACGATGAAATTCTTAAAATCGCTCAGATCGTTGAATCGTCCGCAGATTCACATATTTACGGTATTACGCTCACGGATTTGACCTGCGCTAATTCTGTTTACACAGACGAATCTACTGATCTACCGTCCAAATTAAAGCGCGGCCAGTTTACTCGTACGATCGTATTCGCCTCTCAGTATGACGCCGACGATTCAGCTTATCGCCTGAATAAATATCTCGTTGCGTCTGCGCTCGGTCGTATGTTTAGCGTTAACTTCAGCGGCTCGATGACAACGATCACGTTGAAATTTAAGCAGGCTCCGAGCCTCCAGCCGACCAACTTAACTCAGTCTCAGGATACGAATCTCTCGGCGCGTAACGTCAATAAGTACGCTATTTATTCGAACGATACGTACATTATTCAAGAGGGCGTCATGTCGTCCGGTATGTGGGCTGACGAACGTCATGGCTCTGACTGGTTGCAGGATTTAATTCAGACTTCCGTCTATAACGTTCTCTATCAGTCCAAAACGAAAATTCCGCAGACTGATGACGGAGTGGCACGACTTATGGCTGCTGTTGCTAACGCTATCGATCAGGCCGTTATTAACGGATTTGTGGCGCCGGGCGTGTGGAATAGTGACTCGTTCGGAGACTTAGAATCCGGGGCCTACCTTGAAAAAGGTTATTACCTGTACGCACCGTCTGTTAACGATCAGTTGCAGAACGAACGCGAGGCCCGCAAGTCTCCGGTGATTCAGGCCGGTATCAAACTCGCTGGTGCTATTCACAGCGTGCCGATCATCGTCAATATCAATCGTTAATCAAGTCATTTTCTAAACAAGCCCTGCAACGAACGCAGGGCTTTTTTTATGGATTATCAAAATGAAGAAACCGACATATAGCATCGCTCGAGCAAGCGCCGCATACGCTGTTTTTGGTGGCGTCTCGTTCGATTTGAAGCAGGGTTTGACCGATAACGGAATCACGATCAATCTCGACGAGGATTTCGGCGAACGTAATAAAGCTATCGACGGCTCCAGTATTTGGAGTGAATTCGAAACGAGCGCAGGTACGATCGTTCTTGAATATTTACCTTCTTCTCCGTGCGTTCCGTTTTTCATAACTTTGCACGCTACACAGCGCGGCACTGGTTCTACCGGTTCGGACACTGTAACGGTTATTGACCGCGACATGAAACTCACGTTCACAGGTTCTCACGTCGCCATCCAGTCAATTACCGGACACAACGTCAAAAAATCAAAAGGAGATTCCATCGTCGTAACGCTTAACTGCGGACAAATCACTTCTGTTGGAGCCTAATTAAATGACTAAATATCAGGACATTACCGTTAACGGAGTTACCGTTCGTTTATATCGTTTGTCTGCTAAACAACAGCATGACATCGTTAATCAATATTTTTTCCCGATTACGACTCAGGCTAATGAGCTGGTAAACGTAATTATTAGAAATCCGCAAAATCAAATCGCCATTGCTTCTGCTATCGCCGAGGCTGTGAATAAATTCATGCCGGCTAACAAACGCGACGAATTGATTTTCAAACATTTAATGCCGTCCGTTAAGGTCGTGGCGGCAGGGATGGAGATTGAATACTGCTCTCATAAGGGTGAAATTACGTGCGAAGAGCTGAACAACATTAAATCGTTGTACAAAATCACGTACGAAGCCCTTAAATACAACTTTGAAGATTTTTTTACAGACTGGCTCAACGAAAACAAGTTGAGCTAACGTCGCCCGAATGGCGTGATTCTGTACGCCTTTTAGATATTCCTGAATCCTTCCTAATGCGCCCCGTTCTACGGGGCTTTCTTTCTTTTGAGTCTCTTTTCGATTCGTCTGTGTCTTTAGGTGATTTAGTTCTTCTAAATGACGCTATCGACGCGAACGACGAAAACGAGAAACGCGTTTATCAGTATTACGAGCGTAAAAATGGCCGAAACTAAAAACGATGTAAATTTGAGAGTAGGCGCATTAGTCGATTTTGCGTCATTATCTGTCGCAGAAAAAGCAGTAGGCTCGTTTTCTGACAAAATCGTTAACTTAGCTAAATGGGCCGGCGCCGCTATTGCGGCTGGTTCCGTGGCTGTAGCTATCCAGCGTACAGCAGACAAATTTAATGACCTCGGCGATGTCGTTTCTCGTGTCGGAAACGCTACTGTTAAAGAACTCGACAGGCTTGGTTACGTCGCTGACCTGACAGGGTCAGACGCCGCAACTGCGACAGCCTCGTTTGAAAACCTTTCTCGAACGATAGGCGAAGCGGCTCAGGGTATCGGACGAGGCGCATTAGTCTTTGAAAAACTCGGCTTATCTGCGAAAGATGCGCAAGGTAACGTCAAAACAACGACTCAAGTTTTAGACGAAATCAAAGTCAAAATTAAAGACCTGAGTAAAGCGGAGCAATCTGCGTACATTCAGCGTCTCGGACTTGATCGTTCGATGATCGGAATGCTCACGTCTGATACGACTGAGATTATCGATCAATACAACAAACGTACCGAGGCTCTCGGAATAAATGTAGACGAAGCAGCAGAGTTAGGCGCTAAATACAACGACGCTATTAAAGTTACTAAGCGCGGTTTTGACGACATCATTACCGCGTTTGTTTTACGTGTCCTGCCGTCTATTACGACAGCGATAGAACGTGTTTCTAAGCTAATCGACGAAAACGCCGGACTAATTAAAAGCTACGTTGAGCCTATCGCCGCCGCTGTATCAATCGGAGCAAATCTCGTTACAGGTTTTATTACCGGACTCGGAAAAATGTTTCAGGTTCTCGGTAAATGGCCTATATACATCGGATTAGTTACCGCCGCTTGGAAAGTCTTAAATATGGTGTTTAAGGCTTCTCCGATAGGTCGCATTATTACAGCCGTAATGACGTTAATAACGGTTTTAGGCTTGTTATATGACGACTTTAAAGGATGGCAAGAAGGTAAGAATTCTTTATTGGATTGGTCTGGTTTCGCCGAATGGTATGACCATGTAAGTCAGATTTTCTCTGATTTAAAAACGATTATCGGTAATTTCTTTAGCTCTGAGTGGTGGAAATCTAAAGCTGAAACGATCTCGAATGAGATGTCGTTATTAGGCGAACGGATTCAAGGTTTTTTATCCGATAGCTGGAATAACGCTATTACTGAGGCCTCTAACAAATGGGATGAGCTAAAAAATACTATTTCTCAAAAAGCTCAAGGCGTTTACGACGGCATTATTTCAACCTTCGTAGGTTTGAGTACGTGGTTTAGTGACCTGTGGAACTCTATCGGCGACGGAGCTATGACGGCGTTAACCAATATTGGTAAAGCGTTTACTAAATGGTGGAACGATTTAATTAACTCCGTTAAAAATTTCGGTAAAGAAGCCACGGAAAAAGCCGGAAACATGGTTACTGGCGCTTGGGATACGAGCGTTAACGCAATCAAAGGCATGTTTTCATGGGGAAGTAAAAAGGACGACGATAAAGCTGCATCCAGTCTTCCGACCACGACGACTAACAATAATCAGCGCTCTAGCACCACGTATAACAACAACGCTCAGGTACATCAAACAATTACCGTCAGTAACGTAAAAGAGGCTAAAGAAATCGCCGGCTCAACTAACCGAGCATATCTACAGCAGGGTGGCTAACAATGTCTTTCTTAGGAACGCAAGTACTAGGATTAGCTGGTACAGCCGTCGGAAAACTGCTTCAAATCAAACCTATTCGGAGATTTGAAGCGTTTTCCGATTTTTGTTCAATTACGGAAACGCACAATACCGCTGTAATTGCGACTCAGTATCCTATCGAGGATGGTACTCAGGGTACTGATCACATCGTTAGAGAACCTAAAAATATTACATGGGATGTCGTATTTGGAGAACGTTCAGACCCGCAAGGCACGTATCAACGCCTTTTAGATTTGATGTATAGCGGCGTACCGTTTACCGCTGTGACAGGACTTAGGCGTTACGACAATATGCTTCTAGTGTCGGTGGCAGCTAATCAGGATATGCATTCAGCGCGCATTCTCAAATGCACACTGACCATGCAGGAAATCGTAATAACGTTTCCTCTCGCTACGAATATGCCGCCACGGTCTCAGCAGGCGAATCCGAATGTCACAGCTAAAACTGCGCAGACTGGTACGAAACAGTTGCAAGAAAAGCATGTCAAAGAAAATACAGCTCTACGAAATACTTGGAACGAGATTAAGAAAATCTAATGAAAACATTCGAAATACCGCTCAATTCTTTTGCAGAAGAATTTAACGTCGAAATCAACGGCGTTAATTATCTTTTGCGAACGAAATGGAATGAGCCGCTTCAGGCGTGGACGTTAGATATAGGCCGCTCTGAGACTGAGTGGCTTATACGTAATCTCGCGCTGGTCACTGGCGAAAATCTCCTACAGCAATACGGACATCTTAAGTTAGGTTTCGGCCTAATCGTGACGACGGACGGAGACGAAAATGCCGACCCTACAGAAAACAACTTAGGTACTGACTCTCATTTAATCGTTGTGACGAATGATTAACTTTTGGCGAAAAATTACGCTTCTTGTCGGAGACAAGGACGGTAACGGCTTAGACCTGTCCGGCTTTAGAGTCTCGTTCGACGTAGAAAAAACAGCACTCCAAGACCCGAATACAGCGAAAATCGACATCTATAACTTGTCTAAAACGACGGTAGCGCGTATCGCGGACGGTGATTTAAAACGTATCGTTTTACAAGCTGGTTACGAGTCGCATAACGCTGTAATTTTCGACGGAAACATCATTAGTACGTCTCAGGTTCGTAACGGAGCCGATACGATTCTCAGCATTGACGCTGGTGACGGTCAATCCGGCTATTCATACGCGCTCGTAAACGAGACGGTCGGCGCCGGATACTCCAATAACGACATCGCTAAAAAATCGTTTAACGCTATGAAAGAACGCGGCGTTAAAAACGATGATTTAAAAGCTGTAAGTAACGAGACTAAGTATCCTCGCGGGCGCGTACTTTTCGGCGCGGCTCGTAATTATTCGCGTGAAGTATCGAAAAACAGTGATACGCAGTGGTCGGTTCAAGATGGACATTTAGTCTATTGCAAGAAAAACGCTACACGCGATGACCGCAAAGCGTTTATTTTGCGGCCTGATACCGGAATGATTGGTAGCCCGAAGAAAGATAAAGACGGCGTAACGGTTTCTTGCTGTCTTAACGCGCTACTTCGTATCTACGACCCGATAAGGATTGAGTCCGAGTTTCTCACGGGTGATTTCAAAATCCTTTCGCTTAAACATTCAGGCGATACCCACGGAAACGAATGGAGCACAGAAATTAAAGCGTGCTCGTTAGACCCGTCAACAAAGAAAACGACTAAAACATGAATCAATTAGAACGTATTGCAACGCCTGAAGAAATCGAGCGCCAAAAGTCTGAGGATTTAAAAGCTCAGATTCGTGTAGCTATGCCTGCAATCGTGACTAGCGTAGATTTAGGGCGGCAGGTGGTTTCCGTAAGACCTGCGATTATGGGCAAACTACGAGGGTATGAAGGTAACGTTACAGAAGTTCAGTATCCCGTCCTTACTGAAGTACCGATCGCTTTCCCACGCGCGGGCGGTCTTTGCATTACGTATCCTGTCGCTGAGGATGACGAATGTCTCGTAGTTTTCGCCGATACGTGTATCGACTTTTGGTGGCAGTCAGGCGGCATCCAGTCTCCTAAAGACTCAAGGTCGCATGACCTGTCCGACGCTATAGCGATTTTCGGCCTCACGTCTCAGCCGCGAAAACTTCCGAACGTGTCCGCTGACGCTATCGAGATACGTACAGATTCACGGTCAGACTATATAAGTCTTACGGCTGGAAAACTCGATATCAATATCAACGGCGAGACTAACGTAACAGCTAAAAAATCTAAGATCGTTTGTCCGGATAACACCGTTCAAGGCCCGCTAACCGTGACAGGGTTAATTACCGGGAAAGGCGGCCTAACCGTTAGCGGCGGTAGCGGCGCCTCAGTCACGGGGACGATTCACGCGACTGGCGATATTTCGTCCGGCACTGTATCGCTTCAATCTCATACGCACAACCACGGCCCGGCGCCGGATAAATAAACATGAAATATCGAAAACTAGACGAAAACGGCGATATGACATTCGGCGCCGGACTCGATAACTATTTCATAGACAGCGCCGAAGCTGTAGCTCAGTCGGTGCTTACGCGGCTCAGGATGTGGCTGCGGGAGTGGTACTTAGATACCAACGACGGTACGCCTTACTACCAGCAGGTACTAGGAAAACATACGCAAACTGAGGCTGTGCAGGCGATTTATCAGCGTATCCGAGAAACTGCGGGCGTCAATCGAATTACAGAGTTTTCTACAGCGTTCGACCCTGATACGCGACGTTTACGTATCGATGTAACGCTAGACACAATCTATGGCGAGGTGAAAGTAAGTGCCTGATATCAAATCATTAGCGTACGTAGACGCATCAGGATTCTATGTAGCCGATTTCGAGGATTTTCTTGAGTACAACAAAGAAGCGATGCGTTCGATCTACGGCTCAGATATCAACCTTGACGCTGACTCGCAGGATGGACAACTAGTCGCGCATTTTGCTCAGGCTCAATACGATTTAGCGCTACTGTGCGCCGAAGTCTTTAATAATTTTTCACCTGCGACAGCACGCGGGGACGCGTTAAGCCGAGAAGTAAAGATTAACGGCATAGCGCGTCAAGTGTCCACACATTCAAGCGTCGATGTCGTCATTACAGGCGACGCGGGAACGACGATCACGAACGGGCAAGTACGTGATACCTCAAAAGATTCTCACGTATGGAATTTACCGCCTGAAGTAGTAATCCCTACGAGCGGCTCTATAACAGTTACTGCGACATGTGACGACGCAGGCGATATTAGAGCCGGCGCCGGTACTGTTACGAGAATCGCAACGCCTACAGAAGGCTGGATAAGCGTTATTAACAACTCCGAAGCCGCGCCCGGACGTGATACCGAAACTGACGCGGAATTACGCGTTAGACAAACGTATTCGACTGCTCAACCGTCGCAAACCGTACTTAAAGGAATCCTAGGCGGCGTGCTGGACGTGGATGGAGTAACGCGTGCAATCGTGTACGAAAACGATACGAGCGCTACGGATGATAACGGCATACCTAGTCACTCTATCGCTGTAGTTGTCGAGGGTGGCGACGCTCAGGCGATTGGCGACGTAATCAAGTTACGTAAGACCGCAGGTACAGGTACATACGGTACTACGAGCGTAACCGTTAAAGACAGCGAAGAAGTACCCATGACCGTCAACTTCTTTAGACCTACGGTCGTACATATCAAAGTAAAGATTACGCTGGAGCCGTTAACAGGCTTTACTACCGAGCTTTACAACTCGATTAAGTCGCAAGTCGTTGACTACATTAACTCGTTAACGTTCGGTCAAACGGTGCGTATTTCTAAGTTGTACGTTCCTGCGAATCTCGAAAACGACAACAGCGATATTTCTTACGACATCACGTCTATTCAGATAGCTAAAAATTCAGGCGCATTCGCAAGCGCAAACATCACTATCGGATTTAACGAAGTCGCGCACTGCGATATGGCCGATGTCGAGGTAATTACGAATGACTGATTTCAATACGTATCTACAGCGCGTACCGTCGGAGCATAGAGACAAGCCTAAATTCGTTGAAACTCTGCGCTCATTACTCGGCCCAGTACTTGAGCTACAGGCGTTAATGGAGCGCGTACCCATTGACTACGATCTCGATTCAGCCGTAGGGAAACAGCTTGACGTGGTAGGCGAGTGGGTCGGACGTAATCGTTACGTATCTATTCCGATTGAGGGCGTATTTTTCACGTTCGACGATACCGTCATCACTGGCTACGACCGCGGCGTATGGTGCGGCGAATATGACGCCACCAGCGGGATGACGAAGCTAGACGATGACTCATATCGATTCCTGCTCAAATTACAGATTCTCGCCAACGTGTGGGACGGTACACCGGAAAAGTTTTACGAAGGCGTCCGCTCACTTTTTAACGGTACGTTGAGCGTCGTCATCGAAGATCATCAGGATATGACGATATCGATAGGTGTCGTAGGTAAAGCGTTGTCTAGCGCTCAGCGCGCTCTATTCCTTCAGCAGATAGCACCTTTTAAGCCTGCTGGCGTACGAATTAACGTTTTCATGCTTACTCAGTATGACGACGTGCCGCTTTTCGCCTTCGACATGAATACGCCTCTACTTCAAGGTTTCGACACCAGCGGATGGGCGGAAATCATCGCTAACTAAATCTCAAATTTCTCTCAAACAAGCCTCGCAATTTTGCGGGGCTTTTTTTATGGGTCAAACAAATGGCTACTAATAACATCCTCAGTTTTTGTGCCGGCGCCAATCCTAACGTATTAACTCCTACCGCTTGGCAAACGACGCCTGCACGCTCAAGCGGTTTTGTTTCAGGTATTGCACTTTCTTCTCACGTTAATACAGCTGTCGTAGGCGGCGCAAACATCGCACACGCGGTCGGTGAATTTATCAAAAATCAGTTAAATGAAGATGTAAATCCGACCGACGAAGCGGAGCTCGTCAGTCAGTTTCTACGAGCTCTACAAATTTTTATTCAGCGCGGTGGCGCTTGTCCGATTGGTTCGATTATTCCTTACCTCGGCGGCGATGTGCCTTACGGCTGGTTATTAGCGAACGGAGCCTCTGTGCTCAGGTCGCAGTTCAGCAAGTTATTCGCATTGATAGGGACGAAGTTCGGCGCGGTTGACGAGGCACATTTTAATTTGCCGAATCTGCATCATCGATTTATCGAAGGCACCACCTTGCTTAGCGAGGTGGGAAGCTACGTCGAGGCGGGCTTACCGAATATC
>CDZJ01021311.1_pt1 | contig 69337 bp, 73 predicted proteins | sample 557391 | NCBI WGS metagenome assembly CDZJ01 (sample SAMEA3182111, study PRJEB8094) | gut metagenome | biome: human; feature: gut; material: Stool; isolation source: human stools | place: Canada | collected 2013-05-07 | reverse complement strand
TTCTGCTGGATCTTCACCCGCTCGATGAAGTCCAGCCCATCCAGGTCATCGATGAGCCGCTGGGCATATTCTGTGATCTTCAGCATCCACTGGCTCTTCTCTTTTCTTATGACAGGAGATCCGCAGCGCTCACATACCCCCTCCACCACCTCTTCGTTGGCCAACACGCACTTGCAGGAGGTGCACCAGTTTACGGGCATTGTCGTCTTATAGGCAAGGCCGTGCTTGTAAAGCTGAAGGAAGATCCACTGGGTCCACTTGTAGTAGGCCGGATCGGTGGTGTTGATCTCCCGGTCCCAGTCAAAGGAATAGCCCAGCATCTGGAGCTGCCTCCGGAAGTTCTGGATATTATCGTGCGTCACCTTGGCGGGATGGATGTGGTTTTTGATGGCGTAATTCTCTGTGGGCAGGCCAAAGGCGTCGTATCCCATGGGGAAAAGAACGTTATAGCCATCCATCCGGCGTTTGCGCGCCACCACGTCCATAGCGGTGTAGGGGCGGGCATGCCCCACATGGAGCCCCTGACCGGAGGGATAAGGGAACTCTACCAACGCATAGAATTTAGGTTTGTCGCTGCTGTGATTCTCGCAGTGGAAGGTCTTCTCTTCCAGCCATTTCTTCTGCCACTTGGGTTCGATGCTGGCAAAATCGTACTTCATCTTCTGCACTTCCTCGTATCTTATCGTCCGGCGGGCGCCATTCCCGCCCACTGTTTCAATCTTTGATATTATACTCGAAAAGCGCAGATATTGCAAGCGAAACCCGGCCCTCCTTCCAGATCGGCTGCTTTTTCTTCCGCGCCGCGCTCACTCTCCGGGGCGTCTGCCGCCCCGGCACACCACCGGGATCAGCACGGCGGTACCTGCAACCACCAGGACCACCAGCACCGCCGCCAGGCCGGACACACCGCTGGAGGGAGCGGGCACAGGGTCCGCCGCCGGATAGTAGACCGTTTTCTCCGGCAACACCTCTGGGTCGGCGGCCAAATCCGTGTTGTCCGGGTCTGAGAGACAGACCCAGGTGTTTCTCCACCCATAGCAGTAGTTTACGAACCCCCACAGACGGCCCTCACCGTCTTCCCAGCATTGGGAAAATGCCTCGGCGGGCATGACGTTTTCCCGGAACCACCGGGCGTCTGCCTTTGCCCAGGCGATCTTCCCGGAACCGGGGTAGGTCCATAGCACCACATTCTCAATATCTGCGAAATTGGTATCCAGGGCACGGTCATAGGGTACAAACTCTCCCCCATGGACCTCTTCAAAGGAGAGGTAGTCGGCCACCGGGACACACTCGGAGAGCTCCACCCAGCCTCGGAGCTCCTCGCTATCCTCCTCCTCCACGGCCAGCCACGTCCCACGGTAGATCCACCTGCCGCGCAGGACCGCGCCGTTACCCACGGTCTCCCTTTGCCGGGATGATTTCGGGCTTTGGTAGAGCGCGACATACCCCTCTTTTCCGTTGGCCGTATAGCTTCGATCGAGGTATTCACATTCTTCTGCATGGGTACGGTAAAAATCGTCCGACGGCTCGATGAGCACATCGGCCGTTGCCGTGGGTCCCAACAGCAATAGGGTCAGAAGTAGCGCGCACGCTCGTTTCATGCAAAGACCTCCTCACAACAGTCGATTGATAACAACCCCCACTCCAAAAGAGAGGGCATTTGCGCTGAGAGACAGCAGCCAGGGGTGCCGGATCCGCAGGCCATACTTGGCATAATAGGCCCCCTCAATCACCACCACCGCCCCCTCCAGGACCAGGGTGACGCCCCATCCGGGAAAAAGCTGGTGGAGCAGCACTGCCGCGGGATTGGTGAGCAGGTTCACCATCACCCCCAGGAGCAGATTCTGCCTCCGGAGCCCCCATAGGGCAGCCGCTGTCGTCTCCAGGAGCAAGGTAAGCGCCAGGGAAGCAGACAGAATCCCCAGCATATCCTCACCTTCTTTTCTGGGCCGTACATAGCCCATAGCACAGCAGTGGCAGAGATAGGAGGGCCGTGGCGGCATAGACCTCCGGACCGGGCCTTATCGGCTCCCAGTCCAGATGCGTGGGCAGCGCCCCCAGAAAAAGCCCAAAGGTAAGCACTCCAAACGCCAGCCCTTTGGCGCTGGGCAGCAGCCGGCCCGCCGCCCACAGAGTGAGAGGCATCGTCATTTGGAAGAGAAACACGCCCAAAAGCCCTATCGGCGCCCAATCGGACCCCAGAAAACAAAGCGCCGAGAGTCCCAGTGTGATCGCTGCCGTCCGGCTGGTCCCAAATCGGTCCGCCGCCAGTCCGCCCGCCGTCTTTCCCAGTACCACGGCGCATGTCAACGGCGCCTCTAGCGCCCCTTTCCAGGGGAAGCGAAACAGAAAGCCGTTCCAGGAGCGCAGCACCACCACCAGCAGCAGGCATAGCAGCGCTGGGAGCCATTTTCCCCTCCCCTCCGGCAGGGCTGCCGGTGGGTTCTCCGGCCCCCGGCACCATAGGAGGATGAGCACAGCCGCGGCGACCAAGACGCCGCATACTGGCAGTGCAAGCGCCTCTGCCGCACCCCTGGCCGCAGCCCCGAGGAAAAGCCCCGCCGCTCCCGGCGAGACGAAAACTCCCAGCGGCCCCGCCTTTTCGCCGCTCCGGTTCATCGTATCCAGTCCGCCTCCCACGTGAAAGAGGGCGTTCCCCACTCCCGCAAGTACAGCCGCCTCCGCCCCTTTGGTGAGGAACCAGGCCGCAGCCACCAGCCCGCAGCCCGCGGCCGCCACTTGATGATTCCGGTTCAGCCGGTCTGCCAGCAGACCAATGGGCATCTGAACGGCAAAGGCTGAGAAGTTATAGAGGAGGATGCACCGGACCGGGTCCGCCTCCGGACAGACCGCCCCCAGCAACAGCAGCGCGCAGGAGAGATCCACCCAAAAATGGGCGGCGGAATAGAAGGCCAGCCGGATATGGCGCATATGCGCTCCCTCCTTTTCACTCGAGTAGACGTTTATCTTTCAAAAAAGTTCCCCGATATGTAACATATTACCTGATACAGTCGATATTTTTTTAGGACTTTCTGTTCCGCGCGCAGGATGTTTTCCCCACCCGACCGGATAGTGTCTTTTTCCCGGTTATCCGCCGGGCGGGCCCCCTTATCAACCGAAAAAGGATGTGAGCCGTATGCCCCTGGTCCGTTGCCCGGACTGCCTGAGCGCAGTCTCCGATCAAGCCCCGGTCTGCCCGCACTGCGGCCGGCCTCTGCATCCCCGGAAGTTGCCCGATGATCTGGAGCAGCTCTCCTGCGCGCTTGTTCTGGAAGAGGCCGACTTCAACGACCCGAATCTGGCTGCCCTTCTGGGAGAGCTGATGGGGTGTGCGGAGGAGGAAGCCGCCACACTGCGCGGCCAGACGCCGCTGGTAGTTCAGCGGGCGCTTTCCTGTGCCGCGTGTATGGAAACCGCACAGCGATTTGGCCGCGGAAACAGCTTATCCGTCTATCTGGATGAAGATGCTGTCCCCGGGCGCCTCTCCCGTGCCCAGCCAATCTGTTCCTGCGCGCCGCAGTCTGTACCTTTGCGTTTCCTCCGCCCCCTCTCGTTCTGGAAAACCGTGGGCGCCATTCTGACCGCCCTCGCCCTCTGGAATCTTCTTCTTCTGCTCCTGGGCTTCATCTTGGCGTCTGTGTAAAACCAATTTCAAACCATAAAGCGGCGGCCCCGATGGGGCCGCCGCTTTTATGGTACATTACTTGTTCCAATTGAGTACGTCACGGTTTTTGATAAAATACTCCGCCCCGGAATAGACCGTGGTAGCCACGATCAGCGCCACGCAAACGGCATTGAGCGCCGCCGGGATGGGCAGGAGCATCAGGCAGATACAGACCATGGTGGTAGCGGTTTTCACCTTACCCGACCAGCCGGCGGCAATGACCCGTCCGTTGTCCACAGCCACCAGCCGAAGCCCCGTTACGGCAAATTCCCTGGCCACGACGATCAGGACCGTCCAGGCCGGCATCTGTCCCGCCTCCACAAACCATAGCATGGCGGAGACCACCAGCAGCTTGTCGGCCAATGGGTCCATGAACTTTCCAAAATCCGTGATCTGGTTGTAATGGCGGGCCACATAGCCGTCGATGAAATCGGTGATGCTGGCCAGGATAAAAATCGCCAGGGCAATGTATTTGTTGAACGCAAAATCCAGGTAGAGGACCACTAGGAAAATAGGGATCATGACCACCCGGGTGAGTGTGAGCTTATTGGCCGTATTCATATCGTTCCTACTCCTCGATTTCTCCGGTCAGGTCTCCGTCCGACGTGCCGGTGATGCGCACATTCACAAACGTGCCCGCCGGTATCTGTCCGGCGGCGGTGAAGTAGACATGCCCATCAATATCCGGAGAGTCAGCATAGGTCCGCCCCACCCAGCAGCCCATATCGCCGTCGAAGCCCTCGCACAGGACCTCCATTACCGTGCCCAGTCTGTCCTCGTTCCACTGATCCATGACCCTGGACTGAAGGTCTACCAGCAGCTCCATGCGGTGTTTGGCCACATCCTCCGGCACCTGGTCCGGCAGGGCGGCGGCAGGGGCCCCCTCCTCCGCCGAGAAGGTGAACACACCTGCCCGCTGAAAACAGTATCCCGGCAGCAGGCGGCAGAGCTCTTCAAATTCCTCTTCCCCCTCGCCGGGGAATCCCACGATGATGGAGGTGCGCAGCACTAGGTCCGGAATATCCTCCCGTAGCGTGGAGATCACGTCGCTGATGAGCGCGCCGTTCCCCCGGCGGTTCATGGCCCTGAGAATTTTGTCGCTGAGGTGCTGAATGGGGATATCCAGATATTTGACGATCTTGGACTCTTCGGCGATGACATCGATGAGCTCCTGATCGATCTCATCCGGATAGAGATAGTGGAGCCGGATCCAGTGGAAGTCCATCCGGCACAGCGCTCGCAGCAGATCGGCCAGACGGCGCTTCCCATAGAGGTCGGTACCATAGCGGGTGATATCCTGGGCGATGACCATAAGCTCCCTGACGCCGCTCTCAGCCAGACCCCTGGCCTCTTCCAGCAGGGACTCCATGGGCCGGCTGCGGTATCGGCCCCGCAGGTAGGGGATGACGCAGTAGGAACAGCGGTTGTCACAGCCCTCCGCGATCTTCAGATAGGCTGTATAGGAGGGCGTAGAGACTAGGCGTTCCCCATCCTCGATCGTGTGGTCGATGTCCCCGAAATAAGTGGGGGTATCTCCCTCCAATACGGCCTCAATGGCGGGGACGATGTCGGTATAGCTTCCGGTCCCCAGGATGCCGTCCACCTCGGGAAGCTCCTCCAAAATCTCGTCCTGATACCGCTGGGTGAGGCAGCCCGCCACCAGCAGCTTGCCCAGCCTGCCCTGCTCCTTGAGGGGGGCGATGGACAAGATCGTATCGATGGCCTCGCTCTTAGCCGAGTCGATAAAGCCGCAGGTGTTCACCACCGCTACGTCGGCGCCCTCGGGCTCTCCGGTAACGGTATAGCCTGCCTCCCGGCACAGCGCCATCATCTGCTCGGTGTTCACCAGATTCTTGGCACATCCCAGGGATATGAATGCAACCTTCAACAGAATGTCTCCTTTGTGGTTCAAATAAAGTCGCAGCGGCCCTCCCGGCGGGGCGGCATTTTAGGCGCCTGGTCCGGGTATCCGAGGGTGATGGCGGCCACGAACTCGCCCTTCCCGGGCGCGAATTTTCTCCGGATCTCGTCGCTGTAGCCCATACGCTGGGCGGCGCTCATCCAGCAGGAGCCCACCCCTTTGGCCCAGGCGGCCAGCATCAGATTTTCCAATGCCGCGGACACCGACTGCATAGCCCCATCCCGATCGGGGTAGTTATCCTTCAGAAAAAACGCCAGTACGCAGACCGGAGCGCCGCCCAGACTGGTAAAAAAGGTCTCTGTCTCCTGGAGGGTCTCCGGATGCCGCTGAAAGCGGTCTACGAGCACGGGGTGGAATTTTTCCTTCACTTCCCGCATCACCTTCCGGAACTCCTCCATCTTTTCCGGCGTCCGGATCACAACAAAATACCAATGCTGCATGTTAACCGCCGAGGGCGCGCAGGCTGCCGCAGCCAATATCTCTTTCAGGGTCTCCTCCGGGATGGGGTCGTGCTTGTACATTCGGATACTGCGGCGGGGGAACAGACATTCCATGGCATCCACAGGTCATTCCTCCTCAATCTCCGCACCATAGCGGCGCAGTCCCGCGTGAATGTCCCCCCAGGAATACCCCCGGCGGGCCAGCGCGTCGGATGCGCGCTTGAGCGCTTTCTGGTCGACCACGCCTCCGCCCAGCCTGCGCCAGAGGAGGGCGTCAATGATCTCCGCCGGGTCCTCTGCCTCCTGGAGGGCGTCTTCCCAGTACGGTTTGGGGATGCCCCGGCGATAGAGCTCGTCCCGGAGCTTATAGGGGCCGTACCCCTTGGCCGCGTAATGCCGAACCAGACTCTTGGCGTACTCCTCATCGTTGAGGAGTCCAAGGCCCTCCAGCCAGTCGGCTACACCCTCGGCCTCCTCCTGACCGGCCTCCCACAACTTCAGCCGATCCGTCAGCTCTTTTCGGGACATAGGCCGATCCGTCAACGCGTTCAGGGCCTTTTCCCGGAGGGCGCGCTCCCGTGAGGCCGCCCGCAGCGCGGCCAACTGCGCCTCCGAGAGCTCCAGCCCCGTGTAGAGAGCAAAATCGGCCATCTCGTTCTCGCCCACCCGAAGAATATCTCCGCTCTCCAGATGGATCAGAAAACGGCCCTTCTTCCGCTTGCTGGGCTCCAGCTTACTGATCTTCATCCTCGAAGTCCTCGGCGGACACATCCACCGCCCGACCGGCCGCCTTGGCCGCAGCCTTGGCCTGGGTGGGCATCAGCTTATACGCATTGGCCCGGATGTCCTCTTCCAACTGCTCCGCCACCTCGGGATGATCCCGCAGGTACTGCTTGGCGGCGTCCTTGCCCTGTCCCATACGGGTCTCTCCCATGGCGAACCAAGAGCCGGACTTTTGGACCAGGTCCAGTTGGATACCGATATCGATGAGCTCTCCAATCTTGGAGATGCCCTCACCGAACATGATGTCGAATTCCGCTGTACGGAAGGGGGGCGCCACCTTATTTTTGACCACTTTGGCCTTGACATGGTTGCCCACCATCTCACTGCCGACCTTCAGCGTCTCCACCTTGCGCACGTCAATGCGGACGGAGGCGTAGAACTTGAGGGCCCGTCCGCCGGTGGTGACCTCGGGGTTGCCGTACATCACGCCCACCTTTTCCCGGAGCTGGTTGATAAAGATCACGATGCAGTTGGTCTTGGCGATGGAACCCGCCAGCTTCCGCAGTGCCTGGCTCATCAGCCGGGCCAGCAGGCCTACATGGGAGTCGCCCATGTCTCCTTCGATCTCGGCCCGAGGGGTGAGCGCGGCCACCGAGTCCACCACTACCACGTCGATGGCGCCGGAGCGCACCAGAGCTTCACAGATCTCCAGCCCCTGCTCGCCGGTGTCCGGCTGAGAAATCAGCATAGAGTCGATGTCCACCCCCAGAGCGCGGGCATATGAGGGGTCGAGGGCGTGCTCGGCGTCTATGAAGGCGACCTCGCCGCCCCGCTTCTGGGCTTCCGCCACGATATGGAGGGCCAGAGTGGTCTTGCCGGAGGACTCCGGTCCATAGATCTCCACGATCCTGCCCTTGGGTACGCCGCCAATCCCCAGCGCCAAGTCCAGAGACAGCGACCCGGTGGGGATGGCCTCCACCACCACGCCGGTGTTCTCGCCCAGACGCATGATGGACCCCTTGCCGTAGGCCTTTTCGATCTGAGCCATGCAGGTTTCCAGCGCCTTCCGCTTGTCGCTGGCGGGCGCCGCAACCTCCACGGCGGCCTTCTTTTTATCTGCCAAGTTTGATCATCCTTCCAAACATCAGTGATTTGCCGTTCCCTCCACTACACGCCAGATCCCTCTGGTATCCTGGTGGGTGACAATGTTCTCAAAGCCGTTTTGCGCCATGATTTGTTCCACATCGGGGGCCTGCCCTATGCCGACTTCAAAGATCAGCGTGCCTCCCAGACGGAGGGCCGTCCCCCATCTGGCCGAAACCGCCCGGTAGAAATCCAGGCCGTCCTCGCCCCCGTCCAACGCGCCCCAGGGCTCATAATCCCTGACAGACACGTCCAGATTCGCCAAATCCCCATGGGGAATATAGGGTGGATTGCAGGCAATCACGTCAAAGTCCCAAAGGGCCGGGGCCGGGGCGGTCATGGCATCGGCCTGAACACAGGTCACCCTGGCGTTGAGCTGGTTGCGCCGGACGTTCTGCTTACAGATGCGCAGCGCCCCCTCCGACAGGTCGGCCAGCACCACGCGGCAGTCCGGAGCATTGGCAGCCACTGCCAGGCCCACACAGCCGCTTCCGGCGCACAGATCCAGTACTCTGGCCCCGTCCCCCGCCGCCCGCGTCAGGAGGATGGCCCGTTCCGCCAGCACCTCCGTATCGGAGCGCGGAATCAGCACCTCCCGGGAAATATCCAGTGGAAGGCCGTAAAACTCCCACTCTCCGATGATGTAGGCCACTGGCTCTCCGGACAGGCGGCGGCGTGTCAGCTCCTCCACCCTGTCCTCCACCTCCTTGGAGGCGTAAAGGGTTAGGTCCCGGAAGAACTGCTCCCGCGTCTTGTCCGCCGCGAAGCATACCAGCTCCCGCGCCTCAAGCTGGGCCATCTCCACGCCCGCCGCCTTCAGCCGCTTGCGGGTATCCAGATATAGATTGTTGTAGGTGGTCGCCATGCTCTCACCGCCTGAAATAGTTGTTTCTCTCAGGGCCGCAAAGAACTCACCACTGGTCCTTTCCCTTTTCCTTGGGGAGCACCTGCTTCAGCGCCTCGATGCCCACCTCGATCATGGAGTCGTCCGGCTCAAAGGTAGTCCAGCGCTGAATGGCCATGCCGGGCCGCCGAACGGCGCGGCAGAAGAGATTGTCGTGTCCTCCCACATAGCGGTTGAATTCCCAGGTAAGTCCCACCACCACGGGCAGGAGGGCAAGATGGACCAGCGTCCGCAGCCACGGGTTGGTGAATTGCCAAAAGGCAAAAACGACGCTGGAGAGGAGGATCGATACCACGATAACGACAAAGAGGAAACTGGTGCCGCACCGCGGGTGGTGTTTGGGCTGGATGCGCACGTTCTCCACCGTCAGCTCCAGCCCCTTTTCATAACAGAAGATCGTCTTGTGCTCCGCACCATGGTAAGAAAAGACCCGGCGGATGTCCTTCATCTTGGAGCACAGGATCAAGTACCCCAGAAAAATGACCACCCGCGTGGCCCCCTCCACCACGTTTCTGGCCCACAAGGGGACAGCCGGGAAAAAATACATGATCGCTCCGGAGAGCAGCGTCGGCAGCACAAAAAAGAGGCCGACAGAAAAGGCCATACCCAGGATGACCGCCAAGGTGGTGAAAAGGGACATCGCCTTTTCACTCCCCAGCTTTTTGTCCAGCCACTGCTCGAATCGGGAGGGTTCCTCCTCCCCCGCTTCATCCTCGGGGTAAAACTCCGCCGAGTACATCAGGGCGGTGACGCCGGTATACATGGAGGTACAGAAATTGACTACTCCGCGGATAAAGGGCCAGCCCAAGATGGGGTGTCGGTCCTTGATGAGCTTGCGCTCCTCGGTCTTGATTTCCAGTCCGCCGTCCGGACGGCGGACCACAATGGATTTTTTCTCGGGCCCCAGCATCATGATCCCCTCGATAAGGGCCTGCCCGCCGATCATGGTGCGGAAGGGCGTGGCGCAGGATTGCGGTTCTTTTTCAGGCATTCTGTTTGGTTCTCCTTCGCTATGTAGCGTTGTGTCCTTACTATATCAAATGCATTGGAAAAATGCAAGGTTTTTATCGAACTTACGTTCTATCCCTCAGCTGCCGATCGGCAGGCGGATGGTGACGATGCACCCGCCGCCCTCAGCGTTGCCAATATCCAGGCGACCGTTGTGCCGGGTGACGATCTCCTCGCACACCGCAAGGCCGATCCCGGACCCTCTGGCCTTGGAGCTGCCTTTGTAAAACTTGTATTTGACGTGGGGGAGCTCCTCCTCCGGGATACCGGGCCCATAGTCCCGGATGGTGATGACGGCGGCATCCCCCTCCCGGCGGATCGCCGTATCGATGCGCTTGCCGGAGCCACCGTGCTTGGCCGCGTTGTCCAGCAGATTGCAGAACACCTGGCGCATCCGCTCCGGGTCGCCCGGAATGGGGGGGAACTCCTCTTCACAGTCGGTGTGGGTGAGAGTAATGCCCTCCCGGCGGAAAAACTCCGTATATGTGTACACCGCGTCCTCCAGCTCCGCCTTGATGTCCATGGGTTCTACGGAGAGGGTGAAGCGCCCGTCCTCGATGCGTGAAAACTCCAGGAGCTCCTCCACCATGTTGGTGAGCCGCCGGGCCTCGGAGACAATGATGCCCATCCCCTTCTTCACATCGGAGGCGTCCCGTACCTCCCCGTTCATGATGGTCTCGGCCCAGCCGTTGATAGCGGTGAGAGGGGTGCGCAGCTCATGGGACACAGAGGAGATGAACTCCGACTTCATCTTCTCCGACTGCTTGATCTTCATGGACATATCGTTGACAGCGTCGATCAGATCGCCCACTTCGTCGTCATATTTTTTCTCCATCTGGATGCCATAAGATCCGGCGGCGATGCGCTTCGCGGTATCGGTGACCGCCGTGACCGGCTCTACGATGGAGCGCACGAAATAGAGGTTGGAAAAGTAGACCAGAAGTACGATAGTCGCGCCTACCGCCAGCGCCGCGGCCACGATCTTCACCACCTGGATGTCCGCGCGGCTCAGGGATGTAACCATGCGGATGACCCCTATCAGCGTACCGTTGCGGCTGACGATGGGCGCGGAGACCGACATGATCCGTTCTCCGGTGACCGGCGCGGTCCCCGACCAGGAGGATTGCTTTCTCTCCTCGATGGCGCCGGTCACATCCGGCGTATTGGGGTAGGAGCCGGAGATGGTCAGGTCGTTGGTGGACTCATAGATGCTGCCGCTGGGGTTGATGATCTGGAGCTCCAGGCGGTTTTTCTCCGTAAAATTCTGGACATAGTTGCTCGCGCTCTGATAGTACTCGCTCCGGGATTTGACGCTGCTGAAATAGGGCAGGGCCGACGTGATCCGCGAGTTGAGTCCAATGCTCATGGTGGAATAAAAGTAACTGGTAATGGCCGCCGAAAAGGCCGCCACGGCAAACAGGACGATAAGCAGGACGGCGGAAATACTGTTGAGCATCCAGCGCTTCCGAATCCCCTTCACTTTTGCCATGTATTCCACCTCCTCCTGGTTTTGCAGGGTCCCGCCTCTTCATCCGCCCGTGACAAATCCATTGCCTAACCGCCAGGTCTTACCCGGCAAACCATTATGTGCGCCTTCGCCTCACCCCGATGGGGCCGTCAGAATCCCCACTTGTACCCGTATCCCCACACTGTGGTGATATAGCTTGGGTTCGTGGGATCGTCCTCGATCTTGATGCGCAGGCGACGGATATTCACATCCACGATCTTCAGTTCGCCGAAGTAGTCTCGCCCCCACACCGCGTCCAGGATCTCTTCACGGGAGAGGGCCTTGCCCGGGTTGTCCATGAAAAGCTTCATGATAGAATACTCTACCTGGGTCAGCTTGACCCGTGCCCCATTTTTCTCCAGGGTACGGTTGCGGGTATTCAGCAGGAAGGGCGGCTGGCTGATCTCTCCGGCATCCATTTCTACGTCGCCTCCCGTGCGGCGATAAAGGGCGTCTACCCGGGCGGTGAGCTCCGCCGGAGAGAAGGGCTTGGTCACATAGTCATCCGCCCCTGTCATCAGTCCGGTGACCTTGTCCATCTCCTGGGTACGGGCAGTGAGCATGATGATTCCGATTTTCGAATCGCTGGCCCGGATGCGGCGGCAGACCTCGAAGCCGTCCATATCATCGGGCAGCATGATATCCAAAAGGGCCACCTTGATGTCCGGATTCCGGCGCAGCTGGGCCAGCGCCTCCTCGCCGGTGGCGGCCTCAATGGCCTCATATCCCGCCCGCTTCAGGTTGATGACCACAAAGCTGCGGATATTGGCCTCGTCTTCCAGTACCAATACTTTTTTCAAGTGGGACACTCCTTTCCGTTCAGGATGCTGAGGTGAGGTCCGGCTGGATCAGGTGGAAGAGCTCTGTCAAGGACTCCTCTGTGAGCCCACATTCCCAGCCGCTGCCGTCAATGAACTCCGCAGCATAAATGGCGTCGTCCTGAGACAGCAGAATGAAGCGGTTCCCCGCATGAGCCCTGGCCGTCTGGTTGGGGCCCGTAAGCTTGTAGATCGCCAGGAAGGGCTGCGGCTCCTGATTCTCCACCGCAGGATAGGGATAGAACAGTACGCCCCGTTCTCCGCTGCCCGAGTTGTCCTGTCGGGCCAGGGCGATCTTGCCCTGCCAGCTGTCTGGCAGCGTCAGATACCACCCATCCTCCCCGTTATAATAGGTTATCATCGCCACCGAAGCCGCCCCGGAGAGATCGTACTGCATCCACTGGACCGAGTAGAAATTCTCGGCGCTTCCCGTCGGTCTCAGTTCCGGGAAGGCAATGGGCCGCGGGACCTCCAGATAGCCGTCCGCATTGATATCCTGGATGGAAATGCTGTTGCTCAGCCGGAAGGTCCCATCACTCATCCCGGTGTTGGAATTGAGGGTGATGTTGACCAGATCCGACTCCCGCCAAGCAAAAATATCCGTAATGACGCCGGTGGTCAGCGACGAGGTCACAAACAGAGCGGGTTCTGCAATCTCTCCATTTCGGAGGTATCCAGGCTGGGGCTTGGTGTTGCTGACCAATCCGGTAATGGCGTCCGACATAGGCGCGCTGCTGCGCAGTACCATCTGCCCCTCCCGGTAGTCGTAATAGTCGGCCTGACAGATGCCCTCTACCGTGTTCAGGTTCAAAACCACGATCTCCTGCTGGTTGTCCTTGTCCATGTCCATCAGGGTATATTCCGTATAGGAGACGGCGGGGAGGACCACATTCGCCTCTCCACCGCTCACCGAGTAAGCCATCAGGCGGTACATCTGGTCGCTCAGCCGCCAACTCACCACCAGCTCTCTGTCGGTCTCCCCGTTCGGGCCTGTGTGCCCGTCCAGGTCCACATAGGAAATAGAGTTGATGGCAGTGCCCTCCCCTTCTATGATGGTTTGGACCGCATATTGGCCTTCCTCGGTCTGGTGATAAATGTAGATCTTCAGCGGGGGAGAGTTGTCGACCGCCGTGGTCCGGAAAAAAGCCACCGCCTCCTGTACGCCGTCACCGTCCAGGTCCATAAGCTGGACCGGCTGGGTATAGCTTCCCGTAAGGGGGCCCGCATACTCCGCATTGGCGTTGCGCACCTTGTCGATCTCCATCTGCAGGTTGGTATAATCCTCCGCTGCCTTGGGCACCGTGTACAGGTCCTCCGGCGAGTTGAACGAGCATCCGCCCAGCAATACCAGGACCGCCGTCAGCAGCAGCGGCCTCCATCCGTTTTTCCACATATCGGCAGCCCTCCCTTCGACGCAAATGAATCCTTTTTGTATCATACCATAAATCCCTCTCTTTGGGTATGGGAATTTCGGAATTTTGTCTCCACAAATCGAAAATAGATACTTGCTTCCTGCCGCCGCTTTGTGTATAATAAATGAGCATGATTTGCCGGTATGATGGAATTGGTAGACGTGACGGACTCAAAATCCGTTGCGTGTAGTGTTCTGCCATCCCGGCAACCCCTTGATTTTTCAAGGGTTTCAGGTTATACTCTTTTCAGCGGTTTTCCGAGTTCTCTCCTCAGTTCTCTCCTGCAGGGAGGGCCCATTAAATCTGCCGGTGTGATGGAATTGGTAGACGTAGCGGATTCAAAATCCGCCGATGGCGACATCATGTGGGTTCGAGTCCCACCACCGGCACCACCCTCTGAAGCGCTTGGTACCTCAGCATTTGAGGCACCAGGCGTTTCCTTTTTCCTGTGGGATCTCTAGCTGGTTTGCCCGGTTCTCTCCTTTGTTCTCCCCTCGGTTTTCTCATATACCGGCCTGAATTCCCGGATCAATGGAGAGGACTTTTGCCATTTTTACCGCCGAATTGCTTTTGGAAGATGAATCCAGATGCGCGTATATATTGGCTGTTGTCGAGAAGTCGCTGTGACCGAGCCACTCCTGGATGTCCTTCATGGGCACCCCATTTTTTAGGAGCAATGACGCGCATGTGTGACGCAAATCGTGAAACCGAATGTCCCGCAGCCCATTCTTCTTCAAAACGAGCTTGAAGTGCTGCGATACATAGTTGGGCTTGTACGGTACGCCAAGGTCATTGACATAGATATAGTCACTTTCGGTATAGCAGCGCCCGCACAGTTGGCGACACTGTTCCTGACGCGCCTTCATGTTCAGCAGCAGTTCCCGGTACTGAGGAACCAAGGGCAGAGAACGGCAGCTCGAAGCGTTTTTGGTCCTGTCCTTAGAAACGACTTTTACTTCTCCCCCAGAGCGAAACTGAACCACGGTGTGGTCGATCATGATCAGGTTGCTGTCAAAGTCAATGGATTTCCAGCGCAATCCAAAGATCTCGCTGCGGCGCAGGCCATAGAACGCCGCCATTAAAACAGGAAATTCTATTGGATCTCCCTTGACCGCTTCAAGAAGCCCCTCCAGTTCGGAGGCAGAGTAAAACGACCCATGAAATTTGTGGCTTTTCGGCCGTTCCACCTTGTCCATAGGATTTGCAAGAATCAAGTCATGCTTCACAGCATATTTCAGCGCCTTATGGAGATTGGCATGAAAATGCTGCACGGTACTGCCCGTAAGGTTCAGTTTGTTGAAGCAATCCTCATAAAAAGTTTCGATGTCTAACGCAGACAGCTCGGATAAGGAAACACCCAGCTCGCGGAAGTATGGGGCGATCCTCCTATTTACATTTATCTCGTATCCCGCATAAGTAACTTCCTCCACAGAATTTTTGATCATGAACAGCCAGTACAGCATATAATCCGCAAACAGCATGTTGCCGGTTACTCTGCCATCAAGTTTGCTCTCTGTGCGGGTGATCGGCTCCTTGTAACTGTAGCGAACATCCAGCAGCATATCCTGCGCTTCTTTCTCGTTCTTCTTCCCACCGACCGGAATGCCCGTTGGGATCCACTTTGGCCTTCTTTTCCCCTGTTCATCCTTAAGATTTAACACGATGTAATAGTTATTTTTCTTAATTTGCAGATGACCCGCTACCATAATGCACCTCCTAAACTTGTAGCGGCATAGTTTTCCTGCCAATGACAGGTTTATTATACCATACACTGTTCTTTCCACCAATCTGCAGGAACCGTTTATTTTGAAATCTCAACGCCGAAACTTTTTCTATTCCCCGCCGATCAAATACTCAATGATACAGACTTTGGGGATCTTAAAGGATTTCCCGATTTTGACATGCTTGATCTCGCCGCTTTGCAGCAGATCATACGCCGTTTTCTTTCCTATGCCGCCCAACATGGAGCACATCTGTTTGACACTGACGACATCCGGGTAATCTGAGAACATCTTTATGCTTTTCTGGCTCCGCATCTTTGTTTCACCTCTTAATCCCGCATGGCTTATGAGCGTCTCAATGTATTCACGGTCAAAGAAGAAATGCTCTCCGGATTGCCCAGAGAGCATTTCTTCTTTGACAGCCTAATGATACCATGTCCCTATGTGCGGATGCAAGCCGCCTGGATATGCGGACTTGATGTGGTCAGCCTGCGGACAATGGGATTTTTGGGGGAATCTACTCAATACAGGGCATCTGTAAAGCAGTACATCTCCGCAAGACTTTCGATTGCCTGTACCCGTATCTCCTGCAGCCTGCGCACCGACAGGCCAAATTCATCCGCCGCCTTCTCCCGGGGCATCCGCTCCAGGTAGAGCCGCCGCAGCACCTGTTCCTGCCGAGGCTCCAACAGGGAGATATAGTATTCCAGCCTGGCCTGCTCCCGCTCCAGGCGCGTCAGCTTTGCGGAGATCTCGCCGACGTTCTCTGTATTCAGGCGGCCAGCTTGCTCCCGGTAGTTGAGGGCAATGTAGAGGGTTTTGTTGGAGATATGGCCCTCCGGGCGGCCAACACCATCCTGATGGGCATAGCTCATGGCCTCGATGAGTTCGTCCTCCGTGACGCGGACGGGGTGCGCCAGCTCATAGCGCAACAGGGCGATCTCCCTGGCACGCTTGTGGTAGTTCTCCAGCAGTTCCAACACATAGACTTTCATTTCGTTTGCCATATTCAAAACATCCTTTCCGGTCAAGTGATGTTGATTCTTCCGAACAGCCTTGACCGGCGGAGAGCGGCACCGTGCCGGGATCGATCCACACCGATAAAAAGAGCAGCCGCACCTTCCAGAGTAGGAAAGCTCGGCTGCTCGATCCGCATTGAGAGGGCATGAGACATTGACGGTTCTGGCAGACGGAGGTTTTTCCGGCCTGTCACCCCACTCTCTGGCCCGTATCCAGAAAAAGTCAGCAGGGAATGACGTCTCAAGAAAAGCAGTGTGTCCTGGCAAGTAAACACGATGGGTTCTCTCAATGCGGTGGCTCCTATCGTCCATCGCATAACCCTCATACGCTTACACGGCCGGCACACGGACGGCAAGTATCATCTCCTTCCTTGCTGCTGATATCTGGTAGTATTGTACTGCCGTCCTGCCGATATTGTTACGGGCACTCTATCAACCCGTATTTGATTTTGACACGATCCAGTTTCTCCAGCATAGGCTCGGCGCCGAAGAAGAGGAACAGCCAGGTCGCGGCGGCCTGGATGCAGTCGAAGGGGAAGCCCGAAATATAGTAGGTTAGAAAGATCTTTCCATTGAGCTCTCCCAACCAAGTAAGGGCAGATGCCGGATTCATGATCCCGCCATAGAACAGGATGGCGCACAACGCACCGAACACGCTCAGGGACCCGCGGCTCCGTCGCAGCCAGCCCTTGCGGAAGATCACTCCGGCCAGGAAGCCGATGATGCTCATGGCAAACATCTGCCAGGGCGTCATCGGTCCCTGCCCAAAGAGCACATTGGACACGAGCATGGTCATGGCCCTGCCAGAAAACCTGTCTCGTTGCCGAAGGCCATGCCGACGATAATGGTCATGGACATCACCGGCTTGAACTGGGACAGCATAAAGAGCGCCGCTCGCCCGGCGATCCCAATGGCGCACAGTACCGCGATGATAACCAACTCCCTGGTCTGGTGCTTCCGGCCCTCGAAGGTCAGGAAAACGTTGATTATACACTCTGGCAGCACCATCAAAGAGATAAAGTAGTTTTTTGTTGTCCAGGTAGAATACGTCCACATACAGGGTCAGCGGGATCAGCACCGTGGCTGCCAGGGTGCGCTTTGTCAGCTTCCGCTTCTTCTTTGGTGCCTGCACCAAATACTCTGGCCGATGAGCGCGCCGGGTAATGGAGAGGGCAAAGACGAACATGGCGGCGATCATCACGCCATAGAGCCACAGTTGATCCGCCACCAGGGCGGTGGCGCCCTCCTGGGTTACCAGGGCAGTCAGATCCATAACGCCCAGCACCTTCAAAAACAGCACCAGCACCGTAAGTCCGGATGCCGCAGCCAGCAGTTTCCGCCACCAAGGGAGCTTCTGGGGTCTGGCCTCCGGGCTGTTCTCCTCCGGCTCCGGCAGGGTTGGAATGTCCTCCGGCAGCGCCGGTTCCGGAAACAGTGTCCCGCCACAGGCAACCATCACGTCCTCCGGCATCACCGCCCGGGGCAAAAGGCTCCAGGCCATGCGATTGGCGAAGGTCATGTGGAAGCTGTTGCCGGAGAAGAAGTCCCGAGGCCGGCCCTCCGTAACCACACTGTCGCAAAAGAAGAGGACACAGTGGTGGGCGCAAGTCATATTTAGCACACCATAAGAGTGTATGGGACTATTCCCGTACCAGGAAGACTGTTACTAAGATACATGCAAATCCGATAATATCCGTGATCGAAAAACCAGAATGTAACCAAAATGCTGACAGGGTTGCGGCTGTTAGAGGTTCCAAGCAGGCCAGCAGTGATGCTTTAACAGGGCCAACCATGCTAATTCCTTGTAAGAAAAGCGTAAATGCACCTATGGTTCCAACAAATACAATGATACCAAGCAATATGATTGCTCTCAAATCAAGTCCCGAGGGGACATCCCATGCTTGAATTGCAATAAATAGCACAACCCCTCCTATTAGCATTCCCATTCCTATAACGGGGATGCTGCCCCAACGAGACACAGGTTTCCTTGATAGTAGAGAATAACTGGCCGCACCAAACCCAGCAGCAAGTCCCCAAAATAATCCTTGAGAGGTCAACTCCATATTTCCAGGTTTTCCTCCAGTCGAAATGAGCCATACACCAATTAGAGCCAATAAAATACATACAATAATTCGCCTTTGAGGAAGTGATTTTGTCGAAATACAAACAAATAAAGACGTCAACAATCTGGTTCAAGAAATCATCAATTATGCGGCTAGTGTCGATGGTGCGGAAATCGAATCAACCAATTTGACACAGAGGATGCGGTGCAGAATACCTTTATTAAACTGATGCACCACCCGAAGCCCTTTGACAGCACGGAACACGAAAAAGCCTGGCTTATCGTCACGGCATCCAACACCTGTAAAGACGCGCTGCGACGTGCCAGCCGTCGTGAGGAGCCGCTGGATCTGCATATGGAACTTCCCGCCCCGGCCGATGCAGATCCAGCCGCCGGTGGGGTTCTGGATGCGGTGCTTGCTCTCCCGCTGAAATACAGAGTTCCAGTTTATCTCTACTACTACGAAGGATATTCTGGGGCGGAGATTGCGGCTATGCTTCATAAGCCGGCCTCCACGATCCGAAACCTTCTTCGGGAAGCGCGTCAGAACCTGAAAAAACAGTTAGGTGGTGATTTTTGATGCGGGATGACCGCATAGTCCGGGCTTATGCTCCGGTAGCCCCCAGTCCTGAAGTCCGAGCGTCCATGCTTGGCCATATCCTGGAATCCAAAGGTGCTCCATCCCAAGCCGGCACCAGAAAACGCAGCATTGCTTCCCGCTGGTTTCTGCCCGCCGCCTGCGCCGCTGCGGTCTTTCTCTGCATATTTACGGTTCCGCAGCTTTATTCTCCGGAACAGCCGTCTATTGTCATACAGCAGGTGGCTCCGGGGGCAGATAGCCCAAACGGCATACGGAAGACGATGAACTACAACGGATTCCGCTATGTGTTTTTGGAAAACGGAGCAACCTATGACCTGGATCCCTCCGTATTGTCCCAGCCGCTGGGAACATTAAACTATAACATCCAGCAGGATCCGAAAACATACGGCTCCACCGACTTTGCTGCCAGCTTTGCAGTGGGCGGGACGGTCTACCAAATCGACGGCTACGATCCGGCATTCCGTTTGGCTGTGGAATGGGAGGGGCAATACTATATTGCTCAGTGTGTGGATACCCTGGACAACACTGCTTTGGAACTCAGCACCTACTTTGAGACAGCGGAGTTGAAGGACAGAACGGAGGAAGTCCAGATTTGTGACCACGCTGGGCAGAGCATACTTTCTACCCTTACCGGCGATGATGCGGAAGCGCTGATCTCTCTCCTGACGCAGTCTATCTCCGCCGAGCTGACCAATGACCAATATCAGGAGATTGCCCGGGCCCAGAGAAGCGGTGAGTCCTATCAGCTGATGTTCCGGCTGAAGGACAGCACTTCCTATACCATGTATGTGATCCCCGCATTGTCCATTGTCTCAGCGGGAGATAACCGTTATCTGGTGCCTGAAGAATACGCTCAGGATCTCAAGAATGTATTCTCTGAACTCCCTCAGACGCCTCTCCCGATGGGATAGATTTACATGGAAGGGAACTTTCCTGCGGGAAGTACGTCTAACCAGGCAGATTCAGAAACACACTCGAAATCATATTTCAAACAGAAAAGGAGCGAATCTTATGAACAAGAAACTGACCGTGTTGGTGCTCACCGGCGCGTTGGCCTGCGCCATGGCCCTGCCTGCGATGGCGGCCGAGACGACCGCTGTCCCCATCTCTGCGACGGTTTCCACAGAAGAAGCCGTGTCTCTTTCGGACAGTGTACTGTACTACGGCACAGTGCAGGAGATTGTGAAGGACGAGAGCGGGAATATTACGCAGCTCCGCATGGTTTCTGACCGCTACGGCGAATATGTTATGAACATTTCTGAGCAGACTGTGTGGATCGACAGTGGCCGTCACACCGCTTCCGACCCTGCCACCCTGCAGGAAGGTGAGGGGCTCTATGTATTCCACAGTGCCGTAGAGACCCGCTCCCTGCCTCCCCAGTCTGCCGCTTTTGCGGTGGTTCGGAATATCCCCATGGATGCGGGCTGTGCCCAGTATCATCGGGTGGAGGAGGTTTCTTTGGAGAATGGTCAGCTGAAGATCACCACCGACAATGGTGGATTGTATCTTCTGACAGGCGAGGATACCATCTTCTCTTTCTACGGCTCTGATCAGGCAGTTGATTTGGAAGACATTCAGGCCGGCAGCTGCGTGATGGCTTGGTATGATAGCTATGCCGCTGTCTATCCCGGTCAGGCCTATGCTACTCACCTGATGCTGCTGCCCGGCGAGGCCCAGGATGCGGAGGACACCTTGACCCGTGGTGAACTGGCTATGATGATGTACGAGCAGGCCGGAAAGCCCACCGTAAATTTTGCCATGGAATACAGCGATGTGGCCGATGACGCGCAGTATACCGAAGCGATCCGCTGGGTCACCAGCGAAGGCTATATGGGCGGCTATGGCGACGGCACTTTTGGCGCTGACGACGCTGTGTCCCGTGAGCAGCTGGTGACGGTTCTGTGGCGCTATGCCGGCAGCCCCATATTGATGGACTATCCCGGCCTGACCCAGTTTGACGATGTGGGCGATATCTCCCTGTGGGCTCAGCCCGCTTTCGCTTGGGCTCATCAGAAGGGTTACATTTCCGCAGTCGAAGAAGGCATCCTGGCTCCCAATGGTGATGCCACGCAGGAAATGGTGGAAACCATTTTGAGCGAACTTGTAAGATAAAAGACGCATCAGAACCTCTGGTTGCATAATTGCAGCCAGAGGTTTTTCTATACGTCAAAGCAATAGAAGTGACTGTTATCGAGTAAACGCAATAGCAGCCGTCTCTTTATACTCATCTCGGAGCTCTCTTTTGTACTTGTAATAGAAAGACAGACTGGGTAACCTTCCCAGTCTGCCTATTATGCCCCTAATTCTGCAACGGCTCCATTTTTCTGTCTGTGACTCACATTTTGTTAATTGACATATCCTTACCTGTCACGTGCCCACCTCAGTAATATCCCGAATCCAGGCTCCGGACCGGAACCGGCTGATGCAAAAGCCCAGCTTGCCGAATTGCTCCATGGCGATGCCCACATAGACCCAGTATATGCCCCACTCCACCACCAGGCCGAACAGCGCGGACAGGGGCAGGGATATGAACCACAGCGGTCCCAGGTCAATGGCGGAGGCCGCCCGCACATCGCCGCCGCCCCGGAAGATACCCACAATATTCACAGTGTCATAGGCCCACACCGGTAAATAAACTCCGATGAAGGTCAGCATCATGGCGGCGATGGACGTCCCCTCCGGGGAGAGCTGGAACATGGGGTAGACCGTCCACGGGAACAAAAGCCTGCTGCACAGGATCAGCAGTATGCCGATGACCAAGCTGCACGTCACCGAGAGGACGAGCAGCGTCCGGGCCACCTCATAGACGTGCTCCTGCCTACCGGCCCCGATCTCCCGGCCCACAATGATGGCCGCCGTACCGCCCAGGGCGAAGATGGCCACCGTGCACAGCGACTCGATGTTGCCGGCCAGCGCCTGGGCCGCCAGGATCTCCGTGGACCCCTCCATGTGCCCCATGATCACCTTGCGGAGGGCAGTGCCCAGTCCCCAAAGCGTCTCATTGAGGACCACGGGACTGGAGTAGAAGAAGAATTTTTTCAAGATGACACCGCCCGGGCAAAGCAGCAGCCGCAGACGGAGGGGAAAGCGCCGGCTGACCGCGGCATGGACCAGCACGATGACCAGTTCCAGCACCCGGGAGCACAGGGTGGCCAGTGCGGCGCCCTCCACGCCCAGCGCCGGAGCACCCAGATTTCCGAAGATCAGCACCCAGTTGAGGAAGATGTTGGTGCACATGGAGAGCGCGAAAACCGCGGTGCCCAGCTTGGGGTTTTCCATGGAGCGATGGGCGCCCACATACACGCCGGCTATGCTGTTGAAGAGATAGGAAATCCCCACGATCCGGGCGTAATCGGCGGCGATGGGCACCAGGGCCGCGTTGTCCGTCAGCATCCCCATGAGCTGCTCAGGCAGGAAGAACATCACGCCCGCGAAGAGGGCGGAGATGACCCCCGCCACATAGCAGCACACGCCGATGACGCGGTTGATGGCGTCATAGTCCCGTTTTCCCCAGAACTGGCTGATGAGCACCGAAGAGCCGCTCTGCAGGCCAAAGACGATCAGCTGGATGAGGAAAACCGGGATGTTGGCCACCAGGACCGCCGCCAGGGCCTCTTCTCCCAGTCTTCCCACCATGAAGGTGTCCATCAGTCCCAGCAGCGTGGTGCACAGGTTCTGCAGGAGGATCGGAACGGCCAGCAGCACGGTCTCCCGATAAAAATTCCGCTCCCTTATGATCCCAAGCCGCACGACATCACCCCTCTTTTTCCGCTTCTCCGGCCTCTTACCACAGCTGCGTGTAGAGCTGCCGGATGTCCGCCTCTGTCAGATCCCGCATGGTGTTCTGGGGACTTCCGCTCTCCATGGCGTCGTGGGCCATCTTGTCGATGGCCGCAAAGAATGCCTGCCGGTCCACACCGTACTGCTCCAGTGTGGGGATCTCCAGCCGGGCGGTGAGACGGCTCAGGGCCTCCAGGAAGCAGGCGGCCGCCGCCTCATCCGACGCGTCCTCCCGCGCCGCGCCCACGGCCCGCCCCAGCTCCGCAAACCGGGCCTGGGCGCCGGGCAGGGCGTAACTCAGGCAGGTTTTCATGAGCATGGCGTTGGAGAGCCCGTGGGGAATGTGGAACAGGGCGCCGATGGGCCGGCTCATGCCGTGGATCAGCGTCACGGAGGCGTTGTTGAAGGCAATGCCGGCCTCCAGCGCCGCAATGGACATCTCGCTCCGGGCCGCCTCATCTGCGCCGTTTTCCCAGGCGGCGGGAAGGGCCCGGAAGATCCGCTCCACAGCGGAGCGTGCAAAGGTATCGGAGAGGGGTTGGGCCTTCCGGGAGGTGTAGGCCTCCACCGCGTGGCACAGTGCGTCCAGTCCGGTGGAAGCGGTCACGCCGGGAGGCGCCGTCATGGTAAAGCGGGGGTCCGCCACCGCCACCAACGGCATGAGCACGCTGCCCTTGAGCAGCATTTTGATGTCCCGCTCCGTATCCGTGATGATGGTGAACTGGGTGGCCTCCGAGCCGGTGCCCGCCGTGGTGGGGATGGCCACCATGGGCGGCACCGCCACAGCGATCTCCTCCCCCATATAGCTGCTGATGGACCGGCCCGTCCCGGCGGCCAGGACGCCGATGGCCTTCATGGTGTCCATGGGGCTGCCGCCCCCCAGCGCCACCAGAAAATCACAGCTCTCCGCCTGATAGCAGGCCAGGCCGGCCTCCACGATCTTGTCCGTGGGCTCCATGTCCACACCGTCAAAGACCGCCCAGCCGATCCCCCGCTCGGTCAGTGTCTGCTCCAGCGCGCCGCAGTTGCCCAGCTTCCGCATCTGGGGATCGGTCACGATCAGCGCCTTGGTTCCCAGGCCCGCCAGATAACCGGCCGCCTGTTCCAGGGCCCCCGTGCCGGTGAAAATGCGTCCGGGCAGCAAAAACTCTCTCGCCATGGTTCAAATACCATCCCTTCTACACAAAATAACGGAGCCGATCACATATGCTCCTGGGTCAGCTTTTTCACCCACCGGTAGCCATTGACCCGTATGGCTGCCGGCACACATTTGAAAATCTGATCGGCGTTGAGACATAGGACCACGGCAGCGGGATGCCAGTGGAGGACAAATGCCGCCAGCAGGCTCAAAGGCAGCACGATGCCCCAGATGCTGACCAGGTCCAGGTACATGACGAATTTGGTGTCTCCCCCGCCGCGGATGATGCCCGTATTGACAGGCATCTGATAGGACATGGTGCAGATGACCACGCTCTGGATGATGAGGAACAGGTTGGCCAGCTCCCTGGTCTCCGGCCCGATCTCATAAAAGGGGAGCAGAACCAGGCGGAGCAGGAAGAGCGCCGTGCCCAGGACCAGCCCGATGCCCAGGAAAATGACCTGCAGGGTGCGGGTATCGGTCTTCAGCCGCTCCATGGCTCCGGTGCCCACATCCTTGCCGATGAGGATGGCGGCGGCGGTGGCCGCCCCCACCGAGGTCACCTTCAGCAGGAGGAAGATGGTGGAGGAGATGGAGTAGGCGGCGATGGCGTTGGAGGTCATGTGCCCCAGCACCATGGTCTGGATGGCGTTGAATCCGCCCCACAGGGCGCCGGTGACCAGGATGGGTCCGGTCACCCTGAGGTAGTCCCGGGTCAGCGGACCGGACACGCGGAACAGGTCGCCCGGCTTCAGCTTCAGCTTCTCGTCCCGGAGGAGCACAAAGCTCAGCACGATCACCAGCTCCAGCACTCTGGCCGTCAGGGTGCCGATGGCGGCGCCCCTGGCACCCAGCTCGGGGGCGCCGAACCGGCCCCGGATGAGCACGTAGTTGATGCTGCAGTTCACCACCAGGGAGACGCAGGAGACCCGCAGGGCGATCTTTACCGTCTCCACGCAGCGCATGGACCCCAGCAGAATGGTTGTCATGGCAAAGACGGGGTAGGTAAAGCGGATGATGCCCAGATAGGCCGTGCCCTCCGCCACAATGGCCGCGTCTTTGGTAAAGAGGGAGAGTGTCTGAACCGGAAATAGACTGACCGCCGCGAAAAATGTCAGGGCCAGCCCCAGGGCCAGCAGGACGCCGGAGGCGCACAGCCTGCGGATGGGCTCCCGCCGTCCCTGTCCCCAGTATTGGCTGCCCAGAACGATGAGGCCGTTACTGGCGGCGTAGACCACCTGCTGGAGCACGAACTGGATCTGATTGACCGCCGCCACCCCGGACAGCGCCGTCTCCGAATAGCTGCCGATCATCAGGTTGTCGGCCAGATTGACGCTGAGGATCACCGCCTGCTCCACCATCAGGGTGAGACACAGGCGGAGAAAGGTTCGATAAAAGGCGCGGTCCCGTGTAAACAGGCCCTGTCTCACAGGCATCCCCTCCCCATAAAAGGGCCGCGCCGCCCGCTCCGCCGATCTCTGACCGGGGAACGGACGGCGCGGCATTGATCGCCCAACGATCACTCGTAGTCCACCCAGGCGCTGCCGCCGTCGGCAGACCGGACGCAGTTCTCAATGAAGCGGACGCCCTTGGCGCCGTCGATCACGTTGGGGAACCAGTACTGATCCATTACGTCGGCCACGTTTTCGCCCTTGTTGACCCGGTCCATGGCAACGCCGAAGCGGGTATACAGGGTGGCCCAGGACTCAAAGAGGCCCTCGGCGTGACCGCCGCCCATACGGTTGTTGTTGACCAGCTCATCGTCGTTGTAGAGATAGCCCTGGCCGCGGTCCAGGATCTGGACCGGCTTGCCCTGCTCGGCGAAGATCAGCTGGCTGGGATGCTCGTCCCACCACTCGATGCTGGCCTTGGAGCCGATGACCCGGATCTTCTGCTGGTGGGTGGAGCCGGCGTTGACGCAGCTGGCCCACAGGTTGCCCACCGCGCCGTTGGTGAAGTTCATCAGCACGAAGGCGTTGTCCTCCAGGGGAGCCCGGCTCTTGACGAAGCTCTGGCGGGCACACATGAGGTTGGCGATCTCCAGGTCGGGGATCATGACCTCGGCCAGATAGAGGGCGTGGGTGCCGATGTCGCCCAGCACGTAGGTGGGGCCGGCGGCAGCGGGGGTCACCCGCCACTTGGTTCCGGCGTCGTTCTTCTCCACCTCCTGGCAGTGGTAGCCGTGGGCGAACTGCATGTTGATGATGCGGATCTCGCCCAGATCGCCCCGGGCGATCATCTCCCGGGCCTGGTGGATCATGGGGGCGCCGGTATAGCCGTAGGTCACGCCCACCACGCGGTTTTTCTCCTTGGAGAGGGCCACCAGCTCTTCGGCCTCAGCGGCGGTGAAGCACAGGGGCTTTTCACACACCACATGGAGCCCGGCGTTGAGGGCCGCCTTGCAGATCTCATAGTGCATGTTGTTGGGGGTGGCGATGGTGACGGCCTGAATGCCGTCGGGGCGCTTGGCCTCCTCGGCGAACATGGTCTTGTAGTCGGGATAGCAGCGCTCACCGGCGATGCCCCAGTTTTCGCCGAACGCACGGCCCCGCTCGGGGTCGATGTCAAAGGCCGCCGCCACCAGGTCGAACATGCGGCTGCGGAGGGCGGAATTGCGGTGGATGTAGCCGATCTGGCTGCCGCGGCCGCCGCCGACCATGCCCCAGCGCAGGGGCTGTTCCAGGTGAAGTTCCTCATTAAACATGACGCAGCACTCCTTATCCTATCTTCAGTCAGACGCCCAGATTCTCACGCAGGAAGGTGCGGGCCTTGATGGCGTACTCCAGCGGATCGGCCTTGGCGGGGTCCTGCTCGGCCTCGATGACGATCCAGCCGTCGTAGTCGCTGTTCTTCAGGATCTCAAAGATGCTCTTCCAATCCACCATGTCGCCGTCGCCGGGCACGGTGAACTGACCCTCCTTGACGCCCCAGAGGAAGCTGTGGTCCTCCTCGCGCACCTTCTGGAAGACCTTGCTGCGCACATCCTTGAAGTGGATGTGGCCCACACGGCCGATGTACTTGCGCAGGATGGCCACGGGGTCCTCACCGGCCATGGTGGAGTGGCCGGTATCGAAGAGGAGGTAGACCAGGCCGGGGTCGGTGAGCTCCATCAGGCGGTCGATCTCGGCCAGGGACTGGATACCGGTGCCCACGTGGGGGTGGAAACAGACCTTCATGCCCTTGCGCTGGGCGCGGCGGCCCAGTTCATTGAGGCCCTCGGCCAGGTTCTTCATCTGCTCGTCGGTGAGGATGGGGCAGTTGGGGAAGAGGGGGGTCTCCTCCTGGCCGTGGACGGTGACGCCGCACTCGCCCACGCCCACCACCCGGGCGCCCAGGGCGTAGGTGAAGTCCATATGCTTCTCAAAGGCCTCATAGGTCTTCTCGTTTTCAAAGGTGGTGAAGAAGGAGGAGAACCACATGTTGCAGATCACCAGACCGCGCAGGTCCAGAGCCTTCTTCAGGGTGTCGAAATCCTTGGGATATTTGCAGCCGCCCTCACTGCCCTTGTAGCCGGCCAGAGCCATCTCGCTCAGGCACTGCTGATAGGTGAGCTCGCCGCCCAGGCTGGGCAGGTCGTCGTTGGTCCAGTTGATCGGGGCGCATCCATACTGTACGTTCATGTTGCTCTCTCCTCAAAAATTAGTATTTCCGCAGGGTCTTGACCACTTCGTTCAGCTTCTCGTAGGCCTCCCGGACCGACTCCTTCTCGGCCACGGAGGCGGTGCCCACGCGCCAGAAGTTCTCATAACCGCCGGTCATGGTACCGGGCAGGACCATGATCTCGATGAGGGTGGAGACGTCGGATTTCTTGCTCTCGGCCACGGCGGCGCGCAGCTCCTCCACGGTGGAGACCCGGAAGGTCTTGGCGCCGTAAGCGGAGGCCAGGACGGAGTAATTGACGGGGACATAGCCGCCGGTCAGACCGCCGGTGGACTTCTCACGGAAGCGGAACTCGGTGCCGAAGGTGCCCATGCCCTGGCTGCGCTCCAGGTTGTGGATGCACTGGTGGCCGCTGTTGTTGAAGAGGAGCACGTTGATCTTGGTGCCCTCCTGAATGCTGGTGACCAGGTCGGAGTGACCCATCAGGAAGCCGCCGTCGCCCACGAAGGCATAGACCTCATGCTCGGGCTCGGCCATCTTGACGCCCAGGGCGCCGGAGACCTCGTAGCCCATGCAGGAGAAGCCGTACTCCAGGTGGTAGGCGCCGGGACGGGAGACGTTCCAGACGCGCTCCAGGTCGGAGGGCAGGCTGCCGGAGGCGGAGACGATGTTGTCGTCCTTGAGCATCTCGTTGAGCTCCATGAGCACCCGGGTCTGGTTCATGGCGGTGCCGTCGCCCTCCAGGGTCTTCAGGCGGTCGCGCTCGGCCTCCCAGGCGGCCTTGGCCTCGTCGATCTCATTGCCCCACTGGGCCTTGTAGCCGGCCTCCTTCAGGGCGTCGGTCAGGGCCTCCATGGCCAGCTTGGCGTCGGCCACCACGCACTCGGCGTCCAGCTTCATGGCGTCCATACGGCTGACGTTGACGGAGAGGATCTTGGCGTCGGGGCTGAAGCCGGCCTTGGAGTTGGTGACAAAGTCGTTGAGCTTGGTGCCCACCACCAGGACCAGGTCGGCCTTCTTGGCCAGGAGGTTGGCGGACAGGGTGCCGCAGATGCCGGCGCAGCCCACGTAGGTGGGAGCGGCTCCGGCCACCTCGCCCTTGCCGGCCTGGGTCTCGGACACGGGCACGCCGAAGGCGGTGCCAAAGGCCTCCACAGCAGCGCCGGCATCGCTGTACCGGGTGCCGCCGCCGGAGACGATCATGGGCCGCTTGCTGTTCTTGATGAGGGCCACCGCGCGCTGGATGGCGGCGGGAGAGGGGATGGCCCGCTCGATGTGCCACACCCGGCGGGCGAAGAACTCCTCGGGATAGTCGTAGGACTCACCCTGCACGTCCTGGGGCAGGCACACGGTCACGGCGCCGGTGCGGGCGGGGTCGGTGAGCACCCGCATGGCGTTGAGCATGGCCACCATGAGCTGCTCGGGGCGCTGCACCCGGTCCCAGTAGCGGCTCACCGCCTTGAAGGCGTCGTTGACGGTGACCGAGTAGTCCTGGTCCTGCTCCATCTGCTGGAGCACAGGGTCGGGCTGCCGGTCGGCATAGGTGTCGGAGGGCAGCAGGAGCACGGGGATCTTGTTGACGGAGGCGGTACCGGCGGCGGTCACCATGTTGAGGGAGCCGGGGCCGATGGAGGCGGTGCAGGCGTAGATGGCCCGGCGGCGCATCTGCTTGGCGTAGGCCACGCAGACGTGGGCGATCTCCTGCTCGTTCTTGCCCTGGATGAAGGGCATCTCGGACTGATACTGCTCCAGCGCCTGGCCCAGACCGACCACGTTACCGTGGCCGAAGATACCGGCGATGCCCTGGACGAACCGGCTCTCCCTGCCGTCCACGTCCACATACTGCTGCTCTAAAAATTTGACCAGTGCCTGCGCCATGGTCAGGCGAATCGTCTTTCCCATTGTAAATTCCTCCTCGTTCCTGATTCGTCAAGCTTCCGGCCAGTACTTGGCGCCGGGCTGTTCCACCCAGAGATGCTGGGGTTCAAAGTTGGGCTTGATGTAGGGGTTGCCGTCCAGATGACGGATGCACCAGAGATAGTACATGGCGTAGCCGGGGGCGGCCACCTGGGGATGGACCTTGTCGGGCATGATTTTCACCGTGTCGTTGTGCTCCAGGAGGATGGCCTCATCCCCCAGGCGCAGCAGACCGAAGCCGTTTTCGGGATAGAACTTGTAGTAGTAGATCTCCGGCTGGGGGTGGGAGTGGGAGGGGAATCCGGACCACTTGCCGGGATAGTGCACGTCCTCGCCGAACATGATGTTGGACTCGGGGGACAGGCGGATGTCCTGGGCGGTGCGGACGATGCGGGTGCCGGCCTCGTTCATGAAGCCCTTGCCCCGGATCTCGTTGACGATGGCGTCGCCGCAACGGACCACAGGGGCAAAGTCACGGTCGTTCTCGGTGCGGATGACCGCCACCTCGCTGTCCGCCGCCACACCCACGATGGTCACATCGCCGGTGCGGGGCATGTTCAGGCACCACAGATCGTCGTCCAGGAAGCTCTTGCGGGAGGCGGTGACCTCCACGCCGTTGTAGGTCACGCGGATCTCGCCGTACAGCAGGACATAGACCCGCTCCAGGGGAGCATTGTCCTGGAAGGTGGTCCCCTCGTTGAGCTTCAAGATGCCGAAATCCATCATCATATCGCTGTGCTTGCCGTTGAGTTCCGTGATCGCCTGATACCCCTCATGGAAGGGGGTCTCCTGATGCAGCCTCATGTCTCTTCCTTCCTTTCTTATACCACCATCTGTCCGATGAGCTCATATGCCTTGTCTTCCGCCTGCTCGCAGGACTGCTCCAGCAGAGTCAGCCGGTCGAAGGTGTTGGGATTGGCCAGCACTGTGGCCCGCAGGGTCCCGCCGAAGACCTGGCGGAGGGCCGTGCCGATGTTTACCTTGCCCACCCGGTAGGAGCGGACCTTGGCCAGATCCTCCGCCAGCACGCCGGAAGATCCGTGGAGCACCAGAGGCAGAGAACATACCTTCTGGATCTCCTCCAGGCGCTGGAAGTTGATGCGGGTGGCCCGGCAGGTCTGACGGTGGATGTTGCCCACCGAGACCGCCAGCCAGTCGGCGCCGCTCTCGGCCGCCATACGGGCGGCCTCCTCCGGCCGGGTGAATTCCGGTGTGACCTCGCCCATATCACTGTATGGGACGGTGCCCACCTCGGCCTCCACCGCCACGCCCCGGGCGTGGGCATATTCCGCCACCCGTTTTGTATTGGCGATGTTCTCCTCCAGGGGCAGCTTGGAACCGTCGTACATGACCGAATGGAAGCCCACGTCCACCGCCTGGAAGATGTCGTCCAGATCACTGCAGTGGTCCAGGTGGACCGCCACCGGCACACTGGCGTTTCGGGCCAGAGAGCCCAGCAGCGCGGACCAGTGCTCCAGGGCCAGAGCCCGCCGGGCATCCCGGTTGACCATCAACAGGACGGGTGAGTGATGCCGTTCCGCCGCATGGATGACCGCCTGGGCATCCTCGTAGCCGAATACATTGAAGCCGGGGACAATGTAGCTGCCTCGGGCAGCCATATTCACCTCATAATTGATGTAGTTCATCTCATTCACCCCAACAGGTCCGATTCTTTTTCCAGTGCTCCAGCATGGCCTCCCGGAACGGCATGGAGTCCGAGCAGCTGATGCCGCTGCTCAGCGCCAGGGAGGCGTTTGCTGTGCCCATCTCAATGCTCTCGCCCAGGGAATAGCCATTGAGGATACCATACATCAGCCCGGCGGCGTAGGCGTCCCCGGAGCCGAAGGTCTTCAGCGCCTTTGTGGGGATCACGCCCCGACAGATCGGCGTCTCATTGGGACGGTATCCCCAGGAGCCGTTTTTGCCGTCCTTGACGATGACGGTCCCCACGCCCTGCTCCAGAAGCCGCTCCGCCGAGCGCTGGTTGCTGGTGTTGTCCGGCATGGAGAGGTACTCGATGACGTCAAACTCCTCCCGGTTTCCGATGACGATATCGCAGTAGGGCAGGATGGACTGGTAGCACTCCGCCGTCTCCTCCCTGCTGCTCCAGCCGGAGGGGCGGTAGTCCAGATCCAGCGCCACCATGGCGCCATGCTTCTTTGCGTACTCCAGGATCTGGAACATGGCTCCCCTGGAGGGCTCCAGCGAAAAGGCGGTCCCGGTGACCAGCACCGCCCGGCTGGCAGCGACCAGCTCCTCGTCGATCTCCGACCGCTCCAGCAGCATGTCCGCCGTCCCTTCCCGGTAGAGATAGGTGCCGTGGAAGATGCCCTCATCCACCGCCGCGTACACACCGCTGCGCTCGGCGCTGATCACTTCCAGAATGGCAAGGCAGTTCCGGGCGCCCGTTTTGTCATAGATGAGGCCCCTTGTGTCGATCCCGAGGCCCTCAAAGACGCTGCGGATATACTCGCCCATGCCGTCCCGGGACACCTTGCCGATAAACGCCGTCTTCAGCCCCAGCTTCGCCGCGCCGATGATGATGTTGGAGGGAGAACCGCCCACCGATTTGCTGAAGGCTGGAATGTCGGTAAAGGGACAGCCCGTCTTCGTCGCGTTCAGGTCGATCCCCGCCCGCCCCGATACCAGCAGGTCAAAGGGTTGATTTCTTTTCTCACACATATGGCATCTCTTCTTTCGATTGTCGAAGGATTGTTTGCTGTTTCTAAAATTTATATTCCGATTCGCTTTCTATTGACATAAAGGTTGGTTTCGGTTAAACTGAATATACAGCTGTTGCTATCATTTTACAGCGAAAGGGTGGGCAAACAATGGATAGACTAGATGAAATACGGCAGCTTCTGTTTACCAACAAAAAGGTTTTGGTCAATGATCTGTCCGATCACTACCAGGTGAGTGTCGTCACCATCCGAAAAGACCTCGCCTGTCTGGAAAAGGAGGGCGTCGCCAAGCGCATCTACGGCGGGGCTGTCCTCTCGGAGGACGCTTCTCCCATCGTCTCCTACCATGCGGATCCCATCCTGGCCAGTCTGGCCGAGGAGGCCTGTCAGAAGATCAATGACGGCGACAACATCTTCCTTGGCTCCGGCAAGACCTGCTGTCACCTGGCCAAGTGTCTGGGCCGGTTCAAGCATCTCTCCGTGGTGACCAACAACATCACCGCCCTGTCCGACCTGCTCCAGGCCGGCGCCCGGGTCTATCTGCTGGGCGGCGAGGTGACCTCCGTGGACAACCAGACCCTTTTCTCCAGTCCGGAGAATCCCAGCACCTTCACCGGAAACATCTATGTGACGAAGGCCTTTACCAGCGTATCCGGCGTGGACCTCAAGGCGGGGCTGACGGTGAACTCCATCATCAGCACCTACATCTACCACAAGCTCCCCTCCATCGCCAAGAGCTGGTACCTGATGGTGGACCACACCAAGTTCAACCGCACCGCCATGTATCCCGTGGCCACGCTGTCCGACATCAAGTGCCTGATCTCCGACCATGTGACGGAGGACTACGCCGCCGTGCTCCGGGAATTGAATGTAGAGCTCCGTGTACCGGGCGTCTGACTTTTGTCAGACGCCCCAATATTTCCGAAAGGCTCTGCTGGCACACACACCGTACCACACCACCACTGCCAGCACCCCCGCCATCAGCACCAGCTCGGCCTGGAGAGGCACACCGCCGAACCGGTCGGCGGCCATGCTGACCGCTCCGTAGAGGATGGCGGCGATGGAGATGACAAGGACTCTGGGGCGGATGTACCTGATATAGGCCTGGGCGTCGCTGCACTGCTGGGGCGTTTTCCCTCTCGGGACCAGCAGACTGCTCTCAAAGAGCCCGCCCGACATCCGCAGCCGGAACCAGTTATACAGGAAAAAGCACCCGCAGCCCAATGCGATCAAATTGAACAGAAGCATGGAGTCATTGAAGTCCATGGCAAACCTCCGTGTGGTCACAGGGAAGGAAAAGGCTGCCGTCTGCCGCATCGTGCCGCAGGCAGCGGCCTTTGCGTGTTGATCAGACCTTTTTGGCGTTCTTGCGCATATCCAGAATCACGGCGCCCACAATGATGAGGCCCTTGATGATGTTGGTCATGTTGTCGTCCACGCCCATCAGGATCAGCGCGTTGTTGATGACACCCAGGATCAGGATGCCGGCCAGGACGCCGGAGATCCGGCACACGCCGCCGGTGTGGGAGGTGCCGCCCACCGTAGCGGCGGCGATGGCGTCCAGCTCATAGTTGAGGCCATAGGTGGAGGGATCGGCGGAGCCGGTGCGGCCGGCCAGGAGCACGCCGCCGATGGCCGCGCAGATGCTGCACCACATGTAGACCAGCATCAGGTTTTTCTCCACGTTGATGCCGGCCACCCGGGCGGCGCTGTCATTGCCGCCGATGGCGAACACGTTACGGCCAAAGCGGGTCTTGGTGAGGAGAATGGCCGAGAGGATGAACATAATGACGAAAATGACCACGATCATGGGGATCCCCAGGATATTCCCTTTGCCGAAGAAGCGGAAGTCGTCGCTCAGGCTGGAAACAGGGATGCTGGAGTACATCTTGGATGCGGCACGCAGGATGAGCTGTCCACCCAGGGTGGCGATGAAGGGCGGGATCTTGGTATAGGCGATGATGGCACCAATGATGAGTCCGATGACCGCGCCGATGGCGATGCCGATCAGGAAAATAAGCCAGCCAGGCAGAGGGCCGAAGCCCAGGATCTTGCGGGAGGCATCGGCGGTCTGGGCCAGAGAGGCGCAGATGACGGAGACGAAGGCCACCGTGGCACCGGGCGTCAGATCGATGCCCTTGGACAGTATGGCGAACATGATGCCAAAGGCCAGGATGCCCTTGATGGACTCGGTGGTGATCAGAGTCTGAAGGTTGCCCGGCGTCAAAAAGACGGGCTTGATGATGGTCACAACAGCAACGATCACAATGAGGATCAGCCAGATGCTGTTTTTTGAAATGAATTTCTTCATTCTATTGTCGGCAAGTGTACGGTTCATAGCGTTTTCCCCTCCTCTTATGCCTGCGCTTGCTTGCTCGGCGCCTCACCATGGGCGTACTGCATGATGACCTCGCTGGTGGCATCCTTCCGGTCCACGATGCCGGTGACCTTCCCCTCGTACATGACGAGGACACGGTCCGACATGCCCAGCACCTCCGGAAGCTCGGAGGAGATCATGATGATGGCTTTGCCCTCCCCAGCCAGGCGGCTGATCTCCGCGTGGATCTCGGCCTTGGCGCCCACGTCGATCCCCCGGGTGGGCTCGTCAACGATGAGGACGTCGGGATCCGTCAGCAGCCAGCGGCTGACCAGCACCTTCTGCTGGTTACCGCCGGAGAGGTTTTTGATCGGGGTGTCCATATCAGGGGTCTTGGTACGCAGCTTCTCGATATATTCTGCTGTGTCCTTGCGCATCTGCCGATGGTCGAGCAGCGGGTGGCAGTAGCGCTTCAGATCGGCGATGACGGTGTTGTCCACCAGGCTGAGCAGTCCGAAGATCCCGTTGCCGCGCCGGTCCTCCGTGAGCAGGCCGATGCCGTTTTTGATGGCGTCATGGGGGCTTTTGATGTTCAGCTTCCTGCCGTCCTTATAGACGGCGCCGCCTGTGACCCGGCGCAGGCCGAAGATGGCCTCCATGGTCTCGGTCCGTCCGGCGCCCACCAGGCCGGCAAAGCCCAGGATCTCGCCTCGGCGCAGCTCAAAGGAGACGTTTTGGACCGCATTCCCCGAAGAGAGGTTCTCCACCTTCAGCACCACATCCCCGATGGGGCACTCCACCTTGGGGAACATGGTGTTCATCTCGCGGCCCACCATCATCTGGATCAGCTTGTCAGGCGTCAGATTCTCCGCCCGGTCGGTACCCACGTACTCGCCGTCACGGAACACGGTGATGTCGTCACTGATGCGGAAGATCTCCTCCATCTTGTGGGAGATGTAGATGACGGCAACATTGTGGCTCTTCAGCTCTTCTATGATCCGGAACAGATGCTCTGCCTCCCCCTCTGTCAGGGCCGAGGTGGGCTCATCCATGACCACGATGGATGTGTGGTAGCTCACCGCCTTGGCGATCTCCACCATCTGCATTTTTGCCACCGTGAGGTCCTTCATCTTGGCGTCAGGGTCCAGCTTGACGTTGAGCTTTTCAAACAGATCGATGCAGTCCTGCCGCATTTTCCTGTCGTCCACAAAGAGCCCCTTCGTGGGCTCACGGCCCACCCACACGTTGTCGCAGACGGAGCGCTCGGGAATGGGGGCCAACTCCTGATGGATCATGGTAATGCCCGCGTTCATGGCATCCAGAGGGCCCCGGAATCTGACTTCCTTCCCTTTGTAAATGATTTTGCCGGATGTGGGCGTATAGATCCCCATCAGGCATTTCATCAGCGTGGACTTTCCAGCGCCGTTTTCCCCCATCAGCGTATGCACAGTGCCAGGCCGAACCTTGAGTTGGACGCCTTTCAGCGCGTGCACACCCGGAAATTCCTTGCAGATGTCCTGCATCTCCAACACGTATTCCTGCTTGCTGTCCGCCAATGTTTCCACCTCCAACTCTAGGTTTTATCCACATGTCAGGTCAATCACAGGGGCGGAGGGGAAAAGGCTTTCCGCCTCCGCCCCTGTATTGGTTACAGTTCTCTGCTGCGGCCTCAGCCGATCTCATCCACGTTTTCCGCGGTCACCATCACAAAATCCCTAGCCAGGACGTAGGGGTTATCCTCGGTGGGCTTGTAGTCGATGCCCTCGGAGGGGTCCTTGCCGTTGATCATGTTCAGCGCGGCCTGCACGGCGGCCCTGCCCATCTCAGCACCATCCTGGAAGGCCGTCATGGCCATTTTACCCTCAGCCACGGCGGCACGGCCGTCGCCGGTGGCGTCCACGCCCACGATGGGAATGGAGCCGGGATCGATGCCGGCCTGCTCCAGAGCCTCGACGGCACCCAGAGCCATGGCGTCGTTGTTGGCGATGATGCAGTCAAACTCGGTCACGCCCAGCAGCGGGGTGACGTTGTCCATGGCGGTGGCGCGGTCCCAGTCACAGACCAGAGGAGAAGTGGCCTCGGTGGCGTTCATGCCATTGGCCTCCAGCTGGCTGAGCACAGAATCTGTACGCACGCGGGCAGGAACGGTGCCCAGAGAGCCGCTGAGGAGCAGATAGGTAAAGTCGGTCTTGCCCTGGGCTTGGAAGTACTCAGTCAGATAGTCGCCCTGCAGATAGCCGGCGGTGGCCTCGTCACAGCCAAGATAGATCACATTTTCATTGAGCAGAGAGTAATCGCTGGGGTTGCGGTTGACCATGACCACGGGCACGCCCTGGGCGGCCTCCTCGATCTCGGCCAGGGTCTCAGCGTCAGCCATCTGGACGATCAGCGCCTTGGCCCCGGCGGTGACGGCGGTCTCGATCTGCTGGAGCTGCTTGATGGCGTCGTTCTCAGCGTTCTGGCTGACCACCTTGACTCCCTCGATGCCGCAGTTCAGGGTGCCCTGCTCCAGAGTGGTGTTCCACTCGTCACGGGCGGCGATGAAGGTATAGATCAGGATCTCGTCGCTGTCGGTCTCAGGGGTGCTGGAAGTGCCGCCGCACGCGGCCAGAGAGAACACCAGTGCCAGGGAAAGAACCAGAGCAGTCAGTCTTTTCATTTCAATCTCTCCTTTTTGTCCTTCATATTTTCGTTCGCTAACGTTCCAAAACGAAATCATTTATTTTCTTTTTGGTTTCGTTCCTCCGTTGACAAGTTCATTTTAACCGAACTACAGGATGGCTGTCAAGGCTCTATTGTTATTTTCGCTATTTCATCCATGTTTTTCAAGTGTATTCTAGTGAAGATTAACAGTTTATATTTCGTTTTTCTTTCGTTTTATTCTGATTTAATTGGAATTGGTAAATAATGGTCGTTAATTTATCCTTTCTGCTCACTGTTCTATGTGTTTTGCAAATACTTTTTGTTGACTTTTTCTTTCTTTTGACATACTATAGGCCCGTACTCCTTATTCAGCCGCACAAACAAAACAAACCGAAACAGAAAGGAAAGATCCGGTATGAGTATTTCTATCTGTGGTGCCCCCTGCTGCTGGGGGGTGGAAGGGCTTGAAAACCCGGACATGCCTGTCTGGCAGACCGTCCTGGGGGAAGCCCATCAGGCCGGATTCCGCGCATTGGAGCTGGGGCCTTATGGATACCTCTCGCTGGATGCAGCCGTCACCTCAGCCGCGCTGGAGGAAAACGGGCTCTCTGTGGTGGCGGGAACAGTGTTCAATGACCTGGTAGACCCACAAAACCGTCCCAGACTCATCCAGATCGCGGAGGACATCTGCTCCCTTATCACCAAACTTCCACCGCTCCCCTCCCATGAAGGTCAGCACTTTCCCACCCCGTACCTGGTCATCATCGAGTGGGGCCATGATGAACGGGATTTCTCGGCCGGCCATTCTGACCGGGCCCCCCGGCTGAACGACAAGCAGTGGAACGACATGGTCGAGTCCATCCTTGCCCTGTGCGGCGTGGCCGAGCGGTATGGCGTACGCCCGGTGATCCACCCCCATGCCGGCGGCTACATCGAATTTGCCGATGAGATCGACAGAATCGCCGCCTCCATTCCCCACGAAAAGGCCGGCCTGTGCCTGGATACGGGCCATCTGCGCTTTTCCGGCATGGACCCTGTGACCTGGCTGAAAAAATACGCCGACCGACTGGACTATGTCCACTTCAAAGACATCAATCAGCCGGTGTTCCAGCAGATCCTGGGGGAGCGGCTGCGCTTCTTCGAGGCCTGCGGGAAGGGCGCCATGTGCCCCATCGGGACCGGTATGCTGGACTATGAGGCCATTCGCGGGGCCTTGGACGAGATCGGCTACAGCGGCTATATCACCATCGAGCAGGAGCGCGACCCTAAAAACTGGACCGGGACCCTCCCCGACCTCAAAAAGAGCATCGCCTATCTCAAGCGTATGGGGTATGAGATCTGAGCCCCGTTTTATGCCCGTGCGCAGATCCTGTTGTATCCATGACATCATAGAATAGAAAGGATCAAATCCATATGAAAAAAGCACTCCATACGAAATCCATCTACCGCAGCAATCTGGCGTCTGACATCCGGATCGCCGCGGAAGCGGGCTACCAGGGCGTGGAGATGGTGGGCACCAAGATCATGAGCTTCCTGGAGGCGGGCTTCACCTCGGCGGACTGCAAGGCCCTTCTGGACCACTACAACATGGCTATGTGCAGCGTGGTGGACATCGCTCACGTGGAGCGTACCGACAGGGAGTCGGTGGAGCGGATGCAGAAGGAAGCCCATATCTTCTCCAAGTTTGCTCAGGATGTGGGCTGTCCCTCCATCCAGCTGGTCCCCCTCTGCGCCCATGAGGGAAAGAGCTGGGACGAGGTAAAGCGCCTGACCGCCTCCAGCGTCAACCGCGTTCTGGACATCGGCGCCGAGTACGGCATCGGCTTCCAGCTGGAGCCCGTGGCCTGGTCCCCCATCCACTCCCTCTCCCAGAGCCTGGAGTTCATCGACTACACCGGCCGTAAGAATTTCGGTATGGTCATCGACTTCTGGCATCTCTGGTACGGAAATGAGACCACGCCCGACGAGGTGGCCGCGCTTGACCCCTCCATGATCCGCAACATTCACTTTGATGACGGTCTGCGCAATGGGCCCGGTACCGTGTGCGACGAGGAGATCCTCCGCGGCGTCTATGCCGGCGAGGGAAATATCCCCATCAAGGAGTGGGTCGACGCGGTGCGGGCCACCGGCTATGACGGTTTCTGGTCCTATGAGCTGATCTCCAGAAAGCACTGGGAGATGGACACCAGGGAAGTGGCCCAGCGCACCAAGGCCCTTCTGGATCAATATCTTGACACTTGAGGAGGAGACTGTGATGAAAGAACTGAATCTTGGTATCCTGGGTGCCGGACGGATTGGCAAGGTCCACGCGGAGAACGTGCTGAAGCTCTCCGATGTCCGGCTCGTGACCATGGCGGACCCCTATTTTTCTGATGAGATGGCCGCCTGGGCCGCCGCCCAGGGGATCCGCGTCTCCAAGGAGCCGGAGGATATCTTTTCCGATCCCGACATTGACGCCGTGCTGATCTGCTCCTCGTCCAACACCCACGCGGAGTTCATCGTCCGGGCTGCCCGGGCAGGGAAGGATATTTTCTGTGAGAAGCCCATCGATTATGACATCGACCGCATTCGTGAGACCCTCAAGGTGGTGGAGGAGTGCGGCGTGAAGCTCCAGGTGGGCTTTATGCGCCGCTTTGACCACAACCACAAGAAGGCCCATGAGGCCGTGCGGGACGGGCTTATCGGCGAGCCACACATCCTGCACATCACCTCCCGGGACCCCATTCCGCCCACCCTGGACTATGTCAAGCACTGCGGCGGGTTCTACTACGACATCACCATCCACGACTTCGACCTGGCCCGCTATCTGGTGGGCAGCGAGATCACCGAGGTCTACGCCATGGGCGCCGCCCGGTTTGACGAGGAGGTGGCCAAGCTGGGCGAGATCGACACCTCCCTGGTCACCCTGAAGTTTGAAAACGGCTGCTACGGCACCATCGACAACAGCCGCCAGGCCCACTACGGCTATGTGCAGCGCAACGAGGTGTTCGGCTCCAAGGGCAGCATCGAGGTCTTTGACGACCGTCCCACCTCCATCCAGATCTCCACGGAGGAGGGCGTCAGCATCGATAAGCCCCTGTGGTTCTTCATGCAGCGGTACGCCGACGCCTTCCGGGCGGAGATCGAGGCTTTTGTCGACTGTATCCGCAACGATACAGAGCCCGCCGTCACCGGCATCGACGGACTCATCCCCGCTCTGTGCGCCAAGGCCTGCGTCCTCTCCCTGAAGGAAGGCCGTCCGGTCAAGCTCTCTGAAGTGCAGTAAACCAGAAAGAGGGCACCAGAGATCTCTGGCGCCCTCTTTTGCGTTCAAAATGGAGGATCTGTTATGAAAATCGTCGCGATCAACGGCAGTCCGCGCAAAAACGGGAATACCGCGCAGTGTCTTGAGGCAGTGCGCCGGGAGGTGGCGGCCGCCGGCGTGGAATTTCAGGTGTTCCAGCCCGGAAGCGCCGTCCACCCCTGCATGGCCTGCTACCACTGTCTCAATTCCGGCAGCCTCCAATGTGTGCAGACGGATGATGGCGTCAATGAGATCATCCGGGCCTGTATCGAGGCCGATGGCATCCTGCTGGCTTCCCCCGTCTATCACGGCGGTATTGCCGGCGGCATGAAATGCGTGATGGACCGGATCATGCTGACCGCCGGGTGCGGAAAGAATCAATTCCACCACAAGGTTGGCGGCGCGCTCTGTACCCTCCGCCGGTCCGGAGGAATGGAGACCTACCAGCAGCTTCTGGGCCTGATGGACGCCATGGAGATGGTCCTGGTGACATCCGACTACTGGGGGGCCATCCACGGCGCCGATCCCGGGGAGGTACTGTCCGACACAGAGGGAATGGAGGTGGCGGCCCGACTTGGCCGCAATATGGCCTGGATGGTCCGTGTGCTAGGTTCCAGCAAGGATACCCTTCCACCACCCGAAAGTTTCCCGAGAACTATGACGAATTTTATCCGCTGACTTGCGTTCCCTTTTGAACGGTCCCATTCGTTTTTCGGGATAGCAGTTGTCCTTGCCCCGGACCTTCTCCCGGCGAGCACCCGCCTTCCGGCAGGTGCGCTCCGTCTCGCCCGGCACAATGTTGCTGCAGTAGCAGGTCTTACAAAAGATAGACTGGACAACCCTTGAACCGCACCCCGTCAAGAGGACAGGGAAAAAATGTAAAGTTTTCCCGGACAGCAGCTTGTAGGTTGCTGTCCGTTTTTTATGCCGCGAGATACAGTTCGTGCTTTTCCATAGGTGTCAGCACACCCAAGTTGCGCTGTACTCTCCTGATGTTGTAGTAGTGGATATAGTGGTGAATCATCTGGACAAGTTCTTTCTTACTGGTAAATCGTCTGCCGTAGTAACGTTCCCGCTTTAAGATGCCCCAGAACCCTTCCATGGGGCCATTGTCAATGCAGTGGGCTAGCGTCGGATTATCTGGAATGGAACTTGGCCCAATCTTATCTACTTCTCTCAATGGGCCGCGGAGGTTTCACTCCGTGGCCCATCATTTTATCGGAGAGTATCTCTGCATCCAACAAATTCCGTTTGCCCTTCCCTGCAGATCTTTTATTTTTTACGTTCGCCTTTCAGCAGCCAGTTCTGCAGCCAGCTGCTTGACTGCGGCCTGATCGATCTTCCCTGTGTCCGTCATGGGAAACGCTTCTACGCAAAAGACATACTTGGGCACTTTATAACTGGCCAGACGCGCTTTGACAAAGCGCCGCAGGTCTCTGGCGTCGATCTCAGCGCCCCTGGTCTGGATGAGGCAGGCCACCTCCTCCTGAACCACGGGGTCCGGCACGCCCACCACCTTCACATGGAGGATCTCCTCGCTGTACTGCTCGATGACGCTCTCCACCTCGGCGGGAGCGATATTTTCGCCGTGCCGGATGATGTTTTCGCTGATGCGGGAGACAAAGTGGAGATAACCCCGCCCATCCAAAAAACCGGCGTCAGTGGTCTTGAGCCAGCCGTCGGCGGTATATTTTTTTGCCTGCTCCTCGGGAAAATTGTAATACCCCTTCATGGTATTGAAACCTTTGACCTGTATCTCCCCAGTCTCTCCCGGCCCGGCGGGACGGTCCCGCGCCAGATCCCAAATGCGGATCTCTTCGTGGGGGAAAGGAACACCCACCGTGTTGGCCATCGTCTCAAGGTCATCATCGTAAAGGATTGTGGTGATCAGGGGGGAACACTCGGTTTGCCCGTAGCCGATGAGCATACACTCCAGCCCCAGTTCGCTGGTGATCCGCTTCAGCTTGTCAGGGGAAGTTGCCGAGCCGGAGGTCTGCACCACCCGCAGCGAGGAGAGATCATACGCCCGAAAATGCTCGCTACGGATCATGAGATCCAGCATGGTGGGCACTGCCAAAAGGGCTGTGACCTTATACTTTTCGATGTCCCGCAGGGACTGCTCAGCCGTAAAGCGGCAGTGGATCAGCGTGGGCAGGCCCACCACCAGGGCAAAAAAGAGCATACCGGAGATGCCCGAGCTGTGGAACAGGGGGAGCGGCGCCATGAGCACATCTCCGTTCTCCACGCTCACCCGCATCCGATGGGTGAACTGGTTGACATCATTGATGATATTGCTGTGGGTCAGCATCACCGGCTTCGGCTCTTTTGTGGTGCCCGAGGTGAACGTGATGGTAGCCACATCCTCCGGCGTCACGGCGGCCTTGGCCGCCTGGACCCACTGGAGGCCATCCTCACGCCCGGGCGCCGCCGCTCCGGCGTCCATCTGGTACACCGCCCGCAGCGCCGGACAGTCCGGACGGACCTCCTCCACTATGGCCGCATAATCCGATCCGTTTTTGTATGTACCGAGAAACACAGCCTCCACATCCGCCCGACGGAGAACACTGCGGAGCTCGACATTCCGATAAGAGTAGTTGATCACCGCCGCCACAGCGCCGATCTTCATGGCGGCAATGAGGTAGAGGACCAGGTCAATGGTGTTCATGGACCAGAATCCAAGATGAGTCCCTTTCCCGATCCCCATTTTCAGCATCGCCAGGGCGATGCGGTCAGTGGTATCCTCCACCGTCTGCCAGGACCACGCCCTGTCATCAAAGAGGAAGGCCGTTTTTTCCGGCCACTGTCTGGCGTTACGGGCGGTCAGTGTCGCCGCCGTCTCCCAAATCAGAGGTACATTTTCCATGCTCTCTCTCCACTTGCGGACCTGGGGGCGAAGGTCTCCCCTCGCCCCCAGATCTCGGTTGATCGTTTGTTCGGCCGCTCAGTCCTCGCGCAAAACGGAAACGACTTTCTGCGCCTCCAGAGCGGCAATGCCGTCGTCGGTGTAGCCCAGGGACCTGAGCACATCTTCGGTGTCCTCTCCGCCGAACCGCGGCGCGGGACGGCTCTCGGCGGGCACATTGTCCCCAAAGCGCACAGGCGTTTTGGGCAGCATGAAGGTCTTTCCACTCCGGGTAACGTACGCCTCCACAAAGCGGTTGGCCAGGCACTGCGGGTCCTGATAGATCTCGCCCGCGTGGGGCAGCGGGGAATAGGGCAGGTCGTACTCCGCCAGGAGCTCCATCCACTCCTTCGAGGTGCGCCGGATGAACTCCTCGTCCAGAAGGTCGGTGAGGGCGCGGCAGTTGCGCTGGGCCGGAGCCAGCGTGCAGAACCGCTCATCCCCGGCCAGATCCTCCCGTCCCAGCATTTTGCACAGCTTGGGCCAGTCCCGCTCATGGTCCAGGATCGAGACATACACCCACTCCCCGTCGGCGCAGCGGAAGCCGTTTTTGAGCGGAATGGCCGCCGGCTCTTTCCGGGTAATGGGGTATGTCATGCCGTCATAGGCCGAGGCGATGGTATAGTACATGGCGTAAGACCCCGTGCCATAGAGAGAGGTGGTGACCTTCTCCCCTTCCCCGGTGCGCGTCCGGTTGAAGAGGGCCGCCATGATCCCGCCGGCCAGCACGGCCCCCGTGAGCGAGTCGCCGTAGCCGATGGGGGCGTTGAGGATGGACTCTCCCCGCTCCACAAAATCCACAGTCTGCCCGGTCCTGGCCCAATAGGCCACCACGTCAAACCCGGGCGCATCGGCCTCGGGCCCCTCGTCGCCGAAGCCGGTGATCTGAGCCCAAACGATGTGGGGATGCCGCTTGTGCATGGCGTCGTAATCGATGCCCAGCTTGCTCAGGGCTCTGGAGCGGAAATTGGTGACGAACACGTCTGCGCTGTCCAGAAGCTTGTCCAGCACCTCCATGCCCTGGGGCGCCTTCATATCCAGCACGATGCCTTTTTTGTTCATATTGTAAAATTCAAAGTCGTAGGCCTCGTAGTCCACGTTCAGATGACCCCGGCGGCCCGGGTCGCCCCCGGGCGACTCGATGTGGATGACCTCGGCGCCCCAGTCCGCCAGGATGCGGGTGGTGAGCGTGGTGGAGGCATAAATGGAGCAGTCTACGACCCGGATACCCTCCAGCTGCTTTTTCATGGCCTTCCCGTCCTTTCTTCCTATTTCTTCCGTTCCAGCATACCGGCGCTGACCATGAGATTGATCTGGTTGGTGCCCTCAAAAATGGAAAACACCTTTGCGTCCCGCATGAGCTTTTCCAGCGGATACTCCCGCATGTAGCCGTATCCGCCCAGCACCTGCACGGCGTCGGTGGTCACGCTCATGGCGGTCTCGGAGACAAATATCTTTGTGCTGGGGCTCAGCGTACCCAGGGGGAACCCCCTGTCCAGGGCTGTGGCAGAATAATACAGCATGGCGCGGGCCGCGTCAACCCGCTTCTGCATATCGGCCAGCAGGAAGCCCAGGCCCTGGTGCTGGATGATGGGCTTGCCGAAGGTGGTCCGCACCTTGGCGTATTCCAGGGCGATGTCCATGGCGGACTGGGCGATGCCCAGTGCGTGGACCATGGAGGTGACCCGGGCCTTCTCCAACGCGCGCATGGCGTAGAGGAAGCCCCTCCCCTCCCGGCCGATCAGGCGGTCGGCCGGGATATGGACATCCTCCAGGATGATCTCGGAGGTGACGGAGAGCTTCAGGCCCATCTTGTCCTCGGTCTTCCCCACCTGGACCCCCTGCTCCTTTTCCACCAGGAAGGCGGAGATGCCCTTGGGCCCCTTGCTTTTATCGGTGTAGGCAAAGACAATGAACAGATCCGCCAGGGCGCCGTTGGTGATGAAGCATTTCGTGCCGTTGAGCACATACTCGTCCCCCACCCGCTGGGCGGTGGTACGGATATTGGAGGCGTCGGAGCCCGCCTGGGCCTCCGTAAGGCAGAAGCTGCAGATGGAGCCGCCCAGGATCTTTTCGGCGTAATACCGTCTCATGTCCTCAGAGACATCCGGCTCTTCAAAAATACTGAATTCTCCGCTGGCCAGGGCAAAGTTGAAGGAAAAGCCCGCGTCCACTTTGGCGATCTCCTCATAGATGGCCATTTGGGTGACCGCGTCCAGGCCCAGCCCGCCGTATTCCTCCGGGATGCCCATGCCGTAGAAGCCGGCCTCCCGCAGGGTGTCCATCACGTCATGGGGAAATTCCCCGCTCCTGTCCAGCTCCGCCACCCGGGGCGCCAGCTCGGTCCTGACGATCTGGGCCGCAGTCTGGGCCAAGTCCCTCTGCTCATCGCTCAAAAGAAGATTGGTACTGCTCATATCCAGCCTCGCTTTCCGTGGTTATTTGTTCTGGAAGACCGGGGGACGCTTTTCCAAAAAGGCCCGGGTGCCCTCGCTCATGTCGTGGGTAGGAACGAGCATGCTCACCAGATCCTGCTCCATTCCCAGGGCATAGTCCAGGCTCACCTCCGGCCCCCGGTCGATGCACAGCTTGGCATAGGCCACCGCCATGGGGGCATTCTGCAAGATCACGTCCATGATGGCCTCCGCCTTGGCCAGCTCATCGCCCGCCGGGACAACGTGGTTTACGAGACCCATATCCAGGGCCTCCTGCGCGGTGATCATCGCTCCGGTATAGATCATCTCCTTGGCCCGGCCGGCGCCCACCAGCCTTGTGAGCCGCTGGGTGCCGCCGTAGCAGGGGATGGCGCAGATCTTCACCTCGGGAAAGCCCAGCTTGGCCCGCTCGGAGGCCACGCGGATGTCGCAGGCCAGCGCCAGCTCCAGCCCGCCGCCCAGGGCAAAGCCGTTGATGGCGGCGATCACCGACCGGCCCAGATTTTCGATGCGGTTGAACAGCGCCTGGGAGTAGGCGGTAATCCTGCGGGCCTCCTCCACAGTGGCGGGGAATTCGGAAATGTCCGTACCGCTGGAGAACGCTTTGCCGTGTCCGGTGATGATGACGCCCCAGATGCCGTCGTCGGCTTCGATGCGAGCCACCGCCGCCTCCAGCTCATGCTTCAGCTTCTTGCTTAAGGCGTTGAGGGCCTGTGGGCAGTCCAGGGTGATATAGGCCATCCGCCCTCTCTTTTCAAAAATCAGATCCTGTTCGTCCATGATAGTGGGCTGCCCCACCTACGCCGGAAAGCTCCCTAACAAAATACTACCAGATTTTCAGAGCAGACTCCGGGGCAACGGCGCGTTGGCGGTAGCGGTGGTCACCTATGGCAACCGCAGCTTTGATAACGCCCTGGCGGAGCTGTGTGCCGTGCTGGAGCAGGGCGGGTTCCATCCTGTGGCCGGGGGCGCCTTTGTATGCCGCCACGCCATGACCGACCGGCTGGCGGGAGACAGGCCCAACGCCGACGACCTGAGCGAGATGGCTACCTTTGCCCAGGCGGCGGCCGAACGAATCGGGCTGCTGAGAGATACGCCAGCCCCCCTGACCGTCCCGGGAAACGCGTCTGCGCCCTACTATGTCCCCAAAGGGGCGGACGGTCAGCCGGTCAAGTTCCTGAAGGCCAAACCCAAGACACACATGGATAAATGCACCAACTGTGGCCGGTGCGCTCTGGTATGCCCAATGGGTTCGATCGACCCGGAACAGGTGGATCAGGTCCCGGGTGTGTGCATCAAATGCCACGCCTGCATCCGGATCTGTCCACTCGATGCCAAGTATTTCGACGACCCAGCCCTTTTGTCCCATAAGCAGATGCTGGAGAATACCTTCCTCACACCGCAGGAAAACCGGATATTCTTGTAGGCGGAGATCTGTTAAAGTACCCGATCCAAACCATTGCTTCTTCATTGCCCTCCCGGGTATACCAATACGGATATCACATTCCGTTTTGCCTTCCATTTCACAACGGGGTATGCAGACTGACCGGTTCACAGGGCAGGTCAGTCTGCTTTTATTTGACTTGACCTCCGGGTATTATAAGAACTGTTTTTCCGCTGCATGGGTTCTTTTAAACAGGGCAGCAAAAGCCTTTTGCAACATTTTGTGTCGGACATCAGATTTGCCGCTGAGACTGCAGCATATGGGTAAAGCGGGAAAGTAACAAGCGCAAAACAAAACCGCCCTTTTCAACTGAAAAAGGCGGTTTTCGTGAAACTGCTATCCGGATTTGAGTCGGAGACCCCATCCTTACCCAAAAGCCCAGGCTCTTCTTAGGAGGTCCCCACTCATTTCCTTTATTCTTCTCTGATCTTTGGGCAGCAAGGGCTTTCCTTATTGGCTTCTCGCTGACTGTCCCAGACTGATTTATCCCATGTTGGTCTGTATGTTGGATAATTTGTCGGAAATTCCGGTCTAGCCTGAATTCATCCCGGCCCGAAACTGCTCCCCCTGCTCTCGGATAAGTGTGCAGTAGAAGCCAGGGCCAAAACCCTTGGTGGTTCTCCCCAAAATGATCTTTGGCCGCACCACCGGCAGATAGCCACCGTGATACGCTGTCATTTTCTCCATTGTATGCTCACCATCCGAACGTTTTATCAACAAATGCCGCTGTACGTTTTTTATACAGCGTGCAGCGGCACTACGCAAGGCAAAATGGGGCAGATCCTCGGGACGATTTCCAATTCTCCGCCCGTTTGTATGTTGAATAGGAGCGGCTTGTCCTCAGTCTCAATAAACCACATGGGCATGGTGCGCACCCGGGCCCTGGTAATATGGCAGACCGGCCCGAACAGGCCCCTGCGCAGCCGCTCATGGTGCCGTTCTATGCCGCTCAATTCATGGCGTCGGTGTACCGCTTGAAAAGGATCAAACAACCATGACTGAACAAGGGAAAAAGATTCCCAGCTTTGGATACGCGCTGTTTGTCACCGTCCTGGCCTTCGCGGTCATCATGATTCCCGTCGTCTTCCTGGGCGCCAAGACGCACCCCCTGTTCCTGGTCGCATGGATGGTCAGCATCCCTTTCTGTGTACGGCTGGGGTACACCTACAGGGAACTTCAGCAGGGCATTTTTGCCTACTGCGCCAAATCTCTAATTCCCATGTGCATTGTGCTGTGTGTCAGATCTCTGATTGGCACATGGAACGCCTGCGGCACGGTGCCCCTGATTACCAAACTAGGTCTGTTGACCATTAACCCCAAGTACTTATCGTGCATCGTCTGACCCTATATAAAATTGGGGGTTAGATTCCGAGTGGATTCAAAACAGGGCCGGGTAGAGAAATATTCCTCACCTGGCCCTTTCTGTATTATAAAAATGTGTTATGAACTTATGGATCATTTGTCCTTATCATCTGTGTCCAGAACGGATACGGAGGACTCTAGCTCTTTCTGCGGATCAACAACAATGATTTCCTTGTTCTGTTGTTGCATTTCATACAGGCCTCGGTTCATCATTTCTTTTTTGCCGCATGAGCCAGAATACATGCCGATAGGAAATCGTGCGCATTCAGAATATTTCATGAGCGGGAACCCCCATATTCATTCATGTGGTGCAGTATAGTGTACCATATGATCAATCATACGGCAATAGCAATTTCGACAGCCAACTCTTGTGTTCCGGTGTTTTATATGCTACTCTTAATGTAGATGAATATGTCTAACTGATTACCTGGCAATTCAGAACGTATCAGGAAGGAGATCAAAATGGCAGAGCTTGAGAACAAGCGTATCCGCCGCACCCCGCAGGAGAGAGCGGCTGAGTTAGATGGCAAAATTGAAAAGGTAAAGGAGTCCATTGCAGAACTGAATGAGAAAAAGCAAGCTGCCATGGCCGACTACGATGCCAAGATTGCCGCTGCTCAGGATCGCATAAAGGTGCTGGAAGCAAAAAAGCAGGAGATCCTGGTCCCCAAGCCGCCTCGTAAGCCCCGTAAAACCAAGAAGCAGAAAATTCAGGAGATCCTGAAAGAAGCTCAGAAAAATGGTATGAAACCAGAGGTCATCGCTGAGCGGCTGGGAATTAAATTGTCAGAGTAAAATACCATACTATTTTAGAAGGAAATTTCACAAGTATCCATAAGAAGTACGCCGGACACAGAGGATATACACCCCCTGTGCCCGGCGCTTTTTCATTTTTTGATAAGGCTTTACCACTTGCAAAACGGTAGCCCGCTGTTCAGGCGTCAGAGGTTCCCATGCGTCCAACAGTTCTTTAAGTTCAGGAGCATGGAACACCGCCCCTTGCCTGCCCTTGTGACACTGGAAACAAGCAGACCGACAGTCTTGGCAGTAGGAGGCCCGCTCCTTCTCATCATAGATTGTGTCCTGCTCGTCCATCTCCCCGTCCGCAACCTTTGCAAATCGTCTTACTGCCATGGCTGTGCAGGTCCTTCCCGCAATAAACGCAGTATGTCTTATGCCCAATGTCAAGGAGCTCGTCACTGTGTACCTCAGTTTCTTCAGTTTCTTCGGTGTGGAAACATTCTACGCCGCGCTCAGTCGCCCTGGGGCAGCACAGCAACTTGGGCCGTATCCGGGTGGATCAGAAGGATGGGCAATCGTCGTTTTCTCGCATAGTGGACTGTGATACCGGTGCCGCTCCGAATAGAGCGGTCATCATCATAGACGGCCAGCAGAATATCCGCATGATCCACCATATACTCATTTCGTCTACGGTAGTTCACTGCCGGAGTTTGATCCTCTGTTCCCACTGTGACGGTTTCGGCACTGTGCCGGATAAGAAAGGCCATGCGTCGGCGGCTTCGTTCATCCCATGCAACATCATGCCCCTGAAAAGGTAGGGCGAGCACCAGAGCAATATCTCTGTATGCCTCCTGCTCCTTCAGCCGCAGCAGGATCTCACCACACCAAAGATCGACCCCTAGAGCGCCCCCGACATAAAATCGACGGACACCCTGCTCGTAGAGCCATATTATCTGTTCCCGCAGGCGTTTTTTCAGCCGCCGGCAGCCGTTGTTATTTTCGTTATATTTCCATTTGAACCGGCTGGGCCGGTGGCCGGTAATGGCGCAGGTTTCATAGTGCATGGCCCATCCCTCCAAGCTGCAAATTCTATTTTTAATTATATATTGACATTTATAAAGCGTCAATAACGCTTGTGGCTGAATGTTCCTATTTACTGTCTTCGGATAAACTAAATCCGTAAGGCGGTGAGAATGATTGGAGCTGGATTTTGATTTTTCTGAGCGCATGGAAAACCTGTCCTATGCCATCGGATATTATCGCAAGAAAAAAGGCTATTCCCAGGAACAGCTGGCCGAGATCCTCGGAATCAGTCGGCAACATCTCGCCTCAGTGGAGGCGCCCGGTATGAGCCACGGCCTCTCCTTGGAGCTTCTGTTCAAGATCGCTGTGGCCCTTGATGTGGAGCCCTATCAGCTGCTGAAATTTCGGCTGGAGAAATAGCCATATTGCTGTGAGATAAGAAAAACGCGGGGATGACTCCCCGCGTTTTTCTGTTTTGCGGACTATGCCGCTCTGCCTGTTTCTCGCTGTAAACGGATGTGGTTGGCCCTGATCTGAAGTTCCTGGGCCAGGAACTTCAGCGTCGAAAATTCATCGTCCAGCCCATCCAGTTCCCGGCGCAGCACCGACTCGTAGTGCCGTTTCCGCTCCTCCAGGGCCCGGACTTTCAGGACCCAGCGATCCATGACCGCGGGGCTGTTGCTGCCGCTTTTGATGAAGTAGTCGCACTTTTCCTGGTACTCCGCGATTTCTTTCTTGACTGCCAGATAGAACTCCTCCGCCATCTTATCCCGCTGTTTGGCGTCGTCAATGATGTAAAAGCTGTTGACGGTCAGCGGCGTACCCTTTTTATTCAGGCCGCTGAGCAGGGTGACGAAGTCCTCGAAGATCTCTACCTTCTCCGCCCAGGTGCGGGGCACGAAGTACATGTGGCCCGTGATACTCAGCTTGGTGGCGTCAATGCTTCGCAGGTAATTGGTGCAGATCGTCTCAATCTGCTTGCGGTTGGCGCACCGCTGATAGAGCTCGAACAGTTCCTCTGCCCGTCTGCAGCAGTCCGGCACATCAATGTCGTCGTCCACGACCAAGTTGTCACAGCGAAAAATTCCGTCCTCTTTGTCGTAGCTGATGTTGGCCAGTTTCTCATAGCGATTGGTCTGCTGGTTCAGCGTCTCCTTCACCAGCTCCCGGGAGAGGACATTGGCTGTGCGCTTGTTGTCCCGGCAGTAAGCCAGATAGATATGGGTCTCTCCCAGCCGTGTCACCGGTCGGCGCTCCCGAATATCCCCCGTAGCGGAGCGGAAGGCGTCGGCCACAGACAGCCGCGCCCCTCCGGAATAGGGGATGTCCATATCCGCGCACAGCTTGGAGAGGGCCTCTTTTTCCACTAGAAGGTTTGCCAGGGAGAAGTAGAGAAACTTGCCCAGCATGTGCTCTTTGTCGCTCTCAGCTGCGGCCATAAAGTCCTGCATGTTCAGCGTTTTTTCCATAGTCATTTCCTCACTCTCTTATGTATGCACAGAATAGTACGCCTTCTGCTTGCACTCCTGTCCGTGGAGGATTAGCCCTCCACAGATACCAGGCTGCCCCTCCCGGATCTCTCGGAAGCTGAAGCTGTACGGAAGAAAATCATCATAGAAATGGATGCTCTCCGCCTGGGGCCACTGGAAATTCTCCCGCAGGCATCGGGCCAGCTTATGGCGTACCACAGGATCAGCGGCCACTGCCTGGAGATTCCGACCGGCATGGAACAGGAGCTTGGGCGCAGCGGTCGTTCCCATGGACAGTACGCTCCACACCTCTCCCTCGGTACCGCGCCGGGCAAGGCGGATCAGGGGGGCATAGGGGATGGTCACAGTCTCCGCCCAGCCGGCGAGCCGGTTTTCACAGCCGCTCAGCCAGCAAAAGCGGATCTGCACAGTTTCCCGTGAGATGCTGCGCCGCAGCTCTGCATAGGAGTGGATGTCACTGACGGTTACCGCCGGGTTCAGCAGATTTTCCAGTTCCTCAAGCGTCTCCCGCAAGATGTAGAAGATCTGGGAGGATTTTCTTCTCCGGCTGATGGTTCGGAAAGTCATGCAGTGCTTTGTAACGGAAATCTTCACCAATGTTTTGTCCTGCATCATTCACCTCATATTTCATAATGCGGACACCCGGCTGAGGAGGTAATCGTCTACTCCCTTGTAGGCCGGGTCCCATGTGTATTTGGAATATCGTATGCCGGCGATGCTCTGCACCTCCCGGCGCATGGCGCAGATGGCGTTTCGCACTTGTGGATTGACCATCTGATCCATGTCCATAGCCTCTACGACCTCCTTTACTCCCAGGGAGACGAGGGTTTCTTTTAGACCGCCCAGGGCATTGACACCACCGATACAGACGAAAAGGGCGTCTTCCGCCAGAAAGCTGGCCACATCCCCCTTGAGAGGGCCCTCGGTGAGAAAGGCCCGCTTGCTTGAGGTGTCGCCGGTGACATGGACCCAGGAATAGCTCCGGGTACCATTGGTCATCCCCCGAGTGGAGAGCCAGCGGTATTTCCGCTCTGGGTCGGCCTCCTGGTCCAGGCGGATCTTGAGTCCCTGGATCAGCCCATGCCTATCCCGGACGGGGATGAGAAAGCCGTTTGGTCCGCTGACGGTCCACGCACCGTAGTAGGTACGAAAGCCCGGCAGGCCCAACAGGTCGTGGCCGCCTGCCCGGAGCAGACTGGCCAGCAGGCGCCGCCCCCGATCTGTCTCCGGCATACTTCGGTACTGGTTGCGCTCAATACACCTGTTGGACAGCCCCCGCTCCAGGAGATTATCCCGGTGCCTAGGAAGCAGCGTCAGATGCTCCAGCATATCGGAGTACATTTGGTGCCGCGCCTCCAGGGGGAGCGGCTGCCGTTCCTGTGTTTGGGGAGCTGGCTGCCGGGGCAGCGGATAGACCTTGCCGCCCCTGGCCAGCTCCAGATAAGCCTCCTTGTTGCTCACTTGATGGATCCGGGCAAACAGCGTCACACTGTTGCCGTGGGCGCCACAGAGGTTGCAGCGGTATTGATCCGTATCAGTGTTGAGGCTCAGATGATATTTCCCCGGTCCGTGGTCGCCGCAGAAGGGACAGCTCGCCTCGACCTCCTTTCGCCGCAGCGTCCGGGAGTCGAGGACGAGCCCGCACCGTCTGGCCGCATCCACAATGGGGATTTTGTCATAAGATATGCCGGCCAGACGGGGTCACCCCCTTTGGCCTACGCCGCCCGCTGCACCGGCCCGGAAATGGGGCCGGCCGGTCGTACCTGCAGCTGGGCGCCGCTGACGCACTTGGCCATGATTACCTGCCCGGTGGGCCGGACGTTGGCCAGGTCGTCGATGGATTCCATATTGTCCACGAACACGGGATAGTTGCGCCCGGTCAGCCGCTTGATCAACTCGGAGACCTCCATGCCGGCACGCACCTTTTCAGACAGGGAGAGCCTATCGTAACGGCGGCCGTCATAGGTAAATTTGAAGGCATCCTTTCGCTCTCCTGTAGTCTTCACCACATCGTAGAGGGAGATGCTCACCTTGTTCATCTTCAACTGGGAGAAGGTCATCTCTGCCCGCTTGCTCTCGTAGATGACCACATCGGCAAGGTGCTTTTTCAGCGACAGGATCTCAGACTGTGCCTGGGCGATCTGACCATCAAAGTCAGATGCGGTCTGCCCCTTTGCGCTCTGCAGGGCCGCAAGCTCAGTCTCCAGCCTCTTTACCTCCTCGCGGCACTCCCCCATCCGGTCATATTCCCTGTCGGTGAGCTGCCCGTAGGTCAGGTCGGAGGTGAGAGACTGAATCTCAGCGCGCAGCTGCTGGGCCAGGGCCTCGCTGCTGTCATTGCCGCGGCGCTCCAGTTCTCCGGCCTCCGCCTGTAACTTTTCAAGGTCATCGGCCTTGAACTGCTCAAAGGTTTCCGCACCCTTCCGGTCCAGATCCCGCAATTCCTGGAGTTTGGCCTGTTCCTCCTTGCCGGCGGCAAGGACAGCTGCCGCTTCCTTTTTCAGGGCCGTCTGCACCTCTGGCAGGGACTCCGCTGTGATGCTCCGGCGGCAGGTAGGGCAGACAGTACCGGGCACCAGAGTCTGGTATTTCTGTACCTCTGTCTTGTAGCGCGCACCCAGCTCCTGAAGCCTAGCCCCAGTTTCCGCCAGCGCCGCAGTGTACGGGGACTGATAGTGCTCCGCCTGTCTGTGGGCGATCTTCTCCCGCAGAAAGCACAGCGTCTGCCGCCGTTCCTCGTTGTCTGCCTGTTCCTCCCGGTCCCGCTCACCGTATTGGGCACTCAGATCTACAAGCCGCTCCTGTAAGGCGGGGATGTCCATACCGGAAAACTGCCGTTCTTCCAGCTCCGCCAACTCCCCGCGTAAGGTCTCCAGCTGCTGCGTCAATTCCGCACCGGTCCGCTGCCGATCCCGTGCCTGGCTGCTGGTGAGATCCTTCTGGCCAGTCAGGTAGATGATACGCTCCTCCAACTCCCGGATCTCTGCCCTCTTATTCTTCAGGTAGGTGTCCGGGGACAGGATCTCCTTGTCCTTCAGGGCATCGCGCACTGGCTCGGACAGCTGCTCCAGCACCTCCTCATGGGAGACCATGGGCAGATGACGCTCCAGGAGGTTTTTTCCGCTGTCGCCCAATTCCTCAATAAAATAGAGCGGATTGAAGATGGAGAGGAACACATCCCGGTCCCCAAAAAGGTCTGCGGCATCCAGCTGGCGGATCTCATATCCGTCATAGGTGATGGACATCCGGCCCTTCTGCCGGGTGCGGGTCAGCTCATGGCTGACACCGTCCCCGTCCACGAAGCGCAGGCTCACATAGACATTGGGATTGACCTCATTGTGCAGCTTGTCGATGCCGCGCTCCCCGAAGAAGGGCAGCCCGGTCACTGCAAAGGCGATGGCGTCGGCCACGCTGGTTTTTCCCCGGCCATTGCCGCCGGTGATTACCGTTGGGTTGCCAAACACCAGCTCTGTGTGCTCCTGATACGACTTGAATCCTGCAATGGTCATGCCGGAAATCTGAAACTGCTGCACTTTTTTCAAAATAGACACTCCTTTCCCGCAATCTCCGTCTCATCAGGCTGCGGTCTGCTGCGGCGGGATGACTTCATAGGCGTCCAGCACATAGAAGGCCACTGTATCCTGCTGGCGGACAGTGAGCTTTACGGCGGTGAGCGCCGTCCCGGCGGACAACTCGGGCCGGGCACCCCGGGCGAATGCCTGCACCTTTTTCCCGTCCGGTGCTTCCAGGGCCACCAGCGTACTGCTGCTGCCACTCATGCCGCCCTGCACCCTGGCGCCGCGCACCACATATTCAGGTACTCGCTCCGGCGTCTGATGAGAGGGAATGGTCGGGTTTGGCTGCTGTACAGGATGCGCGGGCTCGGAATGCGGTTTTGCCGACGTCTGCCTGTCTGGTGCGCCGTCTGCCTTTGGCCGCTCGTCCACGCCCTTTGGCATGAGGATCGACTGCAGGCCTCCGGCGCTTGCCGGAGTCAGACCCAGGCTTTGTAGCATCCCCAGGTACGCCTTGTCCAACTTGGACCGCTCGCTGTCCTTGATGACGCAGCTCCTGCCGCGCTTTTCGATGTCCACCCATACGGTATCCATGCTGTAGAGCACCCGGCCGATTCCCCACTGAACGGCAGCCCGCTTCATGCTGTCGGACAGGCCGCCCTTGACCGGCTCGATGTCCGAATCCTCGGCGCCGTCCCATTTCATGACCCATTCCTGACGATCCTCAAAGTAGATGGCAATCCCGCACAACTGGGACTCTTTTTTCCCGGCGCTATGCCAAGGCTTATAATCGTTGTACCAGTGATCCGGTCCCACAACTTCGTCCAGCCGGGTTTGGATCGCCCGGTTGGTCACATAGGGCACGGCCAGACCGCGCATCTTTTCCTCCAATGCGGTTTGCAGCCGCCACTCCAGATCCTCCGGTGCAAAGGGCTGAGCCAGCAGTCGCTGGATCTCTCTGGCGCTTTTTTGTTCCATCCATCCTATCCTCCTATAAAGTTATTCAGAGTCATCCCACTCTCCACTAGGACATCAGTGTAGTAATAGCTCGGGTCCTTGTCTTTGAGGTGTTCCATCAGTTCTCCATGCTCCATCTGCAGTCGGTTATTCTCCGCAGTGAAAAAGTCGTCGTTATCCGGTATGCCAAGGAGGTAGCGGGGAAAGTGCTTCAGGGATGACAACCGCTTGTAGCAGGGTAGCACATTGTTGCCGGTGCAGACCTTTCCATTTCCGTAGACATTGGAAAAGGGGTAGCGGTACATCTTTGTCTCCGGCGTGGGCGGCTCATCCGCCACAACGCCGATGGAGCACTCGGCCATCCGGTTCCCGGCCAGAAGGCGCACGCCGAACACCAGCCTGGGAAGGGGGAAATCCAGGTATTCCTTATCCCGGTAGAACATATCCGCCCGCAGCTCCGGGTTCCAAATGACCAGATGCCGCTCCATGCCACTCATGGCCACGGATAGGCAATGCTCTGGGAGGAAGCCGCTGGTCAGCAGTTCCTTGGAGTCATAGCTGCCATTGATAGCAAGGTAGACATCCATCGGCTCGATCTCCTTGTAGGAAACGACCCCGCCCGGTTTGTGTTCTTCCACGATAAATGCTCCCCGGCTAGGGGATACCCGCAGAATGGTATCCCGGCTGAAATCCTTGTTTTCGCCTCTTGTCTGCATGTTACGCAGCCTCCTTCTCCACTTCGTCCCGGTGTTCCTCCGCTTCGTGCGCCTCAGTTTCCAGCCGCCGGATCTCTCGCTGGCAGTAGAGAAGTGCATCCACGATGGAGCTGCCAAACAGGAGCGGCTCGTAGCAATCCGGGGAGAGCCCCATCCTGATCTTGATCCTGCTGTTGACAGTACGGACCTCAAGAGAATAGAGGGAGTAGCTGGCCCCCAGGACGAAATATTCCAGAATGTCATGTATTTTCTGCACCCATCCGCTGATATAGCGCCCGCGGGCAAGCTCCGTACGCCGGCCCAGTGTATAGAGGCGGTCAAACAATGGTTGGGATACGGTCAGGATCGTGGTATCGTAGTTCGCGTCATCTTCGGATGCCACGATATCCAGTATTTCCCAGATGGCCGCCTCTCCGATCTCATACATGGTGTCTGGTGAGAGCACCGTGTATCTTTCCATGATATCCTGTACTGCCACTGAGTCATGGTCATAAAGGTACTTCAAAACTCTCAGGCACAACAGAATATCCGCTTCATAATCATAATCGTACATGGCATGCTCCTAAAAAAAAGCACCCTGCTTCAGATATGCCGCGGGCATCTTCCGAAACAGCCGATTGAACCCCATTGTCCATCCCTCTGTGACACGCTCATACATCTTCGGATAGTGCTCCGGCGCAAGGTCTCGCAGCTGGAGCTGCGACAGATTCAACTGCCTGAGATCCACATCTTCCCTTTGCCTGAGCACATCAAACACTTGGGTCTGAAGGTACTCGCTGTAACACGGCTCCTCAAGCAGGGGCTGGCGCTCCGGAACCTCCCGCAGTCTTTGCAAAAAACAGTCAATGTCAAACGCTCCCATTTCTATTCTCCTTACATTCCACAGTCACCACACAAAGGGCGTGACTGGCCGGATAGTCCAATACGGTCTTCTCTTGCTCCCGCGTGATCTTTGCACTTTTCAGCCCGGTATGATAGATCCCACAGTCCGGCAGCGGCGCTCCCTCCTGAAACGCCAGGTACCATGCGGTGTGCGCCGCCTGCTCCCGGCTGCAATGGGCCATGTCCACCGGACAGATCAGGGTATTACCCAATGCTGATACCTGCTCAGGCTCAATGGTTTTGAGCAGTTCTTCCATGTGATAGCCGATGGCTTCCTGCTGTGCCTGGTGCCCTGCCATATATGCTGAATAAAACAGCGCAGGGACTTCACTCCCCAGCACAATACCAAGGGGCTGCCTGATGGCAAGCCCCCACGGTTTTGCCGCCGGGTAGAATGCTTCATAAAGTTTTCCCAGTCCAGGCTGGAGCGTATGGATTGCCGCGTCCCAAACAAGCTGTCTGGTCTGGCCTGTGTCGCTCTGCTTTTCGTCCACGGGCACGACCAAAACCATGTGACATTTGCCCATTTCTCATCCCTCCGTTTCAATACTCTTCCGGCAGTAAAAACGTGGTCACTGACCGGTCTGCCTCAGTGATGATCAAAAACCTCCTGCCATTTGACGCTTTGTACGCCGACAACAGCCGCCCGCCAGACTGCAGTGCCTGTTCGTTGGCTTCGCAATCCGTGTGACACAGTTCTCCCCAGTCGCACGCAATATGGCGGCTGAAGGCGGACATCAGTTCTACCTGGGGCACTGTCTCCATAACCCCCCGGGTGGCAATGAGCCGACCCGGTCGGAAATGACGCCCCCATTCCTTTCGCACCATCCAATTCCACCTCATTTTCTCACGCCAGCGCCTTGAACCCGTTGGGCGTCAGGACATTGAAGATCATCTTGTTGGAGATGGTCTCCCTGATCTCACTGCCCATGTGCTTGCCTCGGGCACTGAACTGTTCTTCTGTTTCCGTCCGTACCACCTTGACGATGCGCCCTTTGATGATGTGGGGCGAATCGCACTCGATCAGCCCGTTAATCATGCCGGAGCCGCCAATGAGACCGATCTGGCTCAGAGACAGCGGCAAGAGCGGACGCTTGCCCGCATAGTCCAATTCGCTCCTGGCCATCATCCGGGTAAAGCTGTCTGAGCGGCGTAGCTGCTGCTCCAGCTCCTTCTCGTTAAATCTTTCACCTTGGAAGACAGATACCGTGAGGGATTCCGGCGGCAGCGCGTAAAGTCCTTCCGGAATCTGCGTCAAACTGGGGATCTCCGCGGGATGTACCGCATTTCGCTCCAGCTGACAGGTATCCTGGGGCTCCAAGTCCCGGTTTTTCCGAACGCCCATCACGACCACCTGTCTAAACTTCCGAAATTCCCCATCCGTAAAGCGCCAGACAGTGATCTGCTCAAAATTGTCCATGAGGATGCGGCAGATGTCCGGGGTCAGGCGGTAGTATGGGATGATATAGATCATCAGCCCTCCGTAGGCCAGACAGCCTAGGCTTTCGATCAAAAATCGTTTCTCATGTCGCGAATGACCGCCACTCTCATTGAGCACGGAAAGGTAGGGCGGATTGAGGAACAGCAGGTGAAATGCCTCCCGGCTGACGCGGCTATGGAAGAAACTTCCGAATCCAACGCGGTGCAGGCGGGTCTGCGCCTCCTCCGCCCGGGCCTCGTCCAGCTCCACGCCGTAGGCGTAGCAGCCGTTTCCCTGGGCGATCTGGCGCAGGGCCTTCCCGCACCCGCAGCACGGATCCAGCAGGTTGGTGACTACCCCCTCCGGAAACCGGATTCCCCGCAGGATGAGGGAGATGTTCTCCGGATCTGTGGGGTAATAGCCCAACTTGATGTTGTTCATGAGGCGGCCCACCACGCGGGCGCTGGTGACCTCATTGACCGGAAAGATGCCGGCAAAGGTGCTGAGGGCTTCATAGACGGCCTTATAGCCAGTGCTCATCAGATCAAAGCCGGTCAATCCAGCCAGCAGTTTTTCCGCCGTGGACGCTGTCCGGTACTCCTCCGCCTCCATGAGCAGCGGCTGTGACTCCCGGATCGACTGGCACAGGCCCCGCCGGATGCACTGAAGCTCGGAGTAGGTATCCCGGGCCGCTGCCAGATCCTCGCGGCGAAATTTCTCCACCTTGGCTCGCTGTACCACCATGCCCTGGGCCTGGCTGAGGATCTGCTTCTGGAGCTGGGCGAGCCGTTCAATGGCGTAGTACCGCTCACGCTGCCCAGCCATCGCCACACCCATCCTTTCGCAGCTCGGAGAAGCTCGACAGCAGCTGCTTATAGGAGAGTTTTTTCAGATCCCGCAACTTCAGATAGCGGTTGTATCCGCCCTTGTGGTCGTTGATCGTCCGGATGGTGCGGTACAAGAAAACATTGTCGCCTCCGCAGCAGGGCTGCTGGATGCAAATGAAGATACCGCTGTCAACCCACATCCCGTAGAGGCAGCACTCGCCGGACACCGCGATACCACCAGGATTGGATATGACCCGCATATTTCGCAGGCCCAGATCCTTGGCCAGCGCCCGGAGGAATACCTTTCCCAGGTTGAGAAATGCCTTCTTGGCTCCGTTTGGGCCGCACTCTCGCTCCCCGTAGATGTACCCCAGGTCCCGGCTCATAAGGCTTGAAAGCCGCCGCATATTGTTCTCCTGCGATTGAAATGACATAGTGTTGACCTCCTATTCATGTTGAAACAAAGAGGGCAAGGGACGCCTTTGTCCCTTGCCGCTCTTTCAGACGACCTACGCCGCCGTTTCCCGATGTTTTTTTGTCCGCTCGTCAAAGCGAGGCACCACGGCCCGGGGCAGTGGGCACCGCTTCCCGCAGCAGGCCAGCAGGCGAAAGCCTCCGTCCGCAAGCAGCAGCCCGTGGTATCTGCGCTCTTGCAGGATATTCCGACCATTTGCAGGCGCTATCACCCGCTCAATCACCACAATCTCCCGCATAGCATACTGTTAGGCGGCGGGGCGAATGATCGTTTCCGTGTCAAAATCAAAGTCGGGGGCATTCTCCTCCGGCGTGCCAGGGACGACCCGCAGGGTGTATCCGCTCTCCCGCAGCAGCTTAAACAGGCCCACCACGCGGTTAAGTTCTTCATCCGCCGGCTCTGGCTCCGCTTCCAGCTCTGTCTGCGCCGAACTGGAGTCCGCACTCTCCGGCTCGCTTGTCTGCTCCTCCATAGCTGCCTCCAGCTCCTGGGCAGTGTACATGGTGTCCACAGGCTCGTTGGCACACGCCTTGGGCGCTGTGAGCGAAGTCCAGAGAGAGCGCAGAGCTGAGGCCAGCAGCGTACCGAATAGAAAGCGCTTCTTCCGCGGCAGATTGATGACCTCGTCGGCCTTCACCTCGTCGATCTCACTAATGGCTACAGTCAGTCTGCCCGTCTCCACATAGGCGGCAGACAGAAAACAAGACACAGCGGCACTCTCCGAGGCGAACACCTCCGGTGCCTGCACCCGCTTGGCGATCAGCCGCTTGCAGATTACGGTGCCGGTCTCCAGGCTGTCGATGCGGATCACATCGGCTTCCACACTGCCGGCGCTGATGCTCCCGCACCCGCTGATGATTCTGGCCTTGACACCGCCGGCCACATTCAAAGAGCCGTTGATCACCAGGCGTTCCGTTTCCAGGGACTCGTAGCACACAGTTTCTCCTTTGGGGATATAAACGGTTTTCATATGTTTTAACTCCTTTTTGTTAAAATCCGGAATTGATACAACAATCGTCTTGAATGATGGGGCAGAGCAATTCAGAGATATGGACTTGCTGATTTTGCTCCTGCTGATTCCCTCACAAGTGCTTTTGCCTGAGCAATGCGGCCACCTCAGTGTCACCCGCACTATTTACTTTCTTCATATCTGTCACAAATAGATTCAAACAGCTTGGAATACTCTCTGGCGTTGCTTCAAAAAAGACAGCATCCTTCGTGCCACTCACATCACTGGAAACCCATGTAAATATTTTTGATTCATGATTTTCCCTTTCAAAGAGATCACTGCAGATTGAGGTTCAGACAGCGAGTTTGCTTTCGCACTTCCCAATAGCAACCTTTTTCCTTTTCTTATGCCGCCATCAGCCGGTCGCTGAGGCGCACCGGACAGACCAGCGCAAAGTCGCTGCGTCCAGCCGCCCCGATTAAGATCGGAGCCACAGCATTGTTGACTTTCATCGTCAACACCGGCTCCCCCTTGAACTGCTGTACGGCGCGCATCATCTTGTTCAGATCGAAGGCAAAGACGATGCCGCTGTGCCCATCCAGTCCGATGCGGGTCCTGCATTTTCCAGAGGCCGTTGGCAGAAACAGAAAGCCACCGTCAAAACGGACATACGGCTTACGCTCATTGCCGGCGAACTTCTTGAGATAGCTCAGTTCTTCCCAAAATTCTTTGGTAGAGAAGGAGATCTCCTCCTGCCAGCTCCGAGGCAGGGCCCCATCCACATCGTACAGATCCACACCGTTGAGTGAGAAACCCACGGTGGTGACACCGTCCGTGATTTGCCCTCTGTGGACACCCAGCTCCACGCTTATCATGGCATCACCGAACAGTTGAAGATAGGACAACGGCTCTGCGCAGACCATAAAAGGTCGCGGGAATACCAGCGTCTCATCCGTATCGCAGGCCAATTGCTGTCCATCCAGGGCATAGACCCGGCTGCCAGAAAACTGCACACTGCAAATGTTCGCCCGGATGCCGTCAGAGGGATCGGCAGCGGCATATCCCACACGCGCCACCCGCTTTCGCAAGGCGGCGGCATTGGCGGAAAAGGTGGTCTCCACCTCGAAGGAACCATAGTGCGGATAGTCTGCCGAATCCATCGCATCGAATTCCATCTTCCGTCCGCCACAGGATATGCAGACCGTCAGCTGACGCAGTTTCCCCTCGCCGGTGTCGTTCAGTTCCAGTGTCAACGGACCTTCCAGCAAGCGGCAGACCTTTGCCGCCTCCCTGGTTCTACAGAGCACGAAAGAGAACGCCTCGCCGGACGCCGGGAGCTTTCGGATCAGCCAGGTATCCAAATCAGTGCCGGTCAGGGTACAGAGGACGCCGTCAAAGCTGACGCACACCTCTGACAGGATGGGAACCGAGGTTCGCCGCGGCGGCACCTTGCATACCTGCTCCAGGGCCTGGGAAAAGGCTGCTGCGTCCACTGTCGCATGACTTGTCATGATACTTTCCTCCTCTGTTTCTCCAAAACAGTCTGCATCCGCAGCGATTTTGTAGAGAAATCCGTCTGTCGGATCTGGCTCTCTCCGTGGGCCAGGATGTTATAGAGCATATCCACCATGGCGGTCGCCGCCGTGATATTGGCAGCGATGCTCTGGGGATCGGCCGCAGCCGCCTCCTCACAGCTCCTCTCCGAGGGAAAGAGGTCCGAGGTGCGCAACATCTCCGGATGAACACCGCCGATGGGCTTGAAGACGGTACGGCCGTTCTTTCGCAGCCCACAGACTACCTGGCCGGAAAACTCGCCGTTGCCACTGTCGATGTAAATGAGATCCCGACTCTCGTAAAATGCCCTGTGGCAGAGCTGCCGAGACTTGTTGTTGTCCACGCAGCCGAGCAGCACCACCATTTCCGGCGTCTGTTTACAGGAGTATTCCTTCAATTCCCAGCCGTTGGGCGTGATAAGCGGCATCAAGTCATCCAGGCGCTCAATAAACGAGGGTACATACTCCGCTTCCATTCCGAAAACCGATGCGTACCGCTCCGCCAGCGTCCGAGCCTTGTTCCGCCCCAGATCCGCCGGTGCGAAGTTCTGCCGGATCAGGTTGGGCGCCTCCACCACATCACCGTCGCAGATAACGAACCGAGCCGGGCGTTCCAGCGCATAGAGCAGCCGGTAGATATGGGGCGCCGCGTGGCCTCCGGTTCCCCCGGCACCCAGCATCACCACCTTGACCGGCACGTTTAGGGGATACTTCATCATTCTATCTCCTCAGTCCATTTTGAGGCAGGTGGAAAGATACGCTTCTTCCCGTCCTTTTCCCCCTTCTTGGTGACCCGCTGCGGCCACTGCGTTGGAAACGGGTGATCCAGCCCTTCCATGACCAACCCGGGGTCTATGGGAACAAAGGATCCCCCGCAGGAGATACGGGCCCGGATACTGGGGAAGAACCGATCCAACTCTCCGACCACGAAATACAGCCCTGTGCCCCGCTCATCCATGTCGTCTTTGTGGGAGAAAAATGCCTTCATACTGTTGTGGCTGTGGATGTCGGCATAACAGAGGTATCGCTCCTCGTCCTCGTAGGGGCAGTCCCGCAGGTCTGCCTCGATCTCGTCCCGGCAGACCGTCTGTTGGGGAATGAAGGCGAAGAACTCCTGCGCCTCCTTATCCCAATAGATCTGGGCCATGGCCTCGTATTCGGCGTTCTCCTCCATAAAGCTGCGAAAGAAAGAGATGATCTGGCCCATGAGGGACAGCGGGATCAGCGGCAGGGCCGGGGAAAACCCGGCCCTGATCGTCTGAAACTCCGCAACCTTCTGTTTGGGGGCAACGAACTCGCCCTGCTCCGTCTTTCTCAGCTCATAGATCCGCCCATCGTCGGAGGGAATGAGGCAGATCACCTTGTCAGAGGCCCGTGCCTCGTCCAAACTCCCGAAATGCCCCTTGTAGGTGGCCGCGACTCCCTTGTTCTTCATCACGACCTTGGGCTTGACCACACATTCCTGCACTTTGCCCTTGGACTTCTTGAGGGCGTCCAAAAACTCCCGGGAGCGCTCGATGCTCTCCTTGACAGAGATAATCGTGGTGCCCTTGGGGTCCTTGATGTCCCGGTGTATCCCGCAGTAGTCCACGCTCCAGGACACATACTTGCCCTCCTCCAGGTCGGCAAAGTCCTCCGCCTTGTGGATGCGAAGCTCCTCGAAGGTCATGGAGGCATCCTCAATGGGTTCTTTCACGTTTTTGTGCTGGAACACCGGAGGCTTTTCCAAGAGCCCCTTCTGGGTATTCTCTGCGGTCTTGTCCGCAAAGGCAGCGGCAATGGGATTCTCCGGTGCTGCCTGGACCGGCTGCGCCGGTGCGGGCGCGGGCGGAGCGGCCTGTGCGGGCTGCTGCACTGCATGTGGCACGTTCTGAGGAGCGGCGGCCGGCTCAGCTTCCGCCGCGCGCTGCCGAGGAGCAGGGGCCGGGGAGGCCGCCGCCGGTTTGGGTTCCGGCACATCAAAGGGGTTTGTGTCGCTTTCGGGTTTGCTGTCGCCAAAAATAGAGGCGATGTCCAATCCTTCCGTGTCCGGCATCTGGGGGAAGGGCCATGTCTGGTCACTCATACTGCAGGATCTCCTTTCATTTTGGGACAAAAAAAGACTGTAACCGCTCAGAGAGCCATTACAGTCGTTCTTGTCCATATTTCGTATTCCAGGTCGTATCTGTCCGGCGGCGCCCGCTGGGCCTGCCTCTGTCCGCGGCGGCCATGTGCCGCCGGGAGCCGCACAAGGGCGCACTTCACCCTCCTTTCCGCGTCTTTCCTCCCTAACTTACTCCGCCCTCATTACTCCGCCCTAAAATACATTCTCATTTTACCACCCCGTCCCGATATCGTATAGGTGGAGTTTTTCCACATTCCCCAGGTCGCATGTAAATACATTAAAAACGGTTTTTGCGTTTTTAACATTGATTTTTGAGGGAACACTTTGTATAATAAAGATATTAAAAACAGAAATTCAGTAATTAAAGCAAAGGAGTGTGCCTATGAAACTCTTAAAAGTACGCACGTCCGGAATCCCGCTTTTTCAGACATGCTGTGAGATCGATTTTTTGGCTCTGCAGCGAGTGACCGAGGAAAACGCAGAAAAAATGAGTTGTACATTCCATGCCGGGCCACAGGGATTTTATCAAAATAATGTTCTGTCAATCGTCGGGATCAACGCTTCCGGCAAAACTACGCTCTTAAAGCTCATCGCCTTCGTGTGCCGGATGCTCAACAACGAGCCTCTCAACGGCATTGACTGTGCGGATATCCTGGACGGTTTGGCTGAAGGTAGTCGCGCTACCATTGAAACCTTCTTTTTCGCCCACAACCGGGAGACCTATCCCTGGTCTGAAGAAGGGGCTGTCAACTTCCTGCAAACAGTGGTCACAAAGCAGGACGGGAAGCTGGTCATTGCCTATGAAACGCTGAAATCCAAGCCGCTCTCCAAAGTGAAAAGCAAGAAGACGCTGTTTGATTTCAACGGCATCGAGATCAACCTGTCCAGGAATATCCGTGAAAACGCGGAATTTCTTCTGGACGATGTGAGCATCATGGTGGCCTTCAATAAGAGGAACCGGGAGCATGTCCCATTCACAGAGTTGCTGCGCTACACCAATATCAATGCGCTTACCATCAAGGAGGATTGTCCCCCTCAGCTCATTGCCTTTTTTGATCCTAGCGTTGCATATCTCAAGGTGGAGTCCAAATCGAAGGGCCTGGACATTCGTCTGAAATTCAATGGACAGGATGAACTTCAGCTCAAGCAGCTCTCCGAGCTGGATAGATACCTCTCCTCCGGGACCATCAAAGGCATCAATGTCTTTTTGAAGGCGATGGAGACCTTCCAGACCGGTGGATACCTCATTGTGGATGAGTTGGAGAACCACTTCAACCGCGAGATCGTCTCCACTCTGATCCGCTTTTTCATGGACAAGAAGGTGAATCCCCGAGGGGCCATGCTCATTTTCTCCACGCACTACCCGGAACTTCTGGACGAATTTGAGCGGAACGACAACATCTATGTTGCCCGGCATCAGCAGGGGATCACGGTGGAAAACCTCTCTAACCTGCTAAAGCGCAACGATGTCAAAAAGAGTGACGCCTACCAGAGTGGCCTGCTGGAGGGCACCGTTCCCATGTACGAGGCCTTTATGGATCTGAAGCGGTCCATCATGCAGACCCATCAGGAGGGCGCGTGATGGAGTTTTCAAAATATGTCGCCTGCATCTGTGAAGGGGCCGCTGAGCAGGCTGTAATGGAGCTCCTGCTGGATAGTGGTAAGCTCTCCTTCAGCTATGACGATATGCTGGAGAACGAGGTGATCCGCTGCCGTGGCGCCCAGAGATTTGAGGAGAGGTACTTGCGGAAAGGATTTACCGGGAAGATCACCGTCCTTCGGATCTTGGATTCCCACCGGGAGAACTTTAATCTGAGCAGAGCCTACCGGGACAAAATTGATGTAGTCAACATCGTCACCGCGCCTGAGATCGAAATGCTTGTAATCTACGCAGAGGGGAAATATGAGCAGTACAAGCGTTCCGGGAAAAAGCCGAGTATTTTTTGCAAAGAGGATTTGGGATACGCCAATGTCAAGAGCGCCGCTTTTATAAAGCGCTATTTTCAAAATCTCGACACTCTGATCGCCGCTATTCAGGAGCACAAGCGTGTCGCCACAATCCAACGGGGGGAGTCCACCCTAGCCGACCTTCTCCATGGATGAAAGTAACGCAAAAAGCGCACCACAAAGCACAGTTTTGTGCGATGTGGTGCGCTTTTGATCAATGAAAGGCGGAACGGCCCGCCACTACACACGCTTCTGGATCAGGTTTTCCACGATGGTTTCACCAGTCAGCTCCGAGGTGCGGTAGATGTCCTGACAGAAGGGGTGCAGGCTGAAGTTCATGCCCGCGCACCCCTCGTCCAGCAGGATACCGGTAACGGTAAAGCGACGGGACTTTTGCTCCTCTCTGAACCTCACCAGGTATTCCGCCGGCAGGGCGCACGCCCCGTCCGTAACAAATACCACATCGGCCCGCTCAAAGCCCTCCTCTCCCATGAGGCGTAGGGCCTCGTCCATAGGAGTCTGGAAGTCGGTGCCGCCGCCCAAGAAGACTTCGGCTGCCGCCATCTTATCGGCGGCGGTATAGGCGCCGGGCCGAAACAGATCAGTCCGGAAACTGCCCCGTCCGGAAAAATGGATCAGAGCAAAGCTCCGATGTCCATCCGCCGCGATCTCCAGCAGTGTCAGCGCCACCGCCTTGCCCCATGCAGCCGGAGCTCCACAGGTGGAATCAGACTCGTCCAGGCAGCAGATGATGTCTCCGGCGCCCCGATAGATCGGCTCCCGGCGCTGGTATTGCTTGACCTGCCCCCGCTGGTATTTCCGCAGAAACAGCGGCAGCGTCTCCGGCGAGGCTAACATTGCAAGCTCCGAAGAGAGGGCGCGGGTGAGATCCCGCCCCAGCTCCAGGGTATATTTTTCACCTCGGCCATAGGCATAGCTGTTTCGCTTTCCATTGGCAAAAAGCTCCCGAAACCGGCCCAAGTATTTGGATACCTCCCGGAGCACATCGCTGTTTCGGACAAGGGCCAACAGATCCTCATTGGCCTGTGTCTTCTCCAGATTTCCTGGCTCGTCGCTCCAAGCGGCAATCACGGACTGCACCTCCCTGGCCCTTTCCGCCGCGGATGTGACAGCATGTGCCACCAGACTTCCCACAGCGGCTCTCTCTCTGGACCTATTCACATCAATGAGCTTGCCCACGGCCTGGGCCTGGCGGCGCTTGCTCTCGGCTGTGTTCGCCGTGGCGACGATGGCCCGCTCGAGGGTCTCGTTGGGGGAAGAACTGCCGTTCAGCCGCTCCAGCATGGAGCTCAGCTCTGTCTCCGCCTTCTCCGCAGCACGCTCCAGTCGGTCCAGGGTGCGCACAGCGCCCTTTTCCCCTGCCAAGCCGGACAGCAGCCCGTCCAGATCCCCGGCAACCTGGGAAATAAACTCCGATGCCGCTTCATAAGCGGGCAGCTCCCGCCCCTCACAGACTGACTTGAGGGCGGGGTAGTCCTCACAGGACTGGATATGATCCAAAAGCGGCGCGTTCATCTTTCGCGCCGCAGTGGACAGATCCGCCTCTTCCACCCTGCGAGGGAGCAGGGAGTAAAAGGATTGGTAGACATCCCGGGAGAGAGCGGGGAATGTGGCCATCTTTTCCGCCGCGTCCTGCTCGATCTGATCCAACACCGCATCGCCGCGGCGGAGATCCCCGTAGATGCTGTCCTCCAGCTTGGTGGCACGCAGCACCCGGTCGCTTTGTTCAGGTCTGGCCGGCGGAGTCTTCAGCCCTGCCCAGGGGGAGCGCAGCACATCCGCTATGGTATGGTAGGCATCACGCACTCCGCCTCACCCCCGTCCTCATATTCTGCCACGCGCGGATCAAGGCGTTAGCCGCTCCAGCGCTTCGCCGGAGATGGGGAAATACCTCCTCCAGGCGCTTTCTCGCCTGGTCTATGTCACAGCCGGAAAGGCGCAGGTCATCCAGAAGGGCAAAATATCGGGCCTCCCGTGCCGGCATATCGTCGGCATACTGCTTTTTCCGATTGAGCAGCCAAGTCTTGACACCATTGCGGCAGGTCATACCGCTGACTTGGGAATCACAGCCTCCAATGACGCACATTCCGCACATGGACGCGCCCCCGCTCAGCACGATATCCTCCGCAAGCCGGTCAATGAAGTAGTCCAGTGCCACATAGTCCCCGGCGCAAGCACCGCAGAGCACAAGGCCGGAGGCCACAGGTTCCTTGCAGATCATACAGTTAGGCATAGGGATGCTCCTTCCTTTTATTTGGATTGGCGGGGGGGG
>CDZJ01014449.1_pt1 | contig 70633 bp, 71 predicted proteins | sample 557391 | NCBI WGS metagenome assembly CDZJ01 (sample SAMEA3182111, study PRJEB8094) | gut metagenome | biome: human; feature: gut; material: Stool; isolation source: human stools | place: Canada | collected 2013-05-07 | reverse complement strand
GGCGGCATAGCCCTGCATCCGCTTGAAGCGGATGAGGATGTCCTGAAGGGTGCAGTCCATGGCGTGCCCCATATGGAGCTGTCCTGTCACGTTGGGGGGCGGCATGACGATGGTAAACGGCTTCTTTTTCGGGTCCCGGCGGCCCTTAAAGCACCCCGCCTTTTCCCAGTTCTCATAGATGCGGCCTTCGGCCTCCTGGGGCTCGTAGACCTTGGGCAGTTCAATACTCATAGCGTTTCTCCTACTTTCTAAAATCAGACATTCTCAATGGTCTTTTTTGTTTTGCTCTGGATCAGGGAGCGGAATCGCTCCAGCCCGCCGCTGGCGAAGGTCCTCTTGTCCAGAATATAGCCCCGGCGGCTGTCCTCCAGGAGGATGAAGTAGCGGTCCCCCTCCAGGATGGAGGCGATGTCGTCATAAGACATCCGCTGCTCGCCGCCGCCCACGCCGGCGACGGTCCACCCCTCCTGGTCAAAGGTGTTGGTGAACACCTTCACTCCCTTCATGATGAGCTTCACCATGAGGAGGGCCCTCAGCTGATTCAAAAACAGGGTCCACAGCAGAATTACAGCGCCCAGCAGGGCCAGCAGGACCTGGAGGATGCCGGTAAACTGGAAACGTGCGGCAAACAGGAGGAGCAGGGCCAGAGCTGCGAACAGGACCCGGAGAGCGATGCTCTGACCCCTGTGGGTGGCCCGGGTCACCATGCGGTTCATGGCCACATAAGCTCCCCAGTCATAGACAGTCTCATTGGTGATCTTCATATGCGTAGCTCTGCTCCTTTCGGAATATAAAAACGCCCCAAGCCGTTGGCTCAGGGCGATCAAAAACCGCGGTACCACCTGAGTTCGGGCACAGCGCCCGCGCTCGATCCCATAACGGCGGGGACCGCCGCCCCTTACTACCGTTCTGGGGCGGAGCTTGGAAGCCACTTCACCGGGGTTCCCGGAGCGCTTTCACCAGCCGCGCCCTCTCTGCACCGTTCTACCCGGATACTTCTCTTCCGCATCGCTTTTGTTGGGCCCTATTATATGGGATTTCTCCCCATCTGTCAAGGGGCCTGCTCTCTCATCCCTATTCCCCTTTGGACAAATGGGACCTGACTCCGTCGATTTCACTATGAATTGAATAAAACAGGAAAATATGATAAAGTAACCAAAAAGATAAACCTCTATTTGGACGCGAATCTATTTCTGAAATTAAGCATTCCATGAGCAATATGCAGATATGTATGGCAAGTTTGTAAGAGTATATTTCAAAGATGGTTCTGTACGCAATGGATTTTATGAAAATAGCTCCATTCCTATCAGTTGCGAGGCAATCAAAATCGCAGATATTCAAAGGATGGAATTGTTTTGCCAATAACTTTGAATCTGAGGAGATACAGAATGATGAAAGTAATAAAGGAAAAATTTGTTGTCATTGGAAAAGAGGGCTCAACATTAGACGGCGAAGGATTTATTCAAAAATTGTGGAATGATGCAAATAGTAATTTTAGTGAGGTAGCGCATCTGGCAAAGAGAGACGCAAATGGGAGTATTGTGGGAATATGGGGTGCTATGTCTGATATTTCTCACTCATTTAAGCCGTGGGAAGATGGCTTTCGTAAAGGCTTGTATCTGGCAGGGGTAGAATGTGTTGATAGCGCAGAAGCACCTGATGGATGGGTAAAATGGACAATACCAAGTTATGAGTATATAGTTGCTGAAAACCATAGGGGGGTGTTTGAAAAAATCATTGGACAAATGAATAAGGAGGGCATTTCTCTGGTCGGAGCAGTTCACGATTATACTGACCCAGCAACAGGAAAAGGCTATTTATATTTTCCAATCAGAGAAGTATAATAAACATTACTTTATCGATCTGTTCGCGTAAAAAAGCGCCTCCCTTCGTCACTTTGACGAAGGGAGGCGCTTTATCCTGCTCTCTTCGGATTCGCAGTGGTCCCCCGTTGGTAGAGATGCCAGTGGCTGACACAAGCCTCCCTCCCAGCCACACATCGCTAGGTTCATAGAATTTAATCGGTCGGGACCTTCTACCTCATTCCTCTCCTTTTCTCCGCTCCTGGAGATTCTTTTTGTAGAGGATATTCAACCCCTTCAGCAGCAGATCCTTCTCTAGTGTCATCTCTCTGCGGCACAGGGGGGCGATAAACTGCGCCATGCCTCCGGTGGCCACCACGGTGGTAGAATAGCCCAGTTCCTCCTCTACCCGGTCCAGCATCCCGTCCAGCATGGCGGCGGTGCCGTACATAATGCCGCTGCGCATACAGTCTACTGTGTTCTTGCCGATGACCTTCTTGGGCCGGTCCAGCCGGATTCCAGGAAGCTGGGCCGTGCGGGAGGTCAGCGCCTCCAAAGATACCCGAACGCCGGGGATGATACATCCTCCCACATAGGTATTGCCCCGGTCCACTACCTCAATGGTGGTAGCGGTGCCCAGGTCCAGCAGGGTCAGGGGAGGTTCGTACTCCGCCAGGGCAGCCACGGCGATCACAATGCGGTCGCTGCCCACTTGGGCGGGGGCGTCCATCTGGATATTCAGCCCGGTCTTGATCCCCGGCCCCACCACCATGGGCTGTTTGCGGATCAGCTTGACCACACCGGTTCGTACGGAGTTGAACACTGGAGGCACCACGGAGGAGATGATGCAGTCGTCGATGTCCGACGGCTTCACATCAAAGAGGGATAGGATATTTTTGATCTCCACCCCATACTGGTCCGAGGTTTTGATGTGGTCGGTAGCGATCCGAGCCTCGAAGGCGATGCGGTCGTCCTGAATACCTCCGATGACGATATTGCTATTGCCGATATCTATGGCAAGGAGCATAGTTTGTCCACCTCGTATCTGGGATGGCTCCCACAGGACCATAAAGTCCCCTGTACCTCCCATTTTATCGTTGGTATTATACAGGATAGGGGCCCCAGGCGCAAGGAAAATTTCCATTTTTCCACGGCGCCGCTAAAAAGCCGCCTTCCCGATACCGGGAGGCGGCTTTTTATTGTCAGTTCAACCGTTTGGTGGTACCCCCGGACCGGACATAGAGGGGGATATCCTTAAAGTAGTTGACCGGGTCCTTTCGGGTGCCGTTGACCCGGATCTCAAAGTGTAGGTGGTTGCCGGTGGAGGAACCGGTGGTACCGACATAGCCCACCACATCTCCCTGCTTCACCGTCTGCCCCTCGCTGACGCCCCGCTTATTCATATGAGCGTAGAGGGTGCTAGTCCCATCGCTGTGGGAGACCACCACATAGTTGCCGTAGGAGCTGTTATAGGTGGAGGTGGTGACCACACCACTCTTGGAGGCCAGAATCTTGGTATTTTTGGGCGCTGGGATGTCGATGCCCGTGTGATTGTGCCTCTTGCCGGTGATGGGGTGGATGCGTCCGGCGAAGAGGGACGACAGCGTTGTGTACCCAGGCAGGGGCCACAGGAAGCCGGACTCGCTCTGCACACCAGATATCTGGGCGGCCATCTCCTTCTCTTTTCTTCTGATCTCCGCATCCAGAGCATTGGCGGCCTTTTGCAGCTCTGCCTCCATGGCCTCCAGTTGATCCTCCTGGGAGCTGATCTCGCCAATGAGCTTATCTACTTCTGCCTCCTGGGCCTCCCGCTCCTTCTTGGCGGCCTCCTGCTCCTTGCGGGCTTCCTCCTGGGCGGCTTTGGCCTGCTCCAGTTCAGCCTTGTCCACCTCTATCTGCTCCCGGATGGCAATCAGGTCGTCCATGACCTTGTTATCATACTCCATGATCTCTTCCACCATCATGAAGTTGTCCAGCAAATCGCTGAAGTCAGCGGAGGAAAACAGGACGGACCAGTAGGACACCTCGCCCTCCTCCTCCATATAGCGAACACGGCGGCAGAACAGATCGTACTGCTCCGCCTCGTCCGCCTCCGCCTGGGCCAGCTCCACCTCCTTCTCCTGGATGAGCTGGCCGTATTTCTCGATTTGAGCAGTCATGTTGTCTATTTCTTCCTGAATCACGTTGATCTGCCGCTCGATCAGGTCCTTCTGCTGCTGGGCGGCGTTCTTGTCCGCCCGAACGTCCTTCAGCTGGGCCTGTAAATCTTTCTTCTGGTTTGCCAGGGCGCTGGCGTCTTCTTTCAGGTCGTCGATCTCATCCTGGGTAACGGCCGACGCCTCAGGCACCGAATAGGGCCCTGTAAGGGGCAGCAGAATAGCCAACGCTAGCGCCAGTGTCACCACCCGGCGAAATACGGTCTTTCTCTTATTCACAGTATTTCCTCCCAGGTCTATCCGCTCAGTGAATCAATATCTGAGCCAAGATTGGCAACATCATCATCAGGGCCAAAAAACCGGCCAGTACCCCCATCATGATACGTTGCTTTTTCTGATGCTTCATAAGTTTCTCTCCTATCTCAGACCTGCAAAAATTTCCGGATGGCCAGCAGAGAACCGCATACGCCGATCAGGGCTCCGGTGCCGCAGAAAATGGCCAGAATGTATCGAATCATAGAGGTATAGCTGACCATTGTCACCAGAGACAACCCGTTGCCCTGGATAATCAATTTTGCCACCAGCTGGTAAATGCCCCACTGGGCAAAGAAGGCCAGCAGAGCCCCTGTCAGGCCTAAGATCAGGCCCTCCACTACGAAGGGCCACTGGATGAAGGCATCGGTGGCGCCACACATCTTCATGATGGCGATCTCCTCCCGGCGGTAGAAGGTGGCTAACTTGATGGTATTGGCGATGATAAACAGGGACACCACCAGCAGAATCCCGATCAGCACAACAGCTACACCGGTGGCGATATTCCGGGCCAGCACAAAGCCGTTGGCAATATCGATTGCCGCTCGAACGTTGGCCACGCCCGTGACCTGCTCTACCGCGGCTTCAGTCTGTTCCATCTGCTCCAGGTTCTCCACATGGATGCGGAAGCGGTCCCGCAGCACCTCGTCAGGCAGGTCGTCCAGCAGGGGGTTGTTCTCCCGTCCCTCTTTGTAATCCTCCAGAGCCTCTTCCCGACTGACGAAGGTGACTTTTGTCACATTGGGCAGTGTCTCGATCTCCGGCTGGATGGACCGAGCCTGCTCCTCCGTATAGTTCTCGTCAATATAGGCCAGCATCTCATTCTCCGCCTCCAGGTCACCCAGCATATGGTCCAGGTTCACCGCCAGCAGAGAGAAGGAGCCCATAATCAGCAGACAGGCCACGATCATACACACAGCGGCAAAGGACATGAAGCCGTGGGTGAAAATGGAGTGGAACCCCTCGCTAAAATAATATCCCGCGTCAAACTTTCTCGCCATTGTAGTACCCACCCGTTTCGTCGCTGATGATACGTCCGTTCTCGATGGCCACGACCCGCTTGGCAAAGCGGTTGACCAACGCTTTCTCATGGGTAACCACCAAAACGGTAGTACCCAGCTCATTGATGCGCTCCAGCAGCACCATGATCTCCAGGGATCGCTGGGGGTCCAGGTTACCCGTGGGCTCGTCGGCAATGATCATGCTGGGGTTATTGACCAGCGCCCGGGCGATGGCCACCCGCTGCTGCTCGCCGCCGGAGAGCTGTCCAGGATAGCGGTCAGCCTTCTGCTCCAGCCCCACCAGCTGGAGCACATAGGGGATACGCCGCCGTAGCTCCCGATTGGAGGCACCGATGGCCCGCATGGCAAAGGCTAGGTTCTCGTGGACTGTCTTTTTTTCAATCAGGCGGAAGTCCTGAAAGATGATGCCCAGCGTCCGGCGCATATAGGGCACTTGGCGTGGACTGATGTTATTCAAATTGTAGCCATTGACCATTAGCCGCCCCTCAGTGGCCGCAATCTCCGCCGTGATCAGCTTGATTACCGTGGACTTACCCGACCCAGAGGGCCCTACTAGAAAGACAAACTCCCCGTCGTCAATCCGCAGATTCACGCCCTTCAGCGCCTTAGTTCCATTGTCATATTCTTTATGTACATCGATCAGACGTATCATGTTATCTCCGCTCCTCCTCTTTCCAGAGGATATTTTACCAGACCTTTGACAGCCTATTTTGTTGGGACGCGCTTCATAGTTTACACTTGTAACCTTTTCCTGTCAAGAGTCGACAGAAAAAAGCAACGCCATCTCCATCCCTGACTGTTGTAATCAAAGTAAAGTGTACCACAAATCCTGTGTTATGTAAATGACAAAATCAGTAAAGTTCTTCTTTCTTTCTCTCCCGTCCGACTGGTTATCCCCGCATTTTTTGAGGGTCTTTTCCCAACTCTTCGTCCGCCCCATGTGGGGCAAGAATTGGATAAAAAGCCGGGACCGACAAAAGTCGGTCCCGGCTTTTTATCTCAGCTCTCTTAGGACTCAATGCCCCGGGAAATAAGATATTTTTTGACCATCAGGGCCACCTTGAAGGTGATAGCGTCGTCGAATTCCCGCAGGTCCAGTCCGGTAAGCTTCTTAATCTTTTCCAGCCGATACACCAGGGTATTTCGGTGGACAAAGAGCTTCCGGGCCGTTTCAGACACGTTCAGGTTGTTCTCGAAGAACTTGTTGATAGTCAACAGAGTCTCCTGATCCAGGGCGTCAATGGGGTTCTTCTTAAAGACCTCCTGGAGGAACATCTGGCACAGGATGGTGGGCAGCTGATAGATTAGACGGCCGATGCCCAGGTTTTCATAGTTAATAATGGTCTTCTCATTCTCAAAGACCTTACCCACGTCAATAGCCACCCCGGCCTCCTTATAGGCGCGGGCCAGATCTCGGATGTGATTGACCACGGTTCCGATGCCGATGACCACTTTGATACCCAGTTCCTGGGTAACGGCAGTGGCGATCTGTTTGGCGATTTTCTGCAGCTCTCTGGCGTCGGCCCCCTCAGGCAGCTGCTTAATCAGGGCCACATCCGTCTCGTTGATAGAGATGACAAAGTCGGTCTGCTTATCGGGGAACAGGCCCTGGATCACGTCGATGGTGGTAACATCGGCAGGCCCCAACTGGCGAACCAGGAAAGCAGCCCTGGGCGCCTCAGATACAAAGTGGAGCTCCTTCGCCTGGGTATAGATGTCCCCCAGCAGAATGTTGTCTGAGATGATATTTTTGACAAAGGTAGCCTTGTCATGCTTCTCCTCGTAGTAAGTCTTTGCGCCGTTAAAGGCCACCACCGCCATTGCGCACAGGGAGGCGGCCAGTTCGTCCTCTCCCTTGACAAAGGCAGCGTAATCGAACTGGGCTCCCCAGCCCGCGAGAGGCTTAAAGGTCTTCCCCTCAAAATAGGCGATGCTGCTGTCAGCCCCATTCACGGCGACCACAGCGCCAGACCAATGCTCTCCGATGCAGGTCAATTCGCTGCAAGCGACCACCATCCCATCAGCGTCGATGACACCCACTGTGCGATTGACACTGTCCTTCATCTGGAGCACGACGCTCTGGAACATCCTGCTTGACACATCGATCCCTCCTAAAATCTCTTTGAACACTGCTTCTATTATAACGGCTGCCCCCCCTGTTTGGCAAGAGGTTTTCTCTATTTTTTTGTGAAAAACGACCAAAAGGCTCAACTGCCGCTCCGAATCCTTTGCAATGCCTCCACTTCCGCCTCCGTCAGAAGGCGCCATTCTCCCTCTTTCAGCTCTTCTCCCAGGGAGAGTGGGCCCATAGACAGGCGTCGCAGAAAGGCCACTGGTTTACCTCGCGCGGCCAGCATCCGCTTCACCTGGTGGTACTTCCCCTCCCGCAAGGTAAGCCGACATTCGTTCCCCCGCCCCAGGGGCTCCAGCAGGGCGGGCAGGCACTGTGATCCATCCCCCAAAACCATACCAGAGGCCAGGGCCTTGCGGTCCTCCTCATTCAGCTGCCCTTCCACCCGGGCGTAGTATACCTTGTCCACATGCTTTTTGGGGGAGAGCAACTCATGGGCCAGCGGGCCGTCGTCCGTGAGCAGCAGCAGGCCCACTGTGTCCTTATCCAGTCTGCCCACGGGAAAGAGCCCCCGGCGGCGCAGATGCTCCGGGAGCAGGTCCAGCACCGTCCTCTGCCGCCGGTCCTCTGTGGCGGACAGCAGACCAGCCGGCTTGTTCATCAGCACATAGACGAAGGGGGCGCAGTCCACCACCTGCCCATCCACTGATATCTCGTCCTGGGCGGGGTCGAACTTGTCCTCCGGCCGGGCGGCCGGCATCCCCCCCGCCTGTACCCGGCCCTGGCGGACCAGGTCCTTCACCTCCCGCCGGGACCAGCGGCCTGTGGAGGCCAGTATCTTATCCAGCCGTTCCAGCGGCATATCCTTCCCCTCCCCTATGGCTGTACCGGGCCTCGCCGCCTCTCAGAGCCGGTTAGAGCCGTCCTGTGAATCTCTGGAGGCCCCCTATCCTAAGCTGGGACCCCTTATTGTCTCCTTTCGGGTATAACCTCGTCCCTTGGCGCATATGGTGAAGGGAGAACGAGCCGACGAAAGGAGAAATGCGCTGTGTTGATCGTGACCGCGAAGGTCCCCAAGCGGAAGCTGGCCTTTGGGGTGGCCCTGGCAGCTATGGCCTGCTGCTGCGCCCTGGTGCTGAATCTGGGCACCTCCGCCGTCCGGGAGGTGGCCTCGCCCTCTGTCCCAGACCCCAAAGGGGTCAAGACGAACGAGGACCGGGTGGCCTATCTGGCCGACTTTGGCTGGCAGGTATCCCCAGAGCCTATCGCTACTCAGGAGATGCTCATTCCCAAGGAGATGGACGAGAGCTATAACGAGTACCTCGCCCTCCAGTCCGGCCAGGGCTTTGACCTGGAAAAGTACGCTGGAAAGCGGGCCAAGCGTTATACCTATGAGATCACCAACTACCCGACAGGAGAAGCCGGCGTACAGGTAAACCTGCTGATCTATAAAAACACCGTCATCGCTGGCGAGGTCCTCTCGCCCCAGCTGGACGGCTTTCTCCACGGGCTGGCTATGCCTTGAAGGCCCCGCGGACTGGGGGTGCGGCTGGCCTAAGCGGCGTTCATCGCTCCAGGATATGGACATTCAGATGGTCATAGGTCATCTCGATCCCGTGGCGGGTAAAGGACTCCCGCAGGCCCTCCTGAATGGCGTAGTACACGTCCCAGTAATCCCCGGCAGCAGTCCATACCCGGACCACATACTGGATACTGCTGGACTGGTAGGCAGATAGCCAGATGGCCGGGGCGGGATCAGGCTGTATCTGGGGAATCGCGTCCAGCACCTCTTGGATAGCCTCTTTGACCGTCTGTGTAGGCGCGTCGTAGGAGGCGTTGACGGTCAGTTCTACCCGCCGCCGGCCCAGGGCGGAGTAATTGACGATCTTGGCGGCGGACAGCTGACTGTTTGGCACAAAGATCTCCTTATTGTCCACGGTGACAAAGGTGGTATAGGACAGATCCACAGCCGCGATGGTCCCGCCGACTCCGTCCGCCTCCACATAGTCCCCCACCTGAAATGGCTTGGTCACCAGCAGCATGATCCCTCCCGCCAGGTTGGACAGAGTGTTTTGCAGGGCCAGGGAGACAGCCAGTCCGGCCACACTCAGCAGGGCGATGATGGAGGTCACGTCGATGCCAAGGGACCCCGCCGCCATCAGCACCAGCAAGAACCACAGCCCAACACGGACCATGGAGCGGATATACACGTGGAGGGAGGCCAGGGACTTGGACCGCTCCAGCAGGCGGTCCACCAGCTTCATCAGGACACGGATGACCGCCATACCCACCAGGACCAGCACTGCCACCCGGAGCGCCGCATCCCAGGACAAGGTCTTTAGGTTCAAGGTGCCGGCGACATTTGACAGGACTTCTTGCACATTCTCCATACTCAGCGCCTCTCTTCGTCACAGAATCCCCGAGGGGTGTCTCTCCCGTTCTGGGAGTTTCAGTATAACACAATTTTCCCCAAAAAGCGAGCTGTAAGGGCAGCGGGCCCCGGCTCTTGACACAGGGCCTCCCATCTGGTATCATAGCACACTGATATCTAACTTTGCTCTTGCCGCCGGGGAAGAGTGTAAGCGTCAGACCTTCTATCGTTAGGCCGTTGAAGATAGAAGGGGCTGGCGCTTTTTTCGTGCCCCCCGCCGGGCCGGTCTTAGGAGGTACTTGATGAAAACCACCGAACTTTTTTCTGATTTTCTCCGCTACGCCGCCCTGAACGTGGCCGGGATGGTCGGGCTGTCCTGCTATATCCTGGCCGACACCTTTTTTGTCTCCAGGGGGCTGGGCACCCAGGGCCTGGCCGCCCTGAATCTGGCCCTGCCCATCGTCAGTCTGGTGATGGGCACCGGCATGATGCTGGGAATGGGCGGCGCCATCCAATACGCCGTCCACCGGGGGCGGGACGGTGGAGAGCAGGCGGGCGCCATCTTCACCAACACCTTATTTCTGGCCCTGGCGGCCGCTCTGGTCTATGTGGCCTCCGGACTGTTCCTCTCCCGTCCCCTGACCCTTCTCCTGGGCGCGGATCAGCAGGTCTTTGCCATGACCCATACCTACCTAAAGGTCATTCTCCTGTTCTCCCCTGCCTTTATCCTGAACCACACCCTCCTCGCCTTCGTCCGGAACGACGGGGCACCTCAGCTGGCCTCCCTAGCCATGCTGGTGGGCAGCCTGTCCAATGTCCTGTTGGACTATCTGTTCATCTTCCCCCTGGATATGGGAATCTTCGGCGCTGTGCTGGCCACGGGGATCGCCCCTGTCATCAGTATGGCCATCCTGCTGCTCCACCGGCTCCGCCGTCGAAACGGCTTCCACCTGGTTCGGACCCGGCTCCATTGGAAAACCGCCCGAGCCACCTGCTCTCTGGGCTTCCCCTCCCTGGTCAACGAGCTGTCCTCCGGCATCGTCATGCTGGTGTTCAATACCCTTATGCTGTCCCTGCTGGGCAACGTGGGGGTGGCGGCCTACGGCATCGTGGCCAACCTGGCCCTGGTGGTCATTGCCGTCTTTACCGGGGTGGCGCAGGGGGCCCAGCCCCTCATCAGCCGGTCCCACGGCCAGGGCAGGCCGGACCTGGCCCGGCGTGTCCTGGGATACGGCCTGACCGTCTGCCTGGCGATGGCCGGGGTCATCTATATCCTGCTGGCCCTGTTCGCCCCGGAGATGGCTGCCCTCTTTAACAGCGAGGGGGACCCCGTGCTGGCCGCCACCGCGGTGGAGGGACTGCGGCTCTATTTCTTGTCCGCCCCTCTGGCCGGCGTCAACATCATGGCCGCCACCTACTTCGCCGCCACCCAGCAGGCCCTGCCCGCCCAACTTCTCTCTCTGCTCCGGGGCCTGTTCCTGGTGGTACCGGCCGCCCTGCTCCTGTCCGCCCTCTGGGGTGTATGGGGACTCTGGCTGGCGCTGCCCGCCGCCGAGTTGGCCGCCGCTCTGGTGTGCGCGGTCCTCTTCCTCCGCCTAAAAAAGAGCTAGAAAATCCCCGGCCAGCCCAGTCTGGCCGGGGACACTCATTCTCATCAATAGTTCATCTGCTTGCGGCGGGACAGGTTCATGGTGCCATCCTGCATCTGGTCCAGGCTGTCCAGGCTCTTGCCAGTGCCGTGGGCCACACAGGAGATGGCGTCGTCGGCCACATGGGTCTCGATGCCGGTATGGGACTCCACCAGCTTGTCAAAGCCCCACAGCAGGGAGCCGCCGCCGGTCATGACGATGCCGTTGGTGGAGATATCGGCCACCAACTCCGGGGGCGTGCGCTCCAGCACACCGTGGATGGCCTCCAGGATGCGGCTGGACACCTCCTCAAAGGCGTCGATCATCTCGCTGGAGGACACGGAGAATACACGGGGCAGACCAGTCATCAGGCAGCGCCCCTTGATCTCCATGGTGACCTCCTCCGGGCGGGGAAAGACACAGCCGATGGTCATTTTCAGTTCCTCGGCGGTGCGGTCTCCGATAAGGACATTGTGCTTTTTGCGGATATACTTGACAACCGCCTCATCGAATTTGTCACCGGCGATTTTGATGGAGGCGGACTCCACCACGCCGCCCAGGGAGATGACGGCGATGTCGGCGGTGCCGCCGCCGATGTCCACCACCATGTGGCCGTCAGGCTTGGTGATGTCGATACCCGCGCCGATGGCGGCGGCCACAGGCTCCTCAATGAGGTAGGCTCTGCGGGCGCCGGCCTGGATGCCCGCGTCCACAACGGCGCGCTCTTCCACCTCGGTGATGCCGGAGGGAACGCAGATGAGCAGGCGGGGCTTAAACAGGGAGAAGGTGGTCACCTTCTTAATAAACTCCTTGAGCATCCGCTCGGTCATGTCATAGTCGGAGATGACGCCCTCCCGCAGGGGACGCATGGCCACGATATTGCCGGGGGTGCGGCCCAGCATGGCCTGGGCCTCGGTACCCACCTTCAGCAGTTTGCCGGTGTTCTTATCCATGGCCACCACAGAGGGCTCCCGCAGGACAACCCCCTTGCCCTTGATGTATACCAAAACAGAAGCGGTACCCAGATCGATACCGATATCTTTGCTAAATAGCCCCATAGTTTCGTCCACCTTATCTTGATTCATCACTGGCCCGGACCGCCAGCCAGGGCCAAGTTATTTTGTCAATTATAGTATAGCCAAATCGGCAAAACCTATTTGCCGCCGTCTATCATTATAACGGCTGATCGCCGGCTTTTCAACCATTATTTCTATTATTTTCTAATTTATCCCCACCCTCTCCCGCCTGGGCTAAAGTCAGGCACAGGACCTGCTTGGCACCCCCTTGGCACAGCAGACGGGCACACTCGCTCAGGGTGGCGCCGGAGGTAACCACGTCGTCCACCAGCAGCACCCGCCCGCCCTCTATTCTCCTGCCCGGCAGCAGAGAATAGGCCCCCAGGGCGTTAGCCCTACGGGCCGCTCCATCGGGCAGACTGGACTGAGGGACTGTATGCCGGCTCTTTTCCAGCAAAGGGAGCACAGGGAGCGCCAAGCATTCCCCCACGGTCCGGGCCAGCAGTTCCCCCTGGTCAAAGCCCCGCTTGCGCCGCCGCTTTTTGGACAGGGGCGCCCAGGTCACCAGCTCCGCCTCCACTCCCTGGTCCCTGGCACACTGGGCCATCAGCAGGCCAAAGGGCCGGCCATAGGCCGGAGCCGGGGCAAACTTATATCGTTGGACCGCCTCCCGCACTTGGGCCTGGTAGGCCAGCGGAGACCAGCAGCCCTGGGTAAAGTCCACCCGCCGCTCCCCCGCCCTTCCGGTCAGCCACGGCAGGCTGGCCTGGCAGTTGGGACACAGGGGAGCCCGTGGGTCATGCAGCAGCCGCTGGCAAAAGGGGCATTTGGGCGGAAAGAGCAGGTCCAGCAGTGCCTCGCCCACCCTCACTTCAGCTCGTCCTCAGGGATAGGGCCATGCTCTTTTTCAAAGTCACGAACACATTTTTGGATCAGATACAAAATCTGACCACTCATAGAACGTCCCTCTGCTCCGGCTACATATCTGAACTTGTCATGTAGCTTTTCATCCATTCGGATGCTTAAATGGGTTTTATCGGCCATATGCTTTGCCTACTTTCTGATTTAATAAACAAAGCATATCTTTTGAACTTATTATAAATTTATTTTTAGTGCATTATTAGTGCTTAAAATTATTTGACTATATGATATTTGATAAGGCTGTAGAGGCGGCGCCATGTGATCGCCTGCCGTATCTCCGATGGGCCTTGGAAAAATTTTGACAGCCTGTCATACCTCCGCTGGGTGCCTTTTCAGAGACGGAAAGGCGCCAAAGGTCTCTAGGGGCTGCCGCCCCCCATCTGTGCGTCCCCCGTATAACAGGGTCCGGGGGTGAGGCACTTACGGACTTTGTCCGCCGGAGCGGAGGAATACGCCCCCGGTCCCTTTCCGTTTTCTTCCGGCCTTTTCTCTTTACACCACGGCAGGAAATTTGTATAATAGACACTGATTTGAACGCAAAAGGAGAGTTCACCATGCTGAAGGGAAAAACCGTCCTGCTTGGGGTCACCGGCGGCATTGCCGCCTACAAGGCCGCCTATCTGGCTTCCGCCCTGGTAAAGCTCCACGCAAATGTGGAGGTGGTGATGACCCAGCACGCCACCCAATTTATCGCGCCCCTGACCTTTGAACAGCTGACAGGCAACCGCTGTATGGTGGATACCTTTGACCGCAATTTCGCCCACCAGGTGGAGCATATTGCCCTGGCCGACCGGACGGACCTGGTCCTCATCGCCCCCGCCACCGCCAATGTGTGCGCCAAGCTGGCCCACGGGCTGGCCGACGATATGTTGACTACCACGGTGCTGGCCTGCACCTGCCCCAAGCTGATCGCTCCGGCCATGAACACCCATATGTTGGAAAACCCAGTGACTCAGGACAATCTGGACCTTCTGCGTCACTATGGCTGGGAAGTCATTTCCCCCGCCTCCGGCCGGCTGGCCTGCGGGGCGGTGGGGTCTGGCAAGCTGCCTGAGCCTGATCTGCTGATCCAGCATATCCTGCGGGCCATCGCTCTGCCCCATGACCTGACGGGAAAAAAAGTGCTGGTCACCGCCGGCCCCACCCAGGAGGCTCTGGACCCTGTCCGCTATCTGACCAACCACTCCAGCGGCAAGATGGGCTACGCCATTGCCAAAACGGCTATGCTCCGGGGGGCGCAGGTCACCCTTGTGTCCGGTCCGACCTCCATCTCCCCCCCCCCCTTTGTGGAGGTCGTGGAGGTAGTATCCGCCCAAGATATGTTCCAGGCTGTGACCAGCCGCCAGGAGCAGGCGGACTTCATCTTTAAGGCCGCCGCCGTGGCCGACTACACCCCCGCGGATTACAGCGACGACAAGGTGAAAAAGAGAGAGGGCGATCTGTCCATTCCGCTGAAACGCACCCAGGATATTTTAAAGCACCTGGGAGAGCACCGCCGCCCGGACCAAATCATTTGCGGCTTCTCCATGGAGACCCGCGATATGCTGGAAAACAGTCGGGTCAAGCTGGAAAAGAAAAACGTGGATATGATCTGCGCCAATAATTTGAAGGTGGATGGAGCCGGCTTTGGGGTGGATACCAACGTCATCACCCTGATCACACGGGACCGGGTAGAGGAGCTTCCCCTCCTGTCTAAAGAGGCGGCGGCGGGCCGCATCCTTGACCGGGCCATCGCTTTGGCGGGACAGGCGTGAAATATACCCTGGGACCGGACAGGTACCCCTTGATATAAGGGAACATTTATCGAGGAGTCTGAGCCCCTGGCAGATACCGCAAATGCGGTATCTGCCAGGGGCTTTTTCATTTGGATTCTGTGTGTGCTATGTTTCGTTCTGAGTTGCGCTTATACATACGAGAGATCGTTGTATTGAATTTAAGCCTTCTGCCGAGTGTTCATACTCTGTTTGATTTTCTTCTCGCAACCTATGATCTTCCCAATCATCTGTCCACAACAGGTGTGGATGTAATCTTTGTATATTCAGTATGCCGCTTCGTTCGAGATAATCTTATAGTGAAATAACCGAGATCAAAAGGCGAAAGTGAGGAAATGCGTGCCGCAAAAACGGCACGCTTTTTCCATTGCTCTTAAAACGAAATGATTTTTCTCCCTATCATTTGATGGTTTGTTCTACCGGCCGCCTACACCTGCCGGCGATCATAATGCGCAGGAACAGGGAAAGATTTCGGGTACAAATTCAGTAGTGAAAGTCTATAGCAGAGAGGCGATCTGGACAATAAGGAGACATATGGAGTTGATTGCTGCCTCTTTGCTTCATACAGAGCAGCCGGGCAATAGAGCGCCACGGCCGGTCCTCTTCCATTAATAGCGTTTTTTGGCCGGACCGCAAGACTCCCGTTGAATCAGCGTAAACGGAACGTCCACTTTTATTGATGATGTATGTCCGCCCTCAATGCGGTCAATCAACAGTTTTACTCCAAGATGTCCCATCTCCTCCAGAGGGACATGGATGGTCGTAAGCATAGGATCCAGATAGCAGACAGTTTCCATGTCGTTGATACCGATAATAGAGACATCCTGGGGAACCTTCAGCCGATGCTCCCGCAGACTTTTCATAGCGCCCACAGCATTCATATCGTTGGCACACAAAATGGCTGTAAACTCCACCCCGCTGTCCAGCAGCCGGTTGGTAGCCTCATACCCATCGGTTGGGTTAAACAAGCAGCGTGCCACATAGGGGGTCAGGTCACCTAGTTCCAGATCGGCCATGGCGTCCAGATAGCTTTGAAATCGCTGCTCGTTGTCCGTTTCCCCCATATAACAGATCTTTTTATGGCCTAGCGAACGCAGGTACTCCACACAGGTGCGGACTGCCTGGTAACCACTGCAGATCACCTGATCGAAGATCCCATCAGGCGCAGAGTTCTGCCCAATATTGACGATATTTTTATACCACTTTTTTAACAGGCTGAGAGAACGAGGCTCGATGCGGCCCAGGACTACGGCCGAGTCAGAGTTAGTGTCGGTAAACGGGGCTTTTCCATCCTGAATATCGGCCACAGAGTAATGATAGCGAAGATTATACCCCGCATCAAAGGCGGTAATCTCCGCTGCCCGCATTAGCACCGTAAAAAAGGGATCCAAATAGGGGCCAATAGTACGGGCATAGACACAGTCCAGATTTTGATTCTGGGGCTTCTGATCCAGCTCTGGACGCTTTAGCTGTCTGGCATGTTGATTGGGGACATAACCCAATTCCCGTACAGCTGCCCAGATCCGCTCCTGTGTCTGCGGGCTGGCCGCCGAAACATTTTTGCTGTTGACAATGCGAGAGACCGTAGAGGGCGATACTCCCGCCCGCCGCGCAATTTCTCTAATGCTCATCCAAATGCTCCTTTACTAATCGGCTTCAACACTGTCGCCGCACTATGCGTTTTATTTTACTACAAACTTTCCAGGATGGCAACCAACGCCAACGCATCGTTAGGCAAACGTTTGCGTTTTTTCTCATTGACAAAACGAAAAAAACAGTGATATTATCCACTCATCCGTTAATATTACAGAAAATATATTGTTAAAACTTTATCAACCAAGCATTTTGACGAATATTGCGCCCGTTTTTTGGAGGTGTTGCACTACGCAACTTTCGTAACACCACATCAACAGGCAGCTTAGGCTGCCCCATAAACTACCTACGAGGCCATATAAATTAGGCCTCAAATCAGAAAAGGAGGGCATTATGGAAAAGAAAATTTTGTTCCTTGGTCTGGACGCTGCTATGCCGGACTTGGTCAAAAAGTTTGTCGCAGAGGGCGCTATGCCCAACACCGCCAAGCTAATGAAGCAGGGGATATTTTCCCGATTGGAAACAGTATTCCCGCCTCTGACTGCCGCAGCCTGGACTGCCATCGTCAGCGGTGCCGGATCCGGCACCAACGGAGTGCCCAGCTTGATGGTGAAACACCTGGGCGAGGACCTAGATCACTGGCACACTTCCTTCGACCGCAACGAGGTACTGTGCGAAACCATGTGGGACGTGGGCAAGCGTTTGGGTAAAAAGGTGGCCCTCATAAACTGGCCGGTCACTTTCCCCATGGGCGCTATCTCGGAGGAAGACGGCTGCCAGCTGGCCGGCTCTTTGAATCCACCATTCCGCTACTTTTTCATGCCCCTGTGGGACGTGGCTTCCAGCGCCTGCTTCTCCAACCAGAAGCTGCGCTGCAACCAGATCCCCGGCCGGGCGGTCCAGCTAGAAGCCCGACCCGCTGAAGGTTGGACTAATCTGCCCGAAAGCAAGCGCCCGCCACTAGAATTCGACATTGTGGTCCCCCCCACCTATGTGGAAGGTTACCCCATGCATGTGTTGATGTACGCCTCCACCGACGCGGGCTATGATCGTATGCTGATCTCTGAGTCCAAGGACGCCGCTCAGGCCATCACCGACATCACCCACGGGGAACTAGGTCCCTGGATTACCAAAAACTTCAAGGCTCGGGACTATGAACGGGACGGCCGCTTCCGTTTCCAGATCCTCCAACTCACCCCAGACGGGAAGAACTTCAAACTGTACCAGAGCGCCATCAACATGGCCGAGCCTTATTCCGTTCCCTCCTCCCTGAGCAAGGAGGTAGAGGCCGTGGCCGGTACCTATATGGAGGTTGACGATCCCTGGGCCTTCATGGATGGCTGGATGGCTCCAGAACTCTACCTGGACCAGCTGCAGATGCACGCCAACTGGTGGGGCAACGCCACAAAGTATGTGCTTGAGCATCAGCAGTGGGACATGGCCTTCTCCTGGGTAGGCACTATCGACCACATCGAGCATGTCCTTTACGCTGGCATTGAGCCCAAGGCACGGGTATATGACCCGGACAAGGCTGATTTCTGCTGGCACATGATCCGGGAGACTTACCGACAGGTGGACGAGAACATCGGAAGGATCCTGGATGCTGTGGACTTGGACAATACATATGTGATCCTGATCTCCGACCACGGCATGACCCATTTGGACTGGAACCCTTATGTAAAAGAGCACCTGGCCCGTGCCGGTCTGTTGGAGTATGTGTTGGATCTGACCACTGACGATCCCAGCAACCTTACTATCAACTGGGAGCACACCAAGTGCCATCCCCTGGAGCCCTGTCACGCCCACATCTTCATTAACCTGAAGGGGCGAGACCCTCACGGCATCGTGGAGCCTGAGGACTATGAAAAAGTCCAGGAGGAAATCATCCGTTGCCTGATGAATATGCGGGATCCGGAAACCGGAGATCAGGTGGTCGCTCTGGCCATTAAGAAGAAGGAGGCTGGCACTCTGGGCATCTATGAGGGGCCCGGCTATGACCGCGTGGGCGACGTGCTATACGCCTGGAAGCCCGGTTATATGTCCCACCCCTTCATTTACCGCAGCAAGATTCAGTATCGGGATGGTACCGAAAGGGTCATCGCTAACCCCGAACTTTACGAAGCCGCTGGCTTGTGCCGCAACTTCACTGGTGTTCACCTAGCTCTCCCCTCGCTCCACGATATGCATGCGGTCATGATTATGACTGGTCCAGGTGTGCCCCAGTACGAACGAAAGTTCCCCGCAAAGATCATTGACGTAGCGCCTACGCTGAGTAAGCTATTGAACATCGACGTACCCAAAGATGCCGAAGGAGGAGTTTTGTATGATATCCTGGACCGGTGCCAATAAACCCATCAAAAAGGTCGGTCTAATCGGTTGTGGCCGCATGGGCCGCTGTATGCTGGAAGGAATGCTGGCCAAAGGCTACAGCGTTGTAGTCTACGATAAATTTCCCACAGCCGCCCAGTCCGCTTCCGCTCTGGGTGCCCAGGCGGTTCCCACTCCTAAAGAGGTGGCTGAACAGGCTTCAGTCATCCTCATGTCCCTGCCCAGCCCAGTCCAGTTGGAGGATGTTCTTTTCGGCGAGGGCGGTATGATGTCATCCCTTACCTCTGACCATGTGGTCATCGACACCAGCACTGTAGATCCCCAGACTACCCGGGGGCTGGCCGCCCGGGTAGGTGAGTGCGGCGCAGCCTATCTGGACTGTCCCATCCTGGGTCGTCCCTCGGCGGCAGGCAAGTGGATGCTGCCTACTGGTGGCTCTGGTGAAGCGTTAGAGAAGGTGAAGCCTGTGTTGCTGTGCTTTGCAGCCAACGCTGTACTGGTGGGGGACTCCGGGGCCGGCAACGCTTTAAAGCTGCTGAACCAGATGATGTTTTCCTGCATCAACGCCATCTCCTCCGAGGTCATGGCCATCTGTGACCATGTAGGGATCAAAAAGGAGGTCTTCTACGATACTGTAGCCTCATCCACCGCGGCCACTGTCAGCGGTCTGTTTCGTGAAGTGGGCAAGTGCATCGTCAATGAAGCCTACGACTCCCCTGCCTTTACGGTGGACCTACTGATTAAGGACACCAAGCTAGCCCTCCAGATGGCCAAGGATGCCGACGCCCCCTCTCTGATCGCCGGCACTGCTCAAATGTACAATGAGATCGCCCATGGTCAGGGCTTGGGTACTCAGGATACCAGTGCCCTATATAAGGTATTTAGTCGTCACTACGACAAAATCTCTTGACCAGGCTTTGACCCAAACTTTATGTTTAGAAAGGATGTTCCCTGCATGAAACTGGATTTTGAATACGGCCAAGGCCTTATGAGCGCCGAATTGCCTGACAGCACCGATATCTTTATCCCCGGTGAAACCGTGCCCGATCCCCCTTGTCTGCCCCAAGACTGGGACAGCCTGTATGCTGCCACCCTGGAGTCTATCCAGCACCCCATCGGCATGAAGCCTCTGCGGGAGTTGGCTGGCCCCGGCAAGACAGTGGTCTTCGTCATTCCTGACATTGTGAAGGGAGGCACCCAGCCTACCTCCCATCGTCGTGTGGCCATCCGGGCCTGTCTGGATGAGCTGTACGCTGCTGGAGTAGCGAAAGAGGACATTCTTCTGCTGTTTTCTAACGGCCTTCATCCCCGAGCCACAGTGGCCGAGATGAAGAAGATTCTGGGTGATGATCTGTTCAATGAGTTCTATTACACCAACCAGATCACCAGTCACGACAGTGAGGATCCCGACCACATGGTGGATCTAGGTACCACCCAGCGGGGTGATCCGGTGCTGATGAACAAGTATGTCTTTGACTGCGATATCCCCATTCTTATCGGACACACCCAAGGCAATCCCTACGGCGGATACTCTGGCGGCTATAAGCACTGTACTACCGGCATCACCCACTGGCGCTCTATTGCTAGTCATCACGTCCCCAAGGTCATGCACCGGGACGACTTCACCCCCGTGTCCGGCCACAATCTGATGCGTACCAAGTTCGATGAGATCGGTATGCATATGGAAGAGAAGATGGGCCACTCCTTCTTCTGCTGTGACGCGGTACTAGACACCTACTCCCGTCAGATCGCTATCTTCTCCGGCTATGCTAAGGAGATGCAACCTGTGTCCTGGGATGTCGCCGACAAACGGACTTATGTGCCCTGGGCAGAAAAGAAGTATGATGTAGTGGTGTTCGGCATGCCCCAAGACTTCCACTATGGCAATGGCATGGGTACCAACCCTATCCAGATGATGCAGGCCTTGTCAGCTCAGGTCATCCGCCACAAGAGAGTCATGAGTGATCACTGTGTATTCATCGTTTCTAGCATCTGTAACGGCTATTTTCACGACGAACGTTGGCCCTATCTGAGGGAGTTATACGAGATGTTCCAGCATGATTACATGAACGTTCTCCCCGACATGGACCGTTATGGCGAGTACTTCGCTACCAATGAGGAGTATATTCGCAAGTACCGCTTCTGCAACGCCTTCCACCCCTTCCACGGCTTCTCCATGATGAGCTGCGGTCACATTGCCGAGATGAACACTTCCGCCATCTATATTGTGGGTGCCCAAGAACCGGGTATTGCCCGCTCTATGGGGCTGAAGACCCGGTCCACCTTCGAGGAAGCCCTGGAGGACGCCAAAAAGAAATTTGTCGGCCCCAACCCCAATATCTTGGCTCTGCCTAAGACCTATAAGATCGGCGCTGTTCATCTATGCATGAAGAACGAGGGCTATGATGGCACCTGTGGCCATCCCTGCGCTGACTAAAAAGCCCTTCCCTTTGGAATCACACAGGGTTTGGCTGGATAGTGACCGTCCGGTAGTCCGCCCGGTCGATATATGTTTAGAAAGGATGGAAGTAAAGATGAAAAAAGCAACCACAAAAAGACTCCTTGCAACGCTCCTCTCTTTTGCCATGATGTTCGCTCTGGTCGCCTGTTCTGGCAACGAAAATGGCAGTAGCGGAGGCAACAACTCCGCCAACAGCGGTGGCACTTCCTCCGGTGGCGGCCACGAAGTGGAGCTGATAGACGGCGCCACCGCCCCTGAGGATTTGACCTTTGGTCTAACCCCCTTTGAAGACCGCCAGACTCTGCGCATCGGCTTCTTTACCGGCTCTCCCCTCTCCTATGCCTTCCTCTTTGCCGATAATCTGGGCGTCTTCGACGCGCTAAACATCGATGTGGAGTATAGCTGCTTCACCGGTGGCCCCGCCATGATGGAGGCCAACTCCGAATGGGACATGGCATCCTGCGGTTTGGGCGGTGTATGCACTGCCTTGGCTGGTTATGACTTTACCCTCGTAGATGTTACTGACTACGAGGAGAACATGGCCATTTTCGTACGGCCCGACTCTGAGTTGGCTAATGACCCTACTAACCCCGATTTATGGAAGGGAGCTACCGTGGTCTACCCTGCTGGCACCACCGGTCAGGCGGTCCTAGCTCAGTATCTCGAGACCATGGGCCTGACCCTCTCCGACGTGGAAAGTGTCAACATGGACAATGCCAACGGTCTGACCGGCTTTAACGGCGGCACTGGTGACGCTCTGGTGTGTTGGAACGCTATCGCCCTGTCCGCTGAGGACAGAGGGTATGTTCGTGTCACTGACTCTGGCCAGCTGAACCTGCCCTTCCCTTGCTGTACCTTCGCCCAGACCGAGATCATGGAGAGTAATCCCGACCTAGTGGCTGCTGCAGTCGCTGTTTTCCATCTGACCTATGAGTGGGTTACCGAGTCCGAGGGCAATGCCGCTCAGGCCGCCGCCTGGTATCTGGAGCACTGCGACGAAGAAGGCTTCCTGTGTGACGAGAGCATCGCTGAACGCACCATTAACTGGTGGCGCTGTCCCACGGTAGATGAGTATATCGCACTCTTTACTGAAACTGAACCCGACGAAGCTGGCCTGTATACTTCTCGTGACCTACTGCAAATTGAGAACGACATCCTCTCCGGATTTGACTTCTTCACCAGCGTAGGCAGCTACACCGAGGCCCAACGCACCCAGTTCCTGGACGATCAGCGGGTGGACAATTCCATCGCTCTGGCTGTCAAAGAGATGCTGGGTCGATAAATGCCTTCGATAGTCTTCCTCCCGCCCCATGGGAGGCGGGAGGAAGATTCGCTTTGCGGACGTGAAAACTGAATTTGGCTTCTGTCTACAGATCAGTCCAAACGTTCTCAGAGTGCATCTCCGCCTCTGCATATCTGATATTTGAGACACAAAGCTCGGAAAGTAGGGATGTCTTTTGAGCGAACCCATTCATGAGATGACTGCGGCTGAGCGTGTCGCGCTGGTTGAGCGTGAAAAACACCGGATAACCTACCGCAACATCACCCTGTCTTTCGCCGGTATCCTTCTCTTCCTGCTCATTTGGGAAGGGTTAGCCCTGTCCGGCATTGTAGACTCCAGAATTCTGTGTGACGTTTTGGAAGTCCTTCGTCTTTTCGTCACCAAACTGTCTGATCCCAATCCAGACGGCGCGGTGCTGACGGTCCATATCTGGTCCAGTTTACAGGTGGCCCTTCTGGGCTTCCTGCTGGCTGTAGTCATCGGTGTGCCTCTAGGCTGGCTGATGGGCTGGTATCGGGGAGCCGACAGCTTTCTTCGCCCCATCTTTGAGATTATTCGCCCTATTCCCCCAGTGTCCTGGATTCCGCTGACCATTGTGTGGCTGGGCATCGGCCTGCCGGCCAAGTCCTTCATCGTATTCTTTGCCGCCTTTGTCCCCTGTCTAATCAACGCCTATACCGGCATCCGGCAGACCAAGGAGGTCCTGAAAAACGTAGGCAAGACCTTTGGCGCTTCTTACTTCACTGTCTTCGTAAAAGTGGGGATTCCTTCCTCTTTGGTCATGACTTTCGCCGGCATCAAGGTTGCTATCGGCAACGCCTGGGCCACTCTGGTGGCCGCTGAGATGCTGGCCGCTTCCAGCGGACTGGGCTACATGATCCTGATGGGCCGTTCCTATGCCCGCGTAGATCTGATCATCCTGGGAATTGTTGTCATCGGCGTGCTGGGCGTCATCATCTCCGCTATCATCAACAGGCTGGAGCGTATCTTCCTAGGATGGAGGTATGTGTAGTATGGAAAAGAAAACCGCGCATATGAGCGCAGCAGAGATTCGGGAACAACGGCTTAAGGTTCTTTACCGTATCCTCCCTATTGTCTCTCTTCTCCTGTTGGTGGCCCTTTGGCTGTTAGCCTCCTCCGGCGCCAATTCCAACTTCCCAACTCCCCAGGCAGTGTGGGATCGTACAGTTCGCCTGTTCACCAATCCGGTAAAGAAACTGACTTTGGTCGGTCACGCTTTGGTCAGTCTACGGCGCATCGGTCTGGCTCTCGTCTTCGATTGGACTGCTGGTATCGCCTTTGGCGTACTGCTGGGATGGTGCCCCAGGGCCCGTGCCTTCTTTGGCCCTCTATTCAACGCCTTCCGTGCCGTCCCTCCGCTAGCCTGGATTCCTCTGATCACACTGTGGTTTGGTGCTGGTGAGTTCCCCAAGGTCCTCATCGTTATCTTTGGTTCTCTGGCCTCTATTGTGGTCAACACTCAGGCCGGTCTTAGTTCTGTGGATAAAATGTATCTGGACGTAGGTACCGTTTTTAATGCCACACCCAGACAGCGCCTGTTCAAGATCGCTATTCCATCTTCTCTGGACGCCATCTTTGCCGGCGTGCGTACCTCTACCAGTGCCGCCTGGATGGTGGTTTTGGCTGCCGAGATGCTGGGTGCTGACGCAGGCGTGGGCTTCCTGATCTCCCGCGGCATGGACTCTATCGATATGCCCCTGGTCCTGACCGGCATGATCGCCATTGGTATCGTGGGCGCTATGCTGGCCATTATCACGCAAATTGCAGAAAGGTTGATTTGCCCATGGACGAGAAAAAGAAAGTAATTCTGAAACTGGACAACATCTGTCAGAGCTACGTCGTGGGCGAGTCAGTCAAGGATGCAGTGGAAAATGTTTCCCTCGAGGTCTACGACAATGAATTTCTGGTCATCCTAGGCCCAGGCCACTGCGGTAAAACCGTACTGATGAACATGATCGCCGGATTGGAGAAACCTATCGGTGGCAAAATCTATCTGGACGGCGAGGAAGTTCACGGCAGCGATAAGCGTATCGGCATGGTGTTTCAGTCTTTGAATTTGATGCCCTGGCGCACTGTCATGGGCAATGTGGAATTTGGTCTAGAGGTAGCTGGCGTATCCAAGGAGGAGCGCCGGGCCACCGCCCAGAAGTACATCGATCTTGTGGGGTTGAAAGGCTTTGAAAAGTCCTATCCCCATGAGCTCTCCGGCGGTATGAAGCAGCGTGTAGGAATTGCCCGTGCCTATACCAACAATCCTCAGATTCTCCTGATGGATGAACCCTTTGGCCAGCTGGATGCCCAAACCCGGTATGCCATGGAGGAAGAGATCCTGCGTATCTGGGAGCAAGAAAGGCGCACCATCCTCTTTGTCACCAACAACATTGAGGAGGCTGTCTATCTGGCAGACCGAATTGTGCTGTTGAGCAACTGCCCCGCCCGGGTAAAGCAGGTTTATGATCTGGCTTCACTGGGGCGTCCCCGGAACACTACGTCTCCGGATTTTCTGCGCATCCGGTCCGAGATTTCCGATAATACGGATCTGGCGCTTTGATATGGGAGGTACTCTATGAGCGAGCAAGAATATAAAGTACGGGTGGAGCACCTGACCAAATACTTCGGGGACCTACATGTGCTGGACGATGTGTCCTTCAATATCAAAAAGGGAGAATTCCTGTGTGTGGTAGGCCCCACAGGCTGTGGTAAGACCACCTTCCTCAATCTGCTCACCCGCATCTATATGCCCACAAAGGGAGAACTCTATATCGACGGTGAGCCCGCCGATCCCAAAAAACACAGTTTGGCAGTGGTGTTCCAGGAGCCTTCCTCCATGCCTTGGCTCACGGTAGAACAGAACCTGCGTTTCGGCTTGGAAATCAAGAAGCTGCCCAAAAATGAGATTGATCGTCGAGTAGAAAATATCATCAAGCTGTTAGGCCTAGAAGAGTTTCGTAACCGCTACCCTCACCAGTTGTCCGTTTCTACCGCCCAACGCATCATTATCGGACGCGCTTTTGCCCTCCAGCCTGACCTGTTGCTGATGGATGAGCCATATGGACAGATGGACATCAAACTGCGCTTCTATCTGGAGGATGAGGTTATCCGCTTGTGGAAGGAAATCGGTACCACCGTGGTTTTCATTACCCACAACATCGAGGAGGCCGTGTATCTAGCTGAACGCATCCTAATCCTGACCAACAAGCCGGCCCACATCAAGGAGGAAGTGCAGGTAGACCTACCACGTCCGCGGGATGTTACCGCTCCTGACTTCATTGCAATTCGAAATCATGTGACCGAACAGATCAAATGGTGGTAAGATAAAGCGGGGAAGCCCTTGGGCCGCCCCGCTTTTCTTAAATGCCAAACTCGACGAAAAGGAGGGTAACATGAATCAGCCCCAGATTATGCTTCTTGTAGCAGTCATCAACTTTGCCGCCGCTTTTTTTCAAGGAGCTGCCGGCTTTGGCTATGCTCTAATGGCCATGGCCCTGATGCCCCTCTTTCTACCCATGTCTGTATGTTCCGCCATTTCCGCGGTGACTGTGGTTGTCATTGGTCTCCAGATGACCCCAGTCCTCTGTCGGGAACTGCAGTGGCGGCTGATTGTGTTGCCCGTGTTCTCCTGTCTGACCACCATCAATCTGGGCCTGTATCTACTGGACCAGTTTGATGAACTTCTTCTGCGCATCATCCTAGCCTGTCTGCTTCTGTTGGTAACCGCTATTTTTTTCATCATGCGCCGCCGTCAACTGATGCTGCCCAACCGCTGGTATACAGCTGTTGGTGCCGGGCTGATTACCGGAATTTCCACCGGCATGTTCAATATTGTGGGGCCTTTCTTTTTGGTCTATTATATGAATGTGTGCGAAACCCCCTTGAGTATGAAAGCCAGCCTAGAGTTCAGCTTCCTTCTCTCCGGGCTCTATTCAAGCGCCATGCATCTGTTTGTCTATCACAACATCACGTTGGAGGCGGCACCTATGTTAGCCACCTCCGCAGCGGCAGCACTGCTAGCCGGCGTACTTGGGTTGAAAGTGTTCCGGAAAATCGACAAGAACAAAATCTCACTGGTGGCCTATATCCTGTTGCCCCTCATGGCCGTCAATCTAATCATCACCGGGCTGAGTGTCTGATCCCTTTTGTAAAGAGGAACCCAAGCGTACTTGGCTCTTGGGGTGGTCTTTCTGGGTGCGTGGCTGTGGTCCCTCCCTACTTATGTGCGGTCCAAGGGTCAGTGAACAGAACCGCTTTTCCTGTCTACTATGACCATGGCGGAGCACCGCACTTCTACGGCCATATAAGTTGAGCAGATTTTTTGCTTTTGTTAGCCATCCCTCTTCACAAAATCTGACTTTATCTACAAATCTGCCTATATATTTTTAGACTTTGCCGCAGAGCTTCTTTTCAATCGTCTCTGAGAAAGCAGACAATCCAGCTTTCGGTATCCCCTCTTTTGCTTTTTTCATCCAACTTTTTGGGAGAGACCGAGCCAGTCAGAGAAACAGCATGAACTCCGGTTGCTTTCCTATACTGAACAGTCAATGTTCCTGTGGGAGAGCCCCTGCACCAGGTTTCTATTCCTCTTCGCCGTACCACATACAGGCCGTCAGGTCCACTCCGCCATCCAGCCGGAAGGGCACCCCCTCCATCTCCAGCAGCAGGCGCTGACTCTCCTTTCCCAGAGGGGAGAAAGCGTCGCTCAGTCCCCCAAGGCGGTTGACCACCCGGTGGCAGGGCAAGTCCGCCGGCGCCCCATTCAGCGCACAGCCCACGATACGAGACAGCCTGGGATTGCCAAGCAACCTGGCAATCTGTCCATAAGTCGTTACTCGGCCATAGGGTATCCGGGCCGTGATCTCATAGACCCGCTGAAATACGTTGTCCAAACGGCTCCCTCCCGTACTGTGTCTTTTTCCCGATTATAGCACCCGGCCCCGTCGGTGTCTACCGTTGTCTCTTTTTCCGATAAAATGGGGCCTCCTACTTGACATCGGGGACGAACCGTCATTTAATAGAGGCCAGGGAGCATAATCCATAAGGAAAGGGAGGAATATCTATGACTACGATTACTCTGGGCGGTACCGGCATCCAGATCGAGAAAAATGGCTTCGGCTGCCTGCCCATTCAGCGTATCTCCCAGAAGGAGGCCGCCTATTTGCTGCGGAAGGCTGTGGACGGCGGTATGAATTATTTTGACACTGCCCGCTCTTACAGCGACAGTGAGGAAAAGATCGGCTACGCCTTTCAGGGGATTCGGGACAAGGTCATCCTCGCCACCAAGAGCCACGCCAAGACTGGCCAGGAGCTAAAGGAGCACCTGGAAACCAGCCTGCGGAACCTGCGCACCGACTACATTGACATTTACCAGTTCCATAACCCCGCCTTCTGCCCCAAGCCCGGCGGCGAGGATGGCTTGTATGATGCCGCCCTGGAGGCCAAGGCCCAGGGCAAGATCGGCCATATCTCCATCACCAATCACCGGCTGGCCGTGGCCCATGAGGCCATTGACTCCGGGCTGTACGCCACGCTCCAGTTCCCATACAGCTACCTGGCCGGGCCCCAGGAACAGGAGCTGGTGGACAAGTGCCAAAAGGTCGGGATGGGCTTTATCGCCATGAAAGGAATGGCCGGTGGCCTGATCCGAAGCGGGCTGGCCGCCGCCGCCTGGATGGCTCTGCAGCCCACTGTGGTTCCTATCTGGGGTGTTCAGCATGAGTGGGAGCTGGATCAGTTCCTGTCCGCTGTCCGGGAAACACCGGCCATGACCGAGGAGTACCAGCAGATCATCGACCACGACCGCAAGGAGCTGGCCGGCGACTTCTGCCGAGGCTGCGGCTACTGTATGCCCTGCCCTGTTGGCATCGAAATCAACCAGTGTGCCCGGATGTCTCTGATGCTCCGCCGGGCTCCGGAGGCCAGCTGGCTGTCTGACCAGTGGCAGGCGGAGATGAAGAAGATAGAGAACTGCCTACACTGTAATCAATGTAAATCAAAGTGTCCCTACGGTCTGGATACACCCAGGCTGCTGGCGGAAAACTATCAGGATTATAAGACCTACCTGGCTCGGTAACAACAAGGGGGGTCCACGGAGCAAGTTTTCATATCAAAAGTTGTCTCTCAGTTGGACCTAAAATGAATCACAGCAGCTTGTATAGGCGGCTTGGGACTTAGCGGTACACCCATAAGAACATAATTATTCGGTTACAGGACAGCATAGTGGATTGCTATGCTGTCCTGCTTTTTCTCCGCCTCTAATGGTCCGCTTGCCATCTTCTTGTTTCACTTCCCTGATAAAGTTCTAGACAATCTGTATCTTTTGTCCGCAGTGTCCACTTAACAATCCGGTACATAAACAATGGATCATGAAGCGCTGAAATCCCAGTCGTTGGCAAACTGTACTGCAGTTACCCCATGCCTTGTTTTGTACACAAAATTGTGTGTTTTAAAGCTATGGGCAAATATACCTGAAAGCATTTTCACAATTTATCTTTCCTCGGGAACTTATGACAGAGAAAAATCCGCTCACCCGGTATGATGATCTCAAGGAAAAGGAACTGCCCACCTTGGGAACACCAAAGGTGATGATCCGGGTTCCAGGCAGGGGAAAAAGCGGTTTAGAACACAACCTTGATCGCCATAGTTGCAGAAGGTCAGATTCAGGGTCTCTGTATACCTTACAGTTAACCGCGCCCTGTTTGAGACGGTGTAGAAATAGCTGGAATTGGGCTGACTGTGGTTAGAATCTGTAACCCCATTACCCACATATTCCCCTACTAGTACCTATTCGCCTGAGAGGTGCCTTGGGATATCTTCGGAGCAGCTCATGTTGATTAATTATATTGAAGTTCTCATCGTTGACATTCTCCCACAACAGCCAAACGCAGCGCACATTCTCTACCATTTGCACGGACTGTTCCGGCATCCATTTAGGATGACAGATCATTTTAAAGAGGACTCTTATCAGGCTGAGATACGATTATTTTTGGCGATCCTATACAGCGTATGTGAAGGGCATGTGCCGCATGGCAGATAGAAAAGTAGGGAGGCGCAAAAATATGAGACTTATTCATTAGAGAGAAGCAGCCCTTTTTTTATCGGTTAAAAAATAGGCCGCAAAGATAAAATAGTAAAAGTTAGCAAATTAAAGTATTTCTTAAATACTCACAAACAGTCTTAAAGAAAGTGAAAATTTTTTGTTTATTCATTATATATTTTTTGAGATAACTCTATAATCTTATTCGTATTTTACTTTAACGTGGCAGAGATAGTAAAATGAGCCTGGATTAACATTCTAATTAGTTTATAAGGAAGTTATTTTGCTGGGCCTAGCAATCTTGACGCAACTCTGGTGCCCATGAGATTGTGTTGGGTTGCGTGTTATGAGCCCCTGCCCTGTTATTGGAAGGGAGAATGCTGAAGTTATGGCTGAATTTGTGATCAAGCCTGTAGGCGACTGTGCCCTGTGCGCTGAGTTTAAAAATGAGATCAGTGTAGCCGTCAACCAGCAGGTCCATGCACTGGATAGAGCACTGTCCACCGCCCATATTCCGGGTGTGGTGGAAACAGTGCCTGCATACCGGACGCTGATCGTCTATTACAGGCCTGAAGTGGTGCGATATGAGGAATTGAAGGCCTGTATCTTAGCCTTGACTGACTTCTCAGAAAGCAAGGCCAGCGTTGGTGGCCAAGTCATCGAACTGCCGGTGCTTTATGGAGGAGAAGTGGATCTGGATCCAAACGCCCCACACTATGATGGCTGGGACGGACGGGAAACGGCCCCAGACCGAGAGGATGTGCTGGCTCATGAGAAGATCACCTGGGACGAGTTTGTTCACCGCCACTCAGCTAATTTGTGCTACATCTATTTCCAGGCCTTTGCCATCGGTCACTCCTATGTGGGCAATCCGGTCAAGACCTTCACCGTTCCTCGTCGGACCACTCCGCGGACCAAGATACCTCAGGGCTCTATTGCCATCTGGGCGGACCAGACGGTGCTCAATGGCTTCGATCTTCCCTGTGGCTGGCAGGTGGTGGGCCGTACACCCGTAATACTCTATGATGATAAAAAAGATCCGGCCTCATTTTGCCTGTCCGGGCAGTGGCTCAAGTTCGTACCTATTGACCAGGTGGAATACGCCAGGATCCGGAAACTGTCCCTGGCCGGTGAATATCAACCGGTTACCTACGAAAGAAAGGTAGGTGAGTAACATGGGACTCAAAGTGATCTCTCCTGGTCCTCTGACCAGCGTTCAGGATGAAGGCCGCTTTGGCCACCAGCGCATTGGAATGTCCCCCGCGGGAGCTATGGACCTCCACTCAATGCGCCTGGCTAACCTGCTGGTAGGCAATGACCTGGGTGAGGGCGTTCTTGAAATGACTTTTTTGGGCCCTAAGCTCCAGTTTACCCAGGACAATGTGTTCGCGTTAACTGGCGCTGATATGGGCGCTACATTGGATGGAGTTCCTGTCCCACTAGGGCAGGCCTGGCCAGCTAAGGCAGGCAGCGTACTCCAGATAGGGCCAGCCCGCGCAGGCTGCCGAGGTTATCTGGCTGTGGCTGGGGGATTGGATGTCCCGGTTCTCTATGGAAGTAAATCCACCTTGCTCCGATCTGGACTTGGCGGATTTCAGGGCAGAAAGCTGGCTGCCGGAGATACCATTCCCTTTGCCTCTCCTAGGGCCCAGATTCCAAATCTGGCGGTCCGCCGTCTGCCACCTCAACCCCCTATTTCCAAAGAAATTACTGTCCGGGTCATATTAGGTCCCCAGGACGACCGCTTTACTAAGGAAGGACTGGATACCTTTTTAAACAGCACCTTTACCGTGGATGAGAAATCTGACCGTATGGGATACCGACTCAACGGACCCAAGGTAGAGCACAGCACGGATGCCAACATCATCAGCGACGGCATTCCCTTGGGCGCAGTCCAGATACCCGGCAGCGGACAGCCCATCATCATGATGAGTGAGCACCAGGGCTCCGGCGGCTATACCAAGATCGCCAATATCATCTCGGTGGATATCCCCCTGGTCGCTCAGTGCGCTCCCGGTGATAAAATTCGGTTCCAAGCGATCAAGTTGGATCTGGCGCAGGAACTTTATCTGGCTCAGAGGGCCCAGTATGAGCGGTTACGTCAGGTCTATGACCAGGACTTTAAGTCCATCTACCGGGTAAGCGTCAATGGCAACACTTATTGTGTAGGCATTTCCCCAGCAAAATGAAAAGGCCGCTTGGATCCACAGATTCCAGCTGAAAAGTTTTAGGATTCTTATAGAAATAGGTATAAGTAAGACCTCGGCTTTTAGAATGTGCTACAGAATCATTTGAGATATCACAAATCCCATTGACTATCTTTGGATACAGGTCTATACTGTAGGCGGCAAAGGCAAAGACGTCTTTCGGGATATATCCTGACAAGATGTCTTTGCCTTTTTGTATTTTCATCTGAAAACAGAAGCAAGGAGGAACCATATGTACCAAGTAGATCTGAACAGCGACCTGGGTGAAAGCTTCGGCAACTATACCCTGGAAGCAAATGACGAGATCATGCGCCATGTGTCTTCAGCCAATGTGGCCTGCGGCCTCCATGCCGGTGATCCAGTGGTTATGGCTCACACGGTGGCTCTGGCCAAAGAGTACGGCGTGGGCGTGGGTGCACACCCCAGTTACCCTGATCTGCAGGGTTTCGGACGGCGGCGGATGATTATGAAAAAGGAAGAGTTACGGGACTTTATTACTTACCAGATCGGTGCCCTTTACGCCTTTACCAAGGCTGCCGGTGTCCCTCTGCTCCACATTAGTGCCCACGGTGCCCTGGGAAACGTAGCCCAGGCCGATATGGATACCGCCCGCGCGGTATGTGAGGCCACCGCCAGCTTCGACGATTCTATCCGTATTCTGTACTACGGAAACTCCTGCCTGAAGGATGTAGCGGACCACATGGGGCTTCCAACTGTATCCTTGGCCTTTGCGGACCGGGGTTATATGGAGGATGGCTCACTAGTCCCCCGGGGACAGCCCGGCGATATGATCAAAGATGCGGACCAAGCCGTGGCCCGGGTGATCCGGATGGTCAAGGAGGGGAAGGTCACCACCTCTGCTGGGAAGGATATCGGCATCAAGGCAGAGAGCATTCTGGTCCATGGTGACGGAGCCCACGCAGTGGAATTTGTGTTAGCCTTGAAAGCCGCTTTCCATCGTGAAGGCATCCAGATCAAAAACTTTGCCCAATGATGACTGCGGAGCAGAGATATGGCAGAAAGGACGGATATCATGCAAGACTACAGTTCCCTCTCTCCCGCTGAGTTGCGGGCGAAATTCCGCACTGGGGAGTTAGTGCTCCCCACCGCCGGGCTGTGCCCTGGTTACATCCAGGGCAACTTGGTTATCCTGCACCGCCGCTATGGCGAAGATTTCCTCCAATTTATGAAGCAGAATCCTAAGCCCTGCCCCATCTTAGAGGTCTTTGACCAAGGCTCTCCCATCTCTCACAAGATGGCGGAGGGGGCTGATATCACTACGGATATCCCTCTCTACCGCATCTACCGTAACGGTGTATTCGAGGAGGAAGTCAAGGATGTCAGCGGCTATTGGAATGAGGACATGGTAGGCTTCCTCATTGGCTGCAGCCTCACCTTTGAATCCAGGCTGGTGGAAGCCGGTATCCCGCTAAAGCACTACGAAGAGAATAAGCGGGTTCCTATGTTTGATACCAATATCGCCTGCAAGCCTAGTAAGCTGTTCCACGGCAATTATGTGGTGTCCATGCGCCCGGTCAAGAAGGAACTGGTGGACTTGGCTGTCAAAATCACAGAACCCATGGACTACGCCCACGGCGCTCCCGTCCAGATTGGCGATCCTGATGCCATCGGTATCAAGGATGTGCTCCACCCTGATTATGGTGATCCGCTGGATATCGGTCCTGACGAGGTTCCAGTCTTTTGGGCCTGCGGTGTCACACCCCAGAACGTAGCCACTCAGGCTAAACCTGACCTTCTGATCTCTCATTCCCCAGGCTATATGCTCATCAGCGACATAGACAGCAGCAAGTTGTAAGGAGAACATCAGCCCCCCAAAATCTAAAAGGAAATGGAGTACAACGTATGAACGAAGCGAAAAAGCCCAGCGCGATGGACTATTTGAAAGCCGTTGGCCCCGCCATCGTCATCTCAGCCGTTGTGGTCGGACCCGGCAGTGTCACCACCGCTTCTTCCATGGGCGCCAGCTATGGCTACAAGCTCCTGTGGGTCATTATCCTGGCCGCCCTAGCCTCTTTCTTTTACCAGTTGCCCGCTATCCGCGTGGCTCTGGCCAAGGAAGTCACCATCATGGAAGCGGTGCGTATGCGCTTCGGTAAAATATGGGCAATGGTCCTGTACTACTGCATCATGTTCGGCTGCCTGATCTTCCAGGCGGGCAACTTCACCGGCGCCGCTATGGCTATGAACTACTTTGTCCCTCAAATCTCTCTGATCGCATGGGCGGCTATCATGATTGGGCTGGCGTTTGTGCTGGCCTGGACCTCCCGCTACGGCATTCTGGAAAGCTTTACCAAGGTACTGGTCATTCTGATGGTCGTCGCCTTCGTCGCCACCGCTATTGGTTCTCAGCCCAATATGTCTGACCTGGTGTCCGAGGGTTTCTCCTTCCAGATTCCTAATGGTGACTACATGCTAGTCCTGGCTATGCTGGCCACCACCATGGTACCGGACATCCCGGTTTCCCTGTCCGCCTTGCACAAGCAGCGCTACTTCAAGAAGGGCTCCTTCGAGGCCGGTCTGCCTCAGGAAACTAAAATGAAGATGGCCCACTTCGATCTGGTGTTTGGCTGCATCGTCACCGCCCTAATCACCAGCGCTATCGTTGTCTGTTCAGCCACTAACCTGTTCCCCCTAGGTATCACTGTCAGCAGCGCCTCCGACATGGCCGCTCAACTGACTCCTATTCTGGGCCGCTATGCCGGTATTCTGTTCTCTCTGGGCCTATGGGCCGCCGCCTTCTCCTCCGGTCTGTTCCGCATTGAGTTGTTACCTATGTTGTATAATCAGGCCACCGATCAGGAAGAGGATATGAAGGCTCCTCGCAGCCGTCTCTGGATGATCCTAGGTGCCGGTATTCCCCTGATTTTTATCTTCCTATTCGGAGCCTCCCCCGCGGAACTGGTCATCATGGCCCAGGCCTTGAACGGTCTGTTGCTGCCTATTATCTGCGGCATTATCTGGAGAATCACCTCGGATAAGAAGTTCATGGGTGACCACGCTAATCGACTTTACCTAAACATCATCTTTGCTGTCATCTTTGTGGTCACAGTTCTGTTGGCTATCCGTGTATTCATCAATCTGATTGGTTAATCTGCTGCCACTGTCGTCTGAAGAGCTGAATCTAGGGTCTGGAATCTTATGTGCCACAAGATAAAAGAATACATACAGAAATCTGGCGCATAAAAATTGGAATGAAGGGGGACTATGTCCCCCTTCATTCTCATTTTAAGGGTAAGATTTATGGATGGAACTGCGTAGTTGCTGGTTTCATTGGCACGACTGGCGCCACAGACTTACCAGCCCGACATGAAAAGTCCTAGAGGAAGTGCTATGATAAAGCGACATCTGGAAGATATGAGACAGAAAAACTTCTTGGAACCCTATCTCTCCCACTGGACACGCCCTCGCTGTTTGTCATTTCTGGTTCAGTGTTGCCGATGTCCGTGGGCTGGCATCATTCTCACCGTTCCCGATAATGGTAACCATGCCCTCTTCCTGCTCCGCCTCGACCTGTTCAAAAGGAAGCCCGTTCATAAAGGAGCCGCCCAGTGCGTCCTCTACGGTTTCACTGTCATAGTAGACGGTCCCGTACTCCTCTCCATCGGCCTCCCCGATGGACACGGCCATCTCCCACTTCTCCACGTTACCCTCCACCGTGACTCTCAAATGAGTTCCGAAGGTAGTCCTGTCGTACACATAGCTGCCGTCTGCCTCAAGCTCCTCTGTAATATCCACTTCCTCCCCGTTTACTACCAGAATAGCCCGTCCATCCCTGTTTTCTACCGTGGCCTGGGGTACTTCTAAGGTGGTAATATGCTCGCCGGTATCCATGATCATGTCCTGTCGGTATTGGTCCACCTTGATGACGGACACGATCTGTCCGAATATCTCCTGGGCGGCCTCTGGGTTGGCTGCCCCCACCCCCACTACCATCATAGTGATGGCGGCGCAGGCCACCAATATGGTCCGCATAGTTCGGCGGGAGTTCTTACGGTCCTTGTTTTCAGTCATGGCGATGATCTCCTTGATCTTTTCCTCGGAAGCGTTGAGCTCCCGGCATGCGTTACGGTACACTTTGGGGTCGAACATAGACACTTCCCTCCTTCTCTTCCTCCTCGGACAATTCCTTTCGCAGCCGGGCCCGGGCCCGGAGCAGCCAGGTCTGCACCGTGGATGGATTGGCACGCAGGGCGGCGGCCGTCTCGGCCACACTCAGCCCCTCGTAATAGTAGAGATATATGACCAGCCTGTATTTCGGCTCCAGGGCCATCACCGCCCCCATCAGCTCCGCCCGCTCCCGGTCCTCGGGTGCGGTCAGCTCATGCCATTCCTCCAGCGGGACGGCAGTGCGCCGCCAAAAAGAGCGGAGCATTTTGCGGCTCTCGTTCACCGATACCCGCAGGAGCCAATGCTTCATATGGTCCTCGCTCTCAAACTCTGCTTTCTGCTCAAAAAGCCGAAGCAGGACCGTCTGCATCACGTCCTCGGCATCTTCCCGGCAGCCCAGAGCGTGGTAGGCCACCCGATAGATCATGTCGCCATAGGTCTGAGCCGCCCGGCTGAACTCTTCCTGGGTCAAAGCCGCTCACCTCCTTGGAAGTCTCTGTTTGAAAGGCCTTTCATTCAGTAATATCCGCCAGAGGCGGTAAAAATCTCACCACAAAAGAAAAAATTTGGGGCCGCCACATCTGTGGCGGCCCTGTGAAGGTTCAGCAGCAGATCCTGTTACATATGGGCAGCGGGCTGCTCCACGTTCAGGACAGTAAGTCTTTTGATGATATTTTGGCGGGTCACAATGCCCACAAAAGCGCCTCGGTCGTCCACCACGGGGATAAAGCTCTGGCGCAGAGCGCGCTCCACCAGTTCCTCCAGGGCCACATCGATGCGTACCGCCGGATTGAAGCCGGGGCGGATTACCCTGCGGAGGGGCTGCTTCTCCTGAGTTTGGATATCCCCGCTCCCCTGGTCCAACAGGCACCAGAGGAAATCCCCCTCGCTGACTGTACCCACATAGCTCCCATCCTTGGCCAGCACTGGGATAGCGGTATAGCCGTGGAAACGGAGCTTCTCCAGCCCCTGGCGGATGGTCCAGTCCTCATAGAGCCAGGCCACGTTTGTCTTTGGCGTCAGCAGGGATATCACATTCAATACTCTCAATCCTTTCCGGCGGGGAGGCCCCCTATATCTCTATGGACAGGATAGCACAGATTGAGGCAAAAGTCTGTAAAAAAACTGTGAAATCTGCCCTCTCAGGAGAGCAAAATACGGTCGTTGTCCAGGCCCCTGCCCACCCCTGCCTTGAAGCGTGCCAGCAGGTCAGACACTGTCATTCCCTTCCGCTCCTCCCCCTGGATGTCCAGCACGACGCGGCCGGAGTCCATCATCAGGGTGCGATTGCCCAGCTCCAGTGCCTGCTGCATATTGTGGGTGACCATCAGGGTGGTGATCCTGTTTTCCGCCACAACCTCCCGTGTGATCTTCAACACCTTCTCCGCCGTGGCAGGATCCAGGGCGGCGGTGTGCTCATCCAATAAGAGAAGCCATGGCGGATTCATGGTAGCCATGAGCAGGGTCAGGGCCTGGCGCTGTCCGCCGGACAACAGCCCCACCGGCTGCTTGATTCGGTCCTCCAATCCCATATCCAGCAGAGCCAGCTGGTCCCGGAATCGCTGTCTGTCCTTCTGTGTCAGGGGGGCGAACCAGCCACCGCTCCCGGCGGCCAGGGTCAGGTTTTCTTCAATCGTCATGTGGGGCGCAGTCCCCCGCATGGGGTCCTGGAACAGCCGTCCAATATGCTTGGATCGCTTGTGCTCGGCCATAAAAGTGATATCCTGGCCGTCCACGAGAATGCAGCCGCTATCCACGAGAAAGCTGCCGGCGATGGCGTTAAACAGGGTGGACTTTCCCGCCCCGTTGGAGCCTACGATGGTGACGAAGTCTCCCCGCTCCAGGTGGAGGTCCACCTGGTCTAAGGCCTTCTTCTCATTCAGCGTTCCTGGATTGAAGGTCTTGGAGATGTGGTCCAGCTTCAGCATTTGACTCCGCCCCCTCTCTTTCTGGCAGCCAGCTTCTGCCGCTGCAGCGCGATCAGCTTTCTTCCCTGTGGGGCGGCGATGGCCACGGCCACAATCAGGGCAGACACCAGCTTGAAGCCCTCGGTAGGCACGATGCTGGTACTGATAGCGACGGCGATGATGATGCGGTACAGACAGGCCCCCAGAATGACTCCGAACACCCGGCGGGGAATGGAGCCCCGACCCATTAAGCTTTCCCCGATGATCAGGGAGGCCAGGGCAACTGTCACCATTCCGGTACCCAAATTGATGTCACAGCTCTTGTTTAGAAGTCCAATCAGGCAGCCCGCCAGCCCTGTGAGGGAATTGGACAGACACAGTCCCACAGTAATGGTAAAGGAGGGGTTGATGGAGGAAGCCCGGACCATGTCCGCGTTGTCCCCTGTGGCCCGGATAGACAGGCCCAGCCGGGTGCGGAAAAAAAGGACTACCAACAGGGCGGCCACCAGAAGGATCACCGCCAGCACCACCAGCTCATGCCACTTAGCCCACCACTCCCAGGGAAAAAGCTCCTTGCACAGCGTAAATAGGGAATCACTGCCGTAGATAGACAGGTTGGAGGACCAGCCCATCACCGCCAGGTTGACGGTGTACAGCCCTGTGTTGACGATGATGCCGGCCAGGATGCTCTCCACCCCAAGCTTGGTCTGGAGAAAGGCGGTGACAAAGCCGGAGCAGGCTCCAGCCAGCATGGCGGCGGGCAGGGCCAGCAGGGGATGCCCGGCCAAAGTGACAGTTGCCCCTACGGCAAACCCCAGAGTATAGCAGCCATCTGTGGACAGGTCGGCAATATTAAGAATCGAAAAGCTAATGAACAGGGCCATGGCCACCAGGGAGTAGATCGCCCCCACCTCTAGTGCAGTCTGGAGGGCTGGCAGGGATAAAATAGCGGGCACAGGGATTCCTCCTTATGGCGGTACTGGGGACGCCGCACTGGGCGGCGTCCCCAGACCGAGGTTTTACAGAATGGACTCAGCTGAAGCTCTGGGCGGTGGTAATCTCCACCACGCCGATACCAAGGGTGGCAAAGGCAGCCTTCACATCATCTAGGCCCAGACCGATGGCCTCACAGGTTTCTGTGTTGATGGTGGCCGCTTCGTGGGCCAGGATGACCACAGGAGTGGTGGCGGGGTCAGCCCCGTTCACCAGCAGGTCCACCACCATATCGGCGGTCTCGGCCCCCAAATCGTCATAGTCAACGCCGTACCCAAAGAAAGCGCCATTCAGGGCGAAAGAGTTGGCACCGGTATAGTGAGGGATCTTAGCCTCGTTCAGCTTCTCAAAAATAGACAGTTCGGCCTGCATCACGGTGTTATCTGTTGGGGTGAAGATGGCCTCCACACCGGCGCTGATCAAGGCGTCCACAGCGGAGTTGACCTCGTCAGTATTGGTGCCGGTTTTTTCCACATAGGAGATACCGCTGGCATCCAGGAAGGCCTTAGCCTCCTCGATAGGCTTCTTGGAGGAATCCTCAGACTTGGAGTAGAGCAGGCCCACGGTCTGGATGTCGGGGTCTACGGCCAGCATCATCTTCATGATCATCTCGGTGTTCAGGGCGTCGCTGACGCCGGTGATGGTACCGCCAGGAGCGTCCATGTCCTGGACCAGATTAGCGGTGACAGGATCGGACACCGCAGCGAAGATGATTGGGATGTCCTCATCGGTGACTACAGACTGCATCACCTGGGCGGCCGGCGTAGCGATGGGCACGACCACATCTACCCCGTCAGCCACCAGTTGGGCGGCGATCTGATTGAGTGTGGTGCCGTCCCCCTGCCCATTATAGGTATAGTCGGCGTAATTGAAGGTCACTCCCAGCTCGGCGCTCTTGGCATCCAGCTCCTTCTGGACGTTCTTCTCGATCTGATCCAGAGAGGCGTGGTCCATATACTTGACCAAGCCGATTTTATACTCCGTCTTTGCAGCAGAGGCGGAACTTCCTCCCGCGGCGGTCCCATCGGAACTGGAAGCGCCAGAGCTGCCGGAGTCATTTCCGGCTCCTGTGCAGGCGGCCAGGGTCAGCGCCAGGGACAGGGACAGGGCCGCAGCCAGGAGCTTCTTCAAAGTGCTGTTCTTTTTCATGGTATTTACCTCCATTATTTGCCCGGTTTGGGCTTAGATTGGTTTGGGTGGGTGATGGAGGGGCCGTTGCCGGCGGCCTTTGTTTCAGAGTATAAAAAAACAGCCCCCTATCCCACATAATATGGGACAAGAGCTGTACTCCTGCGATACCACCCAAATTGACGTTTGCACGTCCGCTCGCTTCACGCGCCATCACGCGTGCCCGATGGATAACGGGTGGGTCCCCGTCGGCATCTACTAGGTCTCCCGTTCAAGCCGCCCTCGAAAGTCCATTCACTCGGCCGCTCCCCGCCCCGATCTCACCCTCCGGGACTCTCTTCAGGTTTGCTGCACCGGCTACTCCTCTTTCTCAAAGGTTTACCGCTGTCTAATTGTTGGAATTATTATAGCCGCTCCCCGTCCCCTTGTCAACCCCCCTCTTGAAAAAATATTGTGGGAGCTTTCAACGTCCTATCCATCCATACGAATAATGGGGGCGTTCTCCCCTCAGGTCAAACGCCCCCAAACCAGGTCAGATGAGAAATTCGCTGCTCTGCTTGAGATAACGCAGATAATACACCAACGCCACCAGGGATATTGCCAAACTTGCAAACACCGAGATTAAGGGCAAGATGAGTGACGGAGAATCCAAGAGACTGCCAGAAAGCAGCAGGCACAACAGCGTAATCCCCCCGGACAGGAACGCTGCCCCAAAGGAAATGAGCTGCCATCTCCATGCCCTTTTTCCCAGCTCCATCTGGCCGGCAGCGCCCCTTGACTGTAAAACCGCATTGGTCCCCTTAATTACAAAGTAAGTCATGAGCAGGTTGCAGATATCCTGGGCCATGCTCATCAGGGCACCGAATATTGTTTCATCATTCGCGAACAGGCCGACTACAAACACGATGACCAGAGTGATCACCGCGTTCCTATATGCCTGGTGCTCATTGCGCAGCTTCACCAAGCCCACTAACGAAATGACCGTCCCCCCCAAGACCGCCATTGCCACTAAAAATACCAAGGGCGGGATAATCCACGCAAGGATCGTACATAGAATACTGGCAATTATAATTATATTGCCCACATACATCAGCCTCAGGGACTGGGCCACTTTTTCGTAGTTATATTCCACACCGCTCGCCTCCTGTTTCATAATAGAAAAAGAGCGGGCCTCTTCAGAAGTCCGCTCTTTTGATAGGAAACTTACTCGTTGATGCCGATGACGACGCCGGAACCCACGGTACGGCCGCCCTCACGGATGGCGAAACGCAGGCCCTGCTCGATGGCGATGGGGGTGATCAGCTCCACGTCCATGTCCACGTTGTCGCCGGGCATGCACATCTCAGTGCCCTCGGGCAGAGTGATGATGCCGGTCACGTCGGTGGTACGGAAGTAGAACTGGGGCCGGTAGTTGTTGAAGAAGGGGGTGTGACGGCCGCCCTCGTCCTTGGACAGGACGTAAACCTGGCCCTTGAACTTGGTGTGGGGATGGATGGAGCCGGGCTTGCACAGCACCTGGCCACGCTCGATGTCGGTCTTAGCGATACCGCGCAGCAGGCAGCCAGCGTTGTCGCCAGCCTCGATGAAGTCCAGAGTCTTGCGGAACATCTCCATGGAGGTGACCACGGTGCTCTTCTTCTCCTCGGACAGGCCCACGATCTCGACGGTCTCGCCGGCCTTCAGCTGGCCACGCTCCACACGGCCGGTAGCCACAGTGCCGCGGCCGGAGATGGTGAACACGTCCTCGACGGGCATCAGGAAGGGCAGGGAGTCATCACGGGGAGGAGTGGGGATATACTCGTCGACAGCATCCATCAGCTCCTTGATGCAGGCGAAGTCGGGATCATTCACATCGCCAGACTCGCAGGTCAGAGCGTTCAGAGCGGAACCCTTAATGATGGGGATCTCGTCGCCGGGGAACTCATAGGAGGACAGGGTCTCACGGACCTCCATCTCCACCAGCTCCAGCAGCTCCTCGTCGTCCACCTGGTCACACTTGTTCAGGAAGACAACAATAGCGGGCACGCCTACCTGACGGGCCAGCAGGATGTGCTCCTTGGTCTGAGCCATGGGGCCGTCGGTAGCGGCAATAACCAGGATAGCGCCGTCCATCTGAGCAGCGCCGGTGATCATGTTCTTGATATAGTCGGCGTGGCCGGGGCAGTCGACGTGGGCGTAGTGACGCTTGTCAGTCTCATACTCCACGTGGGCAGTGTTGATGGTGATGCCGCGCTCGCGCTCCTCAGGAGCCTTGTCGATGCTGGAGTAATCCTCATACTGGGCCTTGCCCTGCAGAGCCAGGTACTTGGTGATGGCGGCAGTCAGGGTGGTCTTGCCGTGGTCAACGTGACCGATGGTGCCGATGTTTACATGGGGCTTAGTACGCTCAAATTTTGCCTTAGCCATTGGAATTTCCTCCTTATATTACAGTTATAGACGTAACTTGCGTGGGTTCCATCGCATCAGGGACATTTTATCCTATTCTGAGCGCAAATGCAACCCTATTTTCCAACACACCCGGAATTAATCCTGGGTGTTGCGGCCGCGCTCGGCAATGATCTTGTCGGCGATGCTCTTGGGGATCTCCACATAGCTGTGGGGCTCCATAGAGTACTGGCCACGGCCCTGGGTGCTGGAACGCAGGTCGGTAGCATAGCCAAACATATTGGCCAGAGGCACCAGGGCGTCGATCTGGGTGGCGCCGGGACGGCTCTCCTGGCCCTGGATCTGGCCGCGGCGGCTGTTCAGGTCACCGATGACATTGCCCAAATAGTCGTCGGGCACGATGACGGAAACCTTCATGATGGGCTCCAGCAGAATGGGTGTGGCCTTGCGGCAGGCCTCTTTGAAGGCCATGGAGCCGGCAATCTTAAATGCCATCTCAGAGGAGTCCACCTCGTGGTAGGAGCCGAAGGTCAGGTGTACCTTCACGTCTACTACCGGGTAGCCGGCCAGAACACCGGCCTGCATGGCTCCCTGGATACCAGCGTCAACGGCGGGGATATACTCCTTGGGGATGACGCCGCCGGTGATCTCGTTCAGGAACTCATAGCCCTTGCCGGACTCGTTGGGCTCCACCGTGATGCGGACGTGGCCGTACTGGCCCTTACCGCCGGACTGACGGGCATACTTGGTATCCTGCTCCACGCTCTTCTTGATGGTCTCCTTATAGGCCACCTGGGGAGCGCCTACGTTGGCTTCCACCTTGTACTCCCGGAGCAGACGGTCCACGATGATCTCCAGATGGAGCTCGCCCATACCGGCGATAATAGTCTGGCCGGTCTCCTCGTCGGTGTAGGTCTTGAAGGTGGGGTCCTCCTCAGCCAGCTTCATCAGGGCAATGCCCATCTTCTCCTGACCGGCCTTGGTCTTCGGCTCAATAGCCACACGAATCACGGGTTCGGGGAACTCCATGGACTCCAGAATGATGGGAGCCTTCTCGTCGCAGAGGGTGTCGCCGGTGGTGGAATTCTTCAGGCCGATCACGGCGGCGATGTCGCCGGAGTAGCAGCACTCAATGTCCTCCCGGTGGTTGGCGTGCATCTGCAGGATGCGGCCAATGCGCTCTTTCTGCCTCTTAGTGGAATTCAAAACGGTGGTGCCGGTGTTCAGCACGCCGGAGTAAACACGCACAAAGGACAGGCGGCCCACAAAGGGATCGGTGGCGATCTTGAAGGCCAGAGCGGAGAATGGGGCGTTGTCGTCAGCTGGACGCTCATCCTCCTCCTCAGTATCAGGGTTGACACCTTTAATGGCGGGGATGTCGATGGGAGAGGGCATATAGTCCACAATGGCATCCAGCAGCTTCTGCACACCCTTGTTTTTGTAGGAGGTGCCGCACACCACGGGGACCATCAGGTTATCGATGGTGCCCTTACGGATGGCGCGACGGATCATATCCTCAGGAACAGGCTGCTCCTCCAGGACAAGTTCCATGATCTCCTCATCAATGTCGGCACAAGAGTCCAGCAGCTTGGTGCGGTACTCCTGGGCCAGCTCCATCATATCGGCGGGGATCTCCTCCACCCGCATATCCTTGCCTACCTCGTCGTAGTAGACGTCGGCCTTCATCTCCACCAGGTCGATGATACCCTTGAAGGTCTCCTCCTTGCCGATGGGGAGCTGGATGGGCACGGCGTTGCACTTCAGACGGTCGTGGATCATGTTGAGCACGTTGTAGAAGTCGGCGCCCATAATGTCCATCTTGTTGACGTAGATCATACGGGGAACCTTATAATGGTCGGCCTGGCGCCAGACAGTCTCAGACTGAGGCTCTACACCGCCCTTGGCGCACATGACGGTCACAGAGCCGTCCAGCACGCGCAGGGAGCGCTCCACCTCCACGGTGAAGTCCACGTGGCCCGGGGTGTCGATGATGTTGATACGAGTCTGGGGGAACTGATCCTTGGTTCCCTTCCAGTAGCAGGTGGTGGCGGCGGAGGTGATGGTGATGCCGCGCTCCTGCTCCTGGGCCATCCAGTCCATGGTGGCGGTACCCTCATGGGTCTCGCCAATTTTGTAGTTGACGCCGGTGTAGTAGAGAATACGCTCGGTAGTGGTAGTCTTACCCGCGTCGATGTGGGCCATGATACCAATATTGCGGGTATTCTCCAAAGAAACTTTTCTAGGCATACTTTGTCTCCTCTTAGATTACCAGCGATAGTGAGCGAAAGCCTTGTTGGACTCGGCCATCTTGTGGGTGTCCTCACGCTTCTTCACGGCGCCGCCGGTGTTGTTGGCAGCGTCCATAATCTCGCCGGCCAGCCGCTCCTTCATGGTCTTCTCGCCGCGGTTGCGGGCATAGGCGGTCAGCCACCGCAGACCCAGGGTCTGACGACGCTCAGGCCGGACCTCGATGGGCACCTGGTAGGTAGCGCCGCCTACACGGCGGGCCTTGACCTCCAGGGAGGGCATGATGTTCTCGAGAGCCTGGGTGTAGACCTCCATGGGGTCCTTCTCGGTCTTCTCCTTGATGATGTCAAAGGCGCCGTAGACCACCTTCTGAGCCACGCCCTTCTTGCCATCCAGCATGATGCTGTTGGTGAGCTTGGTAACCAGGACGGAGTTGTAAAGCGGATCAGGCAGAACCTCCCGCTTGGGTACATTTCCTCTTCTGGGCACTTTGCTTCCCTCCTTCTTATAAAATTAGAAATCATAGGTACTCGAACCGTTTCGCAAACGATCCGTGTAATGCCTGTCCGAGGTCTGCCTAACAATATATAGGTAAACGCTCGGCAAGGCGGGGTTGCCTTGCGCAAACGCACAATGCAATTTCAGTGTGAAGTAATACTCTTACTTCTTGCCGGCCTTGGGACGCTTGGCGCCGTACTTGGAACGGGCCTGCATACGGCCGTTGACGCCCTGGGTATCCAAAGTGCCGCGGATGATGTGGTAACGCACACCGGGAAGGTCCTTGACACGGCCGCCGCGAATCATGACCACGGAGTGCTCCTGCAGGTTGTGGCCAACACCGGGGATATAGGCGGTGACCTCGTAGCCGTTGGTCAGACGCACACGGGCGATCTTACGCAGAGCGGAGTTCGGCTTCTTAGGAGTAGAAGTACGGACCGCGGTGCACACACCTCTCTTCTGGGGAGAAGGCAGATCAGTGCTCTTGTTCTTCAGGGTGTTCAGACCGTGCTGCAGGGCGGGAGAGGTGGACTTGTAAGTCACCTGCTGGCGTCCCTTGCGTACCAGTTGGTTAAAAGTAGGCATGGTTTTCCTCCTTTCTGAAAATCTGCCCCTGAGGGGGCGTAATATATTTTAACAGAATAAGGAAATCTTATTCCATTAAAATCAAATCACAGCAGGACAGCCACTGCACTGCCCACTGCAATGGAGCAGGCGGCGCCCAGCTCTTTCATGGTGGAGACCTCCTCCACCGGGACTTCCTTTTCTTTGGCCAGCTTCGCCAGCGGCTCGGTGACCCGGGGGTCTGCGTCGGCGGCCAGGAACAGCTTTTTAGCCCGCCCGTCGTTGAGGGCGCGCTTGACCTGCTTGGCCCCTGCCACCTTATCGGCGCTGTTCAGTTCACTCAGCATTCCGGTGCCCTCCTCCCTCCTGTTTCAGAAGCAGTCATCGGGTAAAAGGGCGCAATAGCCCCTACCACCGCAAGTTGAGATTATAGCATTTTCTCTCCCTCCCGTCAAGGAAAATCCGCCGTGAAATCCACAAATTTTCTCTCCCCGTCCCTGTTTTTTCGGCAAATGGCAAAATTTTTTCCCTTGGAGGCCACGCCCTCCGTAAAGATATTGCGTCTATGCAGGCAGAGGGATCTGTTCACAGGGGCAAATACGCTGCTAAGATGATGGATTCTTTGAATCGATCTTCAGGCAAATCAAGAATAAAACACGGGGATAGCGCCATACTATGGAAACTCTATGATAAGGAGGAGCCTGTATGACCGCCCATGTAAATGAAAACTGTATCGGCTGCGGCCTGTGCACCGGTATCTGCCCCACCGCCTTTCTTATGACGGACGAGGGGGTGGCCGCCGCCCGGGACGAGATCCTGCCAGAGTGGGAAGGCCAGGTCCAGGAGGCCGCCGAGAGCTGCCCCACCAGCGCCATTGAGATATCACATTGAACACAGAGGGGGCGGGCCCATGGGCCCGCCCCCTCTGTGCTCTATCCTTCTGCCTGTATCTGTTCCAATATCCTTCCAATGGGTCCGGCGATGGCTAGGTCCGCCCGCCTGTCGTATGGCGTGGGGCTCTTGTTAATGAGGACCAGCCGGTCTCCCCGGTAGTAGTTCACCAGACTGGCCGCCGGGTAGACCGCCAGCGAAGTGCCCCCTATGATGAGCAGGTCCGCCTGCTGGATATCGGCCAGAGCTCCCTCCAGCACCCGGCTGTCCAGCGACTCCTCATAGAGGACCACATCAGGCTTCACCGTCCCCCCACAGGAACAGGTGGGTACCCCCTGGCTGTCACGGATAAATTCCACGGGATAGGGCTTTTTACAGCGCATACAGAAATTCCGGTGGACCGAGCCATGCAGCTCCCACACCCGCTTTGACCCGGCCATCTGGTGCAGCCCGTCAATGTTCTGGGTGACCACTGAGCGGAGCTTACCCACTTGCTCCAGCTGGGCCAGCTTCTGGTGGGCCGTATTGGGCCGGGCATCCAGGCAGAGCATTTTGTCCCGGTAGAAGCGGTAAAACTCCTCCGGCCTTCGGTCAAAGAAGGTGCGGCTCAAGATCTCCTCCGGGGGATAATCATACTTCTGGTTATATAGGCCGTCTACGCTTCGGAAGTCAGGAATGCCGCTCTCGGTGGACACTCCAGCCCCGCCGAAAAAGACAATGGACTCGCTCCCATCGATCCACTCCTGAAGCCTTTTGATCTGTTCCTCCATGGTCGTTCTCCTTCTTCGGCATGATTCAGCGGAACACTTTGTCCCGCAACTTACACAGGACCTGATACAGCGGGTCGGCCAACACCAGGGCCAGGACAAAATTTCCCCCACAGTGGAGCAGGTCCGCCGGGATACCGGATATCCACCAGGACAGGGCCGCCCAGGGGCCGCCGGTGACCCAATAGGGGACCGACATCAGCGCCCCGAAGGCCAGTCCAAAGGTGCCGCTTGCCATTGCGAGTAACAGCGGGCGGCCCGGAGGCAGCTTGGTACAGATCAGGCCCCACAGGGGCCAGACATAGAGATAGCCTAACCACCACATAGGGTTGAAGCCGTACAGCAGTCCCTCTACCACCACAAAGGGAAGGATGATCGAGAGGACTTGCCTTCCAAAAACAAGAGCGTACACCAGGATGAGCAGGGAGACCGGCTCGATGTTGGGCAGAGGGGACAGGACCATCTTCAACACTGTCAGCGTGGAGGCCATCAGTCCACAGAGCACCACTTTTTTCGCCCCGTTGAGGGGTCTCCTCTCTCCCATGGTCAATAGGTAGACAAAGTCAGCTCAAAGTGGTCGCCGTCCTGGACCGGGGTGGTGTCCACTCCGGTGTTCACCATCTCGCCGTCCTGGGTGACGCGCCACCACTGGTTCTCACTCTCCTGGGCGGTCTCCCCGTCTACTGTAGTAATATATAAGCCGAACTGGCTGCTCTCGCCCTTCACAAGCTTTTCCTCGACCAGCACCTGACCCAGATACTCGGCGTCAGTGTGGTAAGTAAACTCCTTAGCGCTCTCGTCCCCGTGGACCACCTCCACCACCACAGTCTTGTCGCCCACCTGGGTCTGGGGCCTGGTGAAGTACCAGAGGCCGGCCATGAGGGCGGCGACGATCATCAGCGCTGCGGCCGCCAGCAGGGTTTTCCTGTTTCTCATAATATTTTCCTTCCGCCCTTGCCGTCACTCGCGGCGCGGGCAAGCAAGCTCCCAGGCAGGTCTTCTGACTCAAGGCTCTCCACCCGCTCCCCCGCCTTCCCGGCAAATGCCGGCGGCACATCGGGGGTGGGCTCCCCTCTCACAGCGGCGTGACCGTGGACATACGTCTCTTCCCTATTCTCCCGGAAACCGGGCACCTGAGGCGGGAATATTATAGCACAGCGTCTTAGAAAAGGAAAGCAGGACTTGTGGCGTGCCGAGTTGTTGCACCATACTGGATGCCCACAGGCGCATCACTTCCCGTCAAGGGGGCGGTCAGGGCAGTCCCTGTGCCACCTTGACCGCTTCTTTGATTCAGTGCACGACGGCGTCCTCCGCGGTGAAGCCGCCCAGGGAGCCCTCCTTGACTTGAATGCAGACATAGGTGACGCCGGAATCCTCCGCCGCGGAGAACTGTCGCTTGGCAGCCGGGGCGACCCGCAGCCAGTCCCCAGCGGCGAGGGAGACGTTCTCTCCGTCGATGATCGCCCTGCCCGCTCCTGCCAGGATACCGTAGATCTCCTCGTTTCGCCTGTGGGAATGTACAAAGGGCACCCCTGCCCCAGCGGGGAGCCGGTTGACGCTGACCTCCGCGCCGGTCAGGCCCAGCTTATCATGTAGTTCGGCGCGGTCCTCAGTACCAATGTTGATTTTCGTGTAGTTTGTCATGGTTTTGACCTCCAAATCTTGTTCGCAAGTCGCCTTGCGTGCCTTTAGTGTACAGCCACCGCATACTCGGCTACAAGTACGCACCTTTTTATAACTGTACACGCGAAAAACGATGTGCTATACTGTGCCAGGAGGTGTATCGCCATGAAAACGAAGGAGGAACTTCCGGCCTGTCCAGTGGCCACCGCGGTATCCTTAATTGGCGGGAAGTGGAAGCTGCTGATCCTGCGCAATTTGAAGGCGCGCCCGTGGCGCTTCAACGAGCTGCAGCGGGATCTGGACGGGATCTCCCAGAAGGTGCTGACGGACAGCCTGCGCCAGATGATCGATGACGGCCTCGCCTATCGCCGGGACTATCAGACCATGCCCCCGCGGGTGGAGTATGGCCTAACCGAGCTGGGAAAAGAGATGCTGCCCATTATCGACGCCCTGGCCGATTTTGGGACCTATTACAAATCGACGCTCCAGCCGTAACGCCCCGCCACCCCAAAATTTTTCACCAAGGAGAATGCTATGGACGCTATCATTCAGGCCCTAGCCCGTGAGCTGGGCCGCAGCGAAGCACACATAAAAAATGTGGTCAACCTTATCGACGAGGGAGCCACCATCCCCTTTATCGCCCGGTATCGAAAGGAGCTCCACGGCTCCATGGACGACCAGCTGCTCCGCCAATTAGCGGACCGGCTCCAGTATTTGCGCAATCTGGAAGCCAGAAAGTCGGAGGTAAAGGCATCTATCGAGAACCAGGGCAAACTCACCGAAGACCTGGCGGCTGCCGTCGATAGGGCGATAACTCTGGCTGAGGTGGAGGACCTTTACCGTCCCTATAAACAAAAGCGGCGCACCCGGGCCACCGCAGCCAGAGAACGGGGGCTGGAGCCTCTGGCTCTGCTGCTGTTTGGCAAAGGGCCTGCCGTGACACCGGAGGAGGCGGCGGCAGATTTTGTCGATCCGGAGAAAGGCGTGGAAACTTTGGAGGATGCCCTTCAGGGGGCAAGCGATATCATCGCCGAGCTTATCTCGGACGACGCGGAGATCCGCAAGGAGCTCCGGGACCTGTATCTCCGACGGGGCGTGCTGGTCTCACGGGCGGTGGACAAGGAGCCGGAGGACAGTGTGTACCGGCTTTATTATGACTTTAAGTGTCCCGTAGGGCGCCTCCAAGGCTATCAGGTGCTGGCCGTCAACCGTGGAGAGCGGGAGGGTATTTTGAAGGTATCGGTGGAACTGGACCCGGAGACCGCCCATGTCGCTGTCCGCCGCCTCACTGTCCCTGGGGCCGCCGCTATGGAGTTCGTCCGCAACGCGGCGGACGACGCCTACGACCGACTCATCCAGCCCTCTATGGAGCGGGAGATCCGCAGTACCCTCTCTGACCAGGCCAACGAGGGAGCCATCCATATGTTTGCCCTAAATTTGAAGCCATTACTCATGCAGCCCCCAGTCAAGGGCAAGGTCACCATGGGGCTGGATCCTGGCTACCGGATGGGCTGCAAGGTGGCGGTGGTGGACGGCACCGGAAAAGTGCTGGACACGGCGGTGGTCTATCCCACCCACGGGGAGCGGCAGAAGCAGGAGTGCATCGCCAAGCTAGCCGCTCTCATCAAGAGATATGGGGTGGAGCATATCGCCATCGGAAACGGTACCGCCAGCCGTGAAACCGAGCAGATGACGGTAGAGCTCATCAAAAAGATAGGCGGTGGAGTGTCCTACATGATTGTCAGCGAGGCGGGGGCCTCCGTCTACTCGGCCAGCAAACTGGCCGCCGAGGAGTTTCCCCAGTTCGATGTAAACCTGCGCAGCGCCGTATCCATTGCCCGGCGGCTCCAGGACCCCCTGGCCGAGCTGGTGAAGATCGACCCCAAGGCCATCGGCGTAGGCCAGTACCAGCACGACATGCCCCAGGCCAGGCTGGGTGAAACGTTGGACGGTGTGGTGGAGGACTGTGTCAACGCGGTGGGAGTGGACGCCAATACCGCCTCCCCCTCCCTGCTCCAGCGGGTGTCCGGCCTGACCGCCGCCACCGCCAAGAATCTAGTGGCCTACCGGGAAGAAAATGGCCCCTTTACCGCCCGGAAGCAGCTTTTGAAGGTGCCAAAGCTAGGCCCCAAGGCCTTTGAGCAGTGCGCCGGCTTTCTCCGGGTGCCGGAGAGCGGCAGCGTGCTGGACAACACCGGCGTCCATCCGGAGAGCTATGGAGCCGCGGAAAAGCTGCTGGCGGAGTGCGGCTATACGCTGGACGACGTGAAGGCAGGGGAACTGTCGGAATTGAAGGCCAGGGCGGAGGCCATCGGGCTTGCCCAACTGGCAGAGAGATGCGGAGCAGGACTTCCTACCCTGTCCGACATCATCAAAGAGCTGATGAAGCCGGGCCGGGACCCACGGGACGAGCTGCCGCCCCCCATCCTCCGCACTGATGTTATGGAGGCCAAAGACCTAAAGCCGGGCATGGAGCTTCAGGGCACCGTGCGCAACGTTATTGATTTCGGCGTCTTTGTGGATATCGGTGTACATCAGGATGGCCTGGTCCACATCTCTAAGCTGCCCCGGCGAGTGAAGCACCCCTCCGAACTGCTCACCGTAGGGGATATCGTCACCGTTTGGGTCCTGGAGGTAGACGAGAAGAAAAAGCGGATCAGCCTAACCATGAAAAAGCCGGGGTGAATCGATCGATATGAATCTGGAAGGTATCATCACCGCTGTATTGTGCTTTGCCTGTATCGGCCTGTTCCACCCTATTGTCATTCGTGCCGAGTACCACTGGTCCGCCCGATGTTGGCCCTTCTTTCTGTTGGCCGGACTGGTTTTTCTTGGGTGCAGTCTGCTGGTAGACAACTCCATAGGCGCCTCTGCCCTGGGGGTGCTGGGGTGCAGCTGTCTTTGGGGCATCTTGGAGCTGAAGCAGCAGGAAAAACGGGTGGCTAAGGGCTGGTTCCCCTCCAACCCCAAGCGGGTCTCTAAGCAGAATAACTCCAGGTCCCACGCATAGAATGAAAAAAACAAAAGGAGGTTCCCCATGCCCGCTTCTGCCGTGTTCGACCTTCACTGTGACACTCTCACCGCGTTTATGGACCCCACCCGCTGCCGGGACACGCTGGACGACCCCCTCTCCTCCTTTGCCCTGTCCAAGATTCCCCAGGGGGTAAGCTGGTGCCAGTGCTGCGCCATCTTTATCCCCGACGGTCTGACCCCAAAGGAGGCCGAGGGCTACTACGCCTTCCACCAGCGCAGTTTTATCCGCCAGATGGGCTGCCTGTCCTCCCAGGTCCTTCCCTGCCGCACCGCCGACGATATCTGCCGGGCCTGGGACTGTGGAAAGGCGGCGGTTATCCTCACTGTGGAGAATGGAGCAGCCCTGGGTGGACGGCTGGAGCGCATAGAGCGGCTGGCCCGGGACGGAGTGCGGATGATGACCCTCACCTGGAACGGAGAAAACGAGCTGGGCTCCGGCCATGAGACGGACCGGGGCCTGTCCTCCTTTGGGAAGGCCGCCGTTCAGGAGTTGGAGCGGCAGGGCATCCTGGTGGATGTTTCCCATCTGAACGACCAGGGCTTTCAGGACCTGCTGGACATCGCGGAAAAACCCTTTGTAGCCAGCCACTCCAACGCCCGGTCGGTGTGCGGTCACCGGCGCAACCTCACTGACTGGCAGATCAGGGAGATGGCCGCCCGCGGGTGTCTGATCGGGCTGAACTACTACTCCCCCTTCCTCCGCTCTGACGGCTGCCCCGCCGGCCTGGACGATCTGTACCGCCATGCGGCCCACTTTCTGGACCTTGGCGCGGAGAACTGTCTGGCTCTAGGCTCCGACTTCGACGGAGCCGACCTGCCCCCCTGTCTGGACAGTCCCATTAAGGCGGCGGGACTGTGGGACTATCTGACCGGACGGCGCATCCCCCCCACTCTGGTCCAGAAGATCATGTACCAAAACGCTCTGAATTTCTTCCGGGCCGGGTTGTAACCCCTCTTTTTCTATCGGACAGGCGCAAAAAAGCCGGGAGCTTCTCGCTCCCGGTTTTCCTTATCCCTCCATATGGCGGCCAAGGAAGCCGGCGATGGATTGGGCCAGCTTGTATTCCACCTCGCCGCCCTCCAGCTCCTCCGGCCGGCCGACAAAGACTACGCTGCCCAGCACGTCCCCCTCTGAAAGGATGGGGGCCACGGTGTCCAGGCAGAATTTATCTTCTCCGGTACACAGGGGCAGCGGCGCCTCTCCCCCCTTGTGCTGGTAGATCTGCCGCCCCTCCATGAGCCGTTCCAGTTCAGAGGATACCTGCTTTTCCATCAGCTCGCGCTTGGGTGCCCCGGCTACCGCGATACAGCTGTCCCGGTCGGTGATGACTGTCACCCGGCCCGTGGTCCGGTTCAAGGTCTCACACAGCTGGCCGGCAAAGTCCACCAGCCCGCCCATCAGGGAGTATTTTTTGAAGATCACTCCGCCATCCTTATCTGTGTAGATCTCCAGCGGATCGCCTTCGCGGATCCTCATGGTGCGGCGGATCTCCTTGGGTATGACAACGCGGCCCAGGTCGTCGATCCGGCGCACGATTCCAGTCGCTTTCATCTATGATTTTGCCTCCTGCGGTTCAATTTACTGTGACAGGCATAGTATCTGCTGGAACAGGTCAGATATGCAGAATTTTGGCTGGGTTTGTTTGGCAAAAGAAAAAATTGCGTCAGAGCCGCTCGCCCCGATCCTCTCCCTCTAGTTCTTCCGGAGGCACGCCCAGCAGCAGCAGCGCGCCGGCCACCGCCAGGTCAGACATAGCTCTCCCGTCTGGTCCCAGAGGCAGCGGAAACTCCTGCCGCTCCACCACCTGGCCGCCCAGGGTCACCAGTTCCCGCTGGAGGGCAGCCCACAGCCTGTCCCCCTCCCGGCTGGAAATGGTCAGGCTGTCCCGGGGCGAGCTTCCATAGCTCACCGCGCTCGCCGCCCGAAGCCCCTCCAGCATCCTTCCCGCATCCCCTGGCAGCAGGATGGTCCGACAGGCACCTGGGAGCTCGGCGCCTTCGGCCGCCGCCTGGGGTGATACCACCAGCAGGGCCGGGTGCTCCAGCGCCGCATACCGCTCTGTCATACCGCCTCTCCGAGAGAGTGCTCGCAAGATACGTCCTTCGATGCCCTCTCCCGACTCGATGACCTGAAAACACTCCATACCCATCCCCCTTTCTCACAGTCTTTGGCGTTCTTATGTCCTTTATGCACCCGGAGCACAGGATGACCTCCCCTTTCCTTGACTTTCCACCGCAATTTTTGGTAATATTATATATAGTGTATGATTGCGCCCTTTTCTATAAAAATGAAATCCCAGACGCCGGCACAACCGGCGGGCTTTGAAATGTGAGGAACAGAATACTATGGCCCAGAAAAATAACAGTTACGGCAACCAATCCATTTCCTCCCTGAAGGGGGCCGACCGGGTGCGTAAACGCCCCAGTGTTATCTTTGGCTCCGATGGGCTGGAGGGCTGCGAGCACGCCGTTTTTGAGATCATGTCCAACGCCATCGACGAGGCCCGGGAGGGCCACGGCGACCTTATCACGGTCACCCGGTTTGAGGACGGCTCGATCCAGGTGGAGGACCAGGGCCGGGGCTGCCCGGTGGACTGGAACGAGACAGAGCAGAAGTTCAACTGGGAGCTGGTCTTCTGCGAGCTGTATGCCGGCGGCAAATACAACAACCTTGATGGGGACAACTACGAATATTCCCTGGGCCTCAATGGCCTGGGCGCCTGCGCCACTCAGTACGCCAGCGAATATTTTGACGCTGTCATCTGGCGGGACGGCTTCAAATACACCCTCCACTTTGAAAAGGGGGAAAATATTGGCGGGCTGAAAAAGGAGCCCACTGACCGGGGCCGGAAGACCGGCTCCACCTTCCGCTGGAAGCCCGACCTGGAGGTGTTCACCGACATCAATGTTCCCGTGGACTACTATCTGGACACCATGAAGCGTCAGGCGGTGGTCAACGCCGGCGTCACCTTCCGCTTCAAAAACCAGGTGGGCGGCAGGTTCGAGACTACCGACTTCCGATATGACAACGGAATCCAGGATTATGTGTCAGAGCTGGTGGGGGAGGATGCACTGACCCAGCCTGTGTTCTGGCAGACGGAGCGAAAAGGCCGGGACCGGGCCGACAAGCCGGAGTACAAGGTGAAGCTGTCCGTGTCCTTCTGTTTTTCCAATCGGGTCCAGGTCATCGAGCATTACCACAACTCCTCCTGGCTGGAGTACGGCGGCTCCCCGGACAAGGCGGTGCGCTCCGCCTTTGTCTCCGCTATCGACGGCTGGCTGAAGGGGCAGAACAAATATACCAAGAGTGAGAGCAAGATCACCTTTAACGACATCCAGGACGCCCTGGTACTGGTCTCCAATGACTTCTCTACCCAGACCAGCTACGAAAACCAGACCAAGAAAGCTATCAACAACAAATTTGTCCAGGAGGCCATGACCGACTTTCTCCGGTCCCAGCTGGAGGTCTACTTCATTGAAAACCCTCAGGAGGCCCAGAAGATCGGTGAACAGGTGCTTATCAACAAGCGGGCCCGAGAGAACGCGGAAAAGACCCGGCTGAACATCAAAAAGAAGCTGACCGGCACCATGGACCTGGCCAACCGAGTACAGAAATTCGTGGACTGCCGCACCAAGGACATCTCCAAGCGGGAGCTGTATATCGTGGAGGGCGACTCCGCCATGGGAAGCGTCAAGATGAGCCGGGACGCCGAGTATCAGGGGATCATGCCGGTCCGGGGCAAGATCCTCAACTGCCTGAAAGCCGACTATGGCAAGATCTTCAAAAGTGAGATTATCACCGACCTGCTGAAGGTGCTGGGCTGCGGCGTGGAGGTAAAGGACAGGCACGCCAAGGACATGGCTGCCTTTGACCTGTCTGCCCTGCGATGGAACAAGGTCGTCATCTGTACCGATGCCGATGTGGATGGCTTCCAGATCAGGACTCTAATCCTTACCATGCTGTACCGCCTCACCCCCACCCTCATCCAGGAGGGGTATGTGTACATCGCCGAATCTCCCCTGTACGAGATCACATGTAAGGAAAAAACCTGGTTTGCCTATTCTGACAAGGAGAAAAATGACATTGTGGCCTCTTTGGAGGGGAAAAAGTGCGAAGTCCAGCGTTCCAAGGGCCTTGGCGAGAACGAGCCTGACATGATGTGGCTGACCACCATGAACCCAGAGACCAGGCGGCTTATCAAGGTCATGCCCGAAGATGTGGAGCGCACCGCCTATATCTTTGATCTGCTGTTGGGCGACGACCTGGCGGGCCGGAAAAGTCACATTGCGGACAATGGGCATAAATATTTGGAGCTGGCGGATATCTCCTAAGCCTTTCTGGATATGCGGAGGCGGGCGCAGTATCAGAAAATGAGGCAATCCCATTGAGTGCTGACATCATTTGTATCTGGCTGCTCCTATTGGGCATCCTATTATCCAAAGCTGACACCGCTGTTCAAGCACCCTGCTATTTTGAAAAATGGCGGCATATATCTGGCGAAGAATGGCGGATGACACTCCAGAAAACCGCCGCCGTCTTTCTAAACGGCTTGGGTATTTTATTCCGGCTCTTTCCGAAACATCTATCCCGCTTCTTATTCTGTTCTGTCTTTCCCACGCCACCTCATAGCGGAGGAATCATCTATGAACCTGTTTGACATCCTGGGGCCTGTCATGGTGGGCCCCTCCAGCTCCCACACCGCCGGAGCGGTACGCATCGGGCGGATGGCACGGTCACTGTTAGGTCAGGAGCCCGTGAGGGCCGAGCTGTTTCTCCACGGCTCCTTCGCCTCTACCGGCGAGGGGCACGGCACCCACCAGGCCCTCATCGCCGGCCTGCTGGGGCTGTCCCCGGACGACGACCGAGTGCCGGGCAGCTTTGCCTTGGCGGAGGAGCGGGGCCTGTCCTTCACCTTCTCCACCCGGGACCTCCGGGACGTCCACCCCAACAGCGTCCTGATCCGTCTGGAGGGGGACCAGGGGGGACAACTGGAAGTAGGTGCCTCCTCCCCCGGCGGCGGCCGCATCCTGGTGTTCCAGGTGGACGGGCTGGACACCTCCTTTACCGGGGCCCTGCCTACCCTGGTGGTCCACAACTCCGACCAGCCCGGCTGCGTCAGCCAAGTCACCGGAGCGCTGGCACAGCGGGGCATCAACGTGGCCACCCTTCAGCTCAACCGGGGTGGGCGGGGTGGTAGCGCAGTCATGGTCATCGAATGCGACCAGCCCATTCCTAAGGAGGCTGCCCAGGCGGTCCGCGCGCTGCCCGGTATCCTGCGGGTCACCCGATATACGCCTGAGTCGGAGGAACGTCAATGATCGAGTTTACTTCTATCCAACAGATGCTGGAGGAGACCAGTTCTTCCGGTCTCCCTCTCTGGGACGCAATCCGTCAGGCAGACTGTCAGCGTCAGGGCATCTCCCCACAACAGTCCTGGGACAAAATGGCCGCCATGCTTCAGGCCATGGAGGACGCGGACAGAAGCTATCAGGAAACGGACCGCTCCCACAGCGGACTGTCCGGCGGCGACGGGGGCAAAATGGCCCGCTATATTCGGGCAGGCAAACCCCTCTGCGGCCCCTTCCTGTCTGAGGTAATGGCCGGAGCCCTGCGTATGGGGGAGTGCAACGCCTGTATGAAGCGCATCGTGGCCGCCCCCACCGCCGGGGCCTGTGGGGTGCTGCCCGCTGTTCTACTCCCCTATGCCAGACAGTTTCAAGCGGAAGCGGACAGGCTGGTAGAGGCTCTGTATGTGGCCTCCGGCTTTGGCATGGTCATCGCCGCCCGGGCCTCCATCTCCGGAGCGGAGGGTGGCTGTCAGGCAGAGATCGGTTCCGCGGCCGCCATGGCCGCCCCCGCCCTGGTCCACCTCCAGGGCGGTACCCCGGAGCAGATGGCAAACGCCTGCGCCATGGCGGTGAAGAACCTGCTGGGACTGGTATGTGATCCGGTGGGCGGGCTGGTGGAGGTCCCTTGTGTTAAGCGCAATGTCATCGGGGCTATGGACGCCCTGTCTGCCGCCCAGATGGCCCTGGCGGGTATTGAGAGCCGGGTGCCTCCCGACCAAGTGCTGGACGCTATGCGTGAGGTGGGCCAGTCCCTCCCACACACCCTGCGGGAAACAGGCAAAGGCGGTCTAGCCGCCACCCCCTTTGGCTTGAGATACACGCCAAAGGAGGTAGATAAACGATGAACCGTTCGTCCCACTCCCTGGTCGTCGCTCTGGCCGCCGGGCTCTTTCCCTTTCTCGTTTTCTGGGACGGGTTTCCCATGCTGCCTGTCCTGGACGGCTGTATCACAGCTGCTTCCGCTCTGCTTGGTCACCACTGCCTAGTTTCACAGCGCCTCCCCGCCACCCAGGCTGCCCAAGCTGTGCCCGAGGATATACGGCGGCGCTGGTGCCGGGTACTTGGCATCCTGTTTCTGACCAACGCTGCCCTGGCCCCCCTGGGGTTTCTTCTGTGGAACATCCTTCGGTTTGATCAGGATCTTATTCTATTGGCTCAAATTTTGAGCTTTTTTCTCCTCTGTCTGGCCAGCCTGATCCCAGTGCGGCAGGCGGCCGGGAAGCGTTCCAACTCCCAATCACAATATCCTCTTGACAAGAGTGTAAGATAGGACTGATACCAATGGCGAAAAAGAAAGTCCCCGATGAGGGGGCAAAAAAAGTAAATAATCCCAACGTCATGGGTCTGCGGGCCGAGGTGTTGGAACAGCCCATCACTCAGACTTTGGAAGTCAACTATATGCCCTACGCCATGTCTGTCATCGTATCCCGTGCCATCCCGGAGATCGACGGCTTCAAGCCCTCCCACCGGAAGCTGCTGTACACCATGTACCAGATGCATCTGCTGGGCGGCACCCGGACCAAGAGCGCCAACGTGGTGGGGCAGACGATGAAGTTGAATCCCCACGGGGATGCGGCCATCTATGACACCATGGTCCGCCTATCCAGGGGCTATGGAGCCCTGCTCCACCCCCTGGTGGACAGCAAGGGCAACTTCGGCAAGGTCTACTCCCGGGATATGGCCTGGGCCGCCAGCCGGTATACCGAGGTGCGGCTGGACCCCATCTGCGCCGAGCTGTTCCGGGACATTGACCAGGACACCGTGGATTTTGTGGACAACTATGACGGGAAGCTGAAGGAGCCCACCCTGCTCCCCACTACCTTCCCCAACGTGCTGGTTTCCGCCAACCAGGGCATCGCCGTGGGTATGGCCTCCAACCTGTGCGGCTTCAATCTGGGCGAGGTGTGCGACACCACCATCGCCTTTTTGAAAAACCCGGACCACGATATCATGTCCACCCTGAAAGCCCCTGACCTGCCTACGGGGGGTGAGCTGCTCTATGACGAGGCGGCTCTGGGTGAGATCTACCGCACTGGCCGGGGCTCCTTTAAGGTGAGGTCCAAATGGCGCTATAACAAGGCGGAGAACCTGATCGAAATTTACGAAATTCCCTACTCCACCACCTCAGAGGCCATCATGGACAAGGTCACCGAGCTGGTCAAGGCCGGTAAGGTGAAGGAGATCGCCGATATGCGGGACGAAACCGACCTGTCCGGACTAAAGCTGACTATCGATTTAAAGCGGGGAGCTGATCCGGACAAGCTGATGGCCAAGCTGTTCCGCTTCACCCCCCTGCTGGACAGCCAGTCCTGCAACTTCAATATCCTCATCGCCGGGATGCCACGGGTCATGGGGGTGCGGGAGATCCTGGAGGAGTGGACCGCCTGGCGCATGGACTCGGTCCGCCGGCGGGTATACTACGCCATGAACAAGAAAAAGGAGAAGCTGCACCTGTTGAAGGGTCTGCGGCGTATCCTTTTGGATATCGACCGGGCTATTCAGATCATCCGGGACACCGAGGAGGACGCAGAGGTCGTCCCAAACCTGATGATCGGCTTTGGCATCGACCAGGTACAGGCGGAGTATGTGGCCGATATCCGTCTGCGTAACATCAACAAGGAGTACATCCTCAAACGCACCCAGGAGGTGGACACACTCTCTGACGAGATCGCCGACCTGGAGGACACTGTCAACTCCCCCAAGCGGATCCAGACTCTCATCATTGGGGAGCTGGAGGAGGTAAAGAAAAAGTACGCCGTCCCTCGGCGGACCGACATCGTCTTTGACCATGAGGCAGATGAGGTGATGGCGGTGGAGGAGGAGATCCCTGACTACCCCGTCCACCTGTTCTTCTCTCAGGAGGGCTATCTGAAGAAGATCACTCCCCAGTCCCTGCGGATGTCCAGCGAGCAGAAATACAAGGAAGGGGACGGCCCATATCTCCAATGGGAGGCCTCCAACCGGGACGAGCTGCTGGTCTTTACCGACCGGCAGCAGTGCTACAAGACCCGCCTGTCCGACTTTGATGACACCAAGGCCAGCGTGTTAGGGGACTATCTTCCCACCAAGCTGGGGATGGACCCGGAGGAGCGGGCAGTCTGGGCCTGTATTCCAGGGGACTACTCCGGCCAGCTACTGTTCTTCTTCGACAACGGCAAGGCCGCGCGGGTGGAGCTGTCCGCCTATCAAACTCAGACCCGCCGCAAGAAGCTCACAGGCGCCTATTCCGACAAGGCCCCCCTGGTGGCTGCCTTCCTGCTCATCGAGGACTTTGAGGCGGCGGTGATCTCCACCGAGGGGCGGTGTGTGGTCTTCCACACCGCCAGCCTAAACCCCAAGACCACCAGGAGCACCCAGGGCGTCAATGTCATGACGTTGAAGCCCAAATACCGGGTGGAGAAAGTGCTGCCGCTGGATCGCACTGCCATCGTCAATGCCGCCCGGTATCGTGCCCGCTCCCTGCCTGTCTCCGGCGCCTTGCTCAAGGAGGAGGACCGGGGCGAGGAGCAGTTGACGCTGCTGTGATCCAGCTCATCTGAATCCAAACGAGGTATCTGAATGGGTAAAAAAGGACTTGGTTCCGCGATAAAAAGCTGTTTCTGGATCGTCGCTGCCTCCGCCATTTTCTCTTTTGGCTTCAACTGGTGCTATGTCCCCAACCAGATCAGTCTAGGCGGCATCACTGGTCTCGGCCAGATCATCAACGCTGCCGTCCCAGCTATCCCAATCGGTATTGCGGTCATAGCGCTGAACATCCCCCTGTTTCTTCTGAGCTGGAAGTACCTGGGCGGCCGTCTGTTGCTGTCCTCTCTCTTCGCCATGGCCGCCACCTCTCTGGGCGTGGATATTGTGGCTGCTATCCACTCATTCCAGCCCATGGACCCTATGTTGGCCAGTGTCTTCGGCGGTGTCCTAATAGGCCTGTCCCTAGGCATCATTCTGCTCCAGGGGGCCACCACTGGAGGCACGGACCTGATTGCCCGGCTCTTGAAGCTGCCCTTCGGTCACCTGCCCATGGGTCGGCTGCTGATGGCGGTGGACCTGGCAGTCATCGCGGCGGTGGCGCTGGCCTTCCGCAGCCTGAACAGCGCCCTGTATGGCATCATCTCCCTCTACCTGTCTACCGTAGTAATCGACAAGGTACTCTATGGCATGGACAGCGCCAAGGTCGCCTATATCATTACTGAAAAGTCCAGCCCCGTATTGGACGGTCTCGTCCACCAGCTGGAGCGCGGGGTGACCGTCCTCCATGGTCAGGGCGCCTGGAGCGGCGAGGAGAAGCAGGTACTCATGTGCGCCTTCAAGCAGCGGCAGATCGTGGCCATCAAACAGACGGTAAAGGAGCTGGACCCCGAAGCCTTCCTGATCGTCTGTGATGCCCATGAGGTCCTGGGCCACGGCTTCCGGCTCTATCATCCAAATGAAATATAGAAAAAGGAAGGAATACTGCGATGACAGATTTAAAAAAGCTGACCGCGAATTTGGAAAAAAAGGGCTACATCGTCCGGTACTTTGATACCCCGCAAGAGGCGGCCGACTATCTGGACAGCAGGATCAACGGCAAAACAGTGGCCTTTGGCGGCTCCATGACATTGAAAAGCATGGAGCTATATCCCAAGCTGTCCTCTCATAACCAAGTTGTCTGGCACTGGGAGGGGGGCGACCTGACGGACGCCATGTCCACCCAGGTGTACCTCACCTCTGTCAACGCGGTGGCAGAAACCGGGGAGCTCATCAACATTGACGGAAACGGGAACCGGGTAGCCTCTACCGCCTTTGGACACCAGGAGGTCTACTTTGTGGCAGGGACCAATAAGATCGCCCCTGATCTGGACTCCGCCCTGTGGCGGGCTAGGAATGTAGCGGCCCCCAAGAGGGCACAGAGTATGGGCAGAAGGACCCCATGCGCGGTGAAGGCCGACCGCTGCTATGATTGCCAGAGCCCGGATCGAATCTGCCGGGTCCTCACTGTCCTGTGGGCGCCGCCCCTAAACCATCCCCATATGGAGGTCATACTGATCGGCCAGGAGCTCGGTATGTAAAACCGGCCGCCAAAGAAAGGCTGTGTACTGATGAAGCAACGATCTCTGGCCTGTCTGGCCATCTCTGCCGCCCTGCTGTTGTCCGGGTGCTCCTCCATGCTGGACCGGGAGTATCTGGACATCACGACCCACAACGCGGCTCCTACCACAGAAGGGGATACCTCCATTCTACGGGCGGACAGCTATCAGGAGCTGGTCAATGTGCTCATCTACATGGTCAGCACCGGGGCGGAGAACGGCACCATCCGTCTGTACATCGACTCTGAGGATGTGGCCAAAGACCTGGAGGATGCCTGCCGTGAGGTGGTCCAGGAGGACCCCTTGGGCGCCTATGCCGTGGAGTACATCAAACACAGCGTGGACTCTATCGTCACCTACTCCGAGGCCCAGGTCCAGATCATCTATCGCCGTACCAGAGAACAGGTGGCCTCCATCGTTTCGGCCACCGGGGCTGCCGCCATCCGTGGCGAACTGGAGGAGAGTCTGGCATCCTTCGCTCCAGAATCTGTGCTTCGCCTTAGCTATTTTGACGGGGATGAGGCCTACATTTTGGATCTGGTCCGGGAAGCCTATTTTGCTACGCCGGCTACCGCCCTGGATCTCCCTGAGGCCACGGTGGCCTTCTATCCAGACAGCGGCAGTCAGCGCGTGGTGGAGATCAGCCTGCACTACCACCTGGACGAGCAGGAGCTGGTTCACCGCAGGGAAGTTCTAGACCAGACCGTTCAAAAAATGACGGCGATTCTCCAATCTCAGTTCTTCACTACGGAGGAATTACTCCCTGCAGCCGCCCAGGCCATCCATGCCGCCGGCGGATATAATCCAGAGGGTGGGTCCACCGCCTACCATGCCCTGCTGGAGAGGGGGGCCGACGACCAGGGGCTCGCCCTGGCGGCAGCTATGGTCTATAACCGGCTGGATATTTCCTGTCAGGTGATTGAGGGCTCGTTGGACGGCGCCCCCCATTTTTGGAATGTCATTCAACTCCCGGAGAGCCAGTACCACCTGGACCTGTCCCAATATGGCGAGCACGGCTTCTCCCTGTTGTCCAGCGCGGAGATGGAGCAAAGGGGATATCTCTGGGACCCAGAGGATATTCTGCCGCGCTGAGGGTCCCCCATTAACGATTGCAAAATCAAATATAGTAAATTTGATAATCTCATAAATACAGTATTTAAGGACTGTTCATCAAGTAAAAAGCAACTATTTTACCACGAATTTACGATGATTGAATGAGACTTGACATACCAGGGAAAGAGCAGGGGAGATACATCAAGAATGTGTACCTTCCTTTTCTCATGTTACCATTCTGCTTCGCCTTATGTACAAATCTTTGGTATGTGCTCATGGCATTCCATCATATTAATACATTTTCGGCTCATTACTGTTTTGTCACCAGGAATATACTGAGACATTCCTTGATTTTTTCTCCATTCATTATCTTTGAAGCCAAAGTGTTCATTTATTTTTCGTTTCGTCTTCCCTGCCTGGACCATCGCTTCTATTGCAGGTAACATTCCTGCATATGTGTATAATTCCGTTTTCTTATAGCAATACCCCCTGATGTAGTCTATTTTCCTACATCAGGGGCCTTTTTTTACTGTTCGTTTTACTGGCATCTATACTATGCCAGATGTGTCTATTAAAAGGTTAATTGGCTGGTCTATCCATGCTGTTTTCCTGTCCGATGACAGAACAGTACTTCTTTCATCCCAGATTTAACTGCGGGTAGGACTCGTATCCGGCATCAGAAGCCCACCGGAACGCAACATACTGGCCCCTGTTGCGGTTAGGCGACTCACTACTTTTCCAAGGAACACCTCTCTGCCGGAATCGTTAGTCAGAAGATTTCCGAGGAATCTAAATGTGTGTAACAAGGAGGTACTAACCGGGCTCATGGACTGGGCCATCACAGGGGTAAGCACCACGAAGCCTCTGACAGTAGCAACCAACTGCCAGTCAAAAATCCCATTGTAAGCTCCTCACTCAGAATGAATCAGCTACGCTGATGATCAGAAAGGCCAGGCATAAGCCCGGAAAGCAAGTGTGTCATTTCGGCTTCTTCTTGCGATTTTTCGTCCCAATAAAATAAACAGTTTGGGAAACCTAGCGCAGCACGTTTCCCAAACTGAATATTCAAAGGGCCATATTACGATGATCAAAAGACTTTAGGTTCCGCCTTTGTATGCGGATGGTTGGGTCAGATGGTATAGAGTTCGGGGCGGCGGTCTTTATAGGCGGGAAGCTTGGCGCGCACGCGCTCCACACGGTCTAGGTCGATATGGGCACACATCAGCCCTTCCTCCTCGCCAGCGGCTGCTATAGTGACGCCCATCGGGTCCATAACAACGCTTTCCCCGATGAACATTGGGCCGCAGTTGTCGCAGGCTACCATATAGACCGTATTCTCAATCGCCCGGGCGGCGATCAATGTATTGAAATGCTGGCTTTTCAGATCGCCGCGCACCCAGGCGGTTGGCATGATAATAATGTCCGCGCCCCTGGAACGCTGATAACGGGCTACTTCAGGGAACCGAACCTCATAGCAGACAAACAACCCGATCCTACCGAACGGCGTGTCAATGGGCTCAAAAAATTTGTCGCCTGGTTTCATGTTATCAGATTCCTTATACCCAAAGGCGTCATACAGATGAGTTTTGCGGTAGCAGGATACAATTTCGCCGCTGTCGTCCACTACCACAATGGTATTGTAATTGCGGTCATCTTCAGGGTCCTCCACCGCCTCGTTCATGCCAAAGATGATCCAGTGCCCGTACTGCCTGGCCAACTCACGCATACCGGTGACAAAGGTGCCATCCAGATGCTGGGCAGTCGCCAGCGATACCTCACGGGGCGGGTGGTCTGAAAAGTAGCTCATAAAACACTCGGGGAATACCATCAGATCCGGCTTGTACTTCTCGTTTGCCTCGGCAACCGCCCTTTTAGCCTTCTCAAAATTGACTGTGGGATCTCCGTCTGACGCCAGTTGGGCCAGGACAAAGGTGCTCTGCCGCTTCATTTCTGGTGCCTCCTTCTTGCAATTCATGGCAGATGATTACTTGTCAACCTTACATAGGTCCGCAATCGCGCCCTGGGCGCCAATCTTGACAAGCTTTTCCAGATTGATGAACTTGTCGACATAGCCACCGGCCTCAAAATTCTGCCGCCAGAGAACCTCGTTCTCGTCCTGCTGCTTGGCGTGCAGGACCAGCTCCTCAAACTGGTCCGCAGGGGCACAGACGACGCCGTCCAGGTCACCGTAGACGATGTCGCCGGGGCGGACTACGCAGCCGCCACAGTTCACAGGAATGCCATATTCTCCATCCAGCCCTTTAAAGGTGTTGGTTACGCAGGCGCGACCCGTGGAAAAGACGGGGAAGTCCATCTCGCGGATGGCGCGGGTATCCGTGTTGGGGCCGTCCACCACAATGCCGGCCATACCTAGCACCTTAGCGGAACGGGCGACCATCTCTCCCAGACAGGCAATCCGCTTATCCCCCATTCGGTCAATCACGATAACGGAGCCCTTGGGGGCCTGCTTCATCGCATAATACAGCATGGCGTTGTCTGTACCGGGCAAACGGATGGTAAAGGCAGGACCGATTACCTTCAAGTGGTCGCTGATTGGGAAGATGCCGGTCATATATCCGCCCTGGACACTGTGCCCAATTTGGGCCGGGTCAGTGGTCAGTGCCAGTTGAAACAGTTCTTCTTGTGTCATAGTTGTGATACTCCTTTTCAAATTTTTGATATATGTTTTCTGGTTCGGGGAAAGTCGGGAAGGACGGCGCGGCCGTCCCCATCATGCCCCCAGCATCGCCATCACGGTATTGGGGACAAAGGTGGACAGAGCTGGGAAAAATGTTGTTAGAATCAGGGCGATGCCTAGTGGGATATACATGGGCACCACGCTTTTGATGACCTTTTCAGAGGGCACGTTGGCCACCCGGGCGACCGCATAGATGCACAGGCCAAAAGGCGGAGTGCTTAGGCCGATCATCAGGTTCATAACCATCATCACGCCGATGTAGACGGGGTCCATGCCAAAGCTGGCGGTGATCTGCAATACGATGGGAGCGGTGAGGATCAGCGCACAGTTGCTCTCCATGAACATACCCATAATCAGCAAGATAATGTTGATCATGATGATGACCACCATGGGCATATGGGCGATGGGGCCCATCAGGGACATGATTTTTTCTGGCAACTGCTCCAACATCAGCGCCTTGGTGAAGATGCCGCCAGCCGTCATGATGACCATAATTGATGCCACAGACTTGCAGGTTTCCTTTACACAGTTGAGGAAGCCTCTCCAGGTGAGGGAGTGATGACACAAGCCCAGGATCAGCATATACAAGACCGCCATACCGCCGGTCTCGCCGGGGCTGAATATACCGGAGAGCATAGTAATCAGAATCAGAACGGGAGCCATCATGATGGGAAGGGCACGCAGGAACAGGATCCCCAGCGGCCGCTCGTCCTTCTTCGTGACGGAAGGCTTGGGCGGGTTGACCAGCTTTCTCTTGTCCACCAGTAGGACATAGATAAACAGGCTGGCAGACATCACAATGGCGGGAACTACGCCGCCCAGAAGGGATTTCACGCTGGAAATCTGAGCCACAGTGGCGTAAAGCACCAGTGGAATGCTGGGCGGGAAAATGGGACCTACGGTGGAAGACGCGATAGTCAGCGCCGCGCCGTATTCCCGCTCGTAGCCCTCCTCCTCCATAGAATCCACGAAGATAGGGCCCAAGCCGCACACACCAGCGATGGCCGCGCCGGACATACCAGCAAAGATTAGGCTCAACACAACCGCTACGCGGGAGGAGTAACCCCGTTTTCCCTTTGCCAGCGCCCGGGCAAAGTCAAAGCCGCGGGTGGTCTCTCCCAGCTCGCTGACCAGATTGCCCATAAGGATGAAGGCTGGAACCGCCAGCAGGGAAAAGGACATACAGGACTGATAAAAAGAGTAGCCCACCAGTGCCAGCGACGTATCGGTCAGGATATAGTATGCGATGGCAGGCAGACCCATAGCCACCACGATGGGGGCGCCGACCCCCAGCAAGGCCACAAAGCCAAGCAACAGTAACAGCATGTTCACGCTCTCTCAGCCCTCCTCTCTTTGATCAGGGCAGAAATACTAATTAGATTCTGGATAATCCACATGGCGGATCCCAGAACGATCAGCGCATGAATCGCAACGATGGGAATGTGAGTGGCAGCGGTAGTCAGCTTTGAAATGGGCGGAATCAGAAGGTATTCGCTATAGATGACAAAAGCGCAGTACATGCAGCAGATCACCTTGCCGATTACCATTAGCCAAAATTTAGTTCTGGGCCAGATCTGATAGATAATCTCCAGTTGCAGGTGCGCCTCCTCCTTCTCCGCCTGAGCGAGATAGCAGAAGATCAGGCCGGTAAAGCACATCATAGCCACTTCCTCGCTCCATGTAGTGGAAAAGCCCAGAAAAGACCGGCAGAGAACTTGAATGTCAAGCGCCGCGATGACGACGATAAGGAAGATCCCACAGACAGAATTAACAAGGCTGCGGAACCCGTCCCAGATTTTTCCCAAAGCAGACATGGCAATATCTCCTTTCGTACAAATTAGCAGGGAATGCCCGACGGACGTGCGGATGAAGAATCGTCTACTCGCTCTCGACGTTCTGAATCAGTTCAATCATGTCACCCCAGTCGTCGGAAAAATAGTCGTAGACTGTCTCGGCGGCCTCATGAAAGCTAGCCAAGTCCAGACCGTTCTCCTCGGTGATGACCGTCATGCCGCCATCGATGCAGATCTGTTTGTAGCCCTCTTCCTTCTCCACGATGCGCTGATTCATCTCATGGGTGGCATCTACCGCAGCCTGCATCACGGCCTGTTGCTGATCCTCAGTCAGGCTGTCAAAGGTTTCACGGTTGATCCACAGACCCAGGTTTGTGGGCAGGTGGCGGGTCTCCATGCAGTAGGCCTGAACCTCATACAGGGCGGAGCTCACCAGGGTGGAGTAAGGATTCTCCTGTCCGTCAATGACATTGGTAATCAGGGCGGTCGCCACTTCACTGAAGGCCATTGGCGTAGCGGCCGCACCGAAGGCGTTGGCAAACAGCACCTGATAGAGGTCGGAGGCGACCACGCGGATTTTGGCACCCTTCATATCACTCAGGTCGTAAATGGGGAAGTTGCAGGTCAGTTGGCGGTCGCCAGAGTTGAAGGCGGTGAGGAGCATGACATGGTCGTCCTCCAGCGCCTCGTTAATGGCCCGCAGGGGCTCAGAGGTGAAGGGGTTGAACACCGCCTCCTGGTGCGCCGCGTCCCGATAGACATAGGGGGCGTCAAAGGCTCCCAGCCTGGGATCCAGGTCGCCAGCAGAGGAGGGCACATACTGAATGAAGTCCACAATGCCAGCTTGGAGCGGCTGCATATCGTAGCCGCACAGGGTGTTGTCAAAGTAGCATTGAACTTCCAGCTCGCCTTTTGTGTACTCATATACCTTGTCGGCAAAAAGCTGTTCCCAGATGCCGGCGTCGGAGGATGCGGAGTTCTGATCGGTGAATTTTAATACCCGGGGCTCGTTGTTGCTGCCGGAGTCCCCGCTTCCGCAACCGGCCAGCACTGGGAGCAACAAGACGGCAGAAAGCAGGGATGCAAGGTTCCTTTTTAGTTTCATTTTTGATTCTCCTTTCTTACATTAATTATGATGGCGGAAACATTTCTTTCCCCTACACCATCTAATCTAATTTCTGCTTATCTTGGCACTTGGTATTTGGCATTTGGCGTTTGGCATACCAAAAATAGCAACTTATTTATACATCAACTACACCAAAAAGTCAACCCAAATCAGGCGAATTTTCTATATTATCCAAATATTATCGATATTATTTGTCTATTGTAACGAACTCTTCTTGAAGCTTGGTATCCAGATTCGCCGGATCAAAGCCAAGGTGTCCCGGCAGCGAGAGCATTCGCTGCCTCCATGCGCTGTAGTGTTCCGACAGATACCGGCACGCATTTTCATAGTCTCCGCTCTCCATGCACTTCAGAATGGCAAGGTGCTCCTGAGCAAAAGCATTGCCGTCCTTTCCACTGTATTTCATGCTAAGGATAGAAGCTCGGGTCACCTTTTCGTTGATCTCCTCTGAAAAGGTAAATAAGATGCTATTCCCGGATTTTCGATTGATATAGCGGTGAAAGCTGGTATCCAGCGCCATGATGCTGTAATAGGAACCGTGATCCTGCTTGGTAACGTCCATCATCTCCTGGAGGATGCCATGCAGGTGGGCAAAGTCCTCCGGTGTATATTTATAAAAGGCCAGCTCAAAGCCGAGCATGTCGATGGGCTCCCGAATCTCCAGCAGTTCCAGAATGTTCCGCCACAACAGAGGAGCAACCATGCGTATTTTTCCGTTCTGCTCCACCCAGCCTTCCTTCTCCAAAAGGGTCAGCGCATCTCGCAGCGGCGTCCGGCTCACCCCCAGCATGGAGGCGAATTCCCGTTCGTTGACGTTGCTTCCCGCTTTCAGCTTGCCTGTAATGATCAGCGATTTGATCTGCTGATAGATTTTCGTGCTGTAGCTTTTGTTCTTTTCGATTTTTTCTAAATACTGTACCATATCCTACTTCTCCATGCTTCTGGCTCAATCCCAAAAATATTCTGCTGTACCCAGCGGCAAATCCTGCATTTCTCATACCAATTATTATATTTTTTATATCACGTTCTCTATAATATGTCAATTCCAGGATATTTCCGGCGGCTTCTCACTTGATCCCATGAATGCGGTAACGCATCAAAATTTTCCTTGCCTTTACACAAAAGCAAGCCAATTATATCAAAAAATGGAAAATTATCTAAGCAGCCTTTGGCGGTCACAATGAATAGAATAAAAGGCAATATAATTTCCTCAACTAAATTTTGTTGCAAATTTATCAACCAATCATGACAAAGACATTTTTTATATTTTTTCAAAATTTAAATTTCGGGGTTGACATCGCTCTGTTTTCTGTTATAATACCATTTGTCGCTGCGAGTGTAGCTCATCTGGTAGAGCGCCACCTTGCCAAGGTGGAGGTAGCGAGTTCGAGCCTCGT
>CDZJ01012208.1_pt1 | contig 71904 bp, 77 predicted proteins | sample 557391 | NCBI WGS metagenome assembly CDZJ01 (sample SAMEA3182111, study PRJEB8094) | gut metagenome | biome: human; feature: gut; material: Stool; isolation source: human stools | place: Canada | collected 2013-05-07 | reverse complement strand
GGCTGCGGCTGGCCGGCTTTCACAAAGCCCATTGAAGAGCCTGCCGTGGTAGAACTGGAGGACCTGAGCCACGGCATGCGCCGTACAGAGGTCAGAAGCCGTGCCGGAGATTCTCACCTTGGTCATGTGTTCACCGGCGATCCGGAGTCCCCCAATGGCGTGCGCTACTGCATCAACAGTGCGGCCCTGCGCTTTGTGCCTTACGCAAAGATGAAAGCAGAGGGTTACGGATATCTTCTGTATCTGTTCGAGGAATGAGTTCGCAAAATACAATGATATAATAAGCAGCGGCCCAATCATTATGAACCGGGACGCTGTCGTTTATGCTCATGTCGGTTTATTCAAACAGGACGTTCAGCTTGCTGTTCAGAATCAGATCGGCATAAGCAAGCGGGTCGTTGTAGATCAGATAATCCAGCTCTGACCGCTGAAAGCGGTTATCGGCAACTTCGTTTTCAACGGCGGTGAAGTCAATGGAAATCTGGCTTCTATCGTCAAAAACCAATTCTACGCAGGCTGTGTCTATGTTGAATTGATAGGATATAAGTTTGCTCATGGTCATACCTCCAAGATGATTTTTGAGGTGAATCAGGCGGTCAATTTCCGGGTGATTATTGGCGGGAATCATATCGAAATCTGCTGCAAATCATTCAAAACAAGTCGTTGCGAACGGTTAGTACGTATAAAATAGTTGGCTACAAAACGGCTACAAAATTCGCAAGGAACCTATGTACAGCCCGAAATACGTGGATTATTTGGACGAAAAGCGTATCGAGAGTGCATTTTATAACCCTAAATCAAAGCTCAAGACTTGAGTGGGAATGATTCCGAAGCAGACATATCCGACGGGAGCACTTACCGCAAAATATTGGTTTCAAACCGGAGCAAAGAAGTTGCCCCAATCGCCTTATGTGCGATTGGGGCAACTTTTTTCGGAGAGCTGTTTCGAACTTCTGCGTTGGAACGGAAGTTTCCGGGTTAAAAGGGCATCAGCCGGATAAAAGTGCGTTCCGCGGCGCTGATCCGCTTTTTTAGTGGACGGACATAGAGATATTTCAGCTTGTATAATTCGGCCCCCAGTTTGATGGGGACACAGGCCAGTCGACCGGATTTCACAAGGGGATCATCCGCAATGACCATCTCAACATAAGTGGCGATCATATGATTGGACATGACTGTGGTTTTGATCAACTCATTGTTGTTGGAGAACATAGAGATTGGCGGCATATCTCCGGGGAAAAAGACATGCTGCATCATGTATAGGACTTGCTCCTCACTCTGGAGGATAAAGGTCTCATGTTTCAGATCATTCGGAGTGACAAAGGGTTTCTTGGACAATGGAGAATCCGGGCTGCAGATGATGACTAGATTGGATTCAAACAACTCTGTGACTTGGACGGAAGCGCGGACGGAGCTCCAAAGCTCCGGCAGACAGCAGATGAGGCCGAAGTCCAGGGTAAGGTCCCGCACACCGGCGATAATATCGTTTACACCCGCGTGATTGAGAAAAATCGTATACTCGGGATAGACATGATTGAATCTGGATACCACATCCTGCAAAAAGGTAGTAGGACCGATGGGGTAAGCTCCGATATGCAGAGCGCCGGTTTCCCTGCTCTCACCCAACTGCTTGAGACTCTCGGCATTCTCCAAAATGATCCTGGCCAGACGGATAGCCTTTGCGCCTTTGTCGGTCAGAGTAGAACCACGCCTGGAGCGGTCAAAAATGGCAAAGCCCAGTTCGTCCTCCAGACTGGAAATGGCGCGGCTGACCGTGGTGTGGGAGACGTAGAGGTTCCTTGCCGCGGCAACGATCGTACCAGCGGCTTCCACCTCTGAAATAAACGCCAGCTGCTCCAGCGTCATAGCACCATCACACCCCTTGCGCTCTGTCCGGTTATTTTTTTGACTATAACACAAAAGAAGAGTTATGTCAATTTTAGACGCTATGTGCACTGAATGCACAGAAGCGTGCGGAATTGCTCCTTTATTTTGCAGCAGACTGCCGGTATGATGTACGTGAAGCCGACAAATTGCTTTCGTGCGCACGGACGATTCGCGGCAAATCGCAGCAAATGAGAGGAGTACACAATATAGCATGAGTTTCATTGACTTATCTGTCCTCTTTGAGCCCGACACGCTCTCTGATATTCCCATCATGCGCCCGCATTTTCAATATTCCGACCATGAGACGGGCGCCGGTGAAATGATGAAGACTTACGGCTGTAGTCGGGAGGACCTGCCGGCCGGAGGCTGTTGTGCGGATACGCGGATATCCTGCGCGGATCACAGCGGGACGCATATGGACGCGCCCTGGCACTATGCGCCCACTATGAACGGCGGTGAGCGGGCGCGGACCATCGATGAAATGCCGATGGAGTGGTGTATGGGTAATGGTGTGTGTATCCACTTCCAGGACAAACCGGATGGCTATAAGGTGACTGCGGCGGATCTGGAGCAGTATTTCAGAAGAATCGATTATCAGCTCAGGCCGCTGGATATCGTGCTTCTGCACACCGGCGCACAGAAAAATTATGGCCGGACGGAATACGGGATCACTGGCTGCGGTGTGGGCCGTGAGGCCACCCTGTGGCTGCTGCGGCAGGGCGTCAAGGTGGTGGGAACCGATGCCTGGAGCTGGGACGTTCCTTTGCCTCTGGTGGCAAAGGAATTTGCCAAGACGAAGGACCCGTCCGTTATCTGGGAAGGCCACTTGGCGGGCATGGAGATGGAGTATTACCAGATGGAGAAGATGACAAATCTGGATCTGCTGCCCGTCACCGGATTCCAGGTGATTTGTTTCCCGATTAAGATCAGGGGAGGAAGTGCGGGCTGGGTGCGTCCTATCGCCGTGCTGTAATCCGTAGCCGGAAAAGAGAAAAGGTATAAGGTACGAGGAGGAATTCTGAACATGCACGCTGCAGCAAAACGGACTGCGCTTCAGGCCAGGATTGCCATCGCGATCCTCTCTCTGAACGCGCTTGCTTTGTCAAAAAATGTAATATCGCTGATTATTGCCGACCTGATCAAGACCTATCCGGAGTACCCGGTTTCCACCATACAACTGATTTTTTCCACGACCACTGGCATGGCGGTGGTGGGCTCCCTGCTGTGTATCTGGCTGGAAAAGAGGATGACGCTGAAGAGCATGTCCATGCTCACCCTGATAAGTGTTCTGGCAGGCGGCGTCATCGGCTTTTTCTGTGCGAAGACCAGTGTTCCTTTGCTGTTCTTGTCCAGTGTTCTCATTGGCATCGGTATGGGACTCATCACCCCGCTAAACGGCATCAATATTGCTAATCACTTTGAGGGCGCTGAGCTGGTAAGAATGAACGCCCAGAACTCTGTGGCGGCGACGGTCGGCAGCGTAGTGTTTCCGCTGATCGGCGGCCTGCTGGTGGCCATCGACTGGCCCTGCGTCTATTGGATCTTTTTCCTGACTATTCCGGTTATGCTCATCACCGTGATCGTGCAGCCCCGGGAGGAAATCCAGTGCCTCCCCAGGAAGAATGGAAGTGAGCCCGTAAAGGTCAAGGTATGGTCCCCTGCGCTCATCTGCTGGGTGATCGAGTCCTTCTTTGCTGGATTGTGCTGGATGGTGTACCAGAGCAACGCCTCGTCCCTGTTCCAGAGCCTTGGCTTTGAAAACTACGCACAGATGGCCAGTTATGGCTCCTTTGTCTTTGCCGGACTAAATGTGATCGCGGCGACTACGCTGAAAGTGTTCTGCCGCAAGTTCGGCAAGCCCTGCATGACTGGCGGTATTGTTCTGATGGCCATCGGCCTGTTCATGCTTGCCGTCTGCAAGAGCGTTTCGCTGGTGTGGCTGATTTTTGTGGCCACTGCAGTAATCGGATTTGGCTTCGGCATCTTTAAATCGGCCAGCTTTGTATTTCTGCCCATCACCCTGGAAAAGGGAGCCACGTCCAGAGGCTTCTCCTATTTCAACGCAGCCAATGTGCTGGGCAACTTCCTCACCCCTTACCTGATCACCTCCACGGTGGCGCGGATGGGCGGTACCATCTATACCCGCTATGTCTTGAGCGCGGTGATCTGCACGGCCCTGTCCATCTTTGCGATTGCCACCCAGAAGCTGAAAGGGACCGAGAAGATCGCAGACTAAAAATCAAAATCTGCGGCAGGGGCTTGCGCCCCGCCGCAGATTTGATATGGGAAGGATGCTGTTTATGGCTGGGGAAAAATCATTTCTCCGCGGTTACTCCATGGTGCTCCATTCTTTTTTGATGTATTGGATCTATGGCACCCTGATCGGCGGAGGACTAAGCGTTCTTGTTGCGCAGTACTGCCGTATGACCGGACTGAACCCCAATCTTGTTACTTCCGTCAACACCGTGGGCGGATTCCTCTCCGTGGCAATGACTTTTCTGATCGGACGGTGGGTCATCGCCAGGGGAGTGCGGGGGATTACCGCCTTTAGCTGCATCGGCACGGCGGTTGGACTGTGTATTCTGGGGAATGGGACGAGCCTGGGAATCTATATCCTCTGGTCCGTGGTCAGTCAGGGCCTGTATAACGGTTACAGCTTTACCGCTACCAACGCACTGATTGCCAACTGGTTCCCCCGAAAAAAGGGCTGGGTCATGGGGATCACCACCGCCGGTATGATGGCGGCCTCCTTTACCTCTGTTCTGTTCATCACGGTGTACAGCCCCAAGATCGGATTTACCAATGTCTGTTATGTCCTGGCGGCCGTAATTGCCATGCTGGGCATCGTGTCCCTGAAATGGATCGTCGATACCCCTGAACAGTGCGGCCTTCTGCCGGACAATATGCCTCTGACGGAGCGGGAACAACAGGAGTTCGGCGGCGGGACGGCCCGCCAGGACTGGACGGCACGGAACCTGATAGGTTCCAAAGACGGAATGTGCTATATCGTGGGTTTTGGTCTGCTGTTTATCGCCACTACCGGCGGCATTACCGCTTTTGTCCCCTATATGTTGGAGCGGGGGTATTCTCAGGTGGACGCCGTGGGGCTGATGTCTCTGACCAGTCTGTTTTCATTGGCCGGCAGCTTTATCATGGGGGTGCTGGACACCAGGCTTGGAACCAAGAAGGCCAGTCTGATTTTTGCCGCGCTCTATGTGATCGGCTATTCAGGGGCCTTTGCCCTGACGGGCATCGACAAACTGTTCCTGTTGCCCCTCTGGCTGGCTATGGCCAGTGGTGGGGCCAACGCCAACCTGATGGCTTCCACTCTGGTCAGCCAGTATGGGCGGGCCAACTATGCCAGCGTGTGGTCCGTCCTGTTTACTGGCGCCAGCCTGATCCGGAACCTATGCTATCTGCTGATCGGCGCCATTGCATCCCTGTCCGGGACCTACGCCAGGGTCTATCTGTTTTGGGGGATCATTTCAGCGTTCAGTTTTGTGCTGTTGGCGGTATCCAATTTCAAATATCGTCCCGCGCCGCAAAACTAATATTACTGATATTTACAATAATAGAAAGTCCACCGGCACGGACGTCAGCTTCCGTGCCGGTGGGCTTTTTCGTTATCTCTTGACATACTGGCGCAGGGTCCCGATACGCTCAATTCGGATCTCCACCGTGTCCCCGTCGGAGAGATAGGGCAGCGTGCCCCCGCGCTCAGCCAGGCAGCCGCCGCCCACGGTGCCCAGGCCGATCACATCGCCTGGGACTGCGGTGCAGTCCTGGGTTATCACTTCAAACAGCTGAGGGATGGTCCAGTACATCGTTCCTGTGGAAGAATCCGTGGTCTGCTTTCCATTGACAAAGACATCCACCTTCAGGTCCAGCCGGCCGTCGTTCCACCGGTCCATGACTTCGTCCATGGTGACGATCCATGGACCGAGTCCTGCGGCAAAGTCTTTGCTCTTATGCATCCCCAGGAAACCCACTTCCTGGCCGCCCACTGCCCGATCTGTCCAGTCGTTGTACACGGTGACGCCGAACAGATGCTCCAACGTGTGCTCTGTGGTGACGTTGCGGCCGGACTTTCCTACCACCAGAGCCAGCTCAGCTTCGTAGTCCAGGGTGACGGAACCGGCTTTACGAGAGATGACAGCCTCAGGCCCGGTGAGGTCATTGGGATTTTCATAGAAGTAAATGGGCCGCTCATACCAGATGGGGGGAGTGGTGTGGCCGTTGCTTTTGCTGGTGCCGTTGGAATGGGCCTCAAACAGGCTGGAGTCCCGGAGGGATGCCGGATGCAGAATGGGCGGGCAGAGAGAGACCTCACACAGCGGCAGGGTTTCCTGCTTTGCTCCGCTGTGCAGAGCTGCCTGGATGGCGGCAACGGGGTCGTCAAAACGGCGGAGCAGCGCGCCGATGTCTGAGATCGGACTGGAGCGGCAGTTCAGCAGAACCGTCAGATCAAGCACCTCGTCATCCAGCTTCATACCGGCCCGAGGACCAAAGAATTTGTATTGATAAGTCAGCAGTTTCATTGAAAAACATCCTTTCCTTGAGGGGAAGAAGCGACGTTCCCCTCGCTTTTGAACAGGTCCTGTATGGTCTGTAAAATGATTCTATCAGTGTGCTAAAATGAAGTAAAGCGCGGATTCCACACGCTGATGTGCACAAAAGTTTCATTGCGGCGGCGGCTGCGTTTGGCGTCTGTGAGCGGTAGTCGGGCAGAAGGGGTCTGGCTCCATGAGACACATTAGGCGATGCATGGGGCTGGGAAACGTCGTGCGTCCTCATTTTCAAAAGAATTGGCGGCGGGGATCGGTCTGTATGTCCGCGGTATATGGGGGACAGCTTGGAGGGGAAGAGAAATGGGTTGTATCCTGAGGGCCGATCTTTTATAATTATAAAATAAATACCATAAAAAACGGCGGCGCAGCCGTCGAGCCGCCAAACCGTGACCCTCCTTGCGCATCGGGGATTTAAAAGTAGATACAGAATAAGGACTGAAGAAGATGACAAAAAGGCGGCCGCCGGACAGACAGACCATCCGGACCGCCGATGACTCTGAGATAAACCGCGCCATTCTGGCGGATATGCTGGGGAAGGAATATGAGGTCATCGAGGCCGCGAACGGCATGCAGGCTTTGGAAACCATCCGGAAGCGGAACATGGAGATTGACCTGATGCTGTTGGACATCATAATGCCGGAGCTGGACGGATTTAAAGTCCTGGAAGCCATGAACCAGTGGCGCTGAATCGAAAGTATTCCGGTCATCATGATATCGGCGGAGAGCGGCACCTCCTTTGTGGAACGCGCCTATGAGCTTGGCGTGAGCGATTACATCAGCCGTCCCTTTGACGCGCTGATCGTACGCCGGCGGGTGGTCAACACCCTTATGCTCTATGCCAAACAGAAGCTGATGCCGGAAGAGTTTGAGGTGATGAAGAACCATGCCACGGTAGGAGCCGCCATGCTGAAGGCGCTCCCGGCCTATCAGGACGAGGCGCTGGTCAAGGTGGCCTATGAAACCTGTCGCTGGCACCATGAGAGGTATGACGGGCGGGGCTATCCCGATGGCCTGCGGGGCGAAGACATTCCGATTTCCGCCCAGATCGTGTCCCTGGCGGACATCTATGACGCGCTGACCAGCGAGCGGCGCTATAAGGCGGCGCTTCCGCATGAAAAGGCGGTACGGATGATTCTGGATGGGGCGTGCGGCGCGTTTCACCCGCTCCTGATAGAGTGCCTGACAGAAATCGCGGAGCGGATTCCGGCGGAGCTCAGGCCGAGAAAAGCGCGCAGGCAGAGTGAGATGCAGATGTATAACGTAGTGGAGGAACTGCTGAAACAAAAAGATCTGGGGATTTCCGGGCGCGCTTTGCGTCTGGCCGAACAGGAATGGGAAAAGATATAGTTTTTCGCCTCCAAGGCGGAGGAGGTCCGGAAGGCTGTGGAGCGGACAGTAGTAAAGGAATATCTGGGACTTGGACTTTCCATCAGCATTGGGGGCGTTCATTCCGTCCGTCTCATGGTGGAGGCAGTGAAAAGGGCGGATCAACGAATGTATGCGGCAAAGACAAAGAGGCGCGGCGCGCCGGCGGGTGGCAGGTGAGCGTGCAGAAAGGAGTGGGACATGATGACCTTAGAGGTATGCTACGCGGAGATGGGAGCCGATTATGCGGAGGTGCTGGAGCGCTTGAGGGATGAACGACTCATCCGGAGATATGTCCTGCGGTTCCCGGATGACCCCAGTTATGACGCACTTTGCCGGGCGATGTCCGGAGGCAGATTGGAGGAGGCATTCCTTGCGGCGCATACGCTCAAGGGGATCACGCAGAGCCTGGGCTTCGGCGGGCTGTGTGCATCCACTTCGGCGCTGACCGAGGCGCTGCGGAACGGAGCGCGGGCGGAGGCGGACCGCCTGCTGCAATCGGTAACAGCGGATTACCGCCGAACCGTGGACAGTATTCTCCGGTTTCAGGGTGAAGACGGTGTTGGCGGCACGGCAGAGGATATACAGGCTGCCAGGAACTCCGGTATGGACAACACGTCGCAAAGCCGCTGGACCTGAGGTGCCTGAACGAGGTCATGAGCAAATGGTTGGGAGGTACCGGACGGAACTCGTGCTGAGCGCATCCATCTCACCAAAGGACGGATTCAAAGTATATCCCCGCCGCATCTCAGAGGGGCGGCGGGGATATTTTTGACACTTTGTCACCCAATAAGGGGACGGCACTATATTTTGAGGTGAAATGTGACTTGAAACACGAAGTATGGAACAAATGGATTGCGGCAGATATGCTATTATGATAAACTATATAATACCATAGTTATGAACATGAAACAAAGAATTGTTTGAAAATTGTTTCACGCCTAGGCAGCGGGCTCTGTGGTCCTTAGGCGGTGCCGCCTTCCACCGGATGCCCGTCGGAGCGATGGGGAGAAGGGGCCGACCGGTAAGCAAGATTCCGTACGGAGGAGTCCCCATTTTCAAACAAGTTCTGGAAAAGGAAGCGTGATTGCCTTTGGCCAGCGTGGTGAAGATGGAAAAGGGCACAAAGTGGCGTACGGTTCAGAAATGTGTCCTGATCGTTGAGGACAACGCGATCAACAGAGCGATGCTGACGGAAATACTCTCTCCAGAGTATGCGGTCTTGGAGGCGGAGAATGGTCGGGAGGCCCTCTCCGTGCTGAAAGAGCATGGGGGAGAGATATCCCTGATTCTCCTGGATATCTGCATGCCCATTATGGATGGGTATGCGTTCCTTGCCGCAATAAAGGCCAACCCGGTATACGCTGCCGTCCCGGTGATTGTGACCACCCAGAGCGACAATGAGTCCGACGAGGTTTCAGCTCTGGCTCAGGGGGCCGCGGACTTTGTAGCCAAGCCCTATAAGCCGCAGGTGATCCTGCACCGGGTGGCCAATATCATCAATCTGCGGGAAAACGCGGCCATGGTCAATCAGTTTCGGTATGACAGGCTCACGGGCCTCTACAGCAAGGAGTTTTTCTACCGGCAGGTGAAAGAGATACTGGCGGGACGCCCGGAGCAGGACTATGATATCATCTGCTCGGATATTGAAAATTTTAAACTGATCAACGACGTTTTCGGTGTACCGGCAGGAGACCGGCTGCTGTGTGAAATTGCAAAAATGTATACGCGCAAGGTTGGGGAGCGAGGCGTCTGCAGCCGATTCCAGGCGGACCAGTTCGTGTGCCTTCTGGAACATCAGTGGGAGTATACGGACGAAATGTTCCAACAGGTCGACATCCAGATCAACAACGACTCCAATATTAAAAACGCCGTCATGAAATGGGGGATCTATTCCATCGACGACCGCACCATCCCCATAGAGCAGATGTGTGACCGGGCGTTTCTGGCGGCCACGAGCATCAAGGGCCAATACGGGAAACACTTTGCCGCCTACGACGATAATCTGCGCAGAGGGCTGCTCCGGCGTCAGGCCATTACAGATGTGATGGAGGATGCCCTTGCAGAGGGGCAGTTTGAGATCTATCTGCAGCCCAAGTACAGCATCCGGGACGAGAAACTGGCCGGTGCGGAGGCATTGGTCCGCTGGAACCATCCGGAGTGGGGAATGCAGTCGCCGGCGGAGTTCATCCCCTTGTTTGAACAAAACGGCTTTATCACCAAGCTGGACCAGTTTGTCTGGAACAGAGCCTGCGCCTGCCTGCGGGAATGGGACGACAAGGGGTATCCTCCCATCTCGATTTCTGTCAATGTATCCAGGGCCGACATCTATCAGGCAGACATCACGGACCTGCTGACAAAGACGGTAAAACGGTATGGCCTCTCTCCGGAACGGCTTCACCTGGAGATCACGGAGAGCGCATATACGGAAAATCCGGAGCAACTGATCCAAACCGTCGGAGATCTCCGTGATTTGGGCTTTGTTGTTGAGATGGACGACTTTGGAAGCGGATACTCCTCGCTGAACATGATCAGCAAAATGCCGATCGATGTGCTGAAACTGGACATGAAGTTCATCCAGAATGAGACCGCCAAGCGGCTCAAGGGCGGTATCCTGCGCTTTATCATCGATTTGGCCCGATGGATGAAGCTGAGCGTGGTGGCCGAGGGCGTGGAGACGAGGGAACAGCTCGAACGCCTGCGGGAGATCGGATGCGACTACGTGCAGGGCTATTATTTTGCCAGGCCCTCCCCCTGCGGTGAATTCGAACAGATGCTTCAGCGCTGGCAATGGAGACCGGAACGGGAGGCTGGCCCGCTGGACGGTGTGTGTGAGCCCGCCGAGCAGATCCTTCTGGTGGCGGATGAGGACCCGGCGTACAGAACGCAGGTCCGAAGGACATTTGATGGGCGATATCGGATCGCAGAGGCGGCCGACAGCGATGCGGCCTTGGAGGATATCGAGCGGTATGAGGGAAGGTTGGCCGCCGTCATTTTAAGCCTGACGCTTCCGGGGCCTGGGGACTTTCCCGTGCTGAAAGCCCTCCAAAGAGAAAAGAAGTTTTGGGATGTGCCCATTATTGCCACCGCCCCCGCAGACGACCCGATGGAGGAGACGGCGCTGGAAATGGGCGCGGACGAATTCATCGGGAAACCCCACTCCCAGAAGAAGCTCCTGCTGCGGACCATTCGGGCTGTAAAAAGCGCCTCCTCACAAGCGCGGGAGCATCTTTTGCGGCAGGAGGCCCATCAGGATTATCTGACCGGGCTGCTTAACCGCCGCGGGTTGCTCGACGCTGTGCAGGGGCTGTGCGAGGGAGACATGCCGGCAGCGCTCTACCTCTTTGATCTGGATGACCTGAAACGGATCAACGATATGCTGGGTCACATGGAGGGAGACAGGATGATCCGGCAATTTGGGGCGCTGCTTCGCGCCCACACACGGGCCAGCGATATCGTGGCGCGGTTCGGCGGAGATGAATTTGTGGTCGTCATGCGTCAGATGCGCGGAGAGGAGAGCGCCCTGGAAAAAGGGGAGAAGATCTGTCGCGCATTCCGGGAGGCTGTGTTTGCAGAGCATACCACTGTAACGTGTACGGCGGGAGTCGTGTTGTGCGAGGCATCAAAATCCGTATATGAGATGATTGGACGAGCAGACCAGGCGCTCTATCGTGCGAAGAACAGCGCCAAGGGCACTTGTCAGCTATGGAAAGAGTGAGAGAAGTGAACGTGAGTATGAGCGCGGTGGAAACTGCGCGGGAGTTTTGCAGGGCTTGGTTCGAAAAGCTGGACCTGGATGAAGTGATTGCATTTTTAGCGGAGGATATCACCTTTGTCGGGACCGGCGAGGATGAGTTTGTCCGGGGAAAGCCCGGCATGGCCGCCCGTGAGGCAGGATATTTCTGAGCTTGCCGAGCCCTTTGTATGCCGGATGGAGACGATCCACGAGCTTTCTATTGCGGCGTGCGCACATTCTCTGGCGGTATCCCTGACGCTGAAGAACTCCATCGTGCTGACCCGGGAGGAGGGTGGCAGATCAGAAGCCTCCATGTGGCGGAACCGGGCAGCAGCCAGCGTGGCGAAGAGCATTATCCACAGACGCTGGTGATGGAGAGCATTGCCCGGCAAAGGCAGGAACTGCTCAACCGAAAACGGCAGAGCGGCGATCTCCTCCGTGTGCATCGACATCACCGCCCAGCGGGAGGCACAGGACGAGGTGCTTCATCTTTACAACAATATCCCGGGCGCGGTGTTCCGCTGCCGCTATGACGCTGACTTTTCCGCGATTGACGCAAACGACAAGTTTTTTGAATTCACGGGCTACACCCGTGAGGAATTCACAGCCATGGGCAACCAGATGTCCGCCGTGATCGATGCGGCGAATTTTGCGGAGATCCTGGAGAAGGTGCGTATTCAACTGGAGGACCATCCCCATTGTCGCTATGACGGCCAACGCCTTTGCGGAAGACGTTCAAGCCGCGCTGGAGGCCGGAATGAATGCGCACGCCGCCAAGCCGACCGACATGCGCGCGCGGTGCGCGACCCTGCTGAGCCTGATCAAACGGGCCTGATGAAAGTGAGCAGGGCAAGAGAAGGGAGAGATGTGATATGGATATGTTGGAACTGATAAAATCCCGCCGGTCAACAAGAAAATTCCTGAGCAGACCGGTGGAAGAGGAAAAAATAGACGCCATTATCGAAGCGGGCCGATATGCGCCCAGCGGGGGAAACAACCAGAGCTGTCACTTTGTTGTGGTAGAGGACGGGGAGAAGCTCAACGAACTTGCTGAACTGGTCCAGAGGGAATTCAGCGGCATGGAATACGATGCACACACCTATGCGTCCCTGGTGACTTCTATCCAGAGATCGAAACAGGGAAACTATACTTTTCATTACCATGCGCCGCTGCTGATCATCGTCACCAATCAAAAGGGCTATGGAAACGCGGTGGCGGACAGCGCCTGTGCGATAGAGAATATGATGCTGATGGCAAACGGCCTGGACCTGGGAAGCTGCTGGATCAATCAGCTCCGGTGGTTGGATGAAAACGCTGCGCTCCGGACATTTTTGAAGAACTTCCAGATTGGGGAGGCGGAGACTGTCTGCGGCTCTGTGGCGATTGGATATGCAGATACAGAGGACGGCCTTCCGCCGCGCACACCGCTGAGAAGGAAAGGAAATTCGGTCACCTGGATCCGGTAGACAGGGGCGCGGGAACGGCAGACCGGACCCGCATTTGGGACTCACTCACAATCTGGAGCGGTTATGCCGCCCGCCGCAGTCCGCTGAGAAATGCAGCGTGGGCCCCGGTCACGCTTTGAGTGTTGCGGAAAGTGCGGCACATATGTTACCATAGGAGAAAAGATGACGCGCCGCAGTGTGTCCGATACAGGGAGGGGGCGCGTCGTTTGGACGTATATTTCAAAGATGAGGAGGAACTGCAATGAGGCAGGATATGATCCTGGTGTTGGATTTGGGCAGCGAGGAGAACCCCCGTTTGGCCCGGGAGATTCGCGCTCTGGGCGTTTATAGCGAGATCCACCCCCATGACATCACACTGGAGGAGCTCAAAGCCCTCCCAAATGTGAGGGGAATCATCCTCAACGGCGGGGCAAACCGTGTGGTGGATGGGGTAGAGATCGACGTCAGCAAGGATATCTATAACTATGAGGTGCCCGTCCTCCTGGCCGATCACAAGGGGGACAAGCCCTGGCCGGAGGATGTGCAGGAGAGGAAAGAAGCGCTTTCCAACTTTGTTTTTGGCATCTGCGGTGCCCAGCCCAACTGGAACATGGACAATTTCATTGCTGACCAGATAGAGCTGATTCGGCAGCAGGTAGGGGATAAGCAGGTCCTGCTGGCGCTTTCCGGCGGGGTGGACTCCTCCGTGGTGGCGGCCCTCCTGATCAAGGCGATCGGGAAACAGCTCACCTGTGTCCACGTGAACCACGGACTGCTACGGAAAGGTGAGCCGGAGCAGGTGGTGGAAGTATTCCGGCACCAGATGGATGCCAATCTGGTCTATGTTGATGCCGTGGACCGCTTCCTGGACAAGCTGGCCGGAGTAGATGATCCGGAGCAGAAGCGGAAGATCATCGGGGCGGAATTCATCCGTGTCTTTGAGGAGGAGGCCCGAAAGCTGGAGGGGATCGACTTCCTCGCGCAGGGGACGATTTATCCTGACATCATTGAATCCGGGACCAAGACGGTGAAGGCGGTCAAATCCCATCATAACGTGGGCGGTCTTCCTGAGGACCTGGGATTCCAGCTGGTGGAGCCACTGAAAATGCTCTTTAAGGACGAAGTGCGCGCATGCGGCAAGGCGTTGGGCCTGCCGGACAGTATGGTGTACCGGCAGCCGTTCCCCGGACCCGGCTTGGGTGTGCGCTGCCTGGGCGCCATCACCCGGGACCGGCTGGAGGCCGTCCGGGAGTCTGACGCCATCCTCCGGGAGGAGTTCGCCAAGAACGGCCTGGAGGGCAAGGTGTGGCAATACTTCACCGCCATCCCCGACATCAAGTCCGTCGGCGTCCGGGATAATAAGCGGGCCGACGAGTGGTGTGTCATCATCCGCGCCGTCAACACTGTGGATGCCATGACCGCCACTGTGGAGAACGTGCCATTTGACCTGCTTCAGCATATCACCCAGCGAATCACCGACGAGGTGAAGGGCGTCAACCGCGTCCTTTTCGACCTGACGCCGAAGCCCACGGGGACCATTGAGTGGGAGTAATATTTAGGGAAAATCCTAAAAACCGAACCCGCAAGCCCTTTAATATTAAGGGGTTTGCGGGTTTTTACATTTTTCACATAGAATTGAATTTGCGGAATATCTGCGGTACGGTGAGGGCACGAAATGCGGAACAATTCAGGTGAAATAGAAAAAACGGCGGTATTACCCGCCGCTTTTCCTTTAAACATTTAATTTTCTGTTACAGCAGCATACTCATCCGCAAAATTAGATGTTATGACAGGTAGCAAATAACTCTCAACAGTTCTCTCTGCATTAACAATGCGGAATAAAACCTTTCCCTCTCCTTGCAATGCTGTTAATACTTCATCTATATACTTATCATCAATATAAATTCTGTCACCACCACAGTAAAGCGTTCCAGTCATATTATGGTCTGCTCCATCTTCCGTTCTCATGGTAATGCTATATTCATCGACATAACTTTCAGAAGCATTCTTGACCGGACTTCTTCCATATTCATAGAGGAAAATAGCAATGTCTTTTTCACAATCGATGACAACATCAGCTGTTAATGCGGCGTCAGTTACGGCACTATTACTGAAAGTCCCAATAAACTGTGTATTGTTAACAACATACCAATCTTCCGTAGGCTGATTAAAGTCATCAACATAATAGGCTGTTTGCCAGATACCTAAAGATTGTCCGCACCTCTCGCAAGTGCCTGTATCCGTTGTATGTCCTAATGCGGCAACCGTTTCTTGGGCAACGATGATTTCTTCACATTCAGAACAACGCTTTCCCTCAGTTAAACCGCTTTCTGTGCAAGTTGCTTCTACCGCTGGAAGTACTTCCTCAGTATGGGTATGTCCACTGCTCCCGCTTGATGTACTGGGATTTTCGCCGCTTGGCGTATCGTTCCCGCCGCCACAGGCCGCAAGTGAAAGCGCAAGAACCGCCGCGAGCATGAGAATTAGTAGCTTTTTCATTGTTTTTCTTGTCCCCCTTGTGTTTTGTTTCAATGTGCGCTTTGTGCAATTATATAACAAGCAAATTGCTGTGTCAACAAATTTCATTGCATTTTGCAATGCTTTGAATTGCATTGCGTGACTCGTTAAAACTATATCATCGCTATATTATGTAAAATAAAAAGGTGATGATATTATGGATAACTTATCTTTTGAAATTGGAAAGAATATAAGAAAGTATAGGAAACTAAAGGGACTAACGCTTGAAAAATTAGCAGAAGTATTAGAAACAGAAACAAATTATTTAGGTCAATGTGAGCGTGGAGAGCGTCGTTTTAGCCTTGATAAGTTAATAGACTTAATAGAATACTTTGGTATTACTGCAAATGATATTATTCCAATTCACAATACAACGGAAAGAATGGATAGAGAAAACAACATATATTTACAGGAAATAAATGAAATATTAGATACCTGTTCAGATAATCAGTTAGCAGTAATACTGAATATACTGAAAGAGAGTGTTCCGTTTCTAAAGGAATGATAATCCGTAAAAGGATGCTCTCCAAACAAGAGGTCTGATTCCATGGAAAGACCCTGCGGGGAAGCCTCAAGAATCGCTTTTCGACGCCTCCCAGCCCAAGCGCCTGATTTCTCTCAAAAACCGCGAATTTGTACCGGCGGGCACTTGCATTTTGACAGGTGAAATCATATAATGAAGCAAGTTGTGAGGAAAACTGCGTTTGGAGGAGTCGCAATGAAGGAGCTATCCCAAATTGCTTCGGCGGTCCGCGCCTCGACCACCCTGGCAATTGATGCTATGTTCAAGCAGATGAAGGCGGACGGCGTGGATGTAATCGGATTTGGCGCCGGAGAGCCGGACTTTCCTACCCCGGATAACATCAAAGAGGCGGGAATCACCGCGATCCGGGAGAATTTTACCCGTTATACGCCGACGCCTGGTATTCCGGAACTGCGTCAGGCGGTCTGTGCCAGACTGAAGGCAGACTGCGGTCTCGATTATGTGCCGGCCCAGATTGTGGTGGCCAGCGGTGCCAAGCATGCTCTCTATGCCGCGCTCCATGCGCTGGTGAATCCGGGAGATGAAATCATTGTTCCTGCCCCTTTCTGGGTCACTTATTTTGAAATGGTCCGTATGATGGGGGGGATTCCCGTCATTGTCTCCGCCGATGAGTCCGAACACTTTAAGCTCACACCGGAACGGCTTGCCGCATCCGTGACGCCCAAGACCAAAGCCATCCTTTTAAACAATCCCTCCAACCCCACGGGCATGGTGTACAGCAGGGAGGAACTCCAAGCGTTGGCGGCTGTGTGCGTTGAAAAGGATATCTATATTATTGCGGATGAGATTTATTATCGCCTGGTTTACGACGGTCGGAGCTTTACCAGCATCGCCAGCTTGGGGAAGGATGTAAAGGAACGGACCATCGTAATTAACGGTGTGTCCAAATCCTACGCTATGACCGGCTGGAGGATCGGATATGCTGCGGCGCCGGAGCAGATCGCGAGGATCATGGCCAATTATCTGAGTCACTCCACCGCAGCGCCCTGCTCGATTGCGCAGAAGGCCGCCGTGGAGGCGCTGAATGGTCCCCAGGATACTGTGGAGGCCATGCGGAAGGCATTTGAGACGCGACGGAATCACCTTGTGGAACGGATGAACCGTATTCCAGGCGTAAGCTGCCTCAAGCCGGAGGGGGCTTTTTACGTGATGATGAATCTCAGAGAGCTGCTTGGCAAAACGCTACACGGAACTCCGATCCACGATGCCGACGATTTTGCCGACGTGTTCCTCAAACAGGGGCTGGTAGCCGTCGTGCCCGGGAATGGGTTCGGCGCGCCGGAATTTGTGCGCTGGTCCTATGCCACCTCTATGGAGAACATCGATGCGGGGCTGGACCGGCTGGAAAAATTCTTGGCAGAGTGAGCAACACTTGCGGAGCGGACCTTGTGTCCGCTCCCTTTTTGTGGTATGATGCTTTCAATCGAAAGATTGTGTGGGAGGTCGAACATGAGTAATACAAATATCTATGAGAGTCCGCTGTCCTCTCGATACGCCAGCGACGAGATGCTCTATCTATTTTCACCCGACAAAAAGTTTACGACCTGGCGCAGGCTGTGGGTGGCTCTTGCGCGGGCGGAGATGGAGCTTGGTCTGCCTGTTACGAAGGAGCAGGTGGAGGAGCTGGAGGCCCACATAGACGATATCAACTACGAGGTGGCGGCGAAAGAAGAGAAGAAGCTGCGCCACGACGTCATGGCTCATGTTCACGCCTACGGCGCACAGTGCCCCAAGGCGATGCCCATCATCCATCTGGGCGCCACAAGCTGCTATGTGGGGGACAACACAGACATTATACTGATGCGGGAGGGCTTGATCCTGATTCGGGATCAACTGGTCCGCGTCCTCCACACCCTTGCCCGCTTTGCCGAAACCTATCGGGCGCTCCCGACCCTGGGCTTTACCCATTTTCAACCAGCGCAGCTGGTGACGGTGGGGAAGAGAGCCACGCTATGGATGAATGAGCTGCTGATGGATCTGGAGGAGGTGGAGCACCGGATCTCCACTTTAAAGCTGCTGGGGTCCAAGGGAACGACCGGTACCCAGGCCAGCTTCCTGGAGCTCTTTGAAGGCGACCATGAAAAGGTCAAACTGCTGGAGGAGAAGATCGCCAAGGAGATGGGCTTTACAGAGGTGGTGCCCGTGTCGGGGCAGACCTATTCGCGTAAAGTGGACGCCAATGTGCTGGCGACCCTCTCCGGCATTGCACAGTCCGCCAGCAAATTTGCGACGGATCTGCGGCTGCTGTGTCATCTGAAGGAGGTGGAGGAGCCCTTTGAGAAGAACCAGATCGGTTCTTCCGCCATGCCTTATAAGCGCAATCCCATGCGCTGTGAGCGCATTTGCTCTCTGGCGCGCTATGTGATCGCCGACGCGCAGAATCCAGCGATCACAGCCGCTACGCAGTGGTTTGAGCGGACGCTGGATGATTCCGCTAACAAGCGTATCTCTGTGCCCGAGGCATTCCTCTCGGTCAATGCCATCCTCAATATTTATGAGAATGTGTGTGCCGGACTGGTGGTCCATGAGAAGGTCATCGACCGCCACATCCAAGAAGAGCTCCCCTTTATGGCCTCGGAGAATATCATGATGGATGCGGTGAAACGGGGGGGAGACCGCCAGCAGCTCCATGAGCGTATCCGCGTGCTCTCCCAGGAGGCGGGACAAAATGTAAAGGATTTGGGCCTCACCAATAATCTCATCGATCTCATGGCCGCAGATCCCATGTTTGGGATGACCAGAGAAGAACTGACCGCTCACTTGGAGGCATCCCGCTATATTGGGCGGTGCCCGGAGCAGGTGGAGGAATTCTTGGAGGGGGCGGTCCGGCCCGTGTTTGAAAAATACCCTCAGGCGCTGAGGGGAAAAGATGTGGAACTCAAAGTCTGATCGAAAGGGGATTAGGTTCTATGGCGAACGCAGTGCGCCGCATCGGGGTCTTTACCAGCGGAGGAGATGCGCCGGGGATGAACGCCGCGATCCGCTCTGTTGTGCGGACGTCGCTTCATATGGGGATCGAGTGCATCGGGATCCGGAGAGGCTATAACGGGCTCGTAAACGGCGATTTCATTCCACTGGATTTTGAAAGCGTGAGCGGCCTGAGCCGCCGGGGCGGCACGATGCTCTATTCTGCCCGAAGCGAGGATTTCCGCGGCGAGGCAGGGCAGGAGAAGGCCGTGGCAACCTGCAAACTGCTGGGGCTGGAAGGCGTAGTGGGGATCGGCGGCGACGGCACGTTCCGCGGCCTGCTGGAGCTTTCCCGCCGTGGAGTGGCGGTGGTCGGGCTCCCGGGGACCATTGACAATGACATCGCCTGTTCCACGTATACAATCGGGTTCGACACCGCCTGCAATACGGCGCTGGATTCCATCGACAAGCTGAGGGACACCATGCAGTCCCATGAACGGTGCTCCGTGGTAGAGGTCATGGGGCGGCACGCGGGGCATCTGGCCCTCTATGTGGGCGTGGCCTGCGGGGCCACCTGCGTCTTGGTTCCGGAGCGCCCCGTGGACTTTGAAGCGGATGTGGTGGAGCCGATCCGCCGGGCCCGGCTGGGTGGCCGCACCCACTTTATGGTCATTGTGGCCGAGGGCGTGGGCAGCGCCTATGATGTGGCCAAAAAGATCACGGAGGCTACATCGCTGGATACCCGCGTCACTGTGCTGGGCCATGTCCAGCGGGGCGGCGCACCTACGGCCCGGGACCGGGTAGCGGCCACTTACATGGGGTATGAGGCGGTGCGCCTGCTGGCCGAAGGCAAGAGCAACCGCGTGGTCTGCGTGCAGGGGGACACCTATGTGGACTACGATATCACCGAGGCCCTGAAGATGAAGAAGGGGCTGGATGAACAGACCTATACGGTCATGCGGGCACTGACCGGAGTGGAGCAGAGATAGAAGAAAAGCCGCCGGATACATTCTTATCCGGCGGCTTTTTGGCGATTGATTACAGATCGGTGGTAAGCACCTTGTTCAGTTTTGCAAAGCGGGGAAGGGCATGCTCCTTGGGGCGCTCGGGCTCTCCCTGGATCAGGGGCAGCACATAGTCGATAAAGGCCTGTTCGACGCCGTTCCCTTCCGCGTTGATCCACTCCCGGGGAACCTTCTTTTCAAAGTTCGCCACGATATCCAGGGGCTCCAGCACGGTTTTGCACTCGTACTTTCCGCCGTCCCTGGTGCACTGGAAGGCCACCATCTTGTCGGTGTTTCCCGCCACGGCGGCCTCCACCGCCACACGCCCGGCCATCTTTGCCTCTTCAATATCAGTGTGAGAGGCAAGGTGCGCACCGCAGCGCTGAAGGAGGGAGAGCTCGATACCGCGGACCTTGGCGCCGGTCTTCTGCTTGATGACCTCGGCAAGCATGGTGGCAAGTCCGCCCAGTTGGGCATGGCCGAAGCCATCGGTGGCGGAGGTCTTGGCCTCGGAGACAAAGGAGCCGTCGGCGTAGTGGATGCCCTCCGACACCGCGACCATGCACTTGCCGGTCTTGTCATAGATTGCCTGCACATCGGCGATGAACTTCTCCATGTCGAAATCCACCTCGGGCAGGTAGACCAGATCGGGGCCGAATCCGGCCCAGGTGGCCAGAGCGGCGGAACCGGCCAGCCAGCCGGCATGCCGGCCCATGATCTCGATGACGGTCACCATGCCAGTGTCATAGACGTGGGCGTCATGCCAGACCTCCATACAGGAGGTGGCGATATACTTGGCGGCGCTGGCAAAGCCGGGGCAGTGGTCTGTGCCGTTGAGGTCGTTGTCGATGGTCTTGGGGATGCCCATGATGCGGCACTCGTAGCCCACCTTCTGCATATACTTGGAGATCTTGTTGCAGGTATCCATGGAGTCGTTGCCGCCGTTATAGAAGAAATAACGCACATCATATTTTTGGAAGATCTCCAAAATGCGCTGATAGTCCGTATCGTCTTGGTCAGGGTCGGCAAGCTTATACCGGCAGGAGCCCAGTGCAGAGGAGGGGGTGTTCTGGAGAAGCTCCAACTCCTCGGGGGATTCCTGGCCCATATCATACAGCTTGTCCTCCAGCACGCCCTTGATCCCGTGGGCGGCGCCCAGTACGCGGGTGATACAATCAGCTTTCAGCGCCGCCTGGATGGCGCCTTGGGCGCTGGCATTGATGACGGAAGTGGGGCCGCCGGACTGACCGATGATACATGCTCCTCGAAGTTCGCTCATGATTGGTCCTCCATTCACAATTTTTTGACTTTCGTGTGAAAGCGATTATTGCCCAAATATAATATCATAGCCTCTTGCATTTATCAACTATTGCTGTTAAAATCAAGAGTGAAAAGAGAAGGGGACTTCTTTCCGCTTTCCTTGTTCAATATTTAATAAGGAGTGAGACGTATGCCTCTGGTCACATCGAAGGAAATGTTTGAAAAGGCCTATCAGGGCGGATACGCCATTGGCGCATTCAATGTCAACAATATGGAGATCGTCCAGGGTATTACCGAGGCCGCCAAGGACCTCAATGCCCCCCTAATCCTCCAGGTTTCCAAGGGCGCCCGTGCCTATGCAAACCATACCTACCTGATCCATCTGGTTCAGGCTGCGGTGGAGGAGACCGGACTTCCCATTGTTCTGCATCTGGACCATGGCGACTCCTATGAGCTCTGCAAGAGCTGTATTGACGGCGGCTTTACTTCCGTGATGATCGATGCCAGTTCCAAGCCTTTTGCCGAGAATATTGAGATCACCAAGCAGGTCGTGGCCTATGCGCATGACCACGGCGTGGTAGTGGAGGCCGAGCTGGGCACTCTGGCCGGCGTTGAAGACGAGGTAAAGGTCAATGCCGAGGATTCCTCCTATACCAGACCCGAGGAGGTCGAGGAGTTTGTGACCAAGACCGGATGCGACTCTCTGGCGATCGCCATCGGCACCAGTCACGGCGCCTATAAGTTCAAGCCCGGTACGAAGCCTCAGCTCCGCTTTGATATTCTGGAAGAGGTCTCCAAGCGCTTGCCCGGATTCCCCATTGTGCTCCATGGCTCTTCTTCCGTGCCCCAGGAGTATGTAAAGATGGTCAATGAAAATGGCGGGAACATGCCCGGCGCCATTGGCGTACCGGAGGACCAGCTCCGCAAGGCCGCATCTATGGCGGTCTGTAAGATCAACATTGACTCCGACCTGCGTCTGGCGATGACCGGAACCATTCGGAAGTATTTCAATGACCATCCTGCGGACTTTGACCCCCGCCAGTATCTGAAGCCCGCCCGTGAAAACATCAAGAAGCTGGTGGCCCACAAAATCGTGGATGTGTTGGGCTGCGACGGAAAGGCATAAGGGAACGAGTACTGAGAAGTGGGAGGGCAATACTTGCCCTCCCACTTTTTGATGAAAGCGAGAGATTCATAAACAGTGAATGAGAAAAAATTTTGCAAAAAATATGAAGAAAATACTTGCTTTGGCGTGCTATCTATGCTAATATATATGAGTCGCCTGAAGCAAGACGACATCCGGGTGTGGCGAAGTTTGGTATCGCGCTTGAATGGGGTTCAAGAGGCCGCTGGTTCGAATCCAGTCACTCGGACCAAACAATGATAATCCGAACTACATTATCCAGGTGGGTAATGTGTTCGGATTTATCATTTCTATTGAAAATGTGCTTTAGCAAGCAAGGGCGGGAACGTGAGTTCCTGCCCTTACCTGCTTTCTGGAATAATGATATAATTTACTTGACAAGCAGAGCGTGGTACGCTTAGACAGAAAAATGCGTACTAGTTAAAATTCGGTTTGTAAGGTGCTAAAAATGGAATTTGAATTGCTTACAGAAAACCTTGAACTCAAATTGTCACCGGATTTTTATATTGAGGATATAACATATCCAACTAATACAATAATGGGTGTGAACGTCTATAGTGACGGATTTTGTGCAAGCACATCAATGGATATAGATATAAGGGAACTAGCTGTATTTTCTGAAAAATTGTGCCAGGTATATGATACGCTGTCCGGCGAGGCGAGGATTGAAGAACCATATGGTTTGCATATGTATCTGCAATTTATAGGCGATGGAAAAGGTCATATTTCCGTCAAAGGCCTTTTACATGGCGGGAACAGAGCTGGCAATGAACATACACTTGAATTTGAGAACAGCATAGACCAAACCGAACTGAGAGCGTTTTGCTTTGCCTTGCGAGACGCCTGCAATGATTATTTCAAGTGACAATTCAGGTTGTCAGGTTGATCTACTACGCCTTCTTGGGTATAATGCGCACTTGCAAACAAAGGCGGGAACATCATTTAAGATGTCCCCGCCTTCACATTATTCTTGTTTGGCCTCGTCAGCGTCCCGCCGTGCTTTCCGCTCGGCAAACTCCCGCTGTCCCTCCTCGCTCTCGAAAAAGGCTTGTATCTCCGGGAGTAGGACCCGGGCCAGAACTCTATCTCAATTCTATCGTGCTACCTGCTACACCGTCCCTAAGGGGTTTACTTTTTGTACGTCCAATGCTCTGTGTGGTGTCTAACCAAGAAATGGGTGTCAATATGGTTCTAGCTTGGGTGTTGGGTCAGAGAATAAGAAATGCAAAACTGTGCAGACTAACTTTACCTTATTAAAGGGGGCGAATTTCTATGATTGAACAGGACACGATAAAACTGCTTCGAGAATGTGACGCAGGCGTTAAAATGGGGGTCGCGTCCATTGACGATGTTCTTGATCAAGTGCACAGTAGAGCGCTTAATCAATATCTGACGGAGTGCAAAAAGAAACATGAACAGCTAAAGAATGAGATTCAGACCCTACTGGAAAAATACCATGATGATGGAAAAGAGCCAACCCCCATTGCCAAGGGGATGTCTTGGATTAAAACCAACATGAAAATGGGCATGGATAACTCCGATCAGACTATTGCAGACCTGATGACGGACGGCTGTAATATGGGTGTCAAATCGCTGAACAAGTATCTGAACCAATATGAGGCAGCAGATGAAGTTTCAAAGGATATTGCGAAACGGCTCATCAATTTGGAAGAGCAGCTTGCTGTAGACATCCGCAAGTTTTTATAAGCGGCAGCTTTTCGACTTTCTTTTTCTGGATAAAAACCTCTTGCTGCTGGCAAAGCACTGTTTTAATGTATTTTTCCAGGTTATTTAGTGATACTCGGACCAAAAAGTGCTGAGAAATTTGGAGTTTTTCAAATTTCTCAGCACTTTTTATTTTATCTTGGCTTTTAAAATCTTGCTGAAAATCATGCTACTGCAAATCTGTTGCTGAATGGTTTTAGAGCGCACCGGTAACCTTCCTGAGGTCCGCAGAGGGACGGCAAACAGATTTCCGACCGCGTTTTGCTGTCTGACTTGGGCGGGACGCAAAATACAGCGTCCCACGCCATTTACCTCAAACAACAGCTTGCGCCGTCCTTGTGGCGGCGGGTAACGGGGGAGCCTGCCATCCGGCAGGCTCCCCCGTTGTAATCTTTGACCATCGAATTGCGTCCTAAGTTGGGACACGTTGGCGAAATATGTCTCAATTTGAGATGTATCATTGCAACTTGGTCCAGTTTGGACTTCGCTTATTTTAATTATTGTTTTTTGGCGTCGTGAATCGCCTCAAAAGTTCTAATACCATCAGTGCGTCTTTGTCTGAAAGGTTGTTTAGTGCTTCGTATAATTCGCTTAATATAGGTCCACCTTGTTTTAATTCAATGGATGCAGCACTACTATCTTCATACTTATGCAAAAGAATGTAATGTCCAAAGAGACTAATTTCAATAGGTGTAGTATCTTCCCACCCTAATACTCTACGAGCTTCAATAGGTACAACAATTCGCCCAAGCTTATCCAATTTTCTAGCTATTCCGCTTTGTTTCATTACCTATGCCTCCATTACATATTGTGCATCCGAATTCACATATGGACCGATACTGGTCCCATTGTATCACACTTCAATCGTAAAATAAAGTAAAAAATGGACCGAAATTGGTCCGGCGATTGGAGAACGTATGATGGATACAAAGATAAAGCAGGATCAAATCTGCATTGGAAAAAATATTAGGGAAATAAGAATATCTAAGGGAATGGGACAAACGGAACTCGTTCGAAAAATCCAACTCAGGGGTATTACAATGACACGAGAAACCCTTGTAAAGATTGAACGTGGAGTCCAACATATTTACGCTACTCAATTAAAAGCAATTAAAGAATTATTGGATACATCGTTTGATGAACTGCTAAAATAGATACCATGGAAATGTATGGCGTGGAAGGAGTTACGATGGAGTTCAAAGCCTTTCAACTAATTATTGGGAATCAGATTCCAACAACAAATGAGATATTAAGTATTGTGGTGTATGGTAAATCTATTTATCGTTCTGCAACTGATAATAGTATTGTTCGTGAAGCTTAATAGGACACACTTCTGATATACCAGAATGAGCCTAAAAAGCAATAGAACAGGGTGTTGCTCTCATTGAACAACACCCTGTCTGAAGCCTTGAAATGACTGCGTTCGCCACATTCAGTCTCGCTGTGTTTACCGCGGAGCGTCCTTTATAGAGGATCTGAGTATCCGCTTATGGATGCCCCGCATATTTATGCTCAAAAATGGGCCACGCCTTTTTTGTCAAACACACTCGATCCCGTATCTCCCGTCACCCCTCTACGCTCTCGAAAACGCCTGGGTTCCCGGGAGCAGGATGCGGGCCGGAAATTTTGGATGTCTACCGGAGGCAGCATCGACAAGGGCCTACTGAAATTTGCCGAGATTTCTTTTGGTTGGCATGAGCGCATAACATCACCGGCTCCACCGGGGCGTGGGGATGATGCCTGAAATCTCTATATGGTCCATTCGCTGTGGATGATACCGACCAGTCGATACCCCTCGTCTCTGGGGAGAAAGACCAGTTTGAGCGCACACCAGTCAAAGCCGTTGTTGGACGGATCCACCCCGGGGAAATAATACTCCAGGAAGCGGGCGTCGGGATAGGCCTCGGCCACATTCTCCAGAGAATTTCCGGAGGAGAACACATGATCCACGCCGATGACCGGAGCCCGGGTATATTCCGCGTTATAGACATAGCGTTTCAGATATTCGGGAAGTGTGAGCTCGATGGGGTCCCCCTTTCCCTGGGTGGCGCCCCAGACATAGCGTGTGCCGTTGATGCCGGCCTCGGTGAACTGGTCGGGCAAAAAGGTGAGATCGCTGCGGGGGTTCACGGTGGAGTAGGGAGTAAAGGTCACCCCGCGCTCTGTGTCGATGAGAGAGGCAAGGACTTGGATATCCCCTCTTTTGAGGGCCTCCAGCACGGCGTCTCCGGCCTCCAGCAGGGGAGCGTTGTCGGTGGGGTCACAGGTATCCGTGGATGACTCCGGGGACGGGGCCTCCGCGCCGGGGACAGCGGCCCCGGAGGGAATGTAAGCGGAGAACAGTCCGCCACCGTCCCAGAGGGAGAAGTTGAGCGCGAGACCGGCGAGGCAGCCCAGCAGCAGGCAGAGGACACAGAGCGGTGCATTTTTTTTCATGGCCGCCTCCTTTCCAAATCAGAGCCTGATCTGTAGCTATTCTACTCAAGGGCAATACAAATTGCAAGAACAAATGGTTACAAACCAAGATATGCCGGATTCCTTGCAAAAAGCCTGAAGAGGCGCTATAATAAAAAATGGCTATCGGTTATTTTGGAGGTGAGCCAATGCAGAAGCATGAATTGCAATTCCATATCAAATGTAAAGAGGGCGATGTAGGGCGGTACTGCATCCTCCCCGGCGATCCGGGGCGGTGCGAGAAGATTGCCGCCTACTTTGACGATCCCGTGAAGGTGCAGTCCAATCGGGAATACACCACCTATACAGGGACGCTGCTTGGGGAAAAGGTTTCGGTCTGCTCCACCGGGATCGGCGGGCCCTCCGCCGTCATCGCCATGGAGGAGCTTGCCGCCATAGGGGCGGATACCTTTATTCGGGTGGGGACCTGCGGCGGTATCGCATTGCAGGTCCAGAGCGACGATGTGGTGATCGCCACCGGAGCGGTCCGACATGAGGGGGCCAGCCGGGAATATGCTCCCATCGAATTTCCGGCGGTGTCGGATTACCATGTACAGGAGGCGCTTGTGGCTGCGGCAAAGGCGCTGGGAAAGCCGTGGCACGCGGGTGTCGTCCAATGCAAGGACTCTTTTTACGGACAGCATGACCCGAGGCGGATGCCGGTGAGCTATGAGCTTCAGAACAAGTGGGAGGCATGGAAACGTCTGGGGGTCCTGGCCTCCGAAATGGAATCTGCCGCGCTCTTCTGCTGCGCCAGCGCTCTGGGGGTCCGATGCGGCTCTTGCTTCCATGTCATTTGGAACCAGGAGCGGGAGGCGGCAGGGCTGGACCAGAAGGAGAGCCATGACCTCGCCGCTGCCATCGAGGTGGGGGTGGAGGCCCTGAAGCGGTTGATCCAGGAGGACCGTGCGGCCGGCCGCTGAGGTGAATACGGGAAGAGAGATGTGAAAAGCATGTGGGAGAGGCTGGCTTCTTCCACATGCTTTTCACATTCTTAGCGTATTCTTAGCGAAAAATAGATTTACAGCTCAGCAAAAATCTGGTAAAATAAAACGGGAAAATAATATACTTTTTGAAGGAGGCGTCAATGAATAAGAAACTGAAGGAAAAAGTAATGGAAGCCCTCTCCTCGGTCGTACCGATCACAGCCATCGTCCTGCTGCTCAGCTTTACGATGGCGCCCATGCCTGTGGCCTCTCTGATCCTTTTCCTGGTCGGGGCCCTGCTCCTCATTGTGGGAGTAGGTTTTTTTTCTCTGGGCGTGGACATGGCGATGATGCCCATCGGAGATGGGATCGGTGAGCAGGTGGCCAGAGGGAGCAAATTGTGGGCCATGGTGCCGTTGTGTTTTGTCATCGGGGTGTTTGTCACCATTGCGGAGCCGGACCTCCAAGTGCTGGCCCACCAGGTTCCCGCTGTGCCGGACATGGTGATCATCCTTACCGTGGCGGCGGGCGTGGGCATTTTCCTGGCGGTGGCGCTGCTGCGTTCCCGCTTCGGGTGGCCCCTCAATAAGCTGCTAATTGGCTTTTACGCTCTGGTTTTTCTGCTGGCCTTTCTGGTGCCCAAGGAATTTTTGGCCGTGGCTTTTGATTCCGGCGGCGTTACCACGGGGCCGATTACCGTGCCCTTTATTATGGCCATGGGTGCCGGGCTGACCGCCCTGCGCAGCCATAAGGACTCGGAGGCGGACAGCTTCGGCGTGGTGGCGCTGTGCAGCATCGGGCCCATTCTGGCTGTTATGATCCTGGGACTGTGCTACAACGCCCCGGACTTGAGTTATACACCCTTTTCCATCCCGGACCTGGAGACCACCGCCGATGTGGGGGCCTATTTTGCATCTGGGTTCCCTACCTATATTAAGGAGGTGGCCTTGGGGCTGCTGCCCATCGTCGCCTTTTTCACCGTGTTTCAGATCGTTTCTCTCCATCTGCGCCAGCGGCAGCTCATCAAGATCATCGTGGGGATGCTTTATACATATGTGGGATTGGTGCTTTTCCTCACGGGGGTCAACGTGGGCTTCATGCCCGCGGGGCATTTCCTGGGCGCGCAGATCGCCAAGCTGCCCTATCACTGGGTCCTCATCCCCATCGGGATGGTGGTGGGTTACTTTATTGTGGCGGCGGAGCCCGCCGTCCACGTGCTGAACCAGCAGGTGGAGGACCTCACCGGCGGTGCCGTGTCTCAAAAGGCCATGGGGCTGGCCCTCTCCCTGGGTATGGCGGCGGCGCTGGGCCTGGCCATGGTGCGGGTGCTGACAGGGATCTCCATCCTCTGGTTCCTGGTCCCCGGATATGTGCTGGCCCTGAGCCTCTCCTTTCAGGTGCCCAAGGTCTTTACCGCCATTGCCTTCGACTCCGGCGGCGTGGCCTCCGGCCCCATGACGGCGACCTTTCTGCTGCCCTTCGCCATGGGCGCCTGTGAGGCGCTGGGGGGCAACGTGCTGACCGATGCTTTCGGCATCGTGGCCATGGTAGCCATGACCCCTCTGGTAGCCATCCAGGTCCTGGGTCTGGTCTACCAGAAGAAATCCGCCCTGGAGGCGGAGCGCGCCCTTTTGACCGCGGTGGAAGCGGACGAGATCATCATCTATGACGACGCGGACCAGGAGACAGTCCGCCTGGAGGACGCCTGATGAAAGAACAGTCGAGAATCAAGCTGATGGTCACCATCCTGGACCGGGGCCGGGGCGCACGGGCGGTGGAACTCTTTGCGGGCGCAGGAATCCGGCAGCATTACGCCACGCCGGGCAGGGGGACCGCCAATTCGGATATATTGGACTATCTGGGTCTGGGGGAGACGGAAAAAGACGTGCTCCTTACCCTCCTGCCCGAGCATGCCGTCCCGCCCCTGCTTGCGGCGGCGGGGAAGGAGCTGGAACTGGCAACGCCCGGCAAGGGGATACTCTTTACAATGCCCCTGTCCGCGGTGAGTGGGGCGGTCGCCCAAATTGTGAACCGAGAGGTCCAGAGGACCGGAGCGGAAAAGGAGGAGCCGATGCAGCAGAAGGAAAAAGACGACCTGATCGTGGTCGTGGTCAATAGCGGATGCGATGACGCAGTGATGTCCGCCGCCAAGTCCGCAGGGGCCAGGGGGGGCACGATCCTCCACGGCCGCAGACTGGGGGCGGAAGGTGAGAAGCCTGGCGGCAGCGGCGTCCGGCCTGAAAAAGATATCGTGGCGATCCTGGCCCCCAGAGAACTGCGCCAGCCCATTATGGAGGCGGTGAACCGCGAGGCGGGGATCGCCACCGAGAGCCACGGCGTGCTCTTCTCTCTGCCGGTGGATGAGGTCATAGGCCTCTCCCGTATGGAACGGTAAAAGACAGAAGGACCGTGCCCCTGTCTGGGCGCGGTCCTTTCACATCCGACCTCTCCCACACATAGGATGGCGGAAAAGGGGGAGTGCCGGATGGCTACGATCAGCCTGTGTATGATCGTCAAAAACGAAGAGGCGGTACTGGGGCGATGCCTAGACAGCGCTGCGGGGCTGGTAGACGAGATTGTGGTGGTGGATACGGGGAGCACCGACGCCACCCGTGAGATCGCGACGCGATATGCGGACCGGGTATGCGAGTTTGCCTGGATAGACGACTTCGCGGCGGCGCGGAACTTTGCTTTCGCCCAGGCGAGCATGGAATACTGCATGTGGCTGGATGCCGACGATGTACTGCTGATGCAGGACCGGGAAAAGTTTCTGGACCTGAAGCGATCTCTCCCGGCCTCTGTGGACGTGGTCATGATGAAGTATCACACCGCTTTCGACAGGGCCGGGAATCCTACGTTTTCTTATTATCGGGAGCGCATCATCCGAAATACGGGACGGCCCATGTGGGTGGGAGCGGTCCATGAAGTGATTCCGCCCTTTGGCCAGGTGGTCTGGTCCGATGTAGCGGTGACCCACAAAAAGGAGGGCGCCGGTGACCCGGACCGGAATCTGCGCATCTTTGAGGCGCGACGGGCCGCAGGGCTCCATCCGGAGCCGAGAGAGCGGTTTTACTATGCCCGGGAGCTCTACTACCATGGCCGGTATGAGGCGGCGGAACGGGAGCTTCGCACCTTTCTGGACGAGGGCGGAGGCTGGGTAGAGAATGAGATCGAGGCCTGCCGGTTCTTGGCCTACTGCGCATATCAGATGGGAAAACAGGATGAGGCGCTCCAGGCTCTGCTGGAGAGCTTCCGCTTCGATGATCCCCGGGCGGAGACCTGCTGTGACCTGGGGAAACACTTTCTCGACCGGGAAGAATACCGCCGCGCGGCGTTCTGGTATGAGCTGGCCCTTACCAGGGAACGGGAGGACAGGAGCGGGGCCTTCGTCCAGCCGGACTGCTACGGCTATCTGCCCTGTATTCAGCTGTGTGTCTGCTACGATCGTCTGGGCCGGCGGGAGTTGGCCGAGGCGTATAACCTGCGGGCTGGACAGTACAAGCCGGAGGACCCCGCTTACCAGCACAATCTGATTTATTTCGCGGAGCATTCGGGGTAGGGGATGGTCGGAGAGCCCCACATTTTGGTTGACCCATCCCAGCATACTGTGGTATTCTAGGGGCCGGAAATTTTCAAGCAGGTCCCCAAAATACAAAAAACATCGGATCGTAAGGAGGCGGACGGTCATGAGCGAGTCCACATATTTGGGGCGAAATATTTCCATCGCCTATCGTCTGAGCAACCGGTTTTATGACCGGGTGCTCTCGCCCTATCAAATCGGCTGCGGACAACAGTTCTTCCTCCTGAGAATCTATGAGAACCAGGGGATCAGTATGTACGACCTGGCCCGGATGGGGCGGTTCGACAAAGGGACCGTCACACGGGCCGTTCAGAAGCTGGAAGAACAGGGATATGTACGCTGTGTACCGGATGAACGGGACAAACGGGTGCGGCGGCTGTATACCACCGATATGGTGGAGCCCATCGCCAAGGCGGTGAATGAGGCGAGAAAACAGTGGAACGAGTACCTGACCCGCGGCATGACGCCGGAAGAGGCCGAAATGGCGCGGACGCTGCTGAACCGGATCGCAGAAAACGCCATGTCCGCTGTGGAGCGGGAGGAACGGGAGACTTAGCGCATCCGGCAAGCATGAAAAATTGCCCCTCCTTTGAAAGGAGGGGCAATTTCAGTTGAAGGGTCAGTGACAGCCGCCGCTGCAGTGATCGCAGCCGCCGCCGCAGGCGGAGCAGCCGCCTTTTTTCCGGCTCTTCCACTGATGGTAGACAATGAGCGCCACCACGACCAGCAGAATGCCGCCGACGATGTAAGTTGCCATATGGGGTGATTTCCTTTCTTACGCGTGGACAGCGTCCACGGCACGGAGCTTGGAGCCCTCGCCCTGATATCCTTTGCGGAACAGGAGATAGAGCATGGCGACCAGAACGATGATGGCGGCCACGGTACCGACGGTGAACCCTCCGCCAAGGAAGAGGCTGCCAAACTGGAAGACCATGAGGGAGCAGGCATAGGCAAAGACGCACTGATAGGCAATGGCGAAGAGCGTCCAGCCGGCGTTGTTCATCTCCCGCTTGATGGCGCCGATGGCGGCGAAACAGGGAGCGCAGAGCAGATTGAAGACCAGGAAGGAGTAAGCGGCCAGAGAAGAACCGCCAAAAGCCGCTGCGATGGGGGTAAGCGCCTCGAATTCACCGGCATCCACCAGCTCCAGCGCGTCTCCGGCCACGCCGAACAGTGTACCGAAGCAGCCAACAACCTCTTCCTTGGCCACCAGGCCCAAGAAAGTCGCCACGCTGGCCTGCCAGTTGCCGAAGCCCAAGGGCTGGAAGATAATGGCGATGGCGGAGCCAATGGTGGCCAGGATGGACAGATCCATAAAATCGGTGGTGTCGTCCAGAAGTGTGGGGTTGATGGCGGCCAGAGCATCTTCTGTAAGAATGGTGAAATGGCCGTCCACAAAGCCGAAGCTGGAGGTGAACCAGACAAAGATAGAGGCCAGGACAATGACGGTGCCGGCGCGCTTGATGAAGGACCAGCCCCTCTCCCAGGTGCCGCGGAGGATATTGACGGCTTTGGGGGCATGATAGGGGGGCAGCTCCATGACGAAGGGGGCGGGCTCACCGGCAAATCGCTTGGTCTTTTTCAGCAGAATACCGGAGACCACGATGGCGGCCACGCCAATGAAGTATGCGGAGGGGGCCACCCACCACTCGCCGCCGAAGAAGGCGCCGGCGATCAGCGCCACAATGGGCATCTTGGCGCCGCAGGGAATAAAGGTGGTGGTCATAATGGTCATCTTGCGGTCGCGGTCCTGCTCGATGGTGCGGGAGGCCATAATGCCGGGGACGCCGCAGCCGGAGCCGATGAGCATGGGGATGAAGCTCTTGCCGGAGAGGCCGAAACGGCGGAAGATGCGGTCCATGATGAAAGCAACGCGGGCCATGTAGCCGCAGTCCTCCAGGATGCACAGCATGAGGAAGAGAACCAACATCTGGGGCACGAAGCCGATGACAGCACCCACGCCGCCCACGATGCCTTCTACAATGAGGCCGGTGAGCCAGTCAGCGCAGCCGATGCCGACCAGGAAATTTTCGACGGCAGGGGAGATCCACTCGCCGAAGAAGGTGTCGTTGGTAAAGCCGGTGACGATGTCGCCGATGGTGGAGACAGAGATGTAATAAACCAGCGTCATGACCACGGCAAAGATGGGAAGCGCCAGCCAGCGGTTGGTGACGATGCGGTCGATCTTATCCGAGGTGGAAAGCCCTGTCTTGCCCTTCCGGACGCAGTGGCCCACCAACTTAGAGATGTACTCATAGCGCTCACCGGTGATAATGCCTTCACTGTCGTCGTCCATTGTCTCTTCACAGACGCGGATGGCGGATTCCAGACGATCCTTTACATCTGCGGAGAGGGTAAAGCCCTCCATCACCTTTTCGTCCCGTTCAAAGAGCTTGATGGCGAACCACCGGGCGGACTCCTGAGGAACCACGTCCTTTACCAGATCCCCAATGGTGGAGAGGGCGGTCTCCACGCTCTGGCAGAAGGTATGCAGGGGAACGGAGTTCTTTCCGGAACGGGCCAGCTCCGCAGCCTTTTCGGCCGCGGCGATGCAGCCTTCACCCCTCACGGCGGAGGTCTCCACCACCGGGCAGCCCAAGGAGGCCGAGAGCTTGGCGGTATCGATCTTGTCGCCGTTTTTCTTCACCACATCCATCATGTTGAGGGCGATCACGACCGGAAGCCCCAGCTCCAGAAGCTGTGTAGTGAGGTACAGGTTCCGCTCGATGTTGGAGGCGTCCACCAGGTTCAAGATGACATCGGGACTTTCATGCAGCAGATAGTTCCGGGCCACGACCTCTTCCAGGGTGTAGGGGGACAGGGAGTAGATACCGGGAAGATCCATGATGGAGACATCCTTGTGCCCCTTCAAACGGCCTTCCTTTTTTTCCACTGTAACGCCGGGCCAGTTTCCGACAAACTGATTGGACCCGGTGAGGGCGTTGAACATGGTGGTCTTGCCACAGTTCGGGTTGCCCGCAAGGGCAATGGTTATGGACATTTTTTCATTTCCTCCTCTGCGGGATGGAGGTCCCGCTGACAAAAATCAGTCTTTGAAGGCTGGTTATTTTAGGCTAACTCTTGGCTGCAAAGAAACCATCACTGGACCTCGATGCTCTCGGCGTCACCCTTACGGATGGAGAGCTCGTAGCCGCGGACCGTGACCTCCACGGGATCCCCCAGGGGAGCGACCTTGCGGACGTAAATGGGGGTGCCTTTGGTGATCCCCATATCCATGATGCGGCGGCGCAGCGCCCCCTCGCCGTTCAGGCGGGTGACTGTGACGGTTTGTCCGATCTTTGCATTTCGCAGTGTGCTCATCGATTCCTTCCTCCTTTCCAGGCCGGTCAGACCATAATGCGACCGGCCATGCTCTTGCTCAGGGCGATGCGGGCGTCCTTGATGTTGACGATAAGGTTCCCGCCCATTTCGGACACGACGGTGACCTTTCCGCCCTCTACAAAACCCAGGCTTTCCAAGAAGCGGCGGGTTTCGTCCTTCCCGTGGATTTTTTTTACCGTGGTTACAGTCCCGGAAGGCGCCATAGTCAACGGCATGATAACGACCACCTCTCTTAAAAAATAGCAGGGCAGGAAAGTTAGAAAATGCTAACCAGTGCCCGTATAATATGGGGTTAGCTATTTCTAACCCCTCTTACGTTGGTAGTTTACCACGGCTAACCATTTCTGTCAATCCCCATTTGGCAAAAAACGGGCCCCTTGTGTATCCCCGTTTTTTGTGCTAAAATAGCAAAAAAAGCAGTCGCCCATCAGGCGTATATTTTTGGAAAGAATGGAGGGAAGTCCGTGAAGGTGCAGGAATCCGCCGAGGACTATCTGGAGTCTATCTTGATCTTGAAGGAGAAAAAAGGCTTGGTGCGCTCCATCGATGTGGTGCATCATATGGGATATTCCAAACCCAGTGTGAGCCGGGCGATGAGCCTGCTGCGTGAAAACGGCTATGTGGAGATGGACAAGGAGGGCTTTCTGACCCTGACAGAGGCGGGCATGACCATCGCTTCCCGGATTTATGAGCGCCACAGGCTGCTCACCCAGTGGCTCTCCGAGCTGGGCGTCTCGCCGGAGGTGGCGGCTGAGGACGCCTGCCGGATCGAACATGATATCAGCGAAGAGACCTTTCTGAGGCTGAAGGAACACATCGCAAAAAATGAGGGAAAAGGGGGCGGCGCCTGACGGCGGCGCCCCCTCAGCAAGCTGAGGAAGAGATAGCGTCCGGAATGGACTGCGGGGCAAAGTGTGAGGAGGAGGCGCCCTCCCGCGCAAAAATTCTCTTGACAATGACCCAGCGACATGGTAGCATATATGCAAGTTAGCAAAAGCTAACCAAAGGGGATTTTAATCCCTTCTATATTTCCACATTGGTTAGCTTCGACTAACTGATGTGGAAATAGAAATGAGGGAACAGAATGTACAGAGAATTGGACCAGGTATTGGCCTATCACTGCGGGCCCGCGCTGGCGGGAGTGAAGGCGGCAAATCTCGTCTCCCTTTCCCTGGAAGAGTTTCCGGAGCTGCGGGAGACGGCGGCGAAGTACAACAGGCTGTTTCAGGGAAAGGGCGTATCATTCCGGCTGCTGTGCGGGTGCGGGAAACGGGCGCTGCTCCTGGTGTATCGGGAGGAGCAGCTTGCACGGCAGCTCAGGGAGCCGCTGGCGGCAGAGCTGCTGCGGAGGGATGGATATCCCGAGGGAGCGGACGTGGAACGCCTGCTGGAGCTGCTGAGTACACGGCTGCGGATGGGGAAGGAATTTCCCCACGAGATCGGGCTGTTTCTGGGTTATCCGCCGGAAGATGTGCTGGGCTTCCAGCGCTACCGGGGGCAAAACTGCAAGCTGTGCGGATACTGGAAGGTCTATTCCGATGTGGACCGGGCGCGGGTGCTTTTCCGGCTCTATGACCGATGCCGGGAGGTTCTGTGCAGGCGGGTTGCCCGGGGCATGACCCTGTCCGAGGTATTTCTGGCGGCCTGAAAAAATGTGAGTTTCCCAAGATGAACAATATATTGTGGAGGGTAATGTTATGAGCAAGATGTCTGTTATCTACTGGTCCCAGACCGGTAACACCGAGGCCATGGCCCGCGCCGTCGCGGAGGGCGCTCAGGCCGCCGGCGCGGAGGTGAAGGTGCTGGAGGTCTCTCAGGCCTCGGGGAGCGATGTGCAGGACTGCGACCTGCTGGCCCTGGGATGTCCGGCCATGGGCGCCGAAGTGCTGGAGGAGTCCGAGTTCGAGCCCTTCTTCGAGAGTATCGAGGGAAGCCTCTCGGGGAAGAAGGTGGCCCTCTTCGGCTCCTATGGCTGGGGCGACGGGCAGTGGATGCGGGACTGGTGGGACCGCGCGGGGAAGGATGGCGCCAAGCTGTACGGCGACGAGGGGCTGATCATCAATGAGACCCCGGACGACGCCGGCCTGGAGCAGTGCAGAAGCTTCGGCGGCGGGTTCGCCGGATTCTGAGAAAGGACGGTCCTGAGATGGAATTTTCCAATGCGGCCCTGCGCTATCTGGTTGCGGTTTATGAGTTGAGCGACGGTGGAAGCGCTGTGCGCTCCGTGGACATTGCGCGGATGATGGAGGTCTCTCCGGCCAGCGTGGTCCATATGATGGGCGTGCTGTCTCAGGGCGGCTTTGTCCGGAAGCGCCGCTATGGACAGGTCCAGCTCACCGGGGAAGGGATTCGGACGGCAAACCGGCTCTATACAAAAGCGGCGCTGTTAGAGGCATTTTTCCTTCAGGAGCTGGGTGTAGACGATCAGATCGCCCGCCGGGACGCGGTGTCCTGCCTGTTCGCGCTCTCGGAGGAGAGCATCGAACACATCTGTTGCAGGGCCCTTCAGAAGGAGGCCCGGGAACCGATTATTCTGCAGGCGTCCGGGGCATGATGGAAAAGAGCCCAGACAGGTATGGAATCGCCGGGAGTCGGAGCTTTCCGACTCCCGGCGATTCTGTTATACTGTGAGAAGAAAGGAGGCAGAACAATGGAATCTGTCTATTGGGCGGCGGGCGGCACAGGATTCACCTTTCTGATGACCACCTTGGGCGCTTCTGTCGTTTTATTCTTCAAGAAGGGGACCACAGCGGGGATGCAGCGTATCTTTCTGGGCTTTGCGGCGGGTGTGATGACGGCGGCCTCGGTCTGGTCCCTGCTCATCCCTGCTATAGAAGAGGCGGAGGCGGCGGGCTGGCCGGGGTGGATCCCGGCGGCGGGCGGCTTTGTGTTGGGCGTGGCGTTTCTCATGCTGCTGGACGGGCTGCTGCCCCATCTGCACCCCGGCGCCAAAGACCCGGAGGGGGCCAGAACGGATCTGAAGCGGACCACGCTTCTGGTCTTTGCCGTCACCCTGCACAACATCCCGGAGGGCATGGCGGTGGGACTCAGTTTCGCCCTGGCGGCCCAGCACGGAGGGGACGCGGCCCTCTATACCGCGGCGATGGCTTTGGCCATCGGGATCGGTATTCAGAACTTCCCGGAGGGGGCCGCCATATCCCTGCCGCTGCGGCAGGAGGGGATGGGACGCTTCAAGGCGTTCCTCTGCGGGAGCCTCTCCGGCGTGGTCGAGCCGATTTTCGGCGTCCTGGCCGTTCTTGTGGCGGGCGGTATTGCGCCGGTGATGCCTTGGCTGCTGGCATTTGCCGCCGGCGCCATGATGTATGTGGTGGTGGAGGAGCTCATCCCGGAGGCCCATCTGGGCGAGCACTCCAATGTGGGCACGCTGGGCGTTATGGCGGGCTTCCTTGTTATGATGGTGCTGGATGTGGCCCTGGGTTAGGTTACTGCAAGCTGGCTGATTCCCACCTGGGCATACCGCATGACTCGGTGAGAGAGCATACGGGAAAAGGTGCTGTAAGCCTCTGGCGAAAGGGCCTCGGGCCAGGACATGACGACCAGCGGGTGGGGCGCGAATCCCGTACGATAGGGCGGACGGCGGTGTGCATAGGAGTTTTCGGCGAAGCCCAGCCGCTGATAAAAGCCTTTCCGACGGGTGGAGACGGCGTCCTCAGGCGGATCGATCTCCAATACCACGGGGGCGTGGGCGGGACAGAACGCGGCCAAGGCACGGGAGCCGGCGCCGGAGCTCCGCAGGGCCTCCACCACGGCAAAATGTTCCACATAGGTGACGCCCACTGCCTCCCAATAGAAGAGAAGCCCGATGAAAGTCCCACTTTCCACCAGCGCATCGCAGTGGAAGGCGGGATCCTTCATGGCCTGAATCTGCTCCTCCGGCCTGCGCTGCTCATGGAGGGGAAAGCCGGCGGCGTACAGCTCCATGGCTTGCCTATAATAAGGGCTCTCAGGGTCTGTCATACGAATCCGATCCATCGCGATCCCCCACGATCTTCTGCTGAGAGGGCGTGTCATTGGATGGAAAGATTTTTTGACACGCCGCTCCGAGCGGATGTATTGCCCCTTATTATGCCACACCCACCTCGCGCTGTCCAGCCCTTGCAGGAAAGGCGAAAAAAGGGTATGATGAGAAAAAACTCCCATGAGGAGGATGGTCGCCATGCTGATCGCCGATCTGCATATCCACTCCAAATACTCCAGAGCCACCAGCCGGGACTGTGTGCCGGAATACCTGGATTTCTGGGCCAGACGGAAGGGCATTTCTCTGGTGGGGACCGGGGATTTCACCCACCCGGCTTGGCGGGCCGAGCTCATGGAGAAGCTGGTCCCGGCGGAGGAGGGGCTCTATACGCTGCGGGAGGACGTCCGTTTTCGGGAGGACACTGCCCCGGAGGTCCAGCCGCGCTTTGTGGCCACGGGGGAGATCAGTACCATCTATAAGAAAAACGGCAGAACGCGGAAGGTCCACAGCCTGATCCTGCTGCCCTCCCTGGAGGCGGCCGATGTCCTGGCGCGGAAGCTGGAGGCCATCGGAAACATCCATTCCGACGGGAGACCCATTCTGGGCCTGGATACCCGGGACCTGCTGGAGATCACGCTGGAGTCCTGCCCAGAGGCCGTCTTTATTCCGGCCCATATCTGGACGCCCCATTTCTCCCTGTTCGGAGCCTTCTCCGGATTTGACGCCATAGAAGACTGCTTCGAAGATTTGACGCCCTGCATCCATGCCCTGGAGACGGGGCTCTCCTCCGACCCGCCCATGAACTGGCGGCTCTCCGCCCTAGACAAATATCAGCTGGTCTCCAATTCAGATGCGCACTCCCCGGCCAAGCTGGGGCGGGAGGCCAACCTGCTGGACATCCGGCCTTCCTATCCGGAACTGGCAAAAGCGCTGGAGACGGGAGAGGGCCTGGCGGGCACCATCGAGTTCTTCCCGGAGGAGGGGAAATATCATCTGGACGGGCACCGGAGCTGTCGGATGTGCCTGTCTCCACAGGAGACGGAGGCCGCCGGGGGACGCTGTCCGATATGCGGGAAAAAGCTGACCATCGGTGTTCTACATCGGGTCGAAGAGCTGGCAGACCGGGCGGAGGACTATGTGAAGCCGGATGCCAAGAGTTTTGAGAGCCTGGTGCCTCTGCCGGAGGTCATTGCCGCCTCGGAAGGGGGCTCAGCCGCCGGCGGCAAGGTGAACCGTAAGTATGAGCGCATGTTGCGGGAGCTGGGGCCGGAATTTCACATCCTGCGGGAGGTGCCGGAGGCGGACATCGGTGAGGTGGCCGGTCCCCTGGTGGCAGAGGGGATCCGCCGGTTGAGAAAGGGAGAGGTACGCCGGATGCCCGGCTATGACGGAGCCTATGGCGTGATCGGCCTGCTGGAGCCCGCGGAACGGGAGGCGCTGAACGGCCAGGTGAGCCTTTTTGGCCTGGGGGAGGCGCCTGCGGCCCACAGAGGCCGGGCGGCCAAAGCGGCCAAGCGGATGGCGGAGCCGGAGCCGGTGTACGCAGCGCCCGCCGGCGAAGGCCTCAACGCGGAACAGAGGGAAGCCGTGACCGCCCAGGCACGGGCGGTGGAGGTAGTTGCGGGGCCGGGTACGGGCAAGACCAAGACCTTGGTGGCCCGCATCGCCTATCTGATAGAGGAGCGGGGCGTGAAGCCCGGCGAGATCACCGCTGTGACCTTTACCAATCAGGCCGCGGGGGAGCTCCGGGAACGGCTGGAGGAGCGGTTGGGAGGCAGGCGGGCGGTCCATGGGATGACCATCGGGACCTTCCATGCCATTTGTCTGGACCTTCTCTCCAAACGGCCCCAGGGCGTCAGGCTGATCGGAAGCTATGAGGCGCTGGAGGCGGCGGAGGATGTGAGATGTGCGCTGGGCGTGGATATCAAGCCGGGGAAGCTTCTCCAGGAGGTCTCCCGGCGGAAAAACGGCCTGGACACGGAGCTGGAGAACGAGGTATTCGACGCCTATTGCGCTCATCTGCGGGAGTTAAGACTTCTGGACTTTGACGATCTGCTCTTGGAGACGCTGGAGCTGTGGGAGAAGGACGGCCCCAGGGCCTCGGCGGAGCGGCGCTTCACGCACCTGCTGGTAGACGAGTTCCAGGACTGCAACACTGTGCAGAGCCGGCTGCTCCGCGCTTGGGGGCGGAAGGGAAAGAGCCTTTTTGTCATCGGGGACCCGGACCAGTCTGTTTACGGTTTTCGTGGCTCCGACCCGGGGTGCTTCCAGCGGGTGGAGGAGGATTTGAAAGACCTGGCCGCCGTTCGACTGGTCAAAAATTACCGCTCTACGCCGGAGATCGTGGGCTGTGCGTTGACGGTCATCGGACGAAACGGCGGTGCGCCCAGGGTGCTGGAGGCCGTCCGGCCCACAGGCGCGCCTGTCCGCGTCCTCACGGCGGAGAGTCCCCTCTCCGAAGCCATCTTTGTGGCCAAGGAGATCGGGCGCATGGTGGGAGGCGTGGATATGCTGGCGGCCCAGAGGGGCGGTGCGCCGGACCGGGAGGCGGTGCGTGCCTTTGGGGACATCGCCGTGCTCTACCGCACCCGGCGGCAGGCGGAGCTGCTGGAGCAGTGCCTGAGTCGGGACGGTATCCCCTGTGTGGTGGCGGGCCGGGAGGATTTCCTGAACGACGGACGGGTGCGGGGCGCGCTGTGTTTTTTTCGCCACCTGATGGAGCCGGAGGACACGCTGTCCTTCCGTTCCGCCCTGACGCTGGGGCTGGACTGCCCGGCGGACTTGGCGGAGGCCGTCCCCACACAGTGGACGATGCTGGAGGGGACCGTGGAGGAGCGCGTCCAGACGCTGGGGGAGAGATACGCCCAGGCTCCCTGGGTGGAGAGCTGGAGCCGTCTGGCGCTGAAAGCGCTGCCGGGCCTCCGGCGGGAAAAGCCTGGAAGACTGCTGGAGCACTGGGCGGAAGGCGCAGGCTGCGATGGGGCGGAACCAATCCGCAGGCTGTTGAATATGGCGGTTTTCTATCGGGATATGGCGGACCTGCTTCAAAATCTGACGTTGGGCCAGGAGCGGGACCTGCTGCGCAGCGCCGGACTGGGGTATGCGTCGGGGGCGGTGACGCTGATGACGCTCCATGGCTCCAAGGGCCTTGAATTCCCAGTGGTGTTTCTCTGCGGGGCGAACAAGGGGACCATTCCGCTGGAGTCGGAGCGGCATCCCACGGATGAGGCGGAGGAGCGCCGGCTCTTCTACGTAGGCATGACCCGGGCCAGGGAGGAGCTGATTCTGCTCACCGGCCCGGAGCCCTCCCCCTTTCTGGACGACCTCCCGGCCCAGCATGTGAGCCGGGGAACGGCCGCGCCCCGGCGCCCCAGGGCGGAGGGTGTGCAGTTGAGTCTATTTTAGATAAAGAGGCGCGCCGCCACGGCAGGCGGCGCGCCTTTGCCGTCTTTTTTCGGGTGGAGGCGCATAGGATTGGGTGATGATGCAACATGGATGGAGGTCTTGCTATGTCCAATGGATGGTATCAACTGGAACATAACCGCCCCCGGAAAGGGGTACCCTACCTGCCTGGCGGCACACCGCGCAGAGAACCCTATATTCCCGTGACCCGGAGTACGGCATCTGAGCCCCCCATTCCGGAGCGTCTGCCGCAGGAGCCTCCCGCCCCCCCGGTACGGCAGAGGGAGACGGAACCCGCACCCCTGGTTGAGGCGGCGCCCGCTGAAGAGCAGGGGGAGACGGCGTGGGAGCGGACGGACAGCGCTCCTCCTCCCATGCCGGAGGAGGAGCCCTCTGCCCACAGCCAGACAGTGGGGGCGGGCGGGCCGGTGGTGCTGCTGGATGGAGCGCTGCACGAGACGCTGGCGGGCTTTATCCATGAAAAGCCCCTGGAACGGGCGGTCCACGCAAAGGGATGGGGGGCTTTTGGCCAGTTTGAGACGGGGCGGGCCATGGGGGAATATACCATGCTGCCCTTTCTGCAGCGGGTGGGGGAGCAGACGCCCACGGTCTCCCGCTTTTCCCTGGCCGTTAGCAGCCGGGACACGCCTGACGCATCTCGGAACGTACGGGGCTTCTCCACCAAATTTTACACCGGCAACGGCGTCTTTGATCTCCTCTGCAATCACCTCCCCGTATTCTCCGTGCGGGACGCCATGCGCTTTCCGGAATTCATCCGGACGCTGGGGCCCGCGCCGGGGAGCAACCTCAGGGACCCGGAGCGATTCTGGGCGTTTGTGGCCCATGCGCCGGAGGCGCTCCACTTCGTCACATGGCTTTACTCGGACGCGGGGACCGTGAAAAGCCTGCGCCATCTGCGGACCTACGGGGTCAACACCTATGTCTGGCGAAATGCGGCGGGAAAGCGGAGATACGTCAAATACCACTGGCTCCCCCAGGCGGGGACGGAGTTTTTGACGGCGGCGGAGTCTGCCGCCCTGGCAGGGGACCCAGACGTGGCGGGGCGGGGGCTGTACGAGGCCATTGCCCGGGGAGAAGGGCCGGAATACGAGCTGCGGGTCCAGCTTATGGACCCGGCGGACGCCGAAAGTCTGCCCTATGACCCGCTGGATGCCACCAAGGTGTGGAGCGAAGCGGACTATCCGCTCCAGCCGGTGGGGAGGCTGATTTTGAACCGGAATCCGGAGAACTACCGGGAGCAGGTGGAAAAACTGGCCTTTTCCCCGGCCAATCTGCTCCCCGGTGCGGAGTTTTCTGACGACAAACTGCTGCAGGGGCGATCCGCCGTGTACTGGGATGCCCAACGCCGCCGTCTGGGGACGGATTTTCGGAAGATACCCGTTAATCGCCAGGAAGGCTGGACCCCGGACCAGCAGGTGTCTTCCGGGCTGGGCGCGGAAACGGCGGGGACACAGGTCAGGGCCGGAATTTCCCGCCGGGATGATTTTACGCAGGCGGGAGAGCGATACCGCGCGCTCCCGCGGGAGGAGCAGGAGCACCTGGAGGAAAATATCGCCTCGGAGCTGCGCGGCGTGTCCCGGGAAACGCGGGAAACTGTGCTGGATTACCTGAACCGCGCCGACAGGGATTATGGCGGCCGGGTCGCGGAAAAGAGCGGGGCATGAGAGAAGGCGGTCCGGCAAATGCCGGACCGCCTTTCAACGTATCGTTCGCGTGGCTATAGCTGGCTCCGGTCCCGCAGCCAACTGGGGAGAGAGCGCATCTTGATGCCGGAGACGATGCCCATACAGGCATAGAGAGTGATGATGGAGGAGCCTCCGGAACTGAAAAAGGGGAGGGTGAGCCCCACCACGGGAAAGACATACAGGCACATGCCGATGTTAATGACCGTCTGAAGGAGGAGCATGGCGGCGTAACCCATGGCGACATAGGCCGCCATGGGACTGTTGGCCCGGCGGGCCACCCACACGCAGCGGAGGATGATGGCGGTGAGGAGCAGGATGACCAGGATGCAGCCCACCATGCCGAACTCCTCTCCGCAGACGGCAAAGATCTCGTCGGTATGCCGGGCGGGGAGCGCCTCTTCCGAAGCGCTCTGTGTTTGCGTGCCCTGCAGATAGCCCTGACCGAAAAGGCCGCCGCTGCCAATGGCCAGGATGCTGCGGGTCTGCTGCCAGCCGCGGCCCTGGGTCTGCTCCACATAGGTGTCCGGGTTGCCGGTGATGTGGTCGATGACTACGGTGAAGCGGCCCTGGATGTAGCCGGGGACATGGGGCCAGACAATGATGACCGCAGCGACTCCGAGCACCAGGGCAAGGAGAAACCACCGCTTTTTGACCCCGGCCGTCCAGGCGATGATGACGAAGAGGCCCAAATAGACCAGGACCATGCCGAAGTCCCCGGAGACCACGGCGATGAGGGCCGCCATAAAGAGGGAGTGCCCGGCCAGCTGCACCACCGAGGTGAAACGGCTGATGCCCCAGTCCTGGAGCTTGCGGCATTGAAAGGCTAGCAGCAGGACAAAGAAAATCTTGGCCACCTCAGCCGGCTGGATATTCATGGGAAGGAAGGGAAATGCCAGCCAGCTGTTGTTCCCGGTCTGCTCTTTGCCCACGCCGAAGGGGGTGAGGAGCATGAGAATGATGCATACATTGAAGAAAAGCATCCATTTCCAGCTTCGCTCGGTAAAGAGCTCCACGTCCACAAAGGACATGACGAAATAGACCGCCACACCCAGGACTATGGCGACGAGCTGAATGGGGACGAACCGCGCGCCGGCGGCACCCATCCAGCGGGTGGCGCTGTAGATGAGCACCACGCCGAACAGCGAGGCCGCCACAATGAGCACAAGGAGAAGCACGTCCGCTTTGCGGAAAAATTCTTTGATGCTATCGGTGAGCCACAAAGGGCCTCACCTCCTTTGCGGAGTGATGGAACATATATTTTACCACTTCGGACGGCTTTCGTAAACAGGTTTTACAGGCGGGGGAATCTGTGTTATAATATTTCGACTTATGTGGTGCGTATAGTGGGGGGAGAGCCGATGGAGTACACAACCAACAGTCCCGAAGAGACCGAGGCGCTGGGCGCGTCCATGGGGGCGCGGCTGAAAGCGGGCACAGTGGTGGCCTTTACCGGGGACCTGGGGGCGGGCAAGACTGCTTTTGTCCGGGGCTTGGCCCGGGGGCTCGGGATAGCGGACCGGGTGACCAGCCCCACCTTTACCATCGTCAATGAGTACGATGGAGGGCGGCTCCCTCTGTTCCACTTCGATATGTACCGCCTGGGCTCCGCCGACGAGCTCTTCGAGATCGGATGGGAGGACTACCTGGGCCGGGGCGGCGTGTGTGCCGTGGAGTGGAGTGAAAATGTGGCCGAGGCTCTGGAAGGGGACTGTGTCCGGGTAGATATCCGCCGGGGCGCCAACGACGGACAGCGGTTCATCACGATGACCGAGGGGGGAGAGAGATGAAGATTTTGGCTCTGGAGTCCTCCGCTACAGCGGCCTCAGTGGCGGTGTGTGAGGACGAGACGCTCTTGGCCCAATCCTTCCAGCACAGCGGCCTCACGCACAGCCGAACGCTGATGCCCATGTGCCGGGATCTCCTGGAAAACTGCGGGCTGACGCTGGAGGAGATGGAGGTCGTGGCCGTGGCGGCGGGGCCAGGGTCCTTTACAGGACTTCGGATCGGCGTGGCCGCGGCCAAGGGGCTGGCCTGGCCGGGGGACAAGCCCTGCGCGGGCGTCTCCACGCTGGAAGCCATGGCGTGGCCGCTGGCCCATCTGGAGGCGGATCTCTGCGCCGTTATGGATGCCCGGAGGAATCAGGTCTACAATGCCCGCTTTCAGGCCTGCGGCGGTATACTGGAGCGGCTGTGCCCGGACCGGGCCATCCCTGTAGAAGAATTGGCCCTGGAGCTGGAAAACCGCAAAAAACCGCAAATACTGGTTGGAGACGGAGCCGAGCTGTGTTATAATGAACTGACGAAACGAGGGCTCGCGGTGGCGCTTGCTCCGCCGCACCTGCGCCTCCAGAGCGCATGGGGCGTAGCGCGCGGGGCACTGGAGCTGGCCCGGCAGGGGGCGCTGGTCCCGGCGGCGGCCTTGGCGCCCGTCTACCATCGTCTGTCCCAAGCCGAGCGTGAACGGCTTGCCAAAGTTGAAAATAGTAAAGGGGAAGAACAACATGGATGAAATGGTACACATTTTTGACCACCCGCTGATCCAGCACAAGCTGGCCATACTCCGGGATGAGAATACCGGTGTCAAGGAGTTCCGGGAGATCGTCTCCGAGATCGCCACCCTGATGTGCTACGAGGCCACCCGTGACCTGCCCACCCGGGAGGTGGAGATCAAGACTCCCGTGGCCACCGGCACCTTCAAGACCCTGGCGGGCAAAAAGCTGGCCATCGTCCCCATCCTCCGAGCGGGCCTGGGCATGGTGGATGGAATCCTCACACTGATCCCCTCCGCCAAGGTGGGACATATCGGTCTCTATCGCGATCCTCAGACACTGGAGCCTGTGGAGTATTACTGCAAGATGCCCTCCGACATCGCCGAGCGGGACGTCATCGTCCTCGACCCCATGCTGGCCACCGGTGGTTCCGCCTCCGCAGCCATCCAGTTTATCAAGAACTATGAGGTCAAGCACATCAAGCTGATGAACATCATCGCCGCTCCCGAGGGCGTGGAGCGCGTCCGCAAGGACCATCCCGATGTGGCCATCTACTGCGCGGCCCTGGACGAGAAGCTCAACGACCACGGCTATATCGTCCCGGGGCTGGGCGACGCCGGAGACCGTATCTTCGGCACGAAATAAGTGATCGGGCCGGTCTATCAGACGGAACGGCTCCTGCTGACCATGACCTCCCCTCAATTGGCGGGGCGTGTCGCGGATTATTACCGCCGGAATCGGACGTTCCTTACCCCGTTTGAACCTATGAGGGAGGATGCGTTTTTCAGTGAAGCCGGGCAGCGCCCCCTGCTGCTGGAGGAGCAGAGAGACGTGCTCTCTGACCGGGGCTATCGGTTTTATATTGCCCGCAGGGAGGCGCCGGAAGAGATCATCGGGCTCACCTCGCTGGGACAGATTGTGCGCAGGGCCTTTCAATCCTGTTTTCTGGGCTATAAGCTGGACCAGCGGTTCCTGAGGCGCGGCTATATGACTGAGGCGGTCCGGGAGACTGTGCGCATTGCTTTTGAGGAACTGGACTTGCACCGGATAGAGGCCAATATCATGCCCCGAAATCTGGCCTCTCTTGGTGTAGCCCGAAAGGCAGGCTTTTATGAAGAGGGCTTGGCCCTCAAATATCTGCAAATCAACGGGGTGTGGGAAGACCACATCCATATGGTGATCCGGAGCGATCTGGAAAAGTAAAAGAGTTCCGGCCCGGGGAAGTTCCCAGGGCCGGAACTCTTTTTGTATTTTGTATATTGAAGACCACTGGTCTAAGCCAGTGATTCAAAAGAGCTTGCGGCGATAAGCAAGAGAAAGAAACTCCCTTTACTATACGGAAGAAGCGGTCAGCCAACTGCAACTAAAGATAGCAAAGGGAGGACATTCAGATGTGACTAAATGACATCATAGTGTTTGCACCAAAGTATCTCAGGAAAGTATTTTAGCAAAAAAGCGAGAGGCAATAGGAAAAATACTAAGGCAATTATGCGAATGGAAAGGTGTTGGGATAGTGGAAGCAGAGGTATGTGCAGACCATATCCACATGTTGGAGGAAATACCACCGAAGATAGCGGTGTCGGGTTTCATGGGATATCTGAATGGCAAGAGCGGCACGATGTTGTATGGGCAATTCGACGAACTGAAATATAAATACCGCAGTTCCGCATGCGGCACAGAGCAGGATGGTGCCGTCCCCCTGGCCCAGCAGGGCGTAGAGGCCGCAGCGGCCCGCCTGGGTGTAGCCCACGCCCATCTCGTTCAGCCGGTCTTTCATATAGGCCAGGGTATTGGGCAGGTCCATACTCACCTCTGGAATCTGGTGCAGCACGCGGCGCCAGGCTGCCAGCCGGTCCTGCATGCCCTCAATTTCTCGATAGAGCTGTTCATGCATGGTTCGGTTCCTCTCTTTTTGCAGGTGCCCTCTTACTCCGCAAACGCTGTGCCAGCTTTAGAACAGAAGTGAAAGATATTGAAAAAACAGGGGAAACCGTTTCTCCGACGGGGAAGAGGGGGCAAAAATAGAGCAAGAATTTTTTACAGCGGGGAAAAATCTGGATATGGAGCAAAATATTTTTGCAAATTGAGCCGGAAAACACAGGCGCCAGCAGGGAATGGGATACTTGTGGTTTTTTCCTGTGTGTGGTAAAATAATTAATTACGTGAAGACGGTATCCCTTTTGCGGCAAACGGTATGATTCGGGTGACGTGCCGCATATCCTGAAATGAAATCGAGCGTTCCGGTTCGGGAGGAATTTGATGAAGATTGTTGTTTTGGCGGGCGGACTGAGCCCGGAGAGAAATGTATCCCTGTCTTCGGGGGTCATGGTGGCGGAGGCGCTGCGGGGCAGGGGGCACAAGGCGGCGCTGGTAGACATGTATTTTGGCCTGGAGGATGATGGGAAGACCCTGGAGGACCGCTTTGACGCCCCTCTTCCCGATGCGGGGAAGCACGTGGACCGGGACGCCCCTGACCTAGAGGCCGTGAAGGCCTCCCGCAAAGGGAAGGGAAAAAGTCAGTTCGGACCCGGGGTCCTGGAGTTGTGCGCCATGGCCGACATCGTATTTTTGGCCCTCCATGGCCAGTGTGGGGAGGATGGACGGGTCCAGGCCGCCTTTGATCTTATGGGCATCCCATACACCGGCGCGGGGTATCTGGGCAGTGCCCTCGCCATGGACAAAGACCTCACCAAACGGCTCATTGCCGGAGCGGGGGTAGATACCCCCAGGTGGAAGGCGGTGCGGTATACCGAACGGGACGTGGACCGGCTCACCAGCCAGACTCCTGTACCCTGTGTGGTAAAGCCGGTGGACAGCGGCTCTTCCATCGGCGTATCGATCGCCCATGACAAAAAGGAGCTGCGGGCCGCGCTGCTGGACGGCCTGCGGTTTGGCGGACGTAGCGTGTTAGAGCAGTACGTGGCGGGGCGGGAGATCCAGGTGGGCATCCTGGAGGATGAGGCGCTGCCCTCCATTGAGATCATTCCCAAAAGCGGCTTTTATGACTATGAGAACAAGTATCAGCCTGGTGCGGCCGTGGAAGTCTGCCCGGCGGAGATCTCTTCGGAAGCCGAGGCCAAGCTCCGCGCGGCGGCGCTGAAGGTCTACCGTACGCTTGGACTCTCGGTCTACTCCAGAGCCGATTTTATTCTGGATGCGGAGGGGACCCCCTGGTTCCTGGAGATCAACACTCTGCCCGGCATGACGCCCACCAGTCTGCTGCCCCAGGAGGCCGCGGCGGTGGGTGTGGACTACGCCGCGCTGTGCGAGCGCATCCTTCTGGCCTCCCTGGAGGCCAGAAGGGCGGGCCGGTGACCCTGAGAGCAGAAAGAAGGAGAAGTACGCTATGGAGCCCATGACAATACGTGAGATACTGGAAGCTGTAGACGGAAAGCTGCTGGGAGAGTTCAGCGACCTGGACCTTACAGTGAAGCACGTCTTTACCGACAGCCGTAATCCCGATCCGGGCGCGTTGTTCATTCCCCTGGTGGGGGAGCGGTTTGACGGACACGCCTTCCTGAACGAAGCCCTGGAGGGCGGGGCGGCGGGCTGCTTTACCCAGCGGGAGCGGGAGAGCTATCTGCCCGGCAAGTTCTATATCAAAGTGGGCAGTACCCAAAAGGCGCTGCGGGATTTGGCCCGGCATTACAAGCAGAAGTTCCGCATCCCCTTTGTGGCCGTTACGGGCAGCGTGGGCAAGACCACGACCAAGGATATGGTGGCCGCGGTATTGGGAGAGCGGTTCAAGGTCCTCAAGACGGAGGGAAATTTCAATAATGAGGTTGGGCTGCCCCTCACCCTTCTGCGGCTCAACAGCAACCACGAGATCTGCGTGGTCGAGATGGGCATGAATCACTTCGGGGAGATCGAGTATCTCAGCAGCATCGTGGAGCCCGACGTGGCCGTTATCACCAACATCGGGGATTCCCACATTGAGAATCTGGGCTCCCGGGAGAACATTTTGAAGGCAAAATGCGAGATCTTTTCGCACATGGATCCGAAAAAGGGCTATGTGATCCTCAACGGAGACGATCCGCTGCTGGAGCCTCTGCGGGCCTCGCTGCCCTTCCAGAGCGTGCTCGTGGGTACGGCCGAAGGTCTGGATTACCGGGCCACCGGGGTGGAGAGCGACGGAGAGAAAAGCGTCCGCTGTCATGTGCGGACGCCGAGAAGCGGGTTTGACGTGGAGATCCCTGCCCTTGGGAACCATATGCTCTATCCTACGCTCACTGCCGCAGCGGTGGCGGAGCATTTCGGCATGACGGGCGGGGAGATCGCCAGAGGAGTTCTCCGGTTCGCGCCCACCAAAATGCGCATGAATATCCTCAAGCGCGGGGACGGGATCACTATCCTCAATGACGCATATAATGCCAATCCACAGTCCATGCGGGCTGCAGTGGAGGTCCTATCCAAGAGCGGTGGGGACTATAAGATTGCCGTGCTGGGCGATATGTTCGAGCTGGGCCCATTCGCACCCACCCTCCACGCGGGCGTGGGAGCCTACTTGGGCAAGGCCGGGATCGACTGTCTGGTGGCGGTGGGGGAGCTGGCGAGGCACATCTATGACGCGGCCAAGGACGCTATGGTGCCCCAAGTCTACTGGTGCGAGACAAAAGAGGAGGCCAAGCCCATTCTGGCGGAGCTGGTAAAGCCCAACTCCACCATTCTGGTCAAGGCCTCCCGCGGCATGGCATTTGAGGAACTGGTGGACGATTTGAAGAGGATCACGAAAGAGCCGTAAGTCAGCCGAACAGCTCCAGAAGGCGTTCGCCAAAGGGTGGATGGATGACGCCCTTTTCCGTGACGATGCCGGTGAGCAGTTTGTGGGGCGTCACGTCGAAGGCGGGGTTACAGACACGGATCCCCTCCGGCGCGGTTTGGACGCCGGCGAAGTGGGTGACCTCCGCCGGGTCCCGCTCCTCGATGACGATATGTTTCCCATCCGGAATGGACATATCGATGGTGGAGGAGGGGAGCACGGTATAGAAGGGGATGCCGTGGTAGGCGGCTAGGACCGCCACGCCGTAGGTGCCGATCTTGTTGGCAAAGTCGCCGTTGCGCGCCATGCGGTCGCAGCCCAGAAAGACTATGTCGATCTTGCCCTGGGCCATGAGCGAGGCCGCCATGCTGTCTGTGATCAGTGTGGCGGGGATTCCATCCCTCATCAGCTCCCAGGCGGTGAGGCGGGCGCCTTGGAGGAGCGGACGGGTCTCATCACAGTAGACCATCTCCACCCCGCCGGCGGCGTGGGCGGCCCGGACCACGCCCAAAGCGGTACCGAAGCCGCCAGTGGCAATGGCCCCGGCGTTGCAGTGGGTAAGAATGCGGGCTCCCTCCGGCACCAGCTCCGCTCCATATTTGCCGATCTTTCGGTTCATGGAGATATCCTCACGGTGGATGGCCTCCGCTTCCCGGACCAGCGCAGGGATGGCCTCCGGCCCGCCGCCGCCGGCGGACAGGGCCAGCGTCATCCGGTCCAGGGCCCAGAAGAGGTTGACGGCGGTGGGTCTGCTGGTAGCCAGCACCTTGGCGGCGCGGGCCATGCCGGCGCGGAACTGGGCGGTATCCTGACATTGGAGCTCCATGGCGGCCAGACAAACGGCATAGGCCGCCGCGATCCCGATGGCGGGGGCGCCGCGGACCACCAGACGGCGGATGGCGTCGGCCACCTTCCGATAATCGGTGTAGTCCTCCCAGACCTCCTCCACGGGAAGCTTGGTCTGATCAAGCAGTGCAAGGGAATCTCCCTGCCAGCGAATGGCATCCATTACAATGGCCTCCTCTTTTTTATTCAGTAATATCATACCACATTGTGCAGCGGGAGTAAACGAATGATAGACATATCCGTGTCAAACGTCAGTAAAGAGTTTGAGGTGGGCAACCGGATCCTGGACGAACTGACCTTTCAGGTGGACACCGGGGAGCGGGTCGGCCTGCTGGGAAAAAACGGAGCGGGCAAGACCACGCTGTTCCGTATCCTCACCGGGGAACTGGAGCCGGACGAGGGGCAGGTGTCCACGGCCTCCGGGAAGCGGGTGGGCCTCATCTCCCAGATACCGGTATATCCTGTGGGATATACGGTGGATCGGGTGCTCCGCACCGCCTTTGACCGGCTGAAGGAGCTGGAGCGGGAGATGACCTTCCTTGCAGGGCGTATGGAGCAGGGGGAGGATGAGACCGCGCTCCTCAAGCGGTATGACGCCCTTGCGGCCGCCTTCGAGTCCGGTGGCGGATACGACACCGAGACCGCCCTCAATAAGGTCTGCAACGGCCTGGATATTCCGGGAGAAATGCGGGAGCGGCAGTTTTCCGACCTCTCCGGCGGGGAAAAGACCCGTGTGAACCTGGGCCGTCTTATTCTGGAGGACACCGACGTGCTCCTGTTGGACGAGCCCACCAACCATCTGGATCTCCGGGCCACGGAATGGCTGGAGGAGTATCTGGCCCGGTTCAAAGGCACCGTTCTCACCATCTCTCACGACCGGTACTTCCTGGACAAGGTGGTCAATCGGGTCATTGAGCTGGAAAACGGCAAGGCGGAGTTTTATGCCGGAAATTACAGCTTTTACGTAGAGGAAAAGGAGCGCCGTTACGAGGAAAAGCTGAAGCAGTATGAAAAGGAGCAGGCCAAGATCGAGCAGCTCCAGGCTGCGGCGGACAAGCTCCACCTGTGGGCCTTCATGGGCAACGATAAGCTTCACAAGCGGGCCTTTTCCATGGAAAAGCGCATTGAGCGCCTGCGCAAGACGGACAAGCCCAAAAAGGACCGGAAACTGGAGATCAGATTCGGCGAACGGGAGTTCCGTGGAGACGAGGTCATGGTAATCAAGGACCTGAAAAAGTCCTTTGGAGCACGCACTCTTTTCGATCACGTAGACCTGGAGGTGGAAGGCGGCGAGCGCATTGCCCTGCTGGGGGACAACGGCACGGGCAAGTCCACCCTCATCAAACTGATCTTGGGGGAAGAGGAGCCGGACAGCGGCAAGATCCGCCTGGGGCCCACTGTGCGCCTCGGCTATCTGCCCCAGATCATTCACTTCTCCTACCCGGAGCGGAATCTGGTGGACACCATGCTCTATGACCAGAACTGCTCGACCCAGGAAGCGCGGGACCGGCTGGCGGCCTTCAATTTCCGGGGGGAGGATGTGTTCAAAAGCGTCTCCACGCTCTCCGGAGGGGAGCAGTCCCGGCTTCGGCTGTGTATGCTGATGGACGCCAAGATCAACCTACTCATCCTGGACGAGCCCACCAATCATTTGGATTTGTCCTCCCGGGAATGGATCGAGGAAGCGGTGGCGGATTACACGGGAAATCTGCTCTTTGTCTCTCATGACCGGTATTTTATCCGTCAGTTCGCAACCCGGATCTGGATGCTGGAGGATGGGCGAATCACCGACTTTGACGGTACCTTTGAGGAGTACCGGGCCTGGAAGGAGAAAAAGCTGGCCGTTTCTCCGTCCAAGAAGGAGGAGGCGGAGCCGAAAAAAGAAAGGCCCCGGCGCACCGGCGGCACAAAGCTGCTGGAAAAAGAGGTGGCCACCGCCGAGCGAGAGGTCGCCCGAGCGGAGGAGCGGATGTACGATCTTACGAGGGAGATCGAGGATGCCGCCAGTGACTATCTGAAGCTTACCGAGCTCTATGAGCAGCGGGAAGCGCTGGAAGAGGAGATCGCCCATCTCTACGCCACTTGGGAACGGCTGAGCGCCGAGCTGGAGGAGGTAAAGGCGGAGTGAGAGGAAAGCCGTACCGCCCCTATCAGGGCAGGCGCTGGGGGGAGATGCTGCTCTGGGTGGGCGTCCTGGTGCTGGCGGCCTCCGCCGTAACGTTCCTGGCGGCCCCCTTCAGCATTCGGAAGTTTGCCGCCTTCCCGGCCCTGGGCGGGCTCTTTCTGATCCTCTTCGCGCTGACGGCACGCTGCCCCGCCGGGAGGGGCCGGACGCTGCGGCGGGCGCTGACCATTCTGTTGTGTCTCGGTGTGGCCGTCTTCGGGGTGCTGGAAGGGGTGATCCTGGCCGGCGCGCGCACGGAGATAAAGGGAGAGCCGCGCATGATGGTCATTTTGGGCTGTCAGGTGCAGTCCTGGGGCCCCTCTGTTCTGCTCCGGGACCGCCTGGATACCGCACTGGCATATCTGGAGGAGCACCCGGAACTGCCCGTAGTCGTGACCGGCGGACAGGGACCCGACGAGCCCACCACCGAGGCCGCCGCCATGCGGGACTATCTGGTGGAGCACGGGGTGGAGGAGAGCCGTATCCTGCTGGAGGAGGCATCTCATAACACCTGGCAGAACATCAATAATACCTTTGCCCTCCTGAAGGAGAAGGGCTATGGAGAGCGGATGGGACAGGTCCTGGTGGTGACAAACGGGTTCCATCTGGCCCGGGTCCGTATTCTGTGGGCCCGGGTCTGGGAGGGGACCTACACCCTCTCTACGCTGGCCGCGCCGGAAAGCCATATGGGCGCGCGGGTACAGAGCTATCTGAGGGAAGCTCCCGCGCTGGTGAAATCCTGGCTCCTGGACCGCAATTAAAATTGATTTGAGGATATCGTATGCTGGAAGAGAAACTCAGAGCGTTGGAAAATCAATATGCCGAACTGGAGGCCCGCCTGGCGGCGCCCGAGACCTACGCCGACCCGGCACGGGTGGCACAGCTCAACCGGGAGCAGCGGGAGCTGGAGCCGGTGGTAACGGCCTACCGGGCCTATGAAAGGCGCAAGCGGGACCTTGCCGACGCGGAAGCCCTCCTCTCCGATCCGGATATGAAGGAGCTGGCCCAGGAGGAGTACACCGAGGCCAAGGCTGACGTGGCCCGTCTGGAGGAGGAGATCCGGGTCCTGCTGCTGCCCAGGGATCCCAACGACGGGAAAAACGTCATCGTAGAGATTCGGGCTGGCGTGGGCGGCGAGGAGGCGGCGCTGTTTGCAAATTCCCTCTACCGTATGTATGCCATGTACGCCGAGGCCCGGCGCTGGAATGTGGAGGTCACCAGTCTCAGTGACACCGAGCTGGGCGGGATCAAGGAGATCTGCTTTACCATTGACGGAGAAGAGGCTTACAGCCGCCTGAAATTTGAGAGCGGTGTCCACCGGGTACAGCGGGTGCCGGAGACCGAGTCCGGTGGACGCATCCACACCTCCACCGTTACGGTGGCGGTGCTGCCCGAGGTGGACGAGGTGGACTTTGCCCTCAACCCCGCCGATATCGAGATGCAGGTCTTCCGGGCGTCCGGCGCGGGGGGGCAGCATGTGAACAAAACCTCCTCCGCCGTGCGGCTCATCCACAGACCCACCGGCACGGTGGTGGAGTGCCAGCAGGAGCGCAGCCAGTTCCAAAACAGGGACAAAGCCATGCAGCTGCTTCGATCCCGGCTCTACGAGGAGAAGGTGCGGGAACAGGAGGAGGCCCTTACGGCGGAGCGCCGCAGCCAGGTGGGCACAGGGATGCGCAACGAGCGCATCCGCACCTACAATTTCCCCCAGGGACGGGTCACCGATCACCGCATTGGCCTCACGCTGTACAAGATAGATGCGATCATGAACGGAGATCTGGACGAGGTCATCGACGCGCTGGTCACCGCCGACCAGGCGGAACGGATGAAGCGGGGCGAGGGCGGGGAATAAAGGCCGCCGCGCCATCAAACGAAAAAGGAGAAATCACCGTGGAATTGTGCATCCATTTCAATACCCTGCCGGAGGGGATGAGCCTGGACGATGTGAAATCCGATCTGGCTGTCCTCCTGGAGGAGGACGGCTGGCTCACGGGCTCTGCCCAGAGTCCGGCAGGGGGGTACATCGAGCTGGAACTGGAGGACGAAAAGGCCAACCCCAAGTACGGCATCCTCACCGTTAAGGGCTACCTGCAAAAAGCCAAATTTGCCCCGGAGACCACCATTGAACTGGCGGGCGTACCGGTGGGCATCTACGAATAAGCGGCGCTTCCTGGCGCTGGAATCAGGTGAAGCGATTTGAACACAAAACGTTTTGGTCCGGATGACGTTGTTCCGGCGGCGGAGATCATCCGGGGGGGCGGTCTGCTGGGTATCCCCACGGAGACCGTCTATGGCCTGGGGGCCAACGGACTGGACCCAGAGGCAGTGGCCAATATTTTCGCGGCCAAGGGCCGGCCCCAGGACAACCCTCTCATTCTCCATATACCTTCGGCTGCGTGGCTGGAGCGGTACTGCCGGAATATCTCGGATGCGGCCTATGCCCTCGCAGACCGCTTCTGGCCCGGGCCGCTCACTATGATTCTGGAGCGCGGAGACATGGTGCCCGATGTGGTGACTGCGGGCCTGGACACGGTGGGGATGCGCTGTCCGGCCCATCCGGTATGCAGAGCCATTCTCACCGCGGCGGATCTGCCGGTAGCGGCCCCGTCCGGGAATACCTCCGGGCGGCCCAGCCCCACCACCGCTCAGCACATGCTGGAGGATATGGATGGGAAGATAGACGGCATTGTGGACGGCGGCCCCTGCACTGTGGGGGTGGAGTCCACCATTATCGATCTCACTGTGATGCCCCCGCGCCTTCTGCGCCCCGGCGGGGTGACATTGGAGGAGCTCCGGGAGACCTTGGGCGAGGTAGCGGTGGACCCGGCGGTACGCCGCCTGATGGGGGAGGGAGAGCACCCCCGGGCCCCGGGTATGAAGTATCGGCATTACGCCCCCAAGGCCCCGGTGACCGTGGTCAGAGGAGATCCGGCGCGGGGGGCGGATTATATCCGGACCCATCTGGAAGAGGGGGACGGTGTGGCCTGCTTTGACGAGTTTGCCGGGCAGTATCCCGGCCATGTGGTGGAGCGGCTGGGGCCCGCCGGGGACAAGGCGGCCCAGGCGCGCCATGTTTTTGATGCCCTCCGCGCCTTCGATGATACCGACGTGAGCGCCATTTGGGCCCAGTGCCCCGATGATGCCGGTATCGGCCTGGCGGTGGCAAACCGCCTGAGTAAGGCAGCGGGGTTCCATATTATCAATGTGGACGAAATGGGGAGATAGCGAGGGTGCAAAAGACAAAGAATTGCCGGATCCGCCGTAGACGCGGAGGATGCAGTAGTGTTATGATAAAAGGGAATCCTGCAGCAAAGGAGGAGCGACGGTGAAAACCATCGGCATCACCGGCCCTACGGGGGCGGGAAAGACCACCGCGCTGTATGTGCTCACCGACTTGGGAGCCCATATTGTGGATGCAGATGCGGTCTACCATGGGCTTCTGGCAAACAGCATCTCCCTGCGGGAGGCGCTGACCGCGCGCTTTGGCGAGCATATTTGCGGCGAAGGGGGCACAATAGACCGTAAGAGGCTGGGGAATCTGGTCTTCGACGATCCGGAGGCGCTTGCGGATCTCAACACGATCACCCACCGCTTTGTGGGCGAGGAGATCGACCGCCAGCTCCGCGAGGCGGAGGCCGGTGGGCGGCCCGCCGCTGCCATTGACGCCATCGCGCTCATTGAGAGCGGCTTGGGCCGGCGGTGCGACGCGGTAGTAGGGGTGCTGGCGCCGGCGGAGCTGCGGGTCCGGCGCATCATGGACCGGGAGGGCATCCCGGAGGACTATGCCCGCAAACGGGTAAGCGCGCAGAAGGGGGAGGATTTTTTTCGCTCTCACTGCGACTATATCCTGGAAAATGACGAGGGCGACACGCCGGAGACCTTCAGGCTGCGTGCCCGCGCCCTTTTTGCCGGTTTATTGAATGCAAAATAGGAGGGAATCCCATGGAAGAAAAGCAGAAGACTACGGGAGAGAAGCGCCGTGAGGCGCTCCTCTATCAACAGAAGAATGGCTATGACTGCCTGAGCCCGGCCGACGAGTCCGCCATGAGGGCCTATTCAGAGGACTACAAGAAGTTCCTGGACAGCAGCATGACGGAGCGGGAGGCGGTGGATACCGCCATTTCCTTGGCCGAGGCCCGGGGATTCAAGCCTCTGGTCCGCGGCATGGAGCTCAGACCCGGAGATAAGGTCTACCGCTCCAACCGGGGCAAGGCCGTTATGCTGGCTGTGGTGGGCAGCCAGCCTCTGGACCAGGGCGCCAAGATCGGCGCTGCCCACATCGACTCTCCCCGGTTGGACCTGAAGCCCAGCCCCCTCTATGAGGATGCGGAGTTGGCCTTCCTCAAGACGCATTACTATGGCGGCATCCGCAAGTACCAGTGGGTCACCATACCTCTGGAGCTCCACGGTGTTGTGGCCCTCAAAGACGGTTCCGTCGTTAAGGTGGCCATCGGCTCCGCCGCCGGGGACCCGCTCTTTACCATTGACGATCTGCTGCCCCACCTGGGCGCGGAGCAGAGCAAGAAACCCCTGGGTGAGGCCATTCCCGGCGAGAATCTGAACATTCTGGTGGGCAGCCGCCCCTTCCAGGATGACGAGGGAGATCAGCGGGTAAAGTTGGCGATCATGGACATCCTTAATCAGAAATACGGCATTGTGGAAGAGGACTTCATTTCCGCCGAGCTGTCCGTCGTGCCCGCCTTCCACGCCTCGGACATCGGCTTTGACCGCTCTCTCATCGGCGCTTATGGCCATGATGACCGGGTGTGCGCCTATGCCGCTCTGGCTGCGCTGCTGGATCTGGAGGAGACGCCGGCCAGGACCGCCGTATGCATGCTGGCAGACAAGGAAGAGATCGGATCAGAGGGCGTCACGGGGATGCAGTCTGCGGCCTTCGACACCTTTATGTCCGACCTGTGCGATGCGCAAAAGGTGTCCCTGAAAGCCTGTTATGAGAAGTCCTTCTGCCTCTCTACCGACGTGACCGCAGCCTATGACCCCAACTTCCCGGAGGTCTATGAGAAGCGCAACAGCGCCCGGATCAATTACGGCATCGGTTTTTGCAAATATACCGGGGCCAGGGGCAAATCCGGCTCTTCTGACGCCTCCGCCGAAGTGGTGGCCATGGTCCGGCGGATCATGGATGATGCCGGTGTGATCTGGCAGATGGCCGAGCTGGGCAAGGTGGATGCCGGCGGCGGCGGTACGGTGGCCTGTTATATGGCCAATCGGGACATTGACACTCTGGATGCCGGCGTACCGGTGCTGTCCATGCACGCCCCCTTTGAGACCGTGTCCAAGCTGGACTGCTATATGACCTATAAGGGTATCAAGGCGGTCTATCTCTCCAAATAACCGCAGAGCACGGGCCCCGGATGATTCATCCGGGGCCCGTGCTTGATTCTTACCCCCTTGGCCTTGATGGGGAACGCCGCTCGGCCAAGTCCGCCGGGCGTTCGGGGAATGCCTGGATCTTTCATAGCCCATTCCTCCGATCGATCTGGACATACTGTTGGGAAGTTGCGGATCCGGAGTTGGAGACGGTGGACCCTGCAAATTCACCGATTCGGGCTCCAATTCTGTCGCCCGCTCAGAGGGACGATGTGACAGCGGCCTTCATTGCAGAAGTATAGTCCCGGATATAGGGGACAGCCGCACGGCCATACTGTGCCACCAGTTTGACAATGGCGCTACCGACAATGGCTCCATCGGAGAGCAAGGCCATTTTTTGTGCCTGCTCCGGAGTGGAAATACCAAAGCCCACAGCGCATGGAATGTCTGGGTTGGCCGCTTTTACCAGGCGTACCATGGCGCCGATATCCGTGGTGATCTGGCTGCGCACCCCGGTCACACCCAGGGAGGACACGCAGTATACGAAGCCCTCCGCCGCTTTGGCGATCTCGGCGACACGTCCCTCCGAGGTTGGGGCGATGAGGGAAATGAGTTCCAGACCGTGCCTGCGGCAGGCAGGGCCAAACTCGTCCTTCTCTTCAAAGGGAACATCCGGCAGGATCAGGCCGGCAATACCTGCCTGGGCCGCCGCGGAGAGGAACCGTTCTGTCCCGTAGGAAAAGACGACGTTGGCGTAGGTCATGAAGACCAGCGGGACGGAGATCTCGCTTCGCAGCTTCCGGGCCATTTCCAATATCTTGTCGGTTGTAACGCCGCCGGAGAGCGCCCGGATATTGGCCTGCTGGATGACCGGCCCCTCTGCAGTAGGGTCGGAGAAGGGAATACCGAGTTCGATGAGGTCGGCGCCCGCTTCTGCCATGACGCGCACCAGGGCTTCCGTGGTCTCCAGGTCCGGGTCGCCGCAGGTGAGGAAGGGGATAAATGCCTTTCCGTCTGCAAAGGCAGCCTTGATTTTGCTCATTCGGAAATCTCCTCCCCTCTGTACCGAGCGATGGACGCACAGTCCTTGTCTCCGCGTCCGGAAATATTGATGACGATGATTTGATCTCCGCCCATAGAAGGAGCCAGCTTCCTGGCATAGGCCACCGCATGGGCGGACTCAATGGCGGGTATGATGCCCTCCAGGCGTGAGAGGTATTCAAAAGCATCCACGGCCTCGTTATCGGTGATGGGCACGTATTCCGCACGGCCGGTGTCGTGGAGCCAGGCGTGCTCCGGCCCGACGCCGGGATAATCCAGGCCAGCGGAGATAGAGTAGACCGGCGCGATCTGTCCATAGGCATCCTGGCAGAAGTAGGATTTCATACCGTGGAAGATGCCCAGCCGCCCCGTGGCGATGGTGGCGGCGGTATCCGGCGTATCCACGCCCCGCCCGGCGGCCTCGCAGCCAATGAGCCGGACCGAGGCGTCGCCGATAAAGTGGTAGAAGGCCCCGATGGCGTTGGAACCTCCGCCCACACAGGCGATGACGGCATCGGGGAGCTTCCCCTCCTTTTCCAGAAGCTGCTGCTTGATTTCCCTGGAGATGACAGACTGAAAATCACGCACTATGGTGGGAAAGGGGTGGGGCCCCATCACGGAGCCCAGGCAGTAGTGGGTATCGCTGATGCGTCCGGTCCACTCCCGCATGGCCTCGGAGACCGCATCCTTCAGGGTGGCGGTTCCGGTGGAGACAGGGACCACCTCTGCGCCCAACAGCCGCATCTTATAGACATTGAGCGCCTGGCGTTTTGTGTCCTCCTCGCCCATAAATACCACACATTCCATCCCCAGAAGCGCGGCGGCGGTGGCGGTGGCCACACCGTGCTGCCCCGCGCCCGTCTCGGCGATCAGCCGGGTCTTCCCCATTCTCTGGGCCAGAAGCGCCTGTCCCAGCACATTGTTGATCTTGTGGGCTCCGGTGTGGTTCAGGTCCTCGCGCTTGAGATAGATTTTGGCGCCCCCCAGGTCCGCCGTCATGTGTTTGGCAAAGTACAGACGGGAGGGCCGCCCGGCGTATTCGCAGAACAGTTCGGAGAGGTCCCGGTTAAAATCCGGGTCCTCCCTGTAGCGACGGTAGGCCTCCTCCAGCTCAATGACGGCATTCATCAGCGTTTCGGGCAGATACTGCCCGCCGTGGATGCCGAAGCGTCCTCTTGACATCATGTTTCGTTCCTCCTTGCAGCGCTGACCGCCGCCAGTATCTTGCCCCGGTCCTTCTGACCACCGGTCTCCACGCCGCTGGAGATATCCACCCCGTAAGGGTGAAGGGCGGCGACGGCCTCCGGGATATTGTCCGGTGCCAGGCCACCCGCCAGCAGAAAGGGGCGATTTACCCCGCCGGCCAGCGACCAGTCGAAGGTCCGGCCGGTGCCATAGCCGTTGTCCAACAGCACCAGATCCGCAGAAGAGGCATTGGCGGCGTCCAAATCATCCAGGGAACGTATTTTGAAGGCTTTCCAGACCGCGTGGCCGGGAGAACTGGCCCGCAGGGCGGCGATGTAAGCGGCGTCTTCGTGCCCATGAAGCTGGGCAATGGAGATCGTTCCCTCGTTCAATAGGGCGCACACCTGCTCCACAGGCTGGTCCACGAAGACTCCAACCGGAATGATCCCCGGTGCGAGGCATGCCCGCAGGGACCGGACCTCATGGGGCGACACATTTCGATGGCTTTTGGGAAAGTCGATGATAAAACCGCACCAGTCCGGACGCGCATCATTGACGAATTGGATGTCGCAGGGGCGGTACAGGCCGCAGATTTTGATTTTTGTCATTTCACCGCCTCCTTCATGGCCGCAAGCATGGATTCTTTGTCCGGAGAACGCATCAGCGCCTCGCCAATCAGAACTGCGTCGGCGCCAATGGCCCGCAGTGAGGCGACGTCCTCCGGGCCGGTGACGCCGCTTTCGGCTACATAGACGACCTCCGCCGGGATCAGATCCCGCAGACGGGCGGCATTGGCGAAGTCCACGGTAAAGTCCTTCAAATTGCGATTGTTGACGCCGATGATCTCGGCTCCGGCGGAAACGGCGGAGCCAACCTCCTCCGCGTTGTGGGCTTCCACCAGAGCGGTAAGCCCCAGCATTCCGCATCGCTCCAGGTATCGGGCGATGGTGCGGGTATCCAGCAGCGCGCAGATTAGCAGTACCCCGTCCGCCCCTATCGCTTTGGCCTGATAGAGCTGATATTCCTCTATAGTAAAGTCCTTGCGGAGCATGGGAAGGGAGACGGAACACCGGATCTCCTGGAAGATCTGATCCGAGCCCAGAAACCATCTGGGTTCTGTCAGGCAGGAGATGCAGTCGGCGCCGGCCTTTTCGTAGTCCCGGGCAATCTCCAGATAGGGAAAATCCGGGTCAATGACTCCCTTGGAGGGGGAGGCTTTTTTGACCTCGCAGATAAAGCTCATAGCTGGCTTTCGCAGGGCCTCCAGAAATCTGTGTCCCTGGGCGGGGCCTCTCAACTCACACATATGTGCAAGCGCGGCAAGAGGCAGCTCCGCCTGCTCCGCCGCCACCCGGCGTCTGGTATGGGCGGCAATGGTCTCTAAAATCGTCTCGGACATCCTGTCACCCCCGGGTCAGGCGGATGATCTCTTCCAGCTTCGACTTGGCTGCGCCGGAGTCGATGAGGGTCTCCGCCAGCTTTACCCCCTCCGTCACGGTGTCCGCCTTGCCGCCAATGTACAGGGCAGCGCCTGCGTTGAGGCACACAGCCTGGCGCTTGGCACCACGGTCGGTGCCATCCAAAATGGAGCGGGTGATGGCAGCGTTTTCTGCCGGTGATCCGCCGGTCAGCGCATCCTTTCCGCACCGGGCATAGCCGAACTGCTCGGGGCTCAGCTCATAGGACTGGAACCAACCGTCTTTGATCTCGCACACGGAGGTGGTCGCGCTCATGGAGATCTCGTCCAGCTTATTCTGACCGTACACGACCATACCGCGGGTAACCCCGAGCTTACTCATGACCTGGGCCAGCGGCTCCACAAGGGCCTCGTCATATACGCCCATCAGTTCCCGGTTGGCGCCGGCCGGGTTGGACAGGGGGCCCAGAATATTGAATACCGTACGGATGCCCAGCTCTTTGCGTACTGGGGCCACATACTTCATGGAGATATGGTAGTTCTGTGCGAACAGGAAACAGAAGTTCTGTTCGGCCAGGAGCCGGGCGCTGTGCTCCGGCGCCAGTGTGATGTCGACGCCAAGGGACTCCAGCACATCGGCGGCACCGCATTTGGAAGAAGCGGCGCGATTTCCGTGCTTGGCCACCGGCACGCCTCCGGCGGCGATAACGAAAGCAGAGGTGGTAGAGATGTTGAACGAATTGGCCCCATCACCTCCGGTCCCCACGATCTCGAGCGCGTCCACGTCGTGGAGCAGACGCACACAGTGGGCCCGCATCCCGGCGGCACAGGCAGTGATCTCGTCGATGGTCTCTCCCTTGATGGCCAGAGCGGTCAGAAAGGAGGCCATCTGGATCTGGCTGGCCTGGCCGCTCATGATCTCATCCATGACGGCGGCGGCGGTATCATAGGAAAGGTCCTGCCTGGCGGCAAGCTGTATAATGGCTTCTCTGATCATGGTATTATCCCTCCAAAAAATTTTTTAAAATGACAGTGCCCTGGGGCGTCAGGATCGATTCAGGGTGAAATTGCAGGCCATAAATGGGATAAACTCTGTGCTGGACCGCCATGATCTCCTGGTCCTCCGAACGGGCCGTGACACGCAGACAGTCAGGCAGACGCTCCTCCACGGCGGAGAGAGAATGATATCGGGCGGCTGGAATGACTGCGGGGAGACCGCGGAAAAGAGGACAGTCCGTGGACAGGGTCAACTGGGACTGCTTTCCATGCATGAGATGCCCGGCGTAGGACACTGCACCGCCGAAAGCCTCACAGATGGCCTGATGCCCCAGACAGACACCGAGAAGGGGGATGCTGCCCGCCAACTCCCGCACAGCCGCCTCGCAGACGCCGGCCTCCGCCGGCCGGCCGGGGCCGGGGGAGAGGATCAAATGGCTGGGGGACAAGCGGCGGATCTCTTCCACACTCAACTCATCGTTGCGCACTACCCAAATGTCGGGGTTGAGGCTGCCGACGAGCTGATAGAGATTGTAGGAAAAGCTGTCATAGTTATCGATCAGCAAAATCATAGGTCGGCCTCCTTCTGCGCCAGCTCCAGCGCCTTTACCACGGCCTTGGCTTTATTGATACATTCCAAGTACTCCTTCTCCGGAACGGAATCTGCCACAATACCCGCACCGGACCGGATAAACACTTTCCCGTTTTTTCGGAAGGCCAGGCGGATGGCGATACAGGTATCCATATTGCCGGTGAAGTCAAGATAGCCGATGGCGCCTCCATAGACGCCCCGCTTGTTGTTCTCCAGCTCATTGATGATCTCACAGGCCCGCAGCTTGGGCGCGCCGGAGAGCGTCCCGGCGGGCAGAATGGCGTCCACTGCGTCCACCGCGTCTCTATCCTCGCGAAGCACCCCCCGAACGGTGGAGCCGATGTGCATCACATGAGAAAAACGCTCGACAGACAGGTATCGCTCCACTTCCACGGTGCCGAATCGGCTGATCCTGCCAATGTCGTTTCTGCCCAGATCCACCAGCATGTTGTGCTCCGCCAGCTCCTTCTCATCGGCAAGCAGCTCCGCCTCCAGAGCGAGGTCCTCTTCTGCAGTCCTGCCCCGGGGGCGGGTGCCGGCCAGCGGAAAGGTATGGAGGATGCCGTTCTCCAGCTTCACCAGGGTTTCTGGAGAGGCGCCGGCCAGCTCGATGTCATCGCTTGTAAAGTAAAACATGTAGGGAGAGGGATTTTCCGTGCGCAGGATACGGTAGGTGTCCAGAAGGGACCCTTCAAAACCGGCCTCCAGGCGGTTGGAGAGCACGACCTGGAAGATATCTCCCTCACGGATGTACTGTTTGGCCCGTTCCACCATTGCGCAGTAGGACGCCTGGTCGAATAGGGGACGCAAAGGGGTGGTCAGATGGGCGGGGCGGCTGGGGAGGAGATTGCCGCTGTGAAGCAGGGCGTCGATGCGGTCCAGTTCCGCACAGGCGGCGGGGTAGGAGCGATCCAGGTCTCCGACATCCGCATTGACGATCAGCACCAGCTTTTGCCGGAAGTTATCGAAGGCGATGATTTTTTCAAAGAGCATCAGATCCATGTCGTGAAAGCCCTCTTGATCCTCGGCGTTCAAATGCAGGGAGGGCTCGGCGTATTTGATGTAATCATAGGAGAAATACCCCACCAGTCCGCCGGTGAACGGGGGCAGCCCCGGGAGTCTTGGACTTTTATGTTCCGCCAAAAGCCTGCGCAGCGTGCCGCCCGGGTGTGAAGCGGGGGCCTCTGCAGTTTGTGTCCCCCGCTTCAGCCGAAGAATCCCGTCGGCACAGGTGACCTCCAGCGTGGGGTCAAAGCCCAGAAAGGTATATCGGCCCCACTGCGCGCTGTCCGCCGCGGATTCCAGCAAAAAGCAGTGGCTGCTCTCGGTACGCAGGATCCGCATGGCCTGAATAGGGGTGGTAAAGTCGGAGAGAATTTCCCGGGTAATGGGAATGCTTCGAAAATCCCCCGTCCCGGCAATCTGCCTGGCTTCCTCCAAGGTTGGGTAATACATGATGCCTGACCTCCTTCATCGGGACGGCCGAAAAACAAAACGCCCGTCCCTGACATAAAACTGTCAAGGACGAGCGTTATCACACTCGCGGTGCCACCTTGATTCACGGCTGTACGCCGTGCGCTTTGCGGGATACCAACATATCCCCGGCAACTGATGTATGCCCACACATCGCGAAATACTGAGCCCTTCGGCTGTTCCTCGCGCCCTCCGTGATCCATTTGCCTGCCTGCGTTCTATCCGGCTCTCAGCCGCCCGGACTCTCTGTAAGGGCACAACAGACGTTATCTTCACATCATCGGTTTAGCTTATTAAATTTGCAATCATCATACAACTGATCCTGCCGCCTGTCAAGAAAAAATTTGCTGGCCGCGGGGTATTCACGGCCTATTTTTTAAAACAGGGAAGCGCAGGCGTCCAGAAAATTTCTGGCGGCCTCTTCCTGATGTACTATATATGATTTTTTGCAAGAATACCAGCCCCCCAGAGCCATCAGAAGGAATGGAACAAGGATGTGCTGATAACGTGCAATTTTTTCCTTAACACACGGGTAATTTGCCAGCGCAAATCCAAGATAGCACCACAGAGCGAGCATTGCAGTAAATACAAGGAATGCAACGGCAAAATCCGCTTGGAATTTTGCGACTGCGCATAAAGTATCATTAGCACGAAAATATCGTCAATATTGGTGCTTACAAAAGACAGGAGCGACGTAAAAAAGTTACTGCCGCTGATCTATAATTCCTTTCTTATCCTGCTTTCCGGGTGTCGGAACAAAAAATAAGCCTATGCACACCGAAAAAGTGTGTATAGGCTTACAGTCCAGTTCTAATCACGAAGGGTGATTGACTTTGATATCTGCCGGATATAAACTACCCCCGCCCTATACGGATAACAATTTTACAAATCACAATAGCACACACACCGGGTTTTTGCAACAAAGAATAACAGATCTGTGGCGTATACTATTTCAAGATCGCAAAACGGAGGGGACGGTTAAAAGCGATATTTCCGTGTAAAAAGGTAAAACCGCCGCGAAGCGGCGGCCCCAAACCGAAGCCCAGCAACAGCGGGTTCGGTTTGAAACGGAGGAGCAAGGGAGCGGGCGGATGACGTTTTTGCCATAGACAAAAAACGTCGGAGCAAAGCGGACTTTGCTCCGACGTGGAGCAGGTGAAGGGAATCGAACCCATGTGAAAAACGCCTATACCCATTGATATAAAAGGATTTAGGTATTTGCATGTGTAATTTCGTGTGCAAATTTTTTATTTGCGTCATCCACAATGGACTCAAAATAGGCGTTTATCATATCATCAGCAGTGTCCCTATCGGACGAAAAGACGTGTTGGTATACTGATTTCATTGTATTGTCCGTAGCCCATCCTCCCCGCTTCATGGCAATTTTATCAACAATGCCGAGAGAGAGCATGACGGAGGCATTTGTGTGGCGCAATCCATGCACACCTACAAACGGGATACCAGAGCGCGCAGAAATTTTTTTGAGGTTATTGTAGATCACGCTGGGGTCCATCTTAAAAACCCTACCATTTCGTTTTGAAATATCCGGTTGATATGAATCCAACTTTGCCAGAATATACTCGGGGCAGGAAAGTACACGCCGAGAAGAAGCGTTTTTGAGTTCGCTCTTCTCCACGTATTCCCCGTCCTCGTTTGGCACTAAAGCGTGTTCAATTTTTATTTTTTTCCCGTCGAAATCGATGGACTCCCATTGGAGCCCCATAATTTCTGATCGCCGGAGGCCCAACCACACTGCCAATAGGATCGGAAGCTCGGCAATGTTTCCCTGACAGGCGGTGATGAGTTCAACGATTTGGGCAGCATCTAAATATGCGTGCTCCTTCGTCCTTTTTTGAGGGTATTTGAGCCCCTTGGTATTAATATCCTTGTAGTCAGACAGAACCGCCGCAACAAGACCGATAGAGTTCTTTAGCGTTTTGGCCGAACATGTTTTTGCGTCATCGCTGATTGCTTTTTGTAGAGCAGCTTTGTCAATATCCCGTATGCGGGTCTTCATCAGCGGCCTAAAACGGTTTTTTTGTATCCCCCTATATCCCATGATGGTAGCAGGGGAGAGAACGGCACGCCGATCTTCGATGTATTTGCTGATTGCCGTGTCCAGTGTGATGTGGTCCTTCGGCGTTTCCGCTTGCTCGATTAGCCCTGCCCTCAAGGCAACCGCCTTTGCCTGACACACATCCGGGTCTGCGTCAACCACGCTAACCCGCTTTCCGGCCACCATCACTTGGCATCTGTACTGCCCGGACGGAAGGCGTTGCGGCGTGGGCAATTTGGTTTTCATTGACAGAATCCTCCCATCTGGGTAAAATGGAAGGGTAGCCGCTGCTCTGTGGTCTACACCTTCCCGCCGCTCCTGGTGTTGGTAGCACCGGGGGCGGCATTTTTATTGTGCCTTTTTGAGCTGGGCCACTTCACGGTTGAGCTTTTTCACCATAGCTTCCGGTGTGCTCAAGCGCTCATCCACAATATCCATATCATCTTCGTCGGGCATTCGACGCAGGATATCCTCCTGCCCCTCAGCCAGAAGGTTGAACCTGGGCGTGACCTCGTTCTCGATCAGAACGCCCACCTCCTGCATGATCTCCCGCTTCTGCTGCGCCAGTTTTTGGTCCATCATGTTCGCCATTCGTTTTTCGGACTCTCCGATTCTGGAATCCATGATTTGCGCGATTGCCTGCAGGTCTTTTTCTTCCAGCATGTAGATACCTCCTTTGAGCGATTATGTATATTTACTGATATCTACCCAGTACGATCCACCGGGGATCCCATATAGAGTAAATGTCGCATCGCCAATTGTTGTAGATGTTCCATCACTGGACGCATAGGGTAGTTCATCCTCAAACCAGGTTGTTATGGTTTCTTCATCAGATGTGTCATACGGTAAAATTGCTACAGTGTAAAAATAGAGATCCGCAGCGAGCAAAAGATCCTGTTCCGAAGTCCCAAGATTGGCGGACAGGCCAAATGATGCTCCGATGATTTCTCCGTCAGCATCCATGGAGATAGAGTAGTCATAGGTTACAGAATCATTATCAGACCCGGAACTAGAGCAGGATGAATAGCAGTAGTCAGCCTCCACTCCGGTTTTGATGTTTTCAAGTGTCCATGGCACACCAAATGCGGACTCAAGCACGAACCTGATAGTAGATGCCTTCATTCCAGGGATACCTCTATCATCTTGGGGCAACGAAGAAGTCGATGGTGCGGGCTCTGGAGTTTGCTCAGAAGGCTCAGGTGGTAAGGATGTGGATCCGTCTGCCGCATTGGAGCACGCGGACAGTGAGAGCGCCAAAGAAAATGCCAACACAAGAGACAAGATTTTTGGTTTCATTGATATCCTCTCCTTTTTCCATATTTCACCGCCCTCCGGCGGCTGGGTAACAATAACATTTTATGTGTCCCATAATCCGGACTATTCTGCATCTCACCTCCTGTTAAAACGCAGAAAATGCACGTTGAAATTTGGCAACATTTCCGGGTTGACTGAATAGAACAAACGTACTATCATGGAGCCACTGACAAGGGTTGCGGGAGATTGGAGGACACGATGGAGGGAAGAATTGCCAGTGACAAAAAGAAGTGCAGTGCGGTAAAATTAGGTAGAGCTCAAAACAACGGAAGCGCTCCCGTGGAAGGGAGTACATTTATGCCAAGCGACAAAGCGGAGATATTGCGCCTTTTTCCGCAACTTACGGATGAGGAACAGGCGGTTATTCTCGACTTGATAAAATCCCTTTTATCTGGGCAAGAATCAAGCGTTGCTGCTCCGGTGTCAATTGGTCGATAAGTCCTGAAATTTCAGACGCTGGCCCACTCTCGGAACCGGGGGTGGGCCTTATTTCATATCCGGTTTCCAGCAACTCATCTCCGGATACACCTAATATTTTTGACAGCTTTTTGAGTTTCTGGACATCTGGCTGCCTCTTTTCGGTCTCGTATCCGCAATATGTGCTTTTATCTATACCCATTAAATCGGCGACTTGCTGTTGGGTGAGGCCGCGCCTCTCTCTTGCGGCCCTAAGGTTTTCACTAAAACTCATGAGACTCACTCCTTGGGTGCATTATCTCACGATGTTGGCGCATTGTCAACTTTTTTATGCTTCCCCTCTTGACAAGTTGGCGATACGCCATTATACTATACCCAGGTTGGCGAAGCGCCAACGATTGGAGGTGTGGAAATGTATCCAAACTTGCTCGGCCAAAAAACGTATCGCCATCTGACCGACGAAGATATGGCTAAGATCATAGGGGTCAGCAGAACCGCATATCAGCAAAAGATAAAGAGCGGGCGCTTTTCGGCGGACGAATGCAAGGCATACTGCTCGTATTTCGGCAAGCGATTTGAGTACCTATTTGCCGAAGACGGCGACCAATACGCGAGTTAGGAAGGAGAGAGGAGGGAGAGATGAAGCTACTCATAGAACAGGACGACGGGTCGATAGTCGAGCTTAAAGAACTAGTAGGAGTCGACGATGCCGCAAATGTCCTGATCGCACTCAGCACACACCATCTACGGTCAGACTACAGGATGCGTATCGAGGAGGAGATGACCAGGATCACAGGAAAACGTTGGGTCATCTTACCCCCGTTCATTGGAAAAATTGTGGGGATTTAAGTCAAGAGCAAAAGAGCGCAACTAGAGAGATGGTGATGGGTTACAAAAAAGGAGGAACCACAATGCCGAAGATAAGGCCGCTCACCAGTGAGGGACGGGAGGCAGAGCAGACCAAAAAGTGCAACGAGGTCCTGGCTATGGCGCTCCGGCGGCATAGAGTGGATACGGGTATCCAGGACCAAGTACTCTGTAAATCCCTCGGAATCAGCAGAAACGCCATTATTAACTACAAACGGGACCCCGGTGTGATGACACTGGATATGGCCCGGAAGGTATCCCACGCCATTAAGGTGAGCCCAGAGGATTGGCTTGCAATTGGGGGTTACAAAGTATGATCCCCCGTCGCGATCTGGCTCTTCTGGCGCTGATCCCAGCCATCTACCTTTCGGCCTGCTGCGGAGTCCACGCGCTGGACGCGGGCCCGGAGATCGCCCACACGCTGGACAAGCACCCAGCCGGGCCTGTGTTGGTACGGGCACTGATGGAGGCGGATACGCCGGAGCTTGAGAGCCTGGGCACGTACACCGTGTATGCCTATTGCCCATGCGCAAAGTGCTGCGGGCAGTGGTCCGGCGGGCTGACGGCCTCCGGGACCGTGCCGGAGGAGGGGCGCACGGTGGCGGCGGATTGGGACGTGCTGCCGGCAGGGACTGAGATCTACATAGAGGGCGTCGGCTGGAGGGTGGTGGAGGATACCGGGGCGGGGATCGATGGACAAGCCCTGGACGTCTACATGGCCAGCCATGGGGCTGCGTTAGATTTTGGAGTGCAAACTGCTGCGGTCTGGAGATGATCGTATGCAAAACCAGGAATGCTGGACCGGATACAGCCCATCGGGGCACTGCGGGGCGGCATTTTACTGCGAAGAGCCGTATCAATGCTGCGCGGCCTGTCCGCAGGACTGCAACATGCGCTGCGGATGGATACTGGAGAAAAAGGAGGCGTACCATGAACAAGATCGTAAAAGTGGAGGCCATGGACGGCGGGTGGAAGGTGGAGGCCCGGACGCCGGATGGGATGCGGTTGGTGGTCTTTGACTATGGCCCCCGCAAACGGGTGATCCAGTCGGCCAAGTGGGCGGAGGCGGAGCCGACATAAAAAGCGCCGCGCAGAAAGGAGATGACTTGTCAATGGGATTCACCCCCGCAGAGCTGGCAGAAATGGCCCGTGCCGACGCAGAGATCGAGTCTACATTTTGCGTTACAAATGCCGACATTGCGCTTGGGCGGCTCATTGATCGGGAGGCCATCCTGGGCCGCATGGACTCAAAGCAAAAGCGGCGCGTCGAGGCCCAGCGCCGGTACCGCGAGACCCACAAGGAGGAGATCGCCGAGGGCAAGCGCCGGTACTACGAGGCCCACAAGGAGGAGATCGTCGAGTACCAGCGCCGGTACTACGAGGCCCACAAGGAGGAGATCGCTGAGGCCCAGCGCCGGTACTACGAGGCCCACAAGGAGGAGATCGCTGAGGCCCAGCGCCGGTAC